>Ga0075012_10001497_pt1 | contig 23654 bp, 23 predicted proteins | sample All_14_2_FD_71474 | JGI IMG/M metagenome (GOLD analysis project Ga0075012, IMG submission 71474) | Freshwater microbial communities in response to fracking from Pennsylvania, USA - Allegheny Zone_MetaG_DW_15 | ecosystem: Environmental > Aquatic > Deep subsurface > Groundwater > Drilled...
ACTTCGTAAGCGCCTTCGATGACGTGCCCGGAAACGTCGCCCTTGTGGGGCACGCGCACATCGGCCACGGTGTCGCCGCACACAAGGCCATTGCTGCACACGAACCGGAACATCCCGGCCAGCATCTGATAGCTGCTCGTGCCATCGTGCGAGTTCAGCAGCACGATTTCATTGGCCTCCGCGCCGTTGATCTGGCTGGCGTGGCGCAGGCGAATCATGTGCTTGGTGTGCTCGCGCTTGCCTTCGTCGCGCACGCGGGTTTGCGTCACCATGAAGGGTTGAAACCCCTCTTTGCGAAGCTCGGTCAGCACGGCAGCGGTGGGGATGTAGGCGTACCGCTGCGAACGGCTTTCATGCGGCGCGTCCGCGAAGATGGACGGCGCTACGCGGTGAATCTGGTCATCGGACAGCGGGTAGTCGCTGCGCAGCGAGGGGGAACGGGAAGCGAATCGGGATGCGAGTTGCATTTCATTTCTCCTGACAAAGAAAAAAGGGTTTGCTGTTCACACCGCACACCGGATTCCTAGATTCGGAGCCCAGCCTTTCGGCTGTTTGGTGCGGTCGGCGAGAGGAACCCGGTTGGCCCTGTTGCCACCGTCTTTCCTGAGTTCATCGCCCGCGACGGTCAGGAGCGCGCGAACGTGTGCCGTCAAGGAGGCAAGCGCAGGGTTGGTGCGGCCCGCAGGCGCAGCCGAGGACACGGCCCTGCGCGCCTTGACGGCACACGGGCGCGGGCTACAGTCGCGGACAAGGTGATGAAGTCAGGGGAGACGGCTGGACATGGCAACGGCCTTCCCCTTGCGCTGACCGCACGGCAAGCGAAGCGCGCAGGCCCGAAGCTGGAAGCCGGGCCGGAGGCGTCAGCCGAGCGGAGCGAGGGAACGATGGAAGCCCGACAGGGGCGAAACCCCGAAGGGGGTTTGATGCGCTACGCGCACGACAGCGCGACCGGCCATCTCCCAGGTGGCCGGGGACGCCCAGCCTTCAAGGTTCGATGAGCACCAAGCGCACTACGCCCCACACATCGGGAAGCGGGTTCTGCTGTGGCTGCGGATTTCTGGCCGATCCGGCGCAGCCGGTTCGGCGGTCTTTAGGGGTGCCAAGCCTCGCGCGGCGGGGATAGCCCGCAGGGCTTTCCCCTGGAGGCAAGCGCAGCGCGCAGCGCCCCGGAAGGGGCGCGAAGGCATCAGGCCGAGTCGTCAGGGCGCAGGCTGGATTGCGCAACCGGCATCCACGGCGCTGACGAATCGAGGTAGTAGCGCATACCGCGCGCATACAGCCCCGAAGGCTCGGTCGGGCGGTAGAACCCGTTGATGCAGCTACGGAACTGCACGCCGTATTCGTTGGTGTAGATCACCGCGTCACCGATCTTGAAGCGCAGCGGCTGGCCGTTCTCCGGCGCGAACGGCTTGAGCGCATCATGCTGCGCGGTGATTTCGATGATGTAGTCGTGATGGCTGCTCATGGCATTGATCTCCTGTGATGGTCGAAAAAGCGCAAGGAGCGCCTTGCGGCGCTCCAAGGGCGAAGTCAGACGACGATTCGCCCGGCCAGCCGCGCATCACGCGCATAGCCGCTTAGACGCTTCTCTGCCCGGAAAGACAGGTCGCGCTCGATCGGCAGGCCCAGCCCGCCGCGCACGCTCGCCAGCTCGTCCAAGCTGACCCAGCCGATTTCCGGCTCCCCCAGGCCCAGGTCGCAAAGACCAAAGGCGTGGTCGTGGTCGTCTGGATCAATCTCGGTCAGCAGCCAAGTCGCGCCGCCGTCCGGCGTGAACAGCTTGACCACTGGAGCCGGATCGAAGTCCGGGTTCTCCAGCGATGCGCGGCCGTTGGCCAGCAGCACGATGCGCTGCTCGGTAGTGATGAGTAGGTTGTTCATGGTGAACTCCTGAAAGGTTGCCGGGCGGAATTGCCCGACCCTTCCGGGGCACGGCGCAGCGCAAGCAGTCAGGGGTCAACGACGGCCGCCAGGACGCAAGCGCCATCGGCGCGCAGCCCTTGACGGCGAGAACGCCGTGGCACGATGAAGGGAACAGCAAGACCGCCTCCCTCACACCTCCACGCACCCCGGCTTTCGGCAAGTGCGCAGCACGCGCAGGCCCGCGAGGGCCGGAGTTGCGCCACCAGGCGCAGCAAAAAGGGGCCGAAGCCCCCAAGGTCAAATCAGGCCGCGTTCGGCGAAGGATGCCGTGCTGTTGCCCGCGACGATGACGTGATCCAGCACGCGCACGTCCACCAGCCTCAGCGCCTCATTGAGCCGCTGCGTCAGTACCTTGTCGGCCTGCGACGGCTCGGGATTGCCGCTCGGGTGGTTGTGCGAAATGATGACCGCCGCCGCGTTGTGCCGCAGCGCTTCCTTGACCAGCTCGCGCGGATACACCGATGCGCCGTCGATGGTGCCGCGGAACATCTCGGCGTATTCGATCAACCGATGGTGTGTATCGAGGAACAGCACCGCGAAGACTTCATGCTCGAAGCCGGCCAGCTTGGCGCACAGGTATTCCTTGACTGCCGCCGGCGATGTGAACGACGTACCGCGCTGCATCTTGCGCTCGATGGCCTGGCGCGCGGCGTCCAGAATCTGCTCGGCAGTCGCCAGCAGGTAGCGGCCCTGCGTGTCACGCACCATCAGCGAGGAATCGAACGAGGAAAAGGACAGTTGCGACATGATCGTGCTCCGGTTGCTCGGGCGGAATTGCCCGGAACCGTCGCCAGCACGGCGCAGCGCAAGCAGTCAGGGGTCGCAGACGGCCGCCAGGACGCAAGCGCGCATGGCGCGCGCCGCCCTTGACGGCGAGAACGCCGTGATACGGTGAAGGGAACAGCAAGACCGCCTACACCCCGCCCACTGCACACCCTCGGCTGTTGGGGCAAGCGGAGCGCGCAGGCCCGCCAGGGCCGGAGGCGTCAGTGATGGAAGCCCGCATGGGGCGAGACTCGCGCAGCGAGGCTCGATGCGCAGCACGACAGCGCGACGGCGGAACGCCGGGACGCCCGACTGCTGGGAACAGGACTACCCGCTATCGGTCTTGCGCTGCTCGATCTGCAACTGTGCCCGCTGCGTTGCCTGTTGCAACCGCTCCACCAGCACACCCCTTGGCGGCAAGGCGGTCAGGTACTCGGCGACGTGGATGCCCGACTTGTCCAGCTCCAGCAACTCGATCTGCTCGCGCTTCTTGCCGGTGCAAAGGATGATGCCCAGCGGCGAGGCTTCCTCCGGCTCCCGTTCGTGCTTGTCGAGCCAGCGAAGGTAAAGCTCCATCTGGCCCTTGTAGGCCGCCTTGAACTCGCCGACCTTCAACTCCACCGCCACCAGCCGCCGCAGCTTGCGGTTGTAGAAAAGCAGGTCGAGGTGGAAATCCTCGTCGTCAATCGGGATGCGCTTCTGCCGGGCCACGAAGCTGAAACCTGCGCCCAGCTCCAGCAGGAATGACTCCATTTCACGAATGATCGCGGCTTCGAGGTCGCTTTCCTGCCAAGTGTCACGCAGCCCCAGGAAGTCGAGAATGTACGGGTCGCGCATGACCAGCGCGGGCGACATGCGCTGCGCATCGCGCATCGTCGCCAGCTCCTGCGCGATCATCTCCCCTGGCTTCTGCGACAGCGCCGTGCGCTCGTACAGCATCGAGTCGATGCGCTCGCGCAGCGTTCGCACGCTCCAGCGTTCGGCGCTCGCCATCTGCGCGTAGTAGTCCCGCTGGAGCGGGTCTTTCAGCGGGATCAGGGCGATGAAATGCGTCCAGCTCAATTGTCGTATCAGTGATACGACAATTCGCTCGTCCGGGTAGGCGGCGGCGAACTGCACCATGCGGCGCAGGTTCTTGACCGCGAAACTGCCGCCGTACTCCTTGACCAACTGCGCCGCCAGGGTCAACACCACTTCCTCGCCGTAGTCGGCTCGCCGGCCCTCCAAGACCTGCGTGTGGATGCGCTGGCCGATGCGCCAATAGAGCATCGTCAACTCGCTATTCACCGCCGAGGCGGCGCGTTGCCGCGCCGCCTCGATCAGTGCCCGAATGTCGCCCAGCAGCGCCGAAGGCGCTGCGGGTGACGCTACGGATGCCTTGCGCTGGTTCATGCCGCCACTCCTTCGGCCTGCCGTGCGCCAGTGATGGCCTGGCGTCGGCTGGCCACCAGCTCGGCCGCATCGCGCACCGGCTTGTCCTCGGTGTGGACGTAGTGCATGAACATCGCCACGGTCTTGTGGCCCGTCAGCTTCATGCCTACCTTGGTCGGTACGCCCGAATTGGCAATGTCGGTCGTGGAGCGGTGGCGGATGCCGTGCGTGCCGACATGCGGGACGCCAGCGGCCTTGAGTACCCGGCACCAGCCGCCATAGTGCTCGCCGAAGGTCAGGTGCCGGGCCGGGTCGTTGGGAGACGGCAGGACATACGGGCAACCCTCCCGGCGCGGGGCCGTCGAAAGCAGCCGATGGGCTTCCGCGCTCATGGGCTTGGAAAGGCCGCCGGTCTTGCTGTCGGGCCACACGACGCGGCGATTTTCCAGGTCGATCCAGCTCCATTCGAGCGTGCAGATTTCAGAACGGCGGCCAGCGAACTCGAATTGCAGGCGGATCGCCAGCGGGATGACGTAGTTCTCCAGCCCTTCGGCCTCCAGCTTCTCCAGTTGGCGAAAGATCAGCGCCAGCTCGTCGTCAACGATGAGCCGGGTTTCCTCGCCGGGCGGGAACATCGGAACGTGGCGGCACGGGTTCGTGCCGTCCGGGCGGTAGCCCCACACTTCGGCCAGGTTGAACATCTTGCGCAGCACGCCAAAGGCGTTGTTCGCCTCGGCCGGCTTGTAGGCGAACTTTTCCATCAACGCGGCAATGTCGGGCCGCTTCACGTCCTGCACTTTCTTGCGCCCCAGCACCGGAACGATGCAGCGGTCAATGACGGCCTGGTAGCCGCGCTGCGTGGTGGGCTTGTTGCGCTTCTTGGAGTAGTCCTCCATGAACTTTTTGCACAGCGCCTCCATCGTGGGCGCCTTGCGCGCCTCGGCCTTGGCGCCGCCGGGGTCGCCACCCCGGCGAACCTCGGCCAGCCAGTCCTGCGCCATGACGCGCGCCTGCTCCACGGTCAGTTCCCCGTACAGCCCCAGCGAGGGCTTGCGGGGCTGACCGGCGTTCGTGCGGTACTGGAGCATGAACACCTTGCGGCCCGCTGGGGTAATCTTGCACAGGAAGCCGGGCACTACGGTATCCCGCAGTTCGACGTCCTTGGCCTGGGGTTGCGCCGCCTCTACGGCGGTCTTGGTGAGCTTGATCTTTGCCATGATGACTCCTTGGAACGACCCGGTTCCAAGAGCCACATAGGAGCGGCGCGAGGGGAAACCGGGTCAAGTTTCAGAAAGCACCGGCATATGATGGACGCGCCTAAGTTATTGATAAACCTGCTGTATCGAGCTTCGGCGTAGTCCAGCGAAGTACCGGGCTGGAGTCATCGTCAAACAAAAAAATAGACACGTGAGTGACCGTGCCGCCCTGGCGGCGGCACGGTCACTCACTCAGGTTGTCGTGGGGACAGCTCAGGGGCTTGCAGAACTCATCAACTGCGGAACTTTTAGGCCTCACGAAACGGCCAACGCTTCCGCCTTGGCTGCCAACTTCTGACCCAGCGTACTGCTCTGAGGTATGACCTTAGTAGGAGAAGTGGCTGGCGAATCAGCGCCGGAAGTGGAAGTGAAGAATTCTTCTACCACTACTCCACCGTCCTCCTCACCGTCCTCAAACGCCCCATTCCCCAACCCCTGCCTGGCCGTTTTATCCAAGGCATCCTGATCAAACCCAGCCTGCCGACGTGACACATCCAGCTCCTGCGCCTGTTCCAGCATCTTCTCCGTCGACAACCCCGCTCGCGGAGTGATATCCACGTAGTAGATCGGCGTGCCCAGGCTCTGCCGCGTCGATTTCCCGCGTAAGCGCAGGTCCAAGGCAAGGCAAGACAGACGGTTTCCGGAAATGGCCTGGAAGTACTGGAGCCTCGCACACAATGTCCGAATGCTGTTGAACCCCGTTGTGCGGAAGACGAAGCTTCCGAGCGGATCGTCATCGCCCAGGGCGACATTCAGGCGTCCATAGGGCTTGCAGGCATTGCCCTTGGCCAACGGGCACGCGTCCGGTGAAGGACATGGGAACGATTTGATCCCCTCTTCCGTCTGCCGCTTGCAGCTTTCTCCGTTCCCGACACAAAGCGGCCTCCCTGTGGTTCGATCGAACAAGCTGTACTCGGCACGGAAGTTCAGATCCGGATCATTGAACAGCAAGCGAATCGGGATGTTGCGAATCTTGCCGCCCTGCTCCTTTCTCAGTATGTCGTCGAGCGGATGCAATAACCAGCCATCCTTGCCCTGAACCTGACTGGTGATGGTGAATTGATCGTCTTTCTCCGGCAGACGCTTCCCTTGCTTCTCGACCACCTTGCCGATGGAGATTCTTCCGAGCGCAGGGGGAGTAATCGCGAGACCTTTCAACATGATGTGTTGCTCCTGTAAAAAAGCACCTTCCCGCCGGCGCTGCGTGGGCTGCCGGTTGGGAAAGCTGATAGGGTTTGTTGGATAGGGTTGCTATGTAGCTCAGGCCACCACGAAGCGTCGGCTGCCGGGCTTCGTCAGGGCATAGCGTTCCTGGAACTCTGGGTGATCCTGGAGCATCCGGGTGACGTCGAGCACCATGCTGTCCTTGGCTTTCTTCCACGTGACACTGCCGGTTTCAAAGCTGGCCTTGGTGGCAGGACCCATCGCTTGCTGCAAGGTCTGCTTGAGCTTCGCTTCCAGCTTCTCGGCTTCGGCGATGCTTTGCCGAACCGACAGCCAATCGGCGAAGGCGGCCGACAGGTTGCGGTCGTCGGTGAAGTCGACCGCTTGGCCGTCGTCTTCCGGATAGAGACACCGCAGAGCCTGATCGGCCGACTCACTGCCGTCGGCCGGTGGTGGAGTATCGGTCTCGACGTAGTGCCAGAAATGCCGTTCCAGTTCGATCAGGCGGGCAATCAATCGGTCATCACGTTCGATCCGATGGATTTCCAAATGCTGCCCCCCGAGCAGGACGGCCACATCCGCGGCTTGCTTGCCGGTGACGGCGAGCTGGTGCACGACCTGGAGCTGAACGTACTCAGGGACGCCTTCCTTCCAGAGCCTTGCACCATTGATGCCTGCAGTCTTGCATTCGAGGATCTGGACTTCGCTCGTTCCGGTGACTTCGCGATCGATGTTGGCCAGCATCCACGGAAGATTGGGATCGGGGTGCTGCAGAACGGCATTGATGCGCCGAACGCGTCGGCCGGTACGCTTTGTGTAGTGGGCCGCGACGATGGGTTCGAGGATATTGCCCCAGTAGGTGGGACTCTCCTCGTCATGCGGGTCGCTCTTGGGTAGATTGCCATCGCGGCCGGTCTTCTCCATCCAGAGTTCCAGTTGGGACTTATAAGGGTTCAGCCCGCAGGCAGTCGCAGCATCGGAACTTCCAATGCCCTGCTTGCGGACGCTGAGCCAGTCGTCACGCGGCAAATCCTTGGTCTTTACCAGGCGTAGCGCCGGACGGGCTTTGTTGGTGGCGATGCTGGGTGAGGCTTCGAGCTGCATGCTGTACTCCTTCCAGAAAGCACAATGCCCAGTCGGCCATCGGCCGAACTGGGCATCTGTGTGGGTTGAGATTGATCTGTCGTTCAAGCGACGAGTTGCAATGCCGTATCGAGCGCCCGTTGCTTGAGCACCGCACCCTGGCCGAACCAGGCAGAATCCAGGCGATATTCGGTGCTGCGGGCACGCCGCTCGTGATCAACGTATTCGGTGACGGCATTGAGCAGCCCCCAGGCCGTACCCTTGGCCGCTTCCAGTTCAGCCCCTTTGCCTTGTCCATCGTACAGGGCCTGCACCCGCTTTAAGGCGCGTTCGTTTGCCAGACCGGACGGATCGATGGCGCCAGGCTGGACATCGCACATAACGCGCAGGAAGTAGTTCATCGCTTCATGACTCTTCACTTTACGTTCGGCCAGCGTCCGCATCCGGTACATAAATCCGTCCCATTGCGACACGCTAATGCCCAACTGCTGCTTGACCGCCTGCGGATCGAAGCGCGTGTTGTGCGGCACCTTGATCGCCTGAGTTGCGCCATTCACGGCGATGGCCAGGGTATTGTTACAGACGACGCGGACCGTGGTTGGGGTGGCCGTGGTCGCGAGGCTCCCGTCACACGACGTTGCCAGCAAGAGATAGCCGTTGACCTGGTCGTTACCCTTCAAGGCCGCCGACTGACCGGTCTTGGCGAGTGCCCAGAACTTCTTGCCACCTTTGAGCACTCCTGCCGTCTCCAACTGATAGCCGGAGATCTCGGTGAGATCGCGATAGAACTCCAAGACTTCCTTGGGCTGCACGACCTGGTAGCGCTGCGACACGACCGAGAGCGCTTCCTTGGTGTCCGAGCGATAGAGCACCTTCTGTTCTTCGAAGGAGTGAATGCTGCCGAGGCCGCCGATGCTGTCAGCCACGAAGCGAACCGGAGTCTCCTGAATAGTCCAGTCCATACCTGCAGCTTTTTGCCAAGTTTCGATGGGCTGCATGGCAGGCAAATGATTACCGAGGCCATGCCAGGGTTCGGCGCCGATGTAGGCCATCTTTTCAATGAGGTGAGCCATGAATATCTCCGTTCTGAAAACAGTGATGGGATCCCTGATGGCTGGCGCAAGCCAGCCATTGGGAAAGTGATTTGGAACTAGGGAATAGCGAATTGCCCTGCAGCAATGCACTGCATTGCTGCTAGGGTCGGATGTGATGCCGAATAGCATTCAGGCCCGCGGCTTGCTGAAAATGTGGTCGCAGTTGAGGCACTGGTAGTTATCGAGGACGCGTTCGTCGAACGTTTCGCCGAGCGTTGCACCAGCGATTCCGCCGGTCGTACCGCCAACCAGACCACCGAGGATCGCGCCAGCGAGACCACCCAGCGCGATGCCAAGCGGGCCAGCGGCGGCACCAACAGAAGCGCCGACTTTGGCACCACTCAGGGCACCTGCAGCGCCGGTTGCTGCACCACCGGCAGCACCAATGGTGCCACCGACCCTTTTTCCGATGTTTCGTGCGTTTATGCTGCTCGATTGGCAGCGGGGGCATTGAAGAGTCATTGTGAATTCCTTCTGTGACGAGGAAGTAATGGAAAGCCGGACTTAAACAGAAGCTCAGGACTCGTCCGGCAGGAGCAGCGTGGTGACACTGCGGTCACATTCGGTGATTACCCAAATGCGCTCTCCCCCGGGGAGCGCATAGGCAGAGAGCAGCCGGCCGTTTGCAGTGAGAGCCTCGCGGTTTGCAGTCGCATCCGTCCCTGAGACATCGCCCCAGTCGCCAGACATATGGCGGGCAATGAAACGGATCGGGTGAAGATTGTGTTGGCGCAAGAGTGCATCGGCACCGGTCGTGGTGACAACAGTGCCAAGGGAGAAGAGTGGTTGATCTGTTTTGGTGATGACGACGTTGAATGTGTCCATATCGGGCTCCAGAAATGAAAACGCCCGGCCATGGGGCCGGGCGTTTTCGGGTGAATAAGGAAGCTGAAGCTGGCTAAAGATTGTCCTAATCGAGAGTTATGATGATCACAAGCTCGATTCTTCGATGCTTCCCTATAGTGATATAGGATTGAGATAATCTAGAACACACTCATTCTGCAGTCCTTGGCGAGTAGAGGACTCAATGAAACCTGACGACGTTCGTGAAATGCGCAAAAAGCTAAGCATGAATCAGAGTGAGTTCTGGTCACGACTTGGCGTGACTCAGTCCGGGGGGGTCGATATGAATCCGGCCGTAATATCCCGAAACCAGTGCAAACACTGATCGCCGTCGCATACGGAACCGACACACAATCGACGGAAGTAGTTGAAAAGTTGCGTGCGGGGGGCTGAGTAGGCTGGCCGTTCAAAACGATGGGGCACCGGCAGGTCGTCGGCCATTGCAGCTATTCAGCGGAACAGAAGCCAATGGCCGCTTTACACAAAATTCCGGACACGCCCATGTCTAGGCAGTCGGGAGTAGGCTATCGATCCTGCCACGACGGCAGCATGGAAAGTTAGGGGCGCGCCTGCTTAAGAATGCAAATCTGCTATGTAGCCCGATCAAGCAACGCGGGGCAACGTCAGCAACGGCCGATCACAGGTCTTTTGCCACTAGCATGAGGCCAGATCTGGGCCACTGCGGACCTATGACGTCCTGCCTGACTCAGTCAGCTATACCCCGGAAAGCTGACGGTAAGGCGTAAACAGAATTGAACGGTACGTTCCTAATCATTTGTTCCGGAACATTATGTGGCTGCCCAGCTTCAGCAACTGGTCGTTTCTGCTTCGGTTACTTACGGCAATGCCAATGCACTGGTCGATTTCGAATGGCATTACCAGGTCACTGGTATAGCGGAAGCAGATCAAGCAGCAGACTAGAGCCAAGTTCGATCCGATCAGTGGTATCGCAGTCAAAACCTTGTTTGCTCTGAATCTGTGGCACCTCCAGAGTCCACTCGCCATTCCGCTTTTTCATTCCGTATGTCCTGCGCACCTTAATAAATGCCGCCTGCTGGGTAGGGTCATCGGGCGGATTTATCACCCAGCCTGCCGGATCGGAGCGCAAGATATTTATGTCACCCTTCGACCGCAGCCATCGTGCGTTCTGCCGCAAATGATCGCTGTATCCGAACCAATAGGTTGCCTTTTCCTTTGCGACGCCGATTTGCTCAACGATTGCGACAATATACGGGTCGTCGTAGTAGCTGCGCAGCACATCCTTATTCAGCATGCACAAATCGAAACCCATGCTCCCGCTGTAAGAGTAATATCGTCCGCTTTCACCGCTGCGCATGCACTTATAATTAACGAGGTAATAGCGCCAATCGAACCGTTTCTGCTTTTTCAGCCAATTATCGATAATGCCCTGTAAGCGGGCGTGGATATCACCTGTACCTTCAGCCACATTATCAAGTAGGGCGGCCAGTGGGTTTCTAATTGTCAATGGGTCGTCACGCGGACCGGTCAGGACGTCGCGCCAGCGACGATCCTGGGTGGCGCTACCGAACTGAAAACGATCCCCCAGCGGACGGCTGTAGTCGCCTTTTGTCAGCAGTGCCCCGGTCAAAAGTTCGCAGTAACGAATCAAATCGCCGGGCGGGAACAGTTCGTAGAAGGTGTCGACGCGGCGTTGAATGTCCTCAGGGTTTGCGTGAAAATCGAAGGCGAACAGGCAGCCTTTGAGGAGTGGGTGATCTTCCAGTCGTTCAAGGTCGGCGGCAAGGGTGGCATTGCCGGACTTCAAAGCCAGCTTCTCGACCTCCTCAGTCAGTTGCCGTTCACTAAACGCCTGTTCTAACGCTGCAGCCATCGACGCGCCAGCATTAGGCAGGCCGTGGTCCATGAGGTACTCGACGCCCGGCAAATAGTCGGCGACCCACTCCTGCCGCAGATCGGCATCCGGTGCTAACAAGAGATTGCGCAGAACGCGCAAGCGTTGCACATCGGGGGAACTGCCTTTCATCCAACCTAGCAGCAACGCATAGAACAAAAGTGTTTGCGCCAGCGAAAACCTGCCGCGTTCAATCGACGGTTCGCCAAAGCACGCAGCGCATTCGGCCAACAGGTTGGTCTCCTTTTCAAAGATAGCCAACTTGCCCTTCTCGTGTGTATCGCTGGTGAACCATTGTGCGAAGTTGGCCTCGATTGCTGCCCGATCCTTGCCGGCAAAAGTGCTATGCAGGGCATCCAACGCGTTGAAAAGAAAAGCGCGTCGCTCGCCGTTGGCATCGGCCTGGCCGAACAGCGATTCGGCCCATCTGTGCAGTTCCAGAACACCTGGTTCCGCCTGGCAACCTGGCGGTTGAAACTTGCAAACTACCAAGGAACTGAGATAGAAGAAAAGACGCAGGAATTCGTCGTCGATCACGTCATCAAGAGCCTCCTTTTTTCCACAGTCGCGCAGTGGCCACAGCAGATCGGTCCAGGGACCATCGACGCGGTGCGCGAATATAACGCGGTCGGTGGGCGACGCGTGGCCCAGCGTCTCCTCGAAACGCGCCTTGAATCGCTCAAACTCGGTTAGCGGCTTGCCCCGCGCGTTCATCCGGATGTACTGTCGGTCGGCCGGGCCGATATCGGCAATGGACAGAAATTCGAAGTGAATCGCCGGTGATTGGACATCGGTGAGCCGCCCCCAGGCGCTTCGCAACTCGCCATCGCTCCACTCCCGCAACCGCTCGTGCAGGTGGTCGAGAGTGACCAACATGCCGGTGATGGTCGGGTCACGTTCCCAGGCTCGTGGGAACCAAGATTGATCCTTGAGCCAGTCGCCCAGCCCCTTGGTTGGGTTTTTTTCGTCGGCAACGGGATTGGCGAACGGCGGGCGACAGGTATCGAGATGTTTGCAAAACGCCGCCGAGCTTGCCCGTGTCCTGTAGGCGAATGTCGGCAGCCCGCTCCACTCGGCAGAGGCGATGCCGATGCCTAAGCGAGCAGCTAGATACCAATGCATGAGGAACAGCGTGGTGAGCCGCTGCTGGCCGTCGAGCGGAATCAGGACGCCTTCCTTGATTTCGCCATAAACGAAATCGAGCGGCTGCGCTTTCGCATTGGGTTCCAAGGCATTGAGCAGGGCATCGAGAAACGCACCACGGATGCGCGTTGTAGCCTCGTCTAGGCGCCCTTGTGCGTAATCGCGCTGGATGATGGGGATTTCAATGCGCTGGATTTTGCTACGCAGGCCTGCAAACGACGTAGTAGTCATGGATTTTTTTCTCAATTGAGATAAGGAGCGACAACTTCAGCAATCACGTTGCGATAGGCATCGCGATCTGCCTGACTCCAAAATTGCAGCTGCTGGTCGGCGGTGTCTGTGTAGTACTTGAGGAAGGCCCGGCGTGTGCACGGCGGCATGAAACGCCCCTCGTTGTCGTGTTTAAGAAGGCGCAACCGCTTGGCTGGAAACGACTGATTGCCCAGAGCAGTGTTGATGTCGCGCGACAGCAGCGCCAGGTTGTCGAGCGCGTGCGGGTCACTGAAAGCATTTAGGCGGTTCAATAAGTCGCTGACACGCTGTTCGAGCTTCGAAAACGTATCGCCCCCGATGGTCTTTCCCGCCAACGCCTTTTCCAATTGGGCGGTAAGCAACTTAGCTTTTTTGTCGTCCAGTTGCAGCGTATCCAGCGTCGTCTTGGCATCACTCAACCACTCGCGCCATGCTGCCTCGCCATTCAGCGGCTGGGCTGCCTGCGCGTGGATATGCTCCAAGCTCCATTGTTCCTGGTGGTGCGTGGCAAACGGGTATCGTTCGTTGCCGTGTTCAAGCCGATCGACCGACAGCACGTTGAACAGCAGTAACAGGCGTTCGCATTTCTGACGGTGGGCATCGTAGTTGAGATCTGTGAATACCTCTTTCGTGACAGCGAGTCGCCCACGGATGCAGTCATTAAGAAGTTTCTTGAACGCCGATCTGGATCGGCCTCTGTTCTGCAGACACAGTTCCATTACAACCGAGAGTTTCTCGCCGGTAGCGATCAGCCAGCCGATGCGATGGTAGATGGCACGGTCCTCAAACCAGTCGCGCAATTGGGCATAGCGTTGCCAGATATCGCCCCACAGGTCCTGTTGCGTCTTGCCCTGGGTAAGTTTGCGTTGAAATGCTTCGAAGGTTGCGAATGAGTTGTTGTGTGTCCTGGGGGTGTGGGCGATCAAGTCGAGGAGCAGGTCGATGCGGGTCGCGTAGGATTCGGGCTTGGCGGCGCTCAAGAAGTACCAGAAGGCATCGTCATGCAGGGCATGTTCGATGGCGTCCCACTGGCCTGCGCAAGTGGCTTGCTGGATCGGGTCCGACTGCCCGTGGTCGGCCAACAGTAGCGCCTTAACCAGTTCGGCATTGGTCAGAGAGATGCGCCCAGCGTTGAGCCGGGTGAACAGATCGATGGCGTCCTGCTCGCCGGCATCGAACCAGATCAGCTTGATCTGGCTGGCAAGGCGCTGGATCCAGTCGGCAGCAGCATCCCGTCGCTCCCTAACTTCGGGCCACCTCGTTTCGAACCAACACTGAATATTGGCGAAGGCTCTCGACATGTGAAAGTAGTCGATGTTGGTGTCGTCGATCAGATTGCTGACTGCTTTCAGAAATTGGGTGCTGCCGGGCCGCGTTTCATAGCTCAGCACAAAGTCGGATGCCCTTTGACCGAGTGCGTGCAGATAGCGGTAGAGCAGGTAAATGGTGGTGAGACGCTGCTGCCCATCTATTACCTCAAAAAAGGTTTCACCCAGCGGAATGGCCTCCGGGTAGGAATCGGTTGCCGTCCGGAGCCGCGCCTTGACCACCACCGGTTGCAGGCAATAGCTCTGGCCAGTCGGGAGCTTGGCGACTTCACGCAGGTCATTGAGCAAGGCTTCGACTTCATGCTTGCCCCATCGGTAACCCCGCTGGTACGCAGGCACCCAGAAGTGCCCTTTGAGTGCCCCCACGGGCATCAGCGGTTGGTTGGTGGCGGGAGATTTTATTGTCATGATCTATCTCTTCCAATTGCGAAATGTTCTTGGCGATTCAGACTTGCGAGTTTGACGGGCGGCGTTCGAGGACTTTCAAAGCCCCTCCGAAGCCACGCAGCCACCATTTCAGCATGGCGCTGTCGACCACTGTGGCCGTGATTTCAAGTTGCTCGTCATTGAATTCGACGACTTGCTGGTCGCTGGACAGAGGTGTCTCCAGCAGGTGAAGGGCTGCATCACGGTCGATCCGGAAAGTCAGCCGAATCCGCTCCCCCTCGCCGAAGCCGAAACGCCCATCGTCGTCATATTTCTTAAGATCGAATTCCTTGGGCCTATCAAACGCAAACGTCGACACCTCGGCCGACAATATGCGGTGTAGCGCCAAGTTTCTCTCATTGTCGTAACCCCAATAGCGGCAAACAAGATACAGACGAGGGCCTTGCTGAACGAGGCCCAAGGGCATGACTTCCACCCTGTTCCGTTTTCCTCCCGAGTTTCGATAATCGAGATGCAGCCAGCGATTGCTGTACAGAGCCTCACTGACGGCCTCGAAGACGCCCGGAACAATCTTGGGGGGCAAGAGGGGCTGGTTGGTGGCAACGACCCGCACCTTGCCGGGCCATTCCCGTTCAAGACGCGAGCTGCTGTCAGGGCCGAGATTGCGCTTAGCCTGGCTAAAGAACCCCTCCATGGATTTTATCAAACGGGCTGGCAGGAGATTCTTCAGGTGCTCCTCCGCTAGATGAAGAAGTAGCGATTCCAGGGGCGTGAGACTGGGTACTGCCAGGGCCTTGGCCTGTTCTAGCCAGCGATAACCATAGGGTTTACTGCGGTCGTCACGCTCGATCTCGAAATGTTTGCTGAGCATTTCCAGTTGCCGCTGGATGGTGCGAAGATCCCTGTCGATGCCGGCATCCACAAGTTGCCGATGCAGTTCACTGGCGGTCACCTTACGGCCGCGCGGAATGCGACGCAGCAACTCGACAGCGAGCAATACGGTTTCGAGCGTATCGGAGCGCTTTGCCATCTCAGACCTTCATAGGCGAGCCGGAGAAGATCGACCACAAGCGCACCATGGCATAGGTGTCGAGGGCGCAGTAGGTCAACAATTGCTGTCCGATCTCGCTCTTGCGAGCCTTGGTGGTTTGCGGCGCCAGCGCCTCCAGGAAAGCATCCATAGCCATCCCTCCATCTTGAACCCCATCAAGGTCTCCGTAATCCAAATCCGGACAAAGTGCCGGCAGCACCGCCTTGATGCTCCAACTGCCCTGTTGGCTGGGGTGGTAGTAATGATCTCGAGCGACAGGAAGCAGATCCAACACCCGCTCATTCAGCGCTAAAAGTGGTTTAGCCAAACGAGGGAAGCGTTCCGACAACTCACGGATACGTGCGGTCTCGAAACCAGCGTTGTAGACAAAGATTGGGCCACTTTCGCCACAAGCTGAAATCAATGCTTCGGCAAACGCCTTTGAGGGATCCTTTCCCGTGAGATCGAGAAATGCGTGCTGTTCGATCTTGCCTGTCCGCGAAAGGCGATGGAGGCTGAACTGGAAGGGTATCTGCTGATAAGGGCGTGTCCCCTTCCAGATAGGCACAGCAAACTGAATGGTTTCGAAATCCAGGAAATATGCCGGCAACTTGTGAGCAGCAAGTGCTTGTGCAGCAGCCTGCTGGTCGAAATAGACCTTACCGGACAAGGTCACCGCCTTTACGCGTTTTTGCTTGTCGTTAAGCAGTTCATCGCGCACATCCCGCAATTCTGTTAGGCCTTGCTCGTCAATTTCCGCCTGCAGCCCTTTGGTCAACCGGCCGGGAAGCCACGCAATCGGTTTCTGGGCTTGCGGCTCTTGGCTCTGGCAATAGGCTAGAAACCCGCACGCGTAAGGATGACCACAATGCTTGCCAGTCAATTGGCTAGGCTCACGTTTCCTTGCGACTATTTGATGCGCCTCGGATATCCAACTGCGAACCTCCTGTCCCCGAGCGAAGGCTTCATCCGTCAGATCGTTTTCCACCAATAGCCCGCTGTAGTCTCCATTACCGGGATAGATCCAGCTGCTATCGATATGTGCTAATCCAATTCCCGTGAGTGGCACACTGGAAGAACGGGCAATAAGGGATTGAACAGCCGCATCGTCACGGTGGTAATCTTTGACTGAAGTGGAAGATTTCACTTCAACCATACGCCAAGCAAGCTTGCCAGCTTTTCTCACCGGCAACATAACATCCGCAAAAGCTAGCGCCCCCTCTGCACGAAAACCGGCCTCAAAAATCGGCTGTGCCGATTGCAAAAGTTCCTTGGTACGGGCAAAAGAAGTGTCGAATCCCTCTGATTGCGGATCGATCAAAATCCCTTTCCCCTTTGGGTCATACAAACGCTGAGCGATATCGCCGACCTGATGGCCGACGGCGAAACTAGCCTGGGTGGCGGCAGAGTCTTCGCGTAAATCAAGGCGATGCACCTCAAGCCACAACCGCTTGGGGCACTGCCTGTACGCCAGTAATTTGGACTTCGAAAGCGTGCGCATTGGTCCTCTTTTCTTGTCAAATTATCCCATGGTGCTTCTTGTTACAGGAACCCAATCGATGCCTTGCCGCCCTCTTTCACAGCACACTCGGCTTCCAGAGAAGAGACGAAGGCTGCAGGAGATTCGTAACCGTCCGGCCACCACCGTCTTTTCGCCGAAGTTTCAATAGCTGAAGATTGTCCCGGACGGGCATCTCAAATTTGTGCCCACAAAGGGATTTATGGGCACAAATTCAAAGGCAGTCATGGCCTCGAAACGGCGAGGCCCCTACCGGCATCACCCGCTGGCGCTGAAGCGGGCGATCGTTGAAGAAACGCTGCAGCCTGGGGCCTCGGTGGCACAGATTGCCCGCAAACACGGTGTCAACGCCAACCAGGTGTTTTTGTGGCGCAAGACCTACCGGGAGGGGCTGCTGCCCGATGCGAAACCAGCGCTGTTGCCGGTCACTCTCGCGCCATTGATGGTCAGCGATCGGTTGCCGGCGGCCAGCAGTTCCGCCAGTACGGGTTGCCTGACGATTGAGTTCGGCCAAGTTCGCGTTCGCATCGAAGGTCGTCCCGACGCTGAGATGCTGCGACTGGTTCTGGCAGAGTTGCAGCGGCGATGATCAGTTTGCCCAGTGGCACCCGAATCTGGCTGGCCGTCGGCATGACCGACATGCGTCGCGGTTTTGATGGCCTGGCCAGCATCGTTCAGGAGAAGCTCGCCGCCGATCCCTTTGCCGGTCACATCTTCGTCTTTCGCGGTCGCCGCGGTGATCTGGTCAAATTGCTCTGGTGGGACGGGGATGGCCTCTGCCTCTTTGCCAAGCGCTTGGAGTGCGGCCGCTTCATCTGGCCACAGGCCAGCGAAGGCTCGGTGCATCTCTCGGGCGCCCAGCTTTCCATGCTTCTGGAGGGCATCGACTGGCGCCGCCCGAGTCGCACCGGGCAACCGGAACGGGCGGCATAAGAAAGCTGGAAATCCTTGGCTGGCGGGGCTGTTCACACGCTGAGGATTCGCGTAAACTCTTGGCATGAACAGCACACCTCTGCCCCGAGACACCACGACCTTGCAAGCCATGGTGGTCGCCCAGCAGGCGGAAATCGAGCACCTCAAGCTGATCATTGCCAAGCTGCGACGCATGCAGTTTGGCCAAAGCGCCGAGAAGATCGACGAAATGGTCGGGCAACTCGAACTGGCGCTGGAGGAACTCGAAACCGGCAAAGCAGAACGGGCCGAGACCACCGAAATCACCCCGGCAGAAGAGGCGCCTGGCAAACCGGTCCGCAAACCGCTGCCGGACCACTTGCCACGCGATACGGTGGTTCATCCGCCTGAAGCAAGCTGCTGTCCGGACTGTGGCGGTCATCTCAAGCCGCTGGGTGAGGATGTCTCGGAAGTCCTCGACTACGTGCCTGCCAGTTTCCGGGTCATTCGCCATGTTCGGCCGAAGCTGGCCTGTGGCCGTTGTGACACCATCGTTCAGGCCCCGGCCGCCAGTCGGCCGATTGCCCGCGGCAGGGCCGGCTCTGGATTGCTGGCGCATGTGCTGGTCGCCAAATATTGCGACCATCTGCCTTTGTATCGGCAGAGCGGCATCTATGCCCGGGAAGGCGTTGATCTGGAACGCTCGACCCTGGCCGACTGGGTGGGGCAATGTTCAGCGCTGCTGCGCCCGTTGGTGGAACGACTGCGGCAGCATGTGCTGACCGGCGAGAAGCTGCACGCCGACGATACGCCGGTGCCGGTACTCGCCCCGGGCGAGGGCAAGACCAAGACCGGGCGCTTGTGGACCTATGTCCGCGATGATCGGCCGGCGGGAAACGAAACCCCGCCTGCCGTCTGGTTCGCCTACTCACCCAATCGCAAGGGGGAGCATCCGCAGACCCACCTAAAATCCTTCAAGGGGATTCTGCAAGCCGATGCCTTTGCCGGATTCAATGCTTTGTATGCCAAAGGCGACATCCAGGAAGCTGCATGCTGGGCCCATGCCCGCCGCAAGTTCTTCGAGATTCATCAAGCTCAGGGCTCACCAATTGCCGCCGAGGCGCTCAAACGAATCGCCGCTTTGTATGCGATTGAAAGCGAGGTTCGCGGACAACCGCCAGACCTCAGGCGCAAAGGGCGAGAACCGGCCAAGCCCCTCCTCGATGAATTCCATGCCTGGCTACTCGACACGCGACGACAACTCTCGAAGAAATCCGGCCTGGCGGAGGCCATCGGCTATGCCCTGAACCATTGGCAGGCATTGATTCGCTATGCCTCGGATGGGCGCATCGAGATCGACAACAATACGGCTGAACGGGCATTGCGGACAGTGGCGCTTGGGCGAAAGAATTTCCTGTTTGCCGGTTCCGATGCCGGCGGTGATCGTGCAGCCGCGATTTACAGCCTGATCGGCTCGGCGAAACTCAACGGCCTCGATCCAGAAGCTTATCTGCGCTTCGTCATCGCGCGAATTGCTGACTACCGAATCAACGAACTCGACGACCTGCTACCTTGGCGTGTCGCCGAGCAGATCGCAAATACCGAGCATCACGCTGTTGCTGCCTGACTCCGATTAACTCGGAAAGGCGGTAGTGGTCGGACGGTTACGGAGATTCGATGGGGCGAAAGCGGTGTTGGCGCAAGACAGCGGCAAAATCGCCCGGTGTGAGTTGGAATAGGCGCATAACCCTTGTCAGCAAGTCAGGCTGTGGCGTCCCGAAATTCAAGGCGATGCAATGACGGCGGAGCAGTTCCCACACCTGCTCAGGGCGTAGGAAATCGAATTTCACCTTGAGATCGAAACGACGCAGCGCAGCCTGATCGAGGCCAGTCATCAAGTTAGTTGAGGCGATGAATACCCCCGGGAAGGATTCCATCTGGGTCAGCATCTCGTTGACCAGACTCACTTCCCATCCGCGGTGTGCCCCGCGACGATCCTGCAGAAAACTATCCACCTCGTCGATGAGCAAGAGCGCTCCATCCTGCGCGGCTTGGCGAAATGCCCGGGCGATGTTCTGCTCATTCTCACCGACATAGGGAGACATCAAATCAGACGCACGCTTGACCAACAAAGGTGAGTCCAATTGTTGTGCTAACCACCGCCCATAGGCCGTCTTGCCTGTGCCGGGTGGCCCATACAAACAGAGCCTGCCTGAGCGCGCCTTTACGATCCCCGCTGCAACGCGATTCAAATCAGCATCGGCTTGAATGAAAATCGGATCATAAATATCGGGTAGTCGATTGGGGTCGTTTTGCACGAGGGAGCGGTGACCCTGTGCCTCCAGAACGTTACAGATTAAGCGCTCGAAAGCTTCCCCCGCTCTTGCATGACCGAGCTCGTCACGAATCGAGCGGACAACGGAGGAGGCTTTAGCAACCACCGCTGGTGCCAATTTTTCGGACTCAGCGATGCGAGAAATACTCGCTGTATCGAGCAAATCACCGCAGCGCTCCCGCAGGATACGCTCACGCTGTTTCTTTGGCGGCACGGGCAATTCAAACACCATGTCGAATCGGCGAATAAAGGCCGGATCAAGACAACGAATGGAATTAGATAGCCACAGTGTCGGCACCGGGTTCTCTTCGAGCATCCGATTGATCCATGCTTTACGCACTTGGGCTGTGCTCTTTCTGCCGAAGAAGCTGTCACCATCGTTAAACACATCCTCAACCTCATCAAAAGCGATCAACGCTTGGCGTTGCGCAAAAAAGCTTTGAGCGGCACGAAATGCACGCAGGCGTCGTTCGCCGTTGACCGGATCCCCATCGGCATCCTCGCTAGCCACCTCAAAAAGTTCGCAGCCAAGCTCAGTAGCCAAGGCACGCGCCAACTGACTCTTACCCGTCCCCGGCGTGCCATGCAGGAAAATATTGACGCCACACCGTCCGGTTGCCGTTGCATGGCGCAGGTATGGACCCAGAATTTCCAGCGAAGGAGAGATGTGGCCGTAATCACTCAAGTTCAGTTGAGCGGGGGCAGCAGCAGATACGGTGCCGCGCAGAAGACTAATTGGATCCGCTTCCGACGTTGCCATTAGGTCTGCAAAACCATCGGAGAGGAGATCTAACTTCCCGCGAAGCGAACTCGTCCCGGTACGGTCCACAGAAACCAGACCAGATTTCGCAAGAATGCTTTGTGCACTTAGCGATGCACGAACCTCCGGTTCAGGAAGGCCCAGAATGGCGGCGAGGAAATGGAAAACCTTGACTGACGAAAGTTGCCCCAACCAATCGGCGGCATCATCCAGAAGCCGTTCGTTGTTGATCAAGACGGCGAATTCAAGGATTCTGCAATCGGCCGGGCTGAGGCCCACCAGTTCAGACAACTGCCTGACGTTACTCCGGAGACAATCGGGTAGCGGTTCATTTTTCCACTGATTTTCTGCCTTCTGATGCAGTACGCGCAGCTCCGACAGGACTACTTTTGGATCAAAATCGCCCTTTTCCAGGTCGTTTTGACGAGCCTTCGAAGAGCGCCGCAAAAAAACAGGAATGTCGAAATCCCCTGGAGCAACCCAGTGCCCCAAGCCAAGCACTTCAGCCAGGGTGTCGTTATTAAACCCATGACTGCGAATGAATTCGCGATGCCCGCCCAGCGGCACCAGAATACGCAGAAGCCAGAGACGAATGATCGGGTCTGGATAGACTGGATTTGCGGCCGAGGGGGAAGGACGTTTTGCCATGATGGATTCTCCTTGTTGACGAGATCCATCTTCCGGAATGTTACGACGTAATGTGTCACATGCAGACTGGTATTTCTCTCTAGCTGTGGAAAACCACCAGGTTGTTCAGTGCGGTGATTCAGGAGATCGGCGGCTGATATTGAAGGCTGGCGTGAGGTCTGTGCCAGTTGTATTGATGGAGCCGGAACGGCAGATACTGAGCGCGGTGGCTGGAGGACTCATAGGTCCGGGCATAGGCCCATTCCCTCAAGGCGGTCTGGATAAAACGCTCTGCCTTGCCGTTGGTTTGAGGCGTATATCTTCGGCTGCTTGCGATCCGCTAGTGGACGTTTGACGCAGTAGGGCGAGCGCGTAAGATTTTTTGTGCAAACGGTCACCCAGCAGGAAACTGCCACATTGCCAGGAGCGATGATGACCGTAGGAAAGAAAGCAGTACCGAAGGAATTACTGGACAGCCTGTTGGCTGACTACCGCAAGCCGGAAGATCTGATTGGCGAGAATGGGTTAACCAAGCTGCTAGTCGAGAAGGCGCTGGAAGCGGAGATGGCTGACCACCTCGGCCACGGGAAGAATGAGCCGGTAGAGAATCCTGCCGGTAATACCCGCAACGGCCGAGCAAGAAGACCTTGAAGGGCGAGTTCGGCGAACTGCCCATTGAGATTCCCCGTGACCGCCACGGCACATTCGAGCCGCAGCTGATTCCAAAGCACCAGACCCGCTGGAGCGGCTTTGACGACAAGATTCTGTCGCTCTACGCTTGAGGAATGACGGTTCGCGAGATACAGGCCCATTTTGAAGAGATGTATGGCACCGAGGTGTCGCCGACCTTGATTTCCTCCGTCACCGATGCCGTGATCGAAGAGGTCAAGGCTTGGCAGTCCCGGCCCCTGGACAGCATTTACCCCATCGTCTATCTCGACTGCATCCACGTAAAGGTAAGGGATGGCAGTGTGCGGATCAAAGCTGTCTATCTCGCCATCGGCCTCAACATGACCGGTGAGAAGGAAGTGCTGGGCCTATGGATTGCCCAGACCTAGGGCGCCAAGTTCTGGCTGCAGGTCATCACCGAGATGAAGAATCGTGGCGTACAGGATATCTTTATTGCCTGCGTGGATGGCCTCAAGGGGTTCCCGGAGGCCATTGAAGCTGTCTATCCCCGGGCTGCCGTTCAGCTCTTCATCGTCCATATGGTGCGACATAGCCTGAACTACGTCTCGTGGAAAATGCGACCAGAGGTTGCAGCTGACCTGAAGCGGATCTACACCTGCGCCACGGCCGACGAAGCCGAGCAGATGCTCAGTGAATTCGAGGACAAATGGGACGATGCCTACCTGCCGATCAGTCAGTCCTGGCGTCGGAACTGGCCGAGGATCATCCCGTTCTTCGACTACCCGCCGGAGATTCGCAAGGTCATTTACACGACCAATGCAATCGAGTCGGCGAACATGAGCCTGCGCAAAATCACCAAGAACCACGGCTCGTTTCCAAGCGATGAAGCACTGCTGCGACGTCCGCCCACGTTTTCAGTAGCAAAGAGCTTTAGAGTCCAAGGGAAATTTGAGGCTGCACTGGTTTTCGTACCAGTCTTAACTGTAAATTTCCGGCTCCGATGAGGCCTCCTTGGGGGCCTCGTTCCTGCACTGCTCAGCGAATTCAGCAGGGAGCTTATCCGGAATTTTGTAAAAAGGGGTTTCGAGTTAAAGGTTCTTCATCTGGTCTTCGAACTGATTCGTAAAGCGCGTCAACGCAGCCTCCCAAAGTTCCGGACACAACCCAAAATTGTGAGCCTTTCTTATGGCAGATCGATTAGTCACTATCGAGTATGCGGAGGGGGGTATTGCGGGGGGTATGAAAAAACAAAACCCGCGTAGCCTTCTGGCTACGCGGGTTTGCCTGATTTTTTGGCGGAGAGGGCGGGATTCGAACCCGCGGTGGGCTATTAACCCACGCACGCTTTCCAGGCGTGTGACTTAAACCACTCATCCACCT
>Ga0075012_10001498_pt1 | contig 23643 bp, 21 predicted proteins | sample All_14_2_FD_71474 | JGI IMG/M metagenome (GOLD analysis project Ga0075012, IMG submission 71474) | Freshwater microbial communities in response to fracking from Pennsylvania, USA - Allegheny Zone_MetaG_DW_15 | ecosystem: Environmental > Aquatic > Deep subsurface > Groundwater > Drilled...
GTTACCCATTTAGCAAAAAAAGCATTTTATCCAGCCAAAATTCCATTTGAATTAATGCACATCGATACGGGACATAATTTTCCAGAAACATTGCAATTCAGAGATCAATTGGTAAAAGAATTGGATGCCCAATTAATTGTAGGATCGGTTCAAAATTCGATAGAAAAAGGACGCGTTCGAGAAGAAAAAGGAAAAAATGCATCTCGTAATGTGCTTCAAACAACTACCCTACTCGATACTATTGAAGAACATAAAATTGATTGTGCGATTGGCGGTGGACGAAGAGATGAAGAAAAGGCGCGCGCAAAAGAACGCTTTTTTTCACACCGCGATGATTTCGGTCAATGGGATCCTAAAAATCAACGACCAGAATTGTGGAATCTTTTCAACGGTAAACATTTTGAAGGTGAACATTTTAGGGTATTCCCGATTTCCAATTGGACCGAAATGGATATTTGGAATTATATTAAACAAGAAAATATCGATATTCCATCTTTATATTTCGCTCATGATCGAGAGGTTATCTGGAGAAATAATTCTTGGATACCGAATTCGGAATTCATTCAATTAGAAGTAAATGAAGTGATTGAAACAAAGAAAATTCGCTTTCGAACATTAGGAGACATCACTATTACAGGAGGAATCGAATCAACTGCCGACACATTAGATTTAATAGTAGCAGAAGTAAGTGCCATGCGACAAACTGAACGGGGTAATCGAGCTGATGACAAGCGTTCTGAAACGTCAATGGAAGATCGTAAACGTGATGGTTATTTTTAAGTGTAAAATAGAGAATTGAATGATTAACGAGAAAACAACGAAAGAAAAGCAACTGCTAAATAATCAATTATTACGCTTCTCAACAGCGGGAAGTGTTGATGATGGTAAAAGCACTTTAATCGGTCGCTTGTTGTATGATTCTAAATCGATTTTTGAAGACCAACTTTCTTCAATCGAAAAAACTTCCCAACGCCGAGGCTTTGACGGAATCGATTTGGCTCTTTTTACCGATGGTCTAAAAGACGAACGAGAACAAGGAATTACAATCGATGTTGCTTATCGCTATTTCACAACGCCAAAACGAAAATTCATCATTGCCGACACACCAGGTCACATTCAATATACGCGAAACATGGTGACAGGTGCTTCAACCGCCAATGCTTCAATTGTTTTAATTGATGCTAGAAATGGAGTTGTAGAACAAACAAAACGTCATTCTTATATCGCCTCTTTGCTGCAAATACCGCACATTATTGTGTGCATCAATAAAATGGATTTGGTTGATTTTAGCGAACAACGTTTCAATGAAATCATCGAAGAATATGAGCGAATAGCTTCCAAAATGATGATTAAAGATGTTCAGTTTATTCCCATTAGTGCTTTGAAAGGTGACAATGTGGTGAACCGTTCTGAAAATATGCCTTGGTTCCAAGGAGCTCCTTTGCTGCATACCTTAGAAACAATGCACATTAGCAGTGACATCAATAAAATAGATGCTCGTTTTCCAGTTCAAACAGTGATCCGTCCACAAGTTGGAGAATTCAGAGATTACCGCGGTTATGCTGGACGTTTGGAAAGTGGAATTCTGCGTATTGGGGATGAAGTTTGTATTTTACCTGCCGGATTCACTTCAAAAATTTCTTCAATCGACACGTTTGACGGACAGATTAACACTGCCTTTGCTCCAATGTCAATTGCGATTTCTTTAGAGGACGAAATTGATATTAGTCGCGGTGATATGATTGTTAGAACCAACAATCGTCCAAGAAGTGAGCAAGAATTTGAAGCAATGATCTGCTGGTTAAACAACAGTTCTGCTCAAGCACGCACTAAATACACCATTCGTCATACCACGAATGAACAAAAGGTTATGATCAAAGAAATGGTCTACAAAATGGATATTAATTCCATTGAGCGCAACATGGATGACAAGGAAATCAATATGAATGATATTTGTCGTGTTATCATTCGCTCGACCAAACCATTGATGATAGATGATTATCGCGAAAACAGATATACTGGAAGTTTCATCTTAATTGATGATTCAACCAATGAAACAGTAGCTGCAGGAATGATTCTTTAAACCAAAAAATACAACTTCCAAATGAAGGATTTTTTATCACTTATTATTACAGCTGCCCTTGAAGCAGGTGATGCTATTATGGAAGTATACCAAACAGAAGATTTTGGTGTGGATATGAAAAGTGATAATTCTCCTTTGACAAAAGCGGATATTAAAGCACACAACATTATTCAATCTTATTTGGATAAAACTGGTATTCCTGTTCTGTCTGAAGAAGGAAGAAGTATTCCCTATGAAGAACGTAAAAATTGGTCACAACTATGGATAGTTGATCCATTGGACGGGACGAAGGAATTTATCAAACGCAATGGTGACTTTACAGTGAATATTGCGCTTATCGAAAATCAAGTTCCTATTATGGGAGTCGTTTATGCTCCTGCCATTAACGAAATGTATTTCGCGAGCAATGATAAAGGCTCTTACCGCTTTCAAACTGATACAATAAAAGATGCTGAAACCATCATTTCATCAGCGGTAAAACTGCCAATTAAAGAAGAAAGAAAAACCTTTCGGATTGTTGCCAGTCGTTCTCATTTGTCACAAGAAACACAAGATTTCATTGATCAAAAAGAAATTGAACATGGTGAAATTGAATTGATATCAAAAGGAAGTTCACTTAAACTTTGTATGATTGCTGATGGCTCAGCTGACTGTTATCCGCGCTATGCTCCAACGATGGAATGGGACACAGCTGCTGGTCAAGCTATTTGCCTTTATGCTGGCGCTGACGTCATTGATTGGAATACAAAAAAATCGATGCTTTACAACAGAGAAAACTTATTAAATAATTGGTTTATTGTTGAAAAAGGAGTTTACAATATTTCCCGCTAAATTTCGGGTCAGCATCCTAAACTCCCCAATAAATAATTATTCTACTTTTTCTTTTTTCAAGTCAAACCAATCAATTTTTCTTGAGAAGTGCATAGTCACTGCTAAAATCAGGAATACACCGATACTTCCAACTAAAAGAGCATAATCTTGCATTTGTATGATGACAAATATGAATGAGTATAGAATAGTCAGTATAGCCGCTATCATCGCAGCTAATTTTCCTGATTTCAGTATAGCTCTCGCATAAAAATAAATCAAACCAATTGTCATGAGTGCTGCCAACAAATAAGCCCAATCAAAGTAAATATGTTCACTAAATGCCAACATGAGGATGTAGAAAAGCACCAATGCCAATCCAACTAAAATATATTGAATTGGATGGATCAATACCTTGTTCAATATCTCAACGAAAAAGAAAACCAAATAGGTGAGCACAATGAACAGCATAGCATACTTTGCTACCCTCATCGATTTTTGATAAACATCTACAGGTAGTTTTAAGTCTACACCAAAAGCAGAATCACTCAATGAATTTTTCTCTCCCACCCAGAATTGAGGGTAATTCCGATTCAAATGAAGCACTTTCCATTCAGCAGAAAAACCATCTTTCGAAACAGAACGCGTATGTGGCAAAAATTCACCGTCAAAACTTGGGTCTTTCCATGGTGATGTTAAATTCACTCTAGTTTCCTTTCCAATTGGAACAAACATCAATTCTTGACTTCCTTTTAAATCCAACTTAAAATCAACCTTGATTTTTCTATCCTCCACTTTCAATGGCACATTAATGTGCAATCCGCTTTCTATAACGTCATTTACAGGTATTCCTGGATTACACATAAAAGAAGAGTCGTTCAATTGAATTTTTACTTGTTCAGAAAGTCCTTTTAGATCAGTTATACCAATTGACAAAAATGCTTTATCCAATTCAATTTGTTCCTTTGCTACATTCAGATAATCTAAGTGTAACTCATCAAACTGCGCTGCGAAGTTCATATTACTTTTATAAACTATGACTTCATACATTCCTCGCTTTCGTTTTTCTGGAAGCACCGTTCCTTTGATATTCAATTGGTCTGGCAAAACATGAAGATAATGTCGTTCCGTTACTGTTTCTTGTCTACCCGTGTTTTGATTTAACGCAGTACGAGTCTTGCGAAAAGGTATGGTCAAAATTGGACCAGTTAATTGTTGTTCCATGGCGTGCTTGGAACTCACCTCGGTGACGGCTTCCTCTTGGCGCATCATTCGTTCATGAATCAAGCCTTGCACCATGAAGGCAGGAATAGATAAGATGAGGATCAATACGAAGATCACAAACATCTTAAAGAAAACATTTTGAAATAACTCTTTCATGTAAATTTGTTTTTAGTTCTCCGAATGAACGGAGCCACTTTCAGCAAATTTCACGAGTCATTTTGATTTAACTAAGATTAACAAAGTTAGCCTAGTATTCAAGTGGATCAGTTGTAGATTTTAGCCTGAAATTGCTGGCCATTTGAAGAAAATTGGATCATATAAATCCCATCAGCAAAATTTCGCAAATCAATTTGTACTTCTCCACTTTCGGAGTCTACTTTAATGGTTTTTGAACTTATATCATTTCCTAGTAGATCAATAAGTGCAATTTCATTCATTGAAAAATGAGTAGTACTCGAAAGCAAATACAACCCTTTTTCCAGATGAGCTATTTTAAATTGATCGAGGTTATTCAAAGACAATCCAGCCAATTCGACAGATATTATTTGTTGAATCGTATCATCACCACATTCATTAGATGCAATTAATGTCACAGTATAATTACCATCAACGGCATATGTATGTTGCGGATTACTTAAATTGGATGTTGCGCCATCTCCAAAAGTCCAATAATAATCAGTTGATCTCCAACTTGTATTCGTGAATTGAACCGATAAATCAGTTTCTACTGACTCAAAACCAGCAATTGCCACCTCCTCATTTGAACGCAAATGCCAACTTTCAAGACTATCTAATACACACAAGGCAGCTGCATTCTGAAGTATTCCGGCAGTCGTTGCATCTAATGTTGACAAGTAGCTTGCCCCAACTGGACTTTTACGAAATAAGGAGGCATAAAATGTACATGCTGCCAGATAAGAACCCGCGACGCTTGGATGAGAACCATCTCCGGAGTACAATTGGATTGTTGGATGATTGTCGCGAACATAACGCCAAGCCACTCCAACTGGTGCAACTGATGATTCTGTTGAATCAACAAAACGCAAGTAAGCCAAGCGCAAACGATCATTCATTTTGTAAAACGTATTGATGGAGTCCCATTGAGGATCACCTACTTCTCTCCCCCATGTCATGAAAAACATTGTCTGTGAACAATAGCGATTGTCATAAACGCTATCTGCTAATTGAACAGCTTGTGGGAGTGTATTCGTATTGACTTGTGTCGTTGGGAATGACGGTTCTTGGCTTTGTGCCTGCAGCACCACATAATCCCACGGTTTACTTTGGATTTTTACGTGTGTCAAAGGATCATTCAATTGATTTGCAAAGGTAAATCCACCATTTGTTTTTGAATCGAAGGTAATTTCATCACCCAAAGAAATTGCTAAATTGGAAGTCATGGTGGGTAAATCATTAACATACGTGTAACTATTCCCAACAAAAAGAACAGATATACTATCCTGTGCATTGGATAAAGTTGTTGAAATAGAAATAATAAAAAGTAGAATAATTCGATTCATAAAGTGTGTTTTGTCTTTGAGACTTCAAACTTATTTAATGGTTGCCATGCAGAATAATCCAATCAAGCCTATTCGTGGAATCCTAAAAACAAGAAGACGAATTTTTCCAACTAAATGCAAGAGAAATTCGTACTTTAGTAAGACAATTCCATTTTTATGAAGCTCTTACTTTTTTCTATTGCCTTTTTACTGATTAGTCAGACAGTTACTTCACAATTCAACTTTGAATACAAAGATTCAATTGTTGTCAAGAAAAATGGCGATACGCTAAAATTCCCTTGGGCTGGAGGATTAAGTTATGCTCAGTTTTCAGATTTCGATTTTGACTTTGATGGTGACATGGACTTGTTTGTTTTTGACAGAAGTAGTGACAATATTCGCGTCTATATTCAAAAAGAAACGGCAGGTGTTAAATATTATGATTTAGATTACAATGCTGCTGCCTCTTTTCCAAGCGATATACGCTACCGTGCAACAATGGTCGATTATAATCAAGATGGGAAAAACGATCTTTTTTGCTATGGAATTGGTGGGATAAGAGTGTACAAAAATGTTGGCGATGCAATTAACGGAATTCAATGGGAGGTGGCAAAAGAACTTCTTTATTCCGACAATTGGGGCGCAGATTTAAATTTATATGTCAGCTCGGCAGATATACCTGCAATTGTTGATGTCGACGGTGATTCAGATATTGATGTTTTGACATACCATATCGGTGGACAGCATTTGCAATACCATAAGAATATGAGTATGGAAAACTATGGAGTTCCAGATTCATTAGAATTTGTTTTGATGAATGAATGCTGGGGGAAATTTAGAGAAGACGTAAATACCAATTCGCTTTTTCTGAATGACAACACACCTCCCTGTGCGGAGGGAAATGTTCCGAATGCAGAAAGTCCAACACAAAACCCGAACCTTGAAAAACTAAAGCCAACTGAACAAACACCCAAGCATGCTGGTTCAACTGTCCTTGCGCTAGATTATGACAATAATGGAGTAAAGGATTTAATACTAGGAGATGTATCCTTCGGGAATTTAAATTTACTTATCAATGGTGGGACAAATGTTAATACTAATTCAGCAATGATAAGTGTTGATCCACTTTTTCCCTCCAATTCAACTCCTATTAATATGGAAGTTTTCCCAGCTGGATTTTATGTGGATGTAGATTTTGATGGTGTAAAAGACTTAATTGTAAGTGCCAATGCAAAAAATGTTTCTGAAAATGAAACCAGTATTTTGTTTTACAAAAACACAGGAACGAACGTACTTCCCAATTTCGTTTTCCAGACAAATGCTTTTTTACAAGAACAAATGATCGAGCATGGCACAGGTGCATCACCGGTTTTAGTTGATCTTGATAACGATGGTAAAAAAGATCTTTTCGTTAGCAATTTCTTCCGTCATCTGCCATCGCAATTAAGAGAAGGAAGTATGGCATATTATAAAAACACAGGAACAGTGAATGAGCCAGTGTTCACCTTTATCGATTACAACTTTCTGAATTTGAATCAAAGCGGATTTGGCTTGAAAATGCATCCAACATTTGGTGATTTGAATGGTGATGGTTTAAAAGACATGATACTAGGATTAGAGAATGGAAGCTTGGTGTATATGGAAAACACAAGTTCATTACCTTCTATTAGTTTCGCTTCACCAGTAATAAATTATACAGATGATCAAGGAACTATTATCAGTGCTGGTTCGTATGCTGCACCGCAATTATTTGATTTAAATAATGATGGATTATTGGATTTAATTGTGGGCAAGAAAACTGGAGAATTAGTTTATTATCAAAATATTGGGTCTGCAACTGCACCAAGCTTTCAATTGGTGAATAGTTTATTGGGCAACATTGATATCGCCACAACTTCTCCAGAGGGATATCCTACTCCACATTTTTTCCGCGTAAACACAACAACTCATCTGTTTCTTGGAGGCGTTAACGGCAATCTTATGTATTATAATGATATCGACGCAAACATCACAACTGGTGCTAGTTTTAATTTGGTTTCTGGGAATTATTTGGGTATTCAAGTTGGTGCTTATTCTACTTTTTACGTGGATGACATTGACAATGATGGCAATTTGAATCTATTTGTTGGTCAAGACTTGGGAGGTGTATTTCACCTAGAGCACAACCCAAATGGTTCTTCTAGCATACAAGAGAATAAGAAAGCCTATTTGGTTTCTGTATTTCCTAATCCAACCAAAGATCTGATTCAAATTGTGACAGAATTTGAAGGTGAATTAGAACTCAGTATGTATGATATGTTGGGACAAGTAATTATTTCAGCAACTACTTTTAACGGTACAACTTCAATCAATTTAAATGATTTACCAAAAGGTATTTACATTCTTCGATTTGATGATAAAAATGGGAATTCAATCACGAAAAGAATTGTCAAAAACTAAGATTTATGAAGTTCGTATTTTTAATTTCAGTGCTTATTAGTTTCAATTCGTTAGCTCAAGAAAAAGATTCAAGCTATTGCGTTTATCCTGAAAAACAAGCTGATATGATTGAGCCAGAAAAAAATGGTTATTGGTTTACACAGCATTGCATCAATAATATTGATTCACTTGTTTGTGGAGATTTGACAAATTCAAAATTCTTCTTACAACTGACAATTGAGAAAAATGGGATTGTATCTACAGCTGAATTAATTCAATCAACAGATGGTCAGGATTGTCGCCTCAACTTGTGTAAGCCTTTAAACGAAGCTCCAAAGTTCACTTCTGCAATGGAGAAAGGCAAAGCTTGTCGTCAACGAATGCGACTGCCATTAAACATCAACCTGAATTAAGAAATACGAATGATTTTTTCCAAGTAAGTAGAATCATCTTGAAATGTCAAGCTTGGTTCATCTTTATAAATTCCAAACATCGTTGAACCACTTCCTGACATGGATGCGTAAATAGCACCTTCCTTATACAAGCTTGATTTCAAACTAACTAAAGTTGGATGCTGTGCAAAAACACTAAATTCAAAATCATTCACCAATTGATCTTTCCAACTTTCAATCGGTCCTTCAACAATTGATTGAACACTTGGCGCATCTGGACAAAGTATAATTCCATCATATGCTTCTTTCGTTCCAACATGAATGCCTGGATTGACAATTTTCAGATAATATCCCTTTAAACTTACGTTGCATGGCGACAAGACCTCTCCTCGACCTTTAGCGATTTGTGGAACGTCTTTTATGAAAAAGGAACAGTCACTTCCAAGTTGTGCAGCTTTTTCTTCCAATTCAGCACTTGAACAATTCAAATCAAACAAACTATTCAAAGCACGCAATACATAAGCCGCATCAGCTGATCCTCCGCCTAAACCAGCACCCATTGGAATTTCTTTTCGCAAATGAATGTAAACTGGAGGCATAGAATACGCTTCTTTCATTAGCTCATATGCTTTCACGCATAGATTATCACTATTGTTACCAGGAATGGTTAAACCCGTTTGCTCAAATGAAAAATGTGAACTCGGAATGATTTCCAAAACATCTACCAAAGGAATAGGGATCATGCATGAATCGATTTCATGATAACCATCCGAACGCTTAAAAAGCACACGCAAACCTAAATTTATCTTAGCTGGTGGAAAGAATATCATACAACAAAGGTAGAAGAAGTAAACTATTTTCGTAACTTTCGCCCCTCAAATTAACACGAACATATGGCAATTTATTTGGATTTTGAAGAACCGTTAAAAGAACTTGAAGAGCAAATCGAGCAAACCAAGGAGATTGGTGCAAGCACGGAAATTGACATGACCGATAAAATTAAAGAGTTGGAGCATGTTTTAAAGGATAAAACAAAAGAGGTTTTCTCGAATTTGACTCCTTGGCAACGTGTGCAACTTTCTCGTCACCCAGACCGCCCTTACACCTTAGCATATATCAACGCAGTAACGAATGGAACTTTCCAAGAATTACATGGAGATAGAAGTGTTAAAGATGACAAAGCAATGGTTGGTGGTTTTGGTTTAGTTGACGGTCAAACCGTTATGTTTATTGGCCAGCAAAAAGGTATTAATACCAAAATGCGTCAGTACAGAAACTTCGGAATGCCGAATCCAGAAGGATACAGAAAAGCGCTTCGTTTGATGAAATTGGCCGAAAAATTCGATAAACCAATCGTAACGTTTATTGATACTCCAGGTGCATTTCCAGGATTAGAAGCAGAGGAACGTGGACAAGGAGAAGCAATTGCTCGCAACATCTACGAAATGATGCGATTGAAAGTCCCAGTGATTTGTATCATTATTGGTGAAGGAGCATCTGGTGGTGCTTTAGGAATTGGAGTAGGTGACAAAGTTGTGATGCTAGAAAATACTTGGTATTCTGTTATTTCTCCTGAATCTTGTTCATCCATTTTATGGAGATCATGGGATTTCAAAGAAAAAGCAGCTGATGCCTTGAAGTTGACTTCAACTGATATGAAAAAGAACGGATTGGTGGATGAAGTTTTGAAAGAGCCAATCAATGGTGCACACCGTGACCATGAAGAAATGTTCTCTCAAGTTAAGAAGTACATTAAAAAAACGGTGAAAGAATTGGAAACAATTGACCCAAACAAACGCATCGATGATCGAATTGAAAAATTCTGCAAAATGGGTGTTTGGGAATAAAATATTCCAGCATTAAAATAACGAGTCGCGATCCTAAAAAGTTTCGCGACTTTTTTTTGACTAAAAATTCAAATTTTGTCATAATATCCATCGATTTAATCTGGTGATTTTCAACATCAACAACTATCAATTCAAGAAAATTTCAAAATACAACCAAACAATACTGTTTTTAGTTAATTTTGCACCCTTGCGCAATCAAAAATTAAATATAAACACGCCTATGTTACGGTCCTTATTATTAGCTACTACCTTTCTTTTATTGACGCTTTCGTCAATGGCTCAAAGTAAATTAGTTACAGGAAAATTTGAAGATGAAAAAACAAAGCGACCAGTAGATGAGTTGGAAGTAACTATCGTAAATCTTGCTACAAAAAAGAAATTTACTGTAGAAACGGATGAAGAAGGTGTTTTCAAATTCAAAAATATTCCTTTTGGCAAGTGTGAATTGGTTATTACTGATGAAGATTACAATGAAAAGCGTTTCCCCTTTGAATTAACAGAAGTACATAAGGACAATTTCACCTTTAATATGGAACAAGCTTTCACTGCTTCATTGAAAGTTTCGTGGATGTTCAATTGGGGTGATAAAGAAGGGAAAAACGCAAAAGGAAAAACATACGTCCAAGAGCACTATTGGTCGCATTTTACGGGTAAAATCTTATTAGGATTATACGGACTTTGCTTGTTGTTGATTTTGTTCTACAGTATTTTACAATTATCGTTGGCAATAGCTTATGTTAAAAACAAGCGCAAAAAAAACAAACCTGCTGGTCCAGTTTATGATGCTGCAACAACACCAAAAGTTACCGTTCAACTTCCAATGTTTAACGAGTTATATGTGGCGGATCGAATTATTGAAACAATTGCTGCTTTTGATTATCCAACCGATAAATTACAAATTCAAGTATTAGATGATTCAACGGATGAAACGAAGGATGTTATTGCAAAGAAAGTAGCTGAAGTTGCTGCACGTGGAATAAATATTCAACATATTCACCGTGTTGATCGAACAGGATACAAAGCAGGCGCATTAGATGCAGCAATGGATCGTGTAGAAGGTGAATTCATTTGTATTTTCGATGCCGATTTCGTTCCAGAACCAGATTTCTTACAACGCGTAATGCCTTATTTCCAAAATGATAAAATTGGAGTTGTTCAAACACGATGGGGACATATCAACAAAGATTATTCTGTCTTGACAGAACTACAAGCATTTGGATTAAATGGTCACTTCGCAATTGAACAAGGTGGTAGAAATGCAGCTGGACACTACATTAACTTTAACGGTACTGGTGGTGTTTGGAGAAAAAAATGCATTGAAGATGCTGGTGGTTGGGAACACGATACGTTGACAGAAGATTTAGATTTGAGCTACCGTGCACAAATGAAAGGTTGGAAATTCCAATATTTAGAAGACGTTATCGCGCCAGCTGAATTACCAATTACAATGTCTGCATTGAAAAGTCAGCAACACCGTTGGATGAAAGGTGGAGCAGAATGTTTTATTAAAATGCGTCGTCGCCTTTTAACAACAAAAGGAGTTCATTTTGCAGATCGTGTTCACGGTTTAGCACATTTATTCAATTCGTCGGTATTTATCTTCATTTTGATTCTTTCTCTTTTGAGTTTACCGATACTTCATATCAAGGACAGTTTCTCTGATTTAAATTACATTCTGCAATACATGGCATTGTTTATCGTAAGTACGGTATTTTTGATGTTCTACTATTGGAATGCATACCGAGATAAAACAGCCAATACGTTTACTTCTTTCTTCCGATTTGTTGGTAGATTCTTCCAATTCCTTATTGTGTCAATGGGATTATCACTGAGTAATTCAGTGGCAGTATTAGAAGGATATTTTGGAATTAAAAGTTCATTTGTTCGAACTCCTAAATTCAACGTTGCCAAAAAAGGAGAATTTACAGGAAATAAATACGACAAGAAGAGCCTTTCGATTATCAATATCGGAGAAGGTGTTTTAATGGTTGTTTTTGGATTCACTGCTGTAAACAGAGCGATTTATGGTGATTTAGGAATGGTTCCTTTTCACTTGATGTTAGCAATTGGTTATGGATTAGTATTCTTCTACACAATCAAAGAAGTACGCGAATCAAGATAAAATTATACTTAGTTGGCTGAGGCTCTCGAAGCCAACTATTTTTTATGATGATCGTGATTGCATTGCTCTCCTCTTTTTGGAACGGGATCATAACCCGAACCACCCCATGGGTTGCAACTTCCAATTCGCTTTAAGCCCAAATATGTTCCTTTAATTGGCCCCCATTCTTTTAATGCATCTATCATATAGGTAGAACAAGTTGGTGTGTAACGACAAGAAGCCGGAAGAATGGGAGAAATTATCCATTGGTAAATTTTTACCAAAAAGATAAGAGGAAACGAAAGAATTGTTCTTAGCATTTGCATGGAACAAAAGTACACTTTTGACCGTTCTTCACTGCCTACCGTTAAAAGAAATAATGTAACAAGCTTTGATTAAATCGTTTTTGTTGTTACATTTAAGAACTGTTGTACTCAATATTTCATCTCCATGAAAAACCTAAAAACCATACTAGGACTAAGCATTTTTTGCATAGCATTCTCATTTTCAGGACTTACACAACCTTTCGCTTCTTGGGAAGATGAAAAAATAGAAGTTCAAAAAGGAGACGATATCAGTGTTATCATGGCAGCTGATGAGTTGTTTTTTGACCGTTGGGACATGCTTCCACAACCCCAGTTCTGGAAACAAATTATGCTTTTATCACCCGATTCTTGTTTAATTAACGTTGCTTCAACGAGACAAGTATTGTTAAAAATGGCAATGCGCGACTGGTCAAAACAAACAGAGGCTCAAAAAGATGTTTTTAAAGACAGTTTAAAACGCACGTACGGTGTTGACATGGCAGATCGAATCAATGTGACAACAGGTAAAAATGATTTTTACAAATTCAAAGAAGTTTATCCAGATTTATCTAGAGGTGTTGCAGCTTTCGAGCGCTACGGTGTCGATCCATGGTATGCACAAGCAATCTTATTGATTGAAAGTCCAGGTCAATTAAAAAAATCAAGTGCTGGTGCTTACGGAGCATTTCAACTTATGCCTTCAGTTGCACGTGCACAAGGATTAACCGTTAACAGTTCAGTTGATGAACGCAAGAATTTTGATCGTTGTGCTTACGGTTCGGCGCGTTTAATTAGCCGCGTATGTGTACCAGAAGCAAAACGTATTTTAAATGCCCACAACATAGCTTTTAATGAAAGTGATTTATGGTTCCGTTTATTTGTACTTCACGTTTACCATGCGGGATCTTTAAATGTAAAAGCAGTAGTTGACAAAATCAACCCCCAAGAAGGCAACAGAGAGCTTATAATGGATATGTGGCAAACTTCCGCGGCAGGTTTTGGAAACAATTCACAAAACTACACCCAATTGGCTTTAGCTGCGCAATTGATTTTACATGAAATGGTTTATAACCATTGTGAAGAAATCTACGATTGTGCCTCTTTAGATTAGGGATTTGGGATTCAGGATTTGGAATTTAGTATCCTGATGAATCGACAAAAATGTGTGATTGAGAATCTAAGCCTAACACGCCACAGGCGTATATGTGAACTTTTCTGGGTGAATCTGCTTACCCTCTCTTTGTGCTCTATGTGTTAAAAACTACACTTCAAACGATAACTACATTAAACAAAAAAGGTTTGCCAATCGACAAACCTTTTATTATTTGGTATGCGTTAAATTAGATGTTCATACTTTTTATCTTGTCTGCCAATTCTTTTACAAGTACGTCCACAACTTGCTTCATGACATTTGCATCATTTTCTTTTGCTTTCAAGATCAACTTACTTCCTGAATTATCCATTTCGTAAGTCGCATATTTAATCAAGTAAATTAATTTTTGTTCCCCTTCAAATGAGAATTGCTTCATGTCTAATCCATCAAAATTGACAAAAGCAGTTAATCCTTTCTTCCCAAATCCTTCGCACCCTGCCGGAATATTTAATTTCTGTCCAGCCATTGGAATATACTTCGCATTTGTGTATGCCGCCAATCCATTGTCATCCAAAACAACTTTCGCCATTCCAGCATCTAAGAAGCCTTTGAAATTTTCTGCCAATGATTTACCATTCTTGTGCACACCAACATAGAAATTCAAATCTGGTGTCATAGATCCACCTGGAATCGGTTCACCTACCATTACAACACCAATTTTTCCATTAAACAACCCAGCTAAAGCTTCTTCTCCACCAGCCATTAATGCTAATTGAGCTGGACCTCCGATTGTTTCCGCTAATTCATTCATCGTATTTGGAGAGAATTCATCTAAAAAGGCCTGCATCTTTTTCACATCTAAATTTGTTGCGAAACCAATACGTGGATTACCTGTTCCTAAGAATGAAACAACTCCAGCATTGCTATCAGCATTGAAAAACATTCGCTTGCTCATTTCTGCAGAGAATAAATTTTTCGTTTCTAAAACAGCTTGCCCGCTTTCCAGCTTCAATGTACTTTGCACGTAACAATCCGCAACTAATTTCTTTAATGCTGCTTGTTTTTCATCGCTCAAATCCTTTAGGTCTGTATTTGAAGTGCCGTATAAATTTTCGATGTTTGCCCCTAAAATGAAATCACCTTTCGCACTTAAAATTTGATCAACTTTTCCACCAGAAACATCTCCACCAACTTTATCAAAAGCTTCAGCAGCTAATTTCTTTCCATCAAACTCGCCTTTCTTTGTAATAAAAATCAATAAGTTATTTCTAAAGCCAAAAGCAACATCTCCACTTGCATGGTAAAATTCATCGCCATCTTTTTCAATATCAAACCCACGTTTTACCAAATTAGCCTCTAAAGAATCAGCGCTTTTTACTTCCATAAATGCATACGTCGTTTCAGGTGTTCCATCCTCAGCAAATGGACCTTCTAACGCGAAATAAATGGGTGCATTTACGTTTATTGAACCTTCTAAACCTTCAATTTCCTTCTTAACAAGTAAACCAAATTTCGGGATGGTTGAATAATCTGATTTTTTTAAGATTGTCTGCACATCAATTGCACCAAAAGCAACTACTGTTTTGTTGTCTTTAAGAAAAGCCGACAAGTATTCATTCATCGGTCGATTGTCTTTGTTTCCGCCACAAGCAGCTAATACAATGACCAATACGGATAAGGCAAATATCTTTTTCATAGGGTTAAGAATTTTAAACCAAATTTATACAAATAAAGGTTTGCTAACATAGTAAAATGCGCACATTAACAATTATTTTTGTCTATGCATTTTGTTGAACCATTTTTTGATTGGAGATTGCTATATATTGCCTCCGAAGATCCACAATCTCCCTTCTTTGGAAGAGGGTATAGTGAAGTAGAATATACCCATGCGATTTACAATTTCTATATTCATCCGCAATGGGACGAAATTGGTTCTCCAACCTTATTCATTAAGATTCTGTACACAGATTACGAGGAAGGATTCGTGATTATTGAAATGATTGGAGAATGGAATGATGCGATTGAAAATGATATCATGACATTCAAACGAGACATCATTGAACCCATTATGGGAGAAGGCATCAATAAATTTATTTTAATCGGTGAAAACGTCTTAAATTTTCACTATTCGGATGATAGTTATTACGAAGAGTGGTTTGATGATGTAGAGGATGGGTGGATTGCCTTAGTTAATTTTCACGATCATGTTATCAGTGAATTTGAGCGAATTAACATCGACCACTATTTTGTGATGGGTGGAGAACTAGAAGATATTGAATGGCGCACCTATCAACCTGATCAGTTTTTTAAGAAAATTGATGATTTGGTGACAAAACGCTTGTCATAAAAAAAGCCTTACCAACGAGTGATAAGGCTTTTGAAAATCTAAAATCATTAATGCTTATTTCTGAACTTGAATTTTTGCACTCATTGGTGTGTTGTTAACAAAAACATTCACAAAGTAAACCCCGTTCTTCAAATCACTTGGTAATTTAACTGAAGTCGTGTTTTTACCAATTTGAGCATTACCCAACTCGTAAGTAAACACTGAACGTCCATTCATATCAACCAAATTGAAGAACATTTCGCCAGCATTTAAACTTGTGAAATCGATTTTAACTGCATTCGTTTCTGCATTGTATCCAGCCGCAAAATTTGTTTTTGCACTTTCATTTTCATCGATACTTGCAGTGCTTCCAACAATATGTTGAGAAATATAAATCTGGTCGCCTGAATCTGCCAGATTGTTATTTGCTGAATTCGTTGCAACATAAAATGTTACATCACCAACATTTGTTGCAGGCGCCGTCCATGTCCACAACCAAGTCATGTTTGAAGAAGTATTACTTGCTGAAGTATGATTCGCGTATTGACGACCTCCTGAAGATGATACAGATGTCCCACCAACAACTTGTCCCGTAAACGTTCCAGCCATAACATCTGAAGAACTCAATGCAGTCGCTTGAAAACCTTTCTTAGCTGGAGCAGAAGCCATAGACAAACTAACATTGTAAGTTGCTCCTGGAGTGTAAGAAGTCACAGGTGTAAACCCACTCAAGAGAACAAATGTATTTTCGGTAGCACCACTTTGAGGTGGTGTTCCAGTATGACATTGAGTGCAATTATTTTCACCTGGCGCACCAGTTTTGGCTGATTGCGCACCATTTGCATTTTTGTGTTGATTCTTCGCTAAGAATTTCTCCACTTCAACATTACCCGTTCGTTGAAAAGAAATAAATCCAAGTGCTAAAGCAGCAACAGATAAAATAAGGTAGTTTTTTTTCATAGTTTATTTAAATAATTATTTAGTTATTCAATTTGCCTTGATTGATCCAACAATTAAACTGCTGAATTAATGAGTCATTAAGTGCAGGACCATTTTGTGGCATTAATTGTAATTCGCCACGCATTGCTTTTAATATATTCGTTGCGTTTGAAGCAGTATTCGAATGATTCGTAATTGTATATGCAGTTGAATTACCAACACCATGACAACTTAGGCAGTAGGTATCCATCATTGGTTTGATTTGCGTAGAATAATATACAGAATCAGTGCAATTGGGATTCGTCACTGAAGATACTTTTTGTTTTGAACACGAGGTGCTTAAGCCAAGTACTATAGCAAGAGCGTATAAAGGAATTAATTTCATCATAATTAAGCTAGACGTTTGCGATAGAACAATGGTTTGAAAGTCATCCAAACTAATACAGGAAAAAAGTGCATTGGAATGGCATAAATGGGAAAGAACATTTCAGTATCAACTCCATTTACTGCGTGTACTTGTTCTAAAATTGCTGGAGGAAACTGAAAATTAATTGGAGACAGTATACTTCCCATTGTTCCTAAACAAAACAAAAGATTGAAAACAAATTCACCCCAAGATTTGAAAACTCTTTCCGATAACCAAAACCCAAAGGCAGCCAATACTGAGATGATAACGCAAACTGTAACGATAGAGACAGGTCCAATCACCATTGAAAAATCGAACAGATTGGTATTGTAGAAATTACCGTATAAAATTGCACCAAAAGATGAAAAAACGGCCGTTATAATTCCTAAAAGAAGAGCTTTCCCGAACATAATATTAGATTTTACTTACTGGAATAGAATAGGTGATATTCATCGTATTTGGCACAACTTCACTCGCTTTTCCTACTTTGAAATCCAAGCGATTAACTGAAAGTGTACCTGTAAAAGTCAAATCGCTACCGCTTTTTGAAACTTTTAAATTCACTTTTTTCTCTTTCGTTACCCCTTTCATTGTAATGTTTCCATAAACAATGTAATCGTTTCCAGATTTATCAATTTTAGTTGACGTGTATTTTATTTGAGGATACTTTGCTGCATTGAACCATTCAGCTGTTTGGGCCTTTTTGTTCTTCATACCATTTCCAGTAGAAATTGAAGATACCTCAAACGTCAAATCAAACTTTGAACCTGCTAAATCAGCTTCATCAAATTTTACAGTCCCCCCCATTTTTGTGAACGTACCTGAAGGATCTTTACTTTTAAATTCGATTGAATAACCGTCTTTCAACTTGTAACCTGGTGCTGAAGCAACATAAGCAAATGCTGATGTAATAACTAAAACACCTGCAATAATTGGATAAATCAAACTTTTCATATTTTGCTTTTTTAAATTATTCTCCTTGGAATTTCCTTCCAATACAAAAACCTAACCTAAATTGACCTTTCAACCAATCTTCGTAAGTGTAAGGTATAAACTGTGTTTCCCCAAATCCTTTAGAATTCGTTAAGTGTACAGTAAAATTATGTCCGAAAGTAATCCATTCAAATGCAACACCTAAACTTTGGGTATTAGTTGGACGAAAACTAGCATTACTAAATACATGGTAGTATTCGACTAGAATAGAAGTTGTAGATGTTATTCCGCATCTCGCTGCGCCACCAAGAGCGAACATTGTATTCACATCATCTGCTGCTACATAGTTTCTATGCACCATGGTTGGCATTAAGGCTAAGCTCAATCGTTCACCAAACTTACGTGCAACATTCACTTGAAGTGAGTATGCGAATCGGTGTTGCCATTCAGGGAAATGAGAAACTTGCGAAATATCTTCTGAAGCTTTCATATAGGTAAAACTCGAGGTACCAATCATAGCCAAAGAAAGTGGAACTTTACCTTTCGTTTGCTCCAAAACACGGTATTTTGCAAATCCATCGATTAGTGATTTATACGGTGCTCCTGTACCTTTACTTCTTCCCAAACCAATCATCAACTTATTGGTAATTCCATATTCGAAAGCAATTCGAATGTCCGCCGAATTATCCAATCCAAATAACGTTTGAGCTCCACCAGCTGCTCCACCAATATCACCAAATCGGTGTTCAACTCTAAATTCAAGAACTCCTTTATTCAAGGTTTCAATAGAATGTCCATTAATAATCCGTGTCGAAGAAAAGGTTTCCGAAATCACATTTGATTCTTCGTCTACATAAGCTGTAGAATCTGCTGCATCTTCATATTGAGAAAATGTTGCCTGAGCCAAACTAAGTATGGCTAATAAAGTAAATAGTTGTTTCATAGATCAAAAATAAACATATCTAAGCAAGAATGATTACCTAAATAATCAATTTACCGTGGTAAATATATACTATTTTATAAGTTTTGTGTATTTTCAAGGCCTAGATAAATATCTAACGAATGAAAAAGGCAGAGGTTAGGGAATTGTATAAAAAAAAACGTTTTGAACTTTCACCAAACGAATTGGAAGATCGTTCTGAGGCCATCTGCAACCTGCTTTTTCAGCATTTTCAATTAGCTGAAAAAACGATAAGTTTATTTTTACCCATAGAACGTCACAAAGAAATTAACACCTATTTGATTTTAGAAAAGGGAATGACACTTGATTCTAAAATTGCTTTACCCAAAATGAATGTTGCAACTCAGACCTTAAAGCACCTGCTTTATGAGTCACAATCGCAATTAGAAACAAATTCATTTGGTGTACCTGAACCGCGATTTGGAAAGAGTATCAATATTAAAGATGTTGAAATTGTACTTGTTCCTTTGCTGGGAATAGATTCAAAAGGAAACCGTGTAGGATATGGCAAAGGGTATTATGATAAATTTCTTAAGAAATGCACCGCTTCTGCCCTATTCATAGGATTACATTTATTTGATGAATATGAAGTAATTGATGATGTTGAACCCTTCGATGTCCGACTTCATTATTGTGTGACCCCCTCAAAAGTTATTCGTTTTGAAGAATAACAAACAAGACCAGGGCAAATATCATTTATTAGCCATATTTCTGATTCCCGGATTTATTGTCACACTCTTTTTATCCAATCATTGGATTTGGATTCTCTTGTACCTTGCTATTTCTATTCTCATTTTAAGGATAACTTTTAAATCAAAATAGTCGTATATTGCATTACACGTCCTGTATATGTTAAGACTAGCAGTATTACTCATTTGGTTAGGCTTTTGCTCTATTCAATACGCTGAAATTGCGCGTGCAGTTTTTGGGGTACGCATTGCCTTTCAAGCTAATTCTGCCTACACAACTTATGTGTGTTTTCTGGACAATGGTCGTGTTTATACCCACAAGCGCGTTGTTTCTCAAGATGAATTCACCAAAATTGTTTCAGGACATTGGCCAAGTATTTACAACCCTAAACGCATCAATTATTTCGAGGAGCGCAATTTACCGTGTGGAGTATTCATTGATTCTATTTCCAATAAAACAACCTCTTATTGTTCGTCCTTCGATTCACTTTGGAAAATTCGATTTTCAGTTTACCCTTTCCGAAGTTCTGGTGAAATGGGTTGGAGTAATAAGCTTCATAAGCCAGCACCTGGGCAAGAAGTGTTTTTATACAACAACTACAACATCAAGCAAATCGACGCCGATTTTTTCTTAGACACCAATTTTTGGAAACTCATGAACGATGTAATTGATCCCGTTTGGATTAATAATTATAAATCACTAAGGTAAGTTAGAATTTGGGGTTCGAGATTTCGGATTTGGGATTTAAAATCGTAGTTTTGATAAATACAAGTTTGATTGTTCTGAAAACCTAAGCAACTCAATAAATTAAAAAATATTCACATGTTCAAAAACAATTTATTATTATTTTCTTTTTTTGGACTCTTGGCAATTCAAACAGTTTTATCTCAAACGGTTGAAGTTGAAACAGTAAACACAACCTCTTTTTCAAATTGTGATGGTATGGCAACTATAATCAACGCTCCATCATCTCCTTGGACTTGGGAATGGTATAGTTATAATGGAAGCATATTACAAAGTGGAGGAACAACTTTAACAAATCTTTGTCATTCTGGTGTAGCATATTACATTGTTTTTAGTGCCTCTGGACAAACATCCTATAATACTTATTTTTATATTCATGACAATTGTTTTGGTGTTCATTTGAGTGTAGGAACGGGCAATTCTGCACCTGATGAATGCACTGGTTATATTATAGGCTACCCAGAAGGAGGAATTCCTCCTTATTCTGTTGTTTGGTCTAATGGCTCTACAAATGATGTTTTGTCTCTACTTTGTGCTGGAGATTACTCATTTACTTTAACAGATTCACAAGGTTGTATTGATACTGGAACAATACCTATCGTAGTTGATTCAGCTCTTTCAAGTGTCCTTACAATTCATTTGTTTTCTATTACGAATGATGACATTTCTCCTGAATGCACTGGAAGTATCCAACTGCAGCCAGAAGGTGGTGCAGCGCCGTATACATATAATTGGAGTAATAACAATAATAATTATGGTAATGATAGCCTTTGTCCAGGTGTTTATACAATTACAATTTCCGATGCAAGTGGCGATACAATAAGTCAATCCTTTCCTATTTATAATGGAAGTGTCATTTACAGTACAAATCCATTCCCAGATTCAACAGTTGTCTCCAATTTGGATTTTGGTTTAATCGAAGATTGCACAATAGATTTTGCCTCAATTGATACTGCATATTTATATACTTCATTTTTAGATACCCTAAATCAACAAGTAATTTTTACATGGCTAATTGTTGATGCATTAGATAGTACATTTTATTCAGATACTATTAATATTGCAGGACTAAGCGGCGTTTTTAATTTAGTTATCGGTTTCTACTGTTCCCAAAAATCATCTGGTCAATCTATTCAAATTGAAAGTTATGTTTACTTTGGAAATAATTCAATTCATACCGCAAGTTTAGATCAAAATAATTTCGAAGGTATAGAAGTTTACCCTAATCCATTCGAAGATAAATTAATCATTAAGAGTTTAAATATAGATAATTACAGAGTGAAAATAGTTGATTTGAATAGCAAAATACTTTTTGAGAAAGATTATCATTCTTCAGATTACATACAAATAGAAGGACTTCATTCGTTAGGAAGCGGTGTGTATTTTTTACAAGTTGAATCAGAAAGCAGAAGGTATATTCATAAAATAATACATTAGTATCGTATTAAATCATATAGACAATTAATCCCACTTTTAATGTTCAGAGTGATGATTACAACTTCACAAATTTAACCGTCATCATCCCTGAAGATAGAAAATACATACCTGGAGAAAGAAATGCTACATTAATCATTTGATTAGATTCACTTTTTCCTTTCAAAACGACTTCGCCTTTGAGATTAGTAATTTGAAACGAATCATCGCTAAACATAGTCACTCCTAATTCATCGCTTACTGGATTAGGATAAATACTTAAACTTTCCTCGCTATTATCTGCAACAGCTAGATTAGAGCATGCACCCATTGCACAATATGTAACAGTGACAGCGATTGTGCCCATATTGAAATCACAAAAAGTACTTGTGGCATCACAAATATCTACTGTTCCAACAATGGTTGAAACATTGGAAAAACAATTATTGATACAAAAACGACCTGTTGTACCACCTACAATTCCTTGACCATGTGTCCAATTATCACAAATAACATCTCCATTGTTTGTCATATTTTCACTTGTAACAAGTGTTCCAAAATCCATAATTGCACCCCACTCATTAGTTGTCACAGCTCCTAATGTAGCATCTAAACTTACACTTAATGAAGAGCCCATGTGATTAACATAAGTAGCGCCACCTGCTACAAACATTGCGACTTCAATTGTTCCATAATTATTGAAGGTATCTCCTAATATGAGTGAATCTGAATAAATAGCACCATAGTTATGATTTATTGGATTACCAGGCACGTACTTTCGTCCATACACTTCTCCAAATACGAGCGTTGAATCACCATCCCCAATTGCAATGATTTTTAGATCCATAGATCCATACAATTTTAGGTTTCCGTGAAGCGAGAAAATGGAATCTCCAATTATTGATGCATTGCTATTGACAATAAGCCAATTTGCTCCAAAGTCTACATAATTACCTATCACAGTCACATCATGATTAATGATGACTGAATCTTCCATCAGCGGAACTCCGAAAGGACTCCAAATAGCTGGATCGAACCAATTTCCATTTGAATTTGTCGTTTTCACTGTCGCCATTGCACTAAACATGACCAAGCATGTAGTAACGGAAAGTAGAAGTTTCATCCTATTCATTTTATGTATGCAAATTACATTATTTTGCGTTATGTACAAATTTAAAAAAGAAATATAATGCAATTTAAAATGAAATGGAGCATATTCTCCGATATGTAGTATTAACTTTTAACAACCACGCTAACCTACCTAAACGGCAATGAAATTACCATCCAATTCAGTAAATTATTAAGCACAAAAAAAGCCTCTTCATTACTGAAGAGGCTTCTTAAAGGTGGCATCGACTTACTCTCCCACCCTCAAAAGGGCAGTACCATCAGCGCTAGCAGGCTTAACTTCTCTGTTCGGAAAGGGAAGAGGTGGACCCTGCTGCTATAGACACCGAAATCT
>Ga0075012_10001499_pt1 | contig 23628 bp, 19 predicted proteins | sample All_14_2_FD_71474 | JGI IMG/M metagenome (GOLD analysis project Ga0075012, IMG submission 71474) | Freshwater microbial communities in response to fracking from Pennsylvania, USA - Allegheny Zone_MetaG_DW_15 | ecosystem: Environmental > Aquatic > Deep subsurface > Groundwater > Drilled...
GCAAGCGTCCGTGGCTCATCGCGGGTGTCGCGAGCCTCTCCCTTCTGGGGGTTGTTGCCGCAACAGCTGTCGTTCCCGAAGCCATGTCGGTCACACCGGCCTCTACGCAAAAAGTTGTCGAGCCATTGCAGATCTCCGCAGTCAGCGTTGCGCCGGAAGCCAATCTGCCCTTTGTGCACGACGACCGGATCCTTCCGGGCGACACCATCCAGAGCATCTTTTCGCGCCTCGGCATCGATGACGCCGAAGCCCTGAATTTCGTCCGCAGCACGCCGGAGGGCGCTCAGGCCATGCGCCAGTTGCGTGCCGGCCGGTCGGTCACCGCACTGGTCCATGCCGACGGCCGCCTCGCCTCCCTCAGCCTGCCCCTGTCGCAATCCGGCGGACGCTTCACCATGGAGCGCGACACCGAAGGCGAAGGCTTCCAGTTGCGGACCCAGGAAGCCATTACCGTCGACACAATCGTCGAAATGCGCACCGGCACCATCCGGCATTCGCTGTTCGGTGCAACAGACGCAGTCGGCCTGCCAGACAGCATCGCCACCCGTCTGGCTGATATTTTCGGCACCGAAATCGACTTCCACACCGATCTGCGAAAGGGCGACACCTTCAGCGTGGTGTATGAATCCACAATCGATGAGACCTCGATCATGCGCCCCGGTCGCATTCTTGCCGCGGAGTTCGTGAATCAGGGCAAACGCCATGTGGTCGTCCTTCATCGCGGCGCTGACGGCAAGGATCAGTATTACAGCGGGGACGGCCGCAGCCTGCGCCAGGCATTCCTGCGCTCGCCGCTGGAGTTTTCACGGGTTACCTCAGGCTTTGGCCGTCGCCTCCACCCCATTCACAAGAGTTGGCGCAACCACAACGGCGTTGACTACGCCGCCCCCACCGGTACGCCGGTCAAGGCCACTTCCGACGGCATCGTCAGTTTTGCTGGCGTTCAAGGCGGCTACGGCAATCTCGTTGTACTGCGCCATCGGGGCAAGCTCTCCACCGCCTACGCTCACCTGAATGGCTTCGCCCCCAAGCTTCGGCAAGGCGTATCGGTCAGCCAGGGGGACATTATCGGCTATGTAGGCTCGACCGGTTGGTCCACCGGCCCTCACCTGCACTACGAAGTCCGTATCGACAACGTTGCGCACGACCCAATGAAGATCGCCCTGCCAATGGTCGAAAGCCTGGAAGGCAAGGAGCTTGCCGCCTTCAAGCGCAGCGCCGACCCCCTGCTGCAGCGCCTGGCTTTGCTGAACTATCAGCCAACTTCGGTCGCGAGTCGCTGAAGAAATCTCCACTTGAGCCGGCAGTCCTGCTGATCACATGCAGGACTGCATAAAAAAGGGGCGCATCCGCGCCCCTTTTTACATCGACATCTGAAAACCGGTCAGGCCGAAAACGACGAGCCGCAGCCGCAGGTGCTGGTCGCGTTCGGATTGCGGATCACAAACTGCGAGCCTTCAAGGCCCTCGGTGTAGTCAATCTCGGCTCCCACCAGATACTGATAGCTCATTGGATCCACCAGCAAGGTCACGCCATTCTTCTCGAAGGCGGTGTCGTCGTCGTTCACTTCTTCGTCGAAGGTGAAACCGTACTGGAAACCCGAACAGCCACCACCGCTGACGAAAACCCGCAGCTTGAGTGCCGGATTGCCTTCCTCTTCGATCAACTCACGAACCTTGCCAGCCGCGCTGTCGGTAAATACCAGGATGTCGGGGGTTTCAACTGCTGCGTTCATGTCATCTCCTAAATCAGGCGCAGGGGCGCATCATGCGCCTTCCGCCCGTTCACGTCAAAATCAGATCGTCAAGCTTGCAACAAGTTCCAATCAGGGACTGACGGGCACAATATCCAGACCCTGCATCTCGTCAAACCCGAACATGATGTTCATGTTCTGCACAGCCTGACCCGCAGCACCCTTGACCAGGTTATCAATCACCGACAATACGACTACAGTATCACCCCCTTGAGGACGATGAACTGCAATCCGGCACATGTTGGATGCACGCACCGAGCGCGTCTCCGGATGACTGCCCGCAGGCATCACATCAACAAACGGCTCCCCGGCAAAGCGGGTTTCAAACAAGGCCTGCAGATCCACATCCTTGCTCAAGCGCCCATAGAGCGTGGCATGAATGCCGCGAATCATCGGCGTCAGATGCGGCACAAAGGTCAGACCGACAGCCTGATCACCCGCCATCCTTACCAGCCCCTGCCGAATCTCGGGCAGATGGCGGTGACCACCTACACCATAGGCCTTGAAACTGTCGGCCGCTTCGGCGAACAGGGTATGAACCTCTGCCTTGCGCCCCGCACCCGACACACCCGACTTGGCGTCGGCCACCAGACTGGACAACTCGACCACCCCAGCCTCAACCAAAGGCAGAAAACCCAGTTGTACCGCGGTCGGATAACAACCCGGGTTGGCCAGCACTCGTGCCGTGCGGATCTTGTCACGATTGACTTCAGGCAGACCATAAACCGCCTCTGCCACCAGATCAGGTGCAGCATGGCTCATGCCGTACCACTTCTCCCACTCCGCGATATCACGAATACGGAAATCTGCCGCCAGATCAATGACACGCACACCCGCCGCAACCAACTCGGCCGCCTGCTTCATCGCAATACCATTCGGCGTCGCAAAGAACACCACATCACACTGCTCGAGCGCAGCATCCTGCGGGGTAACGAATTTCAGATCCACGCGCCGGCGCAGGCTGGGAAACATGTCGGCAACCGGCATACCCGCTTCGCCTCGCGACGTGATCGCCGTCAGCTGAACACCCGGATGACGCGCGAGCAAACGCAAGAGCTCGACGCCGGTATATCCCGTACCACCTACCACACCCACCTTGATCATGTCCTCTCCTCGCCAAACCCGGCAACAGAAGTCAATTATCGCACCACCGCCCGCTCACCTACATCACCGAACGATGACATTGCGGATCGTGCTGGACGCCATACCCCTGCGCCCAACCCGGTAATAAAAAAAGCCGCCCCTCGGGACGGCTTTTTCTGCTGCAGCCAGAAGCGCAAATTAACGCTTCGAGAACTGCTTGGCACGACGCGCCTTGCGCAGGCCGACTTTCTTACGCTCGACTTCACGTGCATCGCGAGTCACGAAGCCTGCGGTGCGCAGATCCGACTTGAGCTCTGCGCTGTAATCGATCAGCGCACGGGTAATACCGTGACGCACGGCGCCGGCCTGACCCGACTCACCGCCACCGACGACATTGACCATGATGTCGAAGCGACCTTCGTTACCCGTCAGCACCAGCGGCTGACGCACGATCATGCGGCCGGTTTCACGGGAGAAGAATTCGTCAACCGGCTTGCCGTTGACGACGATGTTGCCGGTACCCGGCTTGATGAACACACGGGCCACAGCGGTCTTGCGGCGACCGGTACCGTAGTTGTAAGTCACAGCCATTTATGGCTCCTTAGATCTCGAGAACTTTGGGCTGCTGGGCGGCATGCGGGTGCTCGGCACCTGCGTAGCACTTCAGCTTCTTCAGCATGGCGTAGCCCAGCGGACCCTTCGGCAGCATGCCCTTCACGGCCTTTTCCAGCACGCGCTCGGGGAAGCGTTGCTGCAGCTTGGTGAAGTTGGTCTCGTAGATACCGCCCGGGTAGCCGGAGTGGCGATAGTACTTCTTGTCTTGCGCCTTGTTACCCGTCACACGCAGTTTTTCGACGTTGACCACAACAATGTAGTCACCGGTATCAACGTGCGGCGTGTAGATGGTCTTGTGCTTGCCACGCAGGCGGCGGGCCACTTCGGAGGCAAGACGGCCAAGCACCTTGTCCGTGCCGTCGACAACGAACCAGTCGCGCTGTACTTCGTGCGGCTTGGCGGAAAACGTTTTCATTAGAAACCTCGATCTTGTCGGGCCTGGCGTGCCGGCCACCAAACGGAAAGCTCGCAATCTTATAGATTTAGCCACCTGTCTGTCAATGCATATCCACAAAAGAATCGCAATGACACCAACTGGGCAAGCGCATCAAAAAAAACGCAGCCCCTGAGAGGCTGCGTTAAATCCACACCAAAGGAGGAGGGTGGAGGAGACACCGATTTGGATCGGGGCTGCTACTGCAGCGCATCTGCGATCCGACTGAGACGGATTATTCCCCATCCTCCGGGCTAGCACAAGAACTTTTTGTGCATTGCACAATAAATATTCTAATTCATACATTAGACCTGCTTATCCTCAAAACACCCTTCGATGCGGCGGGTTCACCCAGGCAAACACGTCGATATATACGGATACCTAGCAGAGGCTTGTTCAATCCACCTCTCATCATGCTGCAAAGCAACATCCTGCACAGTCAAAGGCGTCACATCCGATAGCGTGCTTGGGTAGAATCGCAGCACGACGCACCAGTCGTGCGCAAGCAATCACCACGGAGAAACACAAGCATGGAATGCACCATCAAATGGGTCGATGGCATGACCTTCATGGCCGAGACAGGAACGGGGCATCTGCTGACGATGGACGGCGCCCCCGAAGCCGGCGGCCGGAATCTGGCACCCCGCCCGATGGAGTTGATGCTTGCCGGCGCAGGCGGCTGCACGGCATTTGATGTTGTACTGATCCTGAAGCGCAGCCGTCAGGACGTAAGCGACTGCTCGGTCAAACTGGAGGCCGAACGCGCCGAGACCGACCCCAAGGTCTTCACCCGCATCCGCTTTCACTACACGGTGACTGGACGCAACCTGAAGCCGGAAACGGTCGAGCGGGCCATTCACCTGTCGGCAGAAAAATACTGTTCAGCATCCATCATGCTGGCAAAGACCGCCGAGATCACCCATGAATGGACGATCGTCGAAGCAGTGTGAGAGACGCGTGCGCCCCAAGCACGGGGCGCATCAGACGTACCCTCAAAGGTGATACGCCGTCCGGGTCATGACTTTGGAGACCAGCTTCATTGCTGCCTTGACCGGGGTTGGCAGCTCGCGACCACCCAGCTTCAGTGCGGTGTCCGCATGACTGATCTCATCGGCTTTCATCTGCTCGACGATTGCGCGTGACTTGCGGTCTTCGGCCGGCAGGCTATCCAGATGTCCGTGGAGATGAGCCTCCACCTGGCGCTCGGTTTCAGCCAGAAAGCCCAGATTCCAGCGGTCACCGAACTTGCCGGCCAGCATGCCGATGGCCAGCGAGCTGCCGTACCACAGCGGATTGAGCAGACTCTTGCGCCCGCCAAGTTCGGCAATGCGCTGCTCGGTCCAGGCCAGATGCTCGGTCTCCTCATGCGAAGCACGCTCCAGCGCCTTGCGGATGACCGGATCGGAGGACATCATCGCCTGCCCCTGGTACAAGGCCTGTGCACAGATCTCCCCACAGTGATTGATCCGCATCAAGGCCGCCGCATGGCGCTTCTGCGCGTCATCCAGTGGGGCGTCCGGTACGTCATCCCCGGGAATGGGCCGAATCGAACGTGCCGGCGCAAACACTGTCCGCAACGCACGGTCGAACTGGACAATGGCTTGATCGATCATGGACGTCGCCCCTGAACTGGATTGATGAAATCGAGCGCGCCATCAAGTCGGCGCAGAACCTCACGGCGGTCGCGCGGTGGCGCGGGTCCGTCGCAGAACACATCGCCAGCCAAGGCCGCCCGTGGCCGATTGTAGGAATTCTCCACGATCGGTGCCCAGGCACTGTTCTTCGACTCGGACCAGCTACCGTCCTTGCGACCACTGGCATAGATGCGGCGCTCGCGGGTTGCGCAACGGATGCCTTCATAGGTGACGCTCTCGGCCCCACTGGGTGAGCGAACCACGAGGACGTAGCGCACCACACCATCCGAATCGACCGTGAGCGTCTCCATGTCAATCAGGAACCGGTTCGGCGAAGCGCTGCTGACGAAGAAGGCACGCAGCCCCTTCTCGGCAGGTGCGGCGGGCAAGACGTACTCGCCCTCCTTCCATTCGGGATCCGCCTCTACCAGCAAGCCTGCCATGGCCGTTGCGCAACTGACTGAACAGCTCAGTCCGACCGTCAGCCGTCGCAACAAAGAAAGATACGACACTCGATATTCCCTTGCATCAGTGCCCGCCCTCGCACCCGCTCATGCGGGTGGCGAGGCTTCGGGCCGGTAGGACTCCGGCAACTCGCAAGGCCGGGAGCGGAACAGCACCCTGGACAACTCCGTCAATGCCAGTTGATACACCTGCCGCTTGAACTCGATCACGGCATCGAGGGGTACCCAGTAGTGGCTCCAACGCCATGCGTCGAACTCCGGGTGGTTGCTGGCACGCAGACATACATCCGAGTCACGCCCGACCAGTCGTAGCAGAAACCAGATCTGTTTCTGTCCACGATAGGTGTTGCGCCATTCCCGCTTGATCCAGTGCTTGGGAACGTCATAGCGCAACCAGCCGCGTGTGCGGCCGAGGATCTTGACGTGCTCCGGGCGCAATCCGACCTCCTCGAACAATTCCCGATACATCGCCTGCTCCGGCGTCTCGCCGTGCTTGATGCCGCCTTGCGGAAACTGCCACGAGTGCTCACGGATACGCTTGCCCCAGAACACTTCATTTCGCGTATTGACAAGGATGATGCCGACGTTCGGGCGATAGCCTTCACGGTCGAGCATGATCAAACCTTCAAATTGTCTTGGTTGGGATGGATTTTTTCACACTTGCCGGGACTTTGAAAGCAGCCACGGTTTCGGGGTTCCTGAGTGCGCCCTGCGCGCAGAACCTGCCTTGCTGCAGGTGCGTAAGCTAGAATCGCGAAATTCGCCAACACACACCCACTTCACACTCATGCGCGCCAGCCAGTTTCACCTGTTCACCCTGAAGGAAGCCCCCTCCGACGCCGAAGTCGTCAGCCAGAAGCTGATGCTGCGTGCAGGCATGATCCGCAAGGTTGCTGCAGGCATCTACAACTACATGCCAATGGGCCTGCGCTCGATCCGCAAGGTCGAAGCCATCATCCGCGACGAACTCGACCGTGCAGGCGCGATGGAGCTGACCATGCCGCTGGTCCAGCCCGCCGAGCTGTGGCAGGAGACGGGGCGCTGGGACAAGATGGGCCCCGAGATGCTGCGCATCAAGGATCGCCACGACCGCGACTTTGCACTGCAGCCGACGTCGGAGGAAGTCGTCACCGACATCGCCCGCCAGGAGCTGAAGAGCTATCGTCAGCTGCCCAAGAACTTCTACCAGATCCAGACCAAATTCCGTGACGAACGCCGCCCACGTTTCGGCGTGATGCGGGGGCGCGAATTCCTGATGAAGGACGGCTACTCCTTCGACCGCGACGTCGACGCCGCCGGGCGCAGCTACGATGCCATGTACGCCGCCTATGGCCGGATCTTCGACCGTATTGGTCTCGAGTACCGCGCTGTTGCCGCGGACACGGGTGCCATTGGCGGTGATCGCTCACACGAATTCCAGGTGATCGCCGAAACGGGCGAGGACGCCATCGTTTACTGCCCGGACTCCGACTACGCAGCCAACATCGAACTGGCCGAGGCGCTTGCCCTGTTGCCCGGGCGTTCAGCGGCCACCACTGCACTGGTCAAGACCCCGACCCCGGGCAAGTCCACCTGCGGCGAGGTGGCCGAGTTGCTGTCGGTACCACTGCAGACGACGGTCAAATCGCTGGTACTGGCCAGCGACGAGACCGATGAGGACGGCAAGATCATCAAGAGTACGGTATGGCTGCTGCTGGTGCGCGGCGACCATGAACTCAACGAAGTCAAGGCTGGCAAGATCGACGGCCTGAAAGCCGGATTCCGCTTCGCCACCGAAGCCGAAATCATCGAGCACTTCGGCTGCAAGCCGGGCTATCTCGGTCCGATCGGCCTGAAAAAACCGGTTCGCATCATCGCTGACCGTACCGTTGCCAACATGGCTGATTTCATCTGCGGTGCCAACGACGAAGGCTTCCACTACACCGGCGCCAACTGGGGACGCGACCTTCCCGAGCCTGATGTCGTTGCCGATATCCGCAATGTGGTCGAGGGCGATCCGTCGCCCGACGGCAGGGGCGTACTCGCCATCCAGCGCGGCATCGAGGTCGGCCACGTGTTCTACCTTGGCACCAAGTACTCGCAGGCGATGAACGCCACGTTCCTCGATGTCGATGGCAAACCCAAGCACTTCGAAATGGGCTGCTACGGCATCGGCGTCACCCGCATCCTGGGAGCGGCCATCGAACAGAACCACGACGAACGCGGCATCATCTGGCCGGCAGCCATCGCACCGTTCGAAGTCGTGATCTGCGGTGTAGGCTGGGGCAAGTCGGAGGCAGTACGCGACGAAGCCAACCGGCTTTACGACACCCTGGTGAAAGCAGGCATCGATGTCATCCTCGACGATCGCGACGAACGCCCGGGCGTCATGTTCGCCGACTGGGAGCTGATCGGTGTGCCCCACCGCATCACCATTGGTGATCGCGGTCTCAAGGAAGGCATCATCGAGTATCAGGCCCGTCGCGACGGCGAGCAGATCAAGCTCAGCACCGTCGATGCCGCGAGCTTCGTCGCCTCGCGTCTGCGCGGCTGAACCATGCGTTACGCGCTGTCCGTCCTGCTCAAGCGCGCCTTTGTACAAGGCGCGCTTGCCGCCGCACTCGCCGCCTCAACCAGCCAGGCACTGGCGGGTGCGCAGCAGTATGAACCGCTGGCCGCCAGCGTGCGTGCAGCGCTGCATCAGGCGGTCAGCGACGCGGCCGCGCCTATTCTGCCAATCCAGGACGCGGGCGAGCGGGCGCAATGGCTGGCAGAAATGTCGCGGCGCCTGGAGCGGCGCATTCCGGATGCCGCATACCGCACCGAACTGCTCACCTCGATTCATTACGAAGCGACGCGCGCCGGGCTGGACCCGCAACTGGTCCTCGGCCTGATCCAGGTCGAGAGCAATTTCCGCAAATACGCCATCTCGTCCGCGGGCGCGCGCGGCTACATGCAGGTGATGCCGTTCTGGATCAAGGTCATCGGCCGCGAAGACGACAACCTGTTCCACCTGCGCACCAACCTGCGCTACGGCTGTACCATCCTGCGCCACTATCTGGATATCGAGAAAGGTGACCTGTTCCGCGCACTGGGTCGCTACAACGGCAGCCTGGGCAAGGCCGAATACCCCAACCTGGTCAGGAACGCCTGGGAGCGGCACTGGAGCTGGTCGGCTGCCCGACTCGCCGCCAATACCGACGAGGCGAGCGCCAAGCCCAACTGAACCCACCACCGGGCACCAGACCACGGAGGGCGCGCCGGGCCGCGATCACGGCATCGGTGGCAGGCCCTGTCCGGGGATCAGCCGCCCGCCACCGTGCGGTCGATCCCGGACACACTGGCCCAACGGCGGTCTAGGCGGAAACCGCAGCCAGTTGACGCGGCTCGGCAGGTCGCTTGTCCTCAGTCGTAGAGCGTGTCTTTTCCGCGGCAGACAAGGGCTGTACGTCTCCCGACACTTCGCCTCCCTCCTCGATCAGAATCCGGCCATAGCGGATCTTGCCACTGACCCGCCCGCTGGAATGAATGATGAGTTGCTGCCGGGCGGTCAGCTCACCTTCGAAACTACCGCGAATCTCCGCAACATCAATACCCACCTTGCCATGAAAGGCACCGGCTTCGGCAATCCGGATCACCCGGCTGTCCATCGTCGCCTCGACCCGCCCTTCGACGACCAGGGTGTCGCAATCCAGGATCTCCGCCCCCTTGAGTTTGACATCCGGACCGACAATGAGCCGACTCGGACGCCCCTCATCCATGCCTGTCGTCGGTGTTGCCGCCCCCCCTTTCCCGGCAACGGATTCTCCACGGGCCATGTCGTGACCAGGCGACAGCACCGCTGCGGACTCCGCCATCGCGCCAGCCGGAACTGAAGGCGCCTGGACAGCAGGCTTTACAGGGCTGCGACCCACAACCGGATCGGGCGCCTTGGAAAACGGACTGGACTTGTTGAACATGCTTTCTCCTCGCAAGTGATGACCCTCCGGACGGAGGCAAACCATTCTTGCAAAGCGCATGCCAACAGTTTAAAACCATTTAAAATCAAAACACTGGCACACTTCCTCCAAAAACAATCGCATGATCCGGATCACGATGCGGGTACATTCGTCGCCTGATGACGACATGCATCACGGCCGATCGCAGCAAAGCATTGCTTCAAATACAATTTCATTTGTCGTGCCCCGGCAACACCCGCCTGATCGAAACATCGGCTTGCACTTGCTTACCTGTCCGTCTGACACCGCCGCCTAAACTGCCTGGATCACCAGATAAAACCCTTCAACCGCGGGCCCAACTCATGCGTATCGATTCTGACGCCGCAGCCCTGACGGTCCATACGGCCTTGCCACGCCGTCACACACCGTCATCCGCGCAACACGGCATCCTGACGCGTAACGAAGCGATGCTGACTTTGCTCGACCAGGCGAGACTCGTCGCACGCAGTGAAGCCAGCATACTGGTCCAGGGCGAAAGCGGGACAGGCAAGGAGTTGTTGGCGCGGTTCATCCACCAGCAGAGCGAACGCGCACGCGCCCCGTTCATCGCCCTGAACTGCAGCGCCATACCCGAAGGTCTGCTGGAATCCGAACTTTTCGGCCATGTCCGCGGTGCATTCAGCGGCGCAACCGGAAGCCATCCGGGGCTGTTTGCTGCCGCAGAGGGAGGCACCCTGTTTCTCGACGAGATCGGTGACATGCCGGTCAGCCTGCAGGCCAAGCTGTTGCGCGTGCTGCAGGAGCGCACGGTACGCGCAGTGGGCACGAGCCATCACCGCCCGATCGATGTCCGGGTCATCTCGGCGACGCACCGCAATCTGGAGCAGGAGCGCGCCTGCGGACGCTTCCGAGAAGATCTGTACTACCGTATCAAGGTGGTAAGCCTCGAGTTGCCTCCGTTGCGCGAGCGCACTGAAGACATTCCGCTGCTGGCCGAACATTTCGTCAAACAGATCGCACAGCGCGACGGCAAGCCGCTGAGCGGCTTATCCGCAGCCGCACTGACCGCACTGTGCCAGGCCGACTGGCCAGGCAACGTTCGCCAGTTGCAGAACGTGATTGAACACGCCTGCGCGCTCAGCCGAGGCGGCGTGATCTCATGCGTCGGACTCGGGGCCCGCAAGGACGAGACCTCATGCCCCTTGCCCAACTTCACCGAGGCCAGGATCCGTTTCGAGCACGACTATCTGGTGAGGCTGCTCAAGTTGACTGCCGGTCGCGTTGCCGATGCCGCCCGTATCGCCGCGCGCAACCGCACCGAGTTCTACCGTCTGCTGCAACGCCACCAACTCGACCCCGCACGCTTTCGCACAGGGTCGGACCCTCGCGCCTGAAACCCATGGATCTCCGGCGGAAACTCCAGGCCGGGAGTCAGGCCGTGCCGCCGACAGTCAGGCCGTCGATCCGCAATGTCGGCTGGCCGACCCCGACCGGAACGCTCTGCCCATCCTTGCCGCAGGTACCGACACCGGGATCCAGCGCCATATCGTTACCGATCATGCTCACCCGGGTCAGCACATCGGGGCCATTGCCGATCAGCGTCGCCCCCTTGACCGGACGAGTGACCTTGCCGTTCTCGATCAGGTAGGCCTCGGCAGTGGAGAACACGAACTTGCCGGATGTGATGTCGACCTGACCACCGCCAAAATTGACCGCATACAAGCCCTTCTTGACCGACTTGATGATCTCGGCCGGATCGCGGTCGCCGTTCAGCATGTAGGTGTTAGTCATGCGCGGCATCGGCAGATGCGCGTAGGACTCGCGCCGCCCGTTGCCGGTGGGCGCCACCCCCATCAGGCGCGCATTCATGATGTCCTGCATGTAGCCGGTCAGGATACCGTCTTCAATCAACACGGTACGCTCGGTCGGGTTACCCTCGTCATCGATGGACAGGGATCCGCGGCGATCCGGCAGCGTGCCATCGTCAACCACGGTCACGCCCTTGGCCGCCACCTGCTGACCAATCCGGTCGGAAAACGCGGAACTGCCCTTTCGATTGAAATCGCCCTCCAGGCCATGCCCGATCGCCTCGTGCAACAGGATGCCCGGCCAGCCCGGTCCAAGCACCACCGGCATGGTTCCAGCCGGTGCCGGCCCCGCTTCAAGATTGACACTGGCCTGATGGACCGCGGCACGGGCATAGTCGCGCAGACGCTCGTCACTGAAATAGGTGTAGTCGTAGCGTCCACCGCCACCCGCACTACCCTGCTCACGGCGATCGCCATCCTCCATGATCACCGTCACCGACACGCGGACCAGCGGGCGCACATCGGCCGCCATATGCCCGTCGTTGCGCGCAACCAGCACGACCTCCCACGACCCGGCGATATGCGCCATGACCTGAGTGACGCGCGCATCCTCGGCGCGGGCAAAGCCCTCGAGACGCTCCAGCAGTTTCACCTTGGCGGTATCGTCGAGCGAGGCCAGCGGGTCATCCGCGCGGTACAGGCGATTGCGTACCTTGTGCGGCGTGATGGCCACCGAACGCCGCTCGCCGGCGTCGGCAATCGCCCGAGTGGCCGTCGCCGCACCCACCAAGGCATCAAGGGAGATATCGTCAGAGTAGGCAAAGGCGGTCTTCTCGCCGCTGATGGCGCGCACGCCCACACCTTGCTCGATGTCGAAACTGCCAGACTTGACGATCCCTTCCTCCAGACTCCAGCCCTCGGAACGCTGATACTGGAAATAAAGGTCGGCATAGTCGATCTGGTGCCGCATCAACTTGCGGAACACCTTCTCGAGTTCAGCGTCTCCCAGCCCATAGGGCGAAAGCAGCAATCGATCGGCAACCTTCAGCGCATTCTTGCTCATGTTCTTTCCTGTCAGGGCGCCTGCACGTTGCGCGCACAAACGCCGGTTCGGTCCTGTTCGGTCCTGTAGACCCTGTATATGCCTATAGACAGCGATGACGCAAGGCCGGCAGGCTCTCGCGCACATTGCGGATCCTGTCGATGTCCATTTCCGCCAGCACCACGCCGGGCCCACTCTCCAGCACCGCAACCACCTCGCCCCAGGGATCGATGATCATGCTGTGTCCCCAGGTCACCCGCCCGCCGGGATGTTGCCCCCCCTGTGCCGGGGCCATCACATAACATTGATTCTCGATCGCCCGCGCGCGCAGCAGGACCTCCCAATGCGCCTTACCCGTGGTGTAAGTGAACGCAGCGGGCAGGATGATCAGATTGACCGCCCCCATTGCACGGAATAGCTCCGGGAAGCGAAGGTCGTAACATACGGACAGCCCGACCCGCCCCATCGGCGCATCGAAGCCCGTCACCTGCGCACCCGGCTCGATCGATGCGGCTTCGTCATAGCGTTCGGCACCACGACTGAAGCCGAATAGATGAATCTTGTCGTAACGTGCCACGCACCTGCCAGTATCATCGAACACCAGCGTACTGTTGCGTACCTTGTCGTCCGCCTGCGCCACCAACGGCAAGGTACCACCGACCAGCCACACGCCATGACGAAGTGCCGCCTCGCGGAGAAAATCCTGTATCGGACCCCGTCCCTCGGCTTCGCGGATACGTACCTTGGCAGACTCGTCAGGGGAGATCAGCGGAAAGTACTCCGGCAACGCAATCAGGCTGGCACCCTCGCCAGCCGCCTGAGCGATCAAATCTGCTGCGACCGCGAGATTCTCCTCGACCTCGGGACCGGATACCGTCTGTATTGCAGCAATCCTGAACTTGCCCGCACTCGCCTCGGTCATCGTGCTGCATTCCTCATGGCTTGGATTTATCGGCGCCTCCCACCCCCGGGATCAACTGTCCGGCTGGCGAACCGAGCTTCTCGACCACCGGATCACTCCACCGGCCGGTCACGGCGTACTCGAAGGCAAACAGTTTTTCGATCGGATCGCTGAGCGCCTTCTGCGCCAGATAGGTCACAACACCCGCAACCGGATTGATCAACCCCGCGGCGGCCCCGATCGCCACCGACTCCGACAGCGTCGGCTGCACAGTGACGCGCAGATCCTGTGTTTCCGCTGCGATATCTGCCTGGCCCCGCATCAGCACCCGCGCCGCCGGCCCGCGGATCTCCAGCGCCTCGGTACGCATGACCCCGGCAGTCACTTCGATGCTACCGGAAATGCGATCAAAGGCGAATCCTTCGGAAAAGACATCGCGAAAATCCAGGCTGATCCGACGCGGCAAGGCCTGCAGGCTGAGCACACCCAGCAAGCGCCCGACGCCGGGGTCGAGTTGGCGGAACTGTCCGGCCTCGGCATCAAGATCAAGCTGCCCGGTCAGCGTCGGATAGTCGATGCGGGTCGGCGCGCCTCGCCAGCGCAACTTGCCGGCAAGGGTCGCCTTACCACCACGCAAGGCCTCTCCATGCCCCATCGCCTCGACCAGGCGCCCCACATTTGGTGTGGTCAGTACAAAGTCCAGCTCCGTACGCGCCGATCCACGGGTCTGCCACACGCCACTGCCACTCAGACTTCCCTCAGGATGCCGCAAGGCAAAGCGCTCCAGATGCCAGCTTCCATCGCGATTGCGCGCCAGCACGTCAAGCCGTCCAAGCGTGCGCTCGCCGAGCACGAGTTTGTCGATGACAACATCGAGACCTGGCAGACTACGCGGGGGGGCATCGGTCGCCGGTTCAGCACCCTGCCGCCCCGCATCATCGTCACTCTCTGCCAGCGTCAGATGTGACAGCCGGGCGTGGATGTTGCCATCTCCGGCCCTGCGCCAGTCAAACTCGCCTTTGGCCTCACGGCTATCCAGGCGTGCCCGCCACCCCCCAGCATCGGCCAGCGCGCGCAGGTTCAACGCGTTGAGTGCCTGACCGAACAGTTGAACCTTTCCCGCCTCCAGCGCAACGCCGGCAAGCTCGAGCGCCAATCCACCGTCACTGATCTTGCCGGTTGCAGGCGCGTCCTGCGAGGATTCGTCCAGTATCCTGCGCCAGGCATCGGCATCGATGTGGTCGAGCTTGGCTGCCACCATCACTCCCTTGTCGGCAAGACGCACCGGCTGGAAGACGCCCACCCCGCCGTGATAGCCCGCCTCACCCGGTCGCCGAACCAAAGCCCCCGCCAGACGATCTGACAGGGAGAACCGAACCGACCGCCCTCCTCCCCCAGCCGGATAAGCCAGATCAAACTCAAGCGGCCAGGATTCGCCGGCCCCCTTGTTGAACGGGTGCGGCAAACTGGATGACACCCCCTCCAGCGAAGCGCGGATGCGCACCTGCGTGCCGCTTCGATCGACGCCGATTTCCGCCCCCCAACCGCTGCGCCCGGACAGATGCGCCAGAACCGGCAGCTCAAGGTGAGCACGAGCCGCCTGCATGTCGATGCCGCCATTCACGGTAAACTTGACGCCACCATCGGCCGCGGTGTTCGCCACCAGCTTGACCGGCTCGCCAAACAAGCGCGCCCGGGCCTCGGGAATCCTCAACTCGTCGGCGGTAAACGCCAGACTGCCCGCCGCCTGCTCGAGCGCAGGCAAGCCCTCGACCACCCACAACCGGTTGCCCGAAAAACGGTAACTGCCGACCACTTCGGTATCGACAACGCTGCGTAGCGGCATCACCAGCTTGAGGTCCAGCGTGCCATTTCCTTCCGCACGCATGCCATCGGTAAAGCCGTCGATCCGACGACTCACCGGGCTCTCACTGACGAAACGCAGGAAGTCTGAGGTGGTACCCGCCGCACGCCCGGTCAGCGTCATGACCTCACTGGGTTGCACATCAAGATCCGGCACGACCGCGCTGACCTTGCTCAACAAGACACCGAAGATGCGTCCGCGGACCGCCTCGATGCGCATGCCCGGCCCCTCGAAACGGACCTCTCCGTCGATATCCTCGATCGGCGGCCAGTCAGGCGCGTACTCGAGGCGTCCCTTGGCAACCTTGATCGCGACCAGGAACTGCCCATTGCCATCGCGGAAAGGGAAATCCTCCAGGCGTCCCTTCAAGCGCAGGCGTGCCTCGGGCACCGTTGCACGGCGAATCGCATTGCGCACCCATTCATGCGTATCACGATTGACCACTCGCGGCAGGTAGCGCCACACCGCAGCACCGTCAGCCCGGGTCAGGCGTGCCGACAGATCGATCTCGCCCACGCCGCCGGGCTCAGGCCAGTACTTGCCCGCCGCGGTGCCGGCCGCATCCGCATTATCAAAGCCAGCCGAGTCAAGGCTGATCTCAACTCGGCCATCGCGCCGGCTCCAGCCGCCGTCGGCCTTCAGCGAGGCAAACACCAGTCGAGGGTGAGTCATCACATCCGGCAGATCGATATGGGTATTGCGTCCGGCCAGCATGAAGCGCCCACTCTGCTCGGTACCATTGATCTCGCCAGACAATCCGCCCACGCCAGGCAGCGCATCACGTGCGCTTAGGCCGATATCCTCAAACCGTGCTGACACCTTCCAGCTTTCAGGGGTGGCTGCCTCACCACGCCACGTCAACCGCAGATCACGCACCCGCCCGCGCGGATCGAACGCGGCCAGCCGGCTCCTGACTCCATCGTCAAACGGAAGATGCGCCGCCAGCCTGGCCAGCGCAGCAAAATCGATCAGGCTGGCCTGCAACTGACCTTCACCGGGTTGGCGCGTGTCGGCGTGACGAACGCTCAGGCGCAGATCGGTCGGCTCCAGACGCTGTCCATCGGACGTGCTCAGGGCCAACTGGCTGGCGGTCAACTCGACAGCGGTGGAGGCATAGCGCGCAGACAACTGTCCGTGAAGTTCGCTCAAGTGCAAGGGCGGCAAGTCTGCCGCCAGGGTGGTCGAAACCGATTCGAGCGCAAGGTTTGCCTGCATCTCGACCCCACCCGCTCCATCCAGATCCAGCCACAAGCGGGTGCCGCCCTGGCCACTCAGAGGAACCGGGTAATCCACCCAGGGACTCCAGGCCCCCAGATCGGCACGCTCCAGCCCGACATACAGACGCCCGACGGTCTCGGCGAGCCGATCCACCGCAAACTGGCGTAGCTCGCCACGCACATCCAACATCGAGGCGAGCGCCGCAGGCGGCTGTGCTCGCAAGGCGAAACGCCGCAACAGGAGACCACGTTCGAGCAGGAATTCGACCCCGCTCAGCGTCAATGCAGGGGCCTGACGCATGTCATCCCGCCAGATCAGTGTCGCGTCGCGTACCACGACACGACGCTGGTCCAGCAGCCAGTCCAAGCCGCCGCCGTTAGCACCGCCCCCCCCTGTCCGCATCCCTGCCACCACCAGGGCGCCATCGGCAGCACGCTGAATGTCCAGCGTCGGGCCAACGATCTCCAGTCGATGAAAGGAGGGCGTCCATGGCAACAGCGACGACCATGCCAGCGTCGCATCCACCCGATCCAGTTCGAGCACCGAGCGACCTTCCGCATCGGTCATCTTCAAGGCGCTCAAGTGCAGTCTTGGCCGGAAGCCGGACCAGTCTGCCGATAGCGCGCCAATGGTGACCGGCTGGCCACTCAGGCGGGACAGTTCCGCGGCGATCTCGGCCCGATAGGCGCCGACCTGGGGCAACACCACCCAACGCAGCCCGAGCACCAGCACGGCAAATACGAACCACATCAGCACCAGGAAAGTACCGAACAGGCGCAAGCAACGCATCCTGCGGCCGGGTTGCGGCGCGGACACGGAGCCGTCGGCAGGAGTGGTCGCTGTATTCATAGTTCCGGGCCCGGCAACATGCAGTGAAACGCTGCAGACGGCGCCCGCAGGCAGGTGGCTTGGCTACAATCGGGTTTTGGGCTTTCCCCGGACGCCATGGAGCGCAACGGGGACAAAGCCTTGGATTCTACCAACCTTCAAGAGTGCCATGCCCATGTCCCACACCCTGAATGTGTTACCGGACGTCATCCAGCACGCTGCAGGCCTGTCCCGCTTCCTGCAGCGCATGCTGGACAGTCGCCCGTGGCTGGCCGGCGACCTCGCGGCAAGTATCGACCACGCCCTTGGTGCCGACGCAATGCGCACATTCATCGCCGACAAAGGTGCCGACGAAGCCCGCTTGCGCCCCACCTTGCGTCAGCTGCGTACCTGGGTGATCTGCCATCTGATCGTCCGCGACCTGGCGGGTCGCGCCAACCTGTCAGAAGTCACCGAAACCATGACGGTGCTGACCGAGGTCGCCGTGCGCCACGCCCATGATGTGCTGCGCGAGGCCATGGTCCAGCGCTATGGCCAGCCCCTGTCGACCACCGGCTGGGAGCAGGAACTGCTGATCATCGGCATGGGCAAGCTTGGCGGGCGCGAACTCAATGTCTCTTCGGACATCGACCTGATCTTTGTCTACCCGGACGACGGTGACACCGGCGGCAAGAAAGTCATCAGCAACTTCGAGTTCTTCGAACGCCTGGGCAAGCAGTTGATCCAGTCACTGGCCGAAGTCACCGAGCATGGCCAGGTCTTCCGAGTGGACATGCGATTGCGCCCGAATGGCGATTCGGGCCCGCTGGTGTGCAGCTTCGACATGCTGGAGAACTACTTCATCACCCAGGGCCGCGAATGGGAGCGCTACGCCTGGATCAAGGCCCGCGTCCTGACTGGAGAACGCTGGCGCGAACTCGAGCAGATCGCCCGCCCCTTCGTGTTTCGCAAGTACCTCGACTTTGGCGCCATCAATGCCATGCGCGATCTACATGCGCAGATCCGGCGCGAGGTTGCACGCCGCGATCGCGCCAACAACATCAAGCTGGGGCCGGGCGGCATCCGCGAGATCGAATTCATTGCCCAGGTCTTCCAGCTGATCCGGGGCGGACGCGATGCTGCGCTGCAGATTCGCCCCACCCTGCAGGTCCTCGCCCGACTGGCCGAACGCGGCATCCTGTCATCCGAGGCGGTCAGCGCACTGAGTGCCGCCTACGACTTCCTGCGCCGTCTCGAACACCGCCTGCAATACCTTGACGACGCCCAGACCCACGACCTGCCCGACGCGCCGGCCGACCAGGCGCTGATTGCACGCGCCATGGGCTTTGCCGACTACGTCAGCCTGCTTGCCGAACTCGATCGCCATCGTGCCGTCGTCAGCCACCACTTCGACGCGGTGTTCGCCGATCCCAATGAAGAACAGCACTCGCTCGACGCCATCTGGGCTAGCGCCGAAGACACCGAGCAGGCAGCTCCACACCTTGCGGAACTTGGCTTCGGCGACCCCGTCGCCGCCGCTGCACGTCTGGCCAGCATACGCGCCAGCGCCCGCTATCAGCAGTTGCCCAATCACATCCGTAGCCGCTTCGACGCCCTCATGCCCCGCGTGGTCGAAGCCGCTGCGAGCACCGCCGGGCCGGATGAGACGCTGAGCCGCTGCCTTGATCTACTCGAAGGCATCAGCCGCCGCGGCGCCTATCTTGCACTGCTGCAGCAATACCCTCAGGCGCTGCGTCGAGTCGTCGACCTGGTAGCCGCCTCACGATGGGCAGCACAGTACCTGGGCCGCCACCCGATCCTGCTGGACGAACTGCTTGACGGCCGCAACCTAGAAGCCGCTCCAGACTGGCAACGCCTGCGCACCGAACTCGCAGCCGAGCTCGACGCCATCGAACCCGATATGGAACGGCAGATGGACCTGATGCGCGAACAGCATCATGCCCAGTCCTTCCGCCTGCTGACGCAGGACATCGCCGGCCTGCTGACCGTGGAGAAACTGGCCGACCACCTGTCGGCACTGGCCGATATCATGGTCGCACTCACCATCCCGCTATGCTGGCGCAAGATCAAGATCCGCCACCGTGACGACCCGAAGTTCGCAGTCATCAGCTACGGCAAGCTCGGAGGCAAGGAGCTGGGCTACGCTTCCGACCTGGACATCGTTTTCCTGTACGACGACGCTGCGCCGGAGTCGGCCGAGGTCTACACCCGGCTCGCTCAACGCACCAACACCTGGCTGTCAAGCCAGACTGCGGCGGGCATCCTGTTCGAAACCGACCTGCGCCTGCGGCCGAACGGCGACTCTGGCCTGATTGCCTGTTCGCTGGAAGCGTTCCGCAAATATCAGCTGGAATCGGCCTGGGTGTGGGAGCACCAGGCCCTGACCCGCGCCCGCTTCAGTGCCGGCGACCCGGCTTTGGGAGAAGCCTTCGAGCGCATCCGCTGTGAAGTCCTGCGGCTGCCGCGCAAGCTCGACAGCTTACGCGCCGAAGTGCTGGCCATGCGCGACAAGATGCGCAGCGCGCACGGAGGCAAGAGCCCGCTGTTCGACCTCAAGCACGACCACGGCGGACTGATCGATGTGGAGTTCCTGATCCAGTACCTGGTTCTCGGCTACGCTTCGAAGCATCCGGAACTGACCGGCAACCTTGGCAATATCGCCTTGCTGAAGATGGCTGCCGGGCTTGGGCTGATCCCCGCCGAGCTGGCCGAAGCCTGCGGCGACAGCTATCGTCAGATGCGCCACCTTCAACACCGGCAACGCCTGAACGGACAAGCATCGAGGGTTGCACCCGAGGAAGCCGCAACAGCACGCCAGCCCGTTCAAGCGCTGTGGTCTCTGGTGTTTGGCACCCACTGAAATATTTCATGTCATGAACCGGAGCATGACGCACCGGTTCAGGGCCGCTAGAATCAGGAATCCTTATAGCAAGCTTTGCGGGCCACGCCTGCCGAGCCGAATCACATGACCCAGGAAATCGAACTCAAGCTCACCCTGCCGGCACGCGCCCTGCCGGCGCTCCGACGCCACCCCCTGGTGGCTTCGGCAAGCCGCGAGGGAGCTGCCACCACCCTGGACAACACCTATTACGACACCCCGGAGTTGACCCTCAAGGCTCGCAAGATTGCGGTTCGCACCCGCAAGCAGGGCCGGCAGTGGCTGCAGACAGTCAAGTGTGCAGCAGTCTCCACGGGCGGGCTGTCGCAGCGTCCCGAATGGGAGCAACCCTACGCCAGCCAGTTCGATTTTTCAGCCATCGACCATGCCGACGTTGCCAAGGTACTGACGCAACACCAGGATGCGCTGGTTCCGGTATTCACGACCCGCTTCCGCCGCGAAACCCGGCGTTATGCGCCGCGCGAGGGCCTGTGCATCCTGATGATGATCGACACTGGCGAAGTCATTGTCGGTGACCGCAAACACCCCATCTGCGAGCTCGAACTCGAACTGGTGGAAGGCAAGGCCAGCGACCTGCTCGAGCTCGCTTGCGAGCTGGCACAGAAGCTGCCGCTGATGCCGGGCGATGTTTCAAAAGCGCAGCGCGGCTACCAGCTGTTCCTTGATCTGCCAGTACGACCTGCCAAGTCAGAACCTGTCGCCCTCCAGCCCGATATCTCGGTCATCGACGCCTTCCGCAGCCTTGCCCACGCCTGCCTGCGCCAATGGCAAGCCAACGCTGCTGCCGCAGCCGAAGGCCACGACGGACCAGAGTTCATTCACCAGCTTCGCGTGGCGCTGCGTCGCCTACGTTCGCTGATCAAGCTCTTTGCCCCCGCCCTGCCGCCGGAATTCGTCGCTCGCTGGGGGGAGCAACTACGCGACAACGCCAACCGGTTCGGTGAGGCACGCGACCTTGATGTCCTGCATGCAGAACTGGTCGAGCCGGTCATTGCCGACGGACTGGCCGACGGCCCGAACAGCAGCCTGCCACAGTTGCTCGACATCATCGCGGACGCCCGTCGCGTCGCACGCAAGCACACCCTGGACAACCTGGCGCATTCGGACCAGGGGCGCCTGCTGCTCGAGCTCAACCTGGCCCTGCACCGTTTGCCGACCAGCAACCTGATTGCGGCTGTCGATCTGCGGACCTTTGCCCGACTACAACTGGACCGACTACGCAAACGCGCCCGCCGTCGCCACGAAGCTTCTGCGACGCTGATCCCCACCCGGCTGCACGCGCTACGGATCGCGATGAAGCAATTGCGCTATGGTCTGGAGTTTCTCGGCGGGTTATGGCCACGGCGACAGGTCGAACGTTATTTGCTGCAGGTTACCGAGGCGCAGACAACGCTCGGCTTCCTCAATGACCTGGACATTGCACGCGGGCGACTGGAGGCGTGGGCGGGTCAGGACGGGGCCTTGCGTGCCGCAGCTGCCTTCATCATCGGCTGGCACGCCCCCCAGTATGCCCAATTGCGCCGGCGTGTCCTGAATGAGACCGAACCGCTGCTATGGGGCCCGACACCATGGAAAGGGAAACGGGGCAAATAACCGCGTCATGCTGCTGAAAGATCGCCCCCTTACACTGCTGTCCCCCACAGGCCTGGAGCATGGAATGGATTTGTTGTTGTGGCGTCACGCAGAAGCCGTGGATGGCAGCCCGGATCACACCCGCGAACTGACTGAGCGCGGCCTGAAACAGGCGCGGAAGATGGCCGACTGGCTGGATCAGCATCGCCCCAAACGCCTGCGGGTCCTTGCCAGCCCCACCATGCGCACACGCCAGACAGCGGCGGCCTTCACCGACGCCTTCGAGATCGTGCCGGCACTCGGTCCCGAGTGCGGTGTCTCCGACCTGCTGGCCGCCTCCGGCTGGCCTGACGCGACGGGCGCCACCTTGCTGGTGGGTCACCAACCCGGCCTCGGCCGCCTCGCTGCGCTGCTGCTGTCAGGAATCGAAGCGGACTGGACTATCAAGAAAGGCGCGCTGTGGTGGTTCACCAACCGCGTGCGTGAAGGCGAAAGCCAGACCGTCTTGCGTGCCGTCATTCCCGCCGATCTCGCCTGAGCCCCGCGGCCTGACGCGCCGGAGATTCATTCAATCAGCTGCGGCGCGCAACATTCGGGAAAGACCTGACTCAGAACACGGAATCTTCCTTGCTCTGGTCTGTCTTAAGGCATAGTGCAAGCCAGAAATCGGGGTCTTTACAACACTTCCTGACTTGCACTCACAGACTGCTTTATGGTCATCAGCGGTTTGCGTAATATGCCTGACTCCCGGAGGATCAAACCCCAATGAAGCGCTTCCTGCCCACTCACGACAGCATCAAGCAAAGCCGCCTGTTGCGTTGGCTTGGGCCCCGCCTGCACGACCCATCCCTATGGCACATCAACCGTCGGGCAGTGGCACGTGGTGTGGCCATCGGCGCTTTTTTCGGACTGATGATTCCCGTTGCCCAGATTCCCGCTGCCGCGGTGGCGTCGCTGTTCTTGCGTGCCAACCTCTGGATTGCCGCGGTCTCTACCCTGGTCAGCAACCCGCTGACCTATGCACCCATCTACTACTTCGCCTACCGTCTGGGAGCCAGTCTGATCGGTGCACCACTGCCACGCGACCCTGACGCAGCGCTCAGTCACGAAGCGGTATCGGCCGCATGGCTGCAACAACTCAGCGATATGTGGACCTGGGTGACCGGGATCGGGCAACCGCTGGTGCTGGGTATGCTGCTGATGGCAAGCACGGGGGCAGTCGTCGCCTATCTGGGCACCCAGCTTTTCTGGCGCCTGAAGGTGATCGCCAAGCGCAGGCGGCAACGCAGCGCACGTGCGCTGCGCACAACGCCACAACAGGCAGGCTAAGCGCTTCTTTACATCCAGCGTTCGGCGTATGCTTCATTTTTGCTTCAATCTCGCCTGAACGCACACAGCCATGAATGCCGCCATTCCGAACGGTACTTTCGACATCATTGACGGCGTCCGGCGCGTCTACTATGACGGTTACTGGATCAAGGCCTACGACCCTCCGGCCGATTCACTCCAGGCCAAAAAGACCCTGATCCAAGCCTTGACGCGACGCCTGTTCAATCACGTCGAGCATGGCATCAACATCCCTGGCAAGCGCCTCGCC
>Ga0075012_10001501_pt1 | contig 23609 bp, 24 predicted proteins | sample All_14_2_FD_71474 | JGI IMG/M metagenome (GOLD analysis project Ga0075012, IMG submission 71474) | Freshwater microbial communities in response to fracking from Pennsylvania, USA - Allegheny Zone_MetaG_DW_15 | ecosystem: Environmental > Aquatic > Deep subsurface > Groundwater > Drilled...
TTCCGGCGGTTCGGCATGGACATGGTCGCCGAATCCGTGCGCCGCGCCCGCGAACAGGGCTACGCGCAGGACCTGGAACCCGAACACATCGCGGCCGCGATCGCGTTGCTGTTCGAGAACTTCACCGTCGTCGTGGTGGGCAAACCGGACACCGAGCTGCAGATCAGTGATGCCGACGCCATCCGGACCCTGTCGACGATCTGGAAGAAAACCCTGTACGGCTTCTAAAGGACGAAAGAGAGATCACTGTGGATTTCGCTTTACCCGAACACCTTCCGGGCTTGCTGGCCGAGATGGACGCGTTCATCGAGGCCGAGATCAAACCGCTGGAACGCGAGAACATGCAGTACTTCGACCGGCGTCGTGAGTTCGCCCGGACCGATCTGGACAACGGCGGCGTCCCGGCCCGCGAATGGGAGGATCTGCTCGACGAGATGCGCCGCCGGGCCGATGCCGCCGGCTGGTTGCGCTACGGGTTACCCGAAGAATTCGGCGGCCGCGGCGGCAGCAACCTGGATATGGCGGTGATCCGGGAACATCTGGCGCACAAGGGCCTCGGACTGCACAACGATCTGCAGGACGAGTCCTCGATCGTCGGCAACTTCCCACAGGTCATCATGATGAGCCGATTCGGCACCGACGCCCAGAAGCGGGAGTGGGTCGAGGCGATGCTCACCGGTGAGCGCTCGATGGCCTTCGGGCTCACCGAACCCAACCACGGCAGCGATGCCACCTGGATGGAGACGACCGCGGTCCGCGACGGCGACGACTGGGTGATCAACGGCGCCAAGCGCTGGAACACCGGTGTGCACCGGGCCACCCATGACCTGGTCTTCGCGCGGACATCCGGCCAAGACGGTTCCGCGGTGGGGATCACCGCCTTTCTGGTGCCCACCGACACCCCGGGTTTCACCGTCCCCTACTACTGGTGGACCTTCAACATGCCCAGCGATCATGGCGAGGTGGAACTCAAGGACGTCCGGGTGCCCGCCGACGCGGTGCTCGGCGAGGTCGACCACGGGCTCGAGGTCGGCCAGACCTTCCTGCACGAGAACAGGATCCGGCAGGCCGCCAGCAGCCTGGGGGCGGCACAGTACTGCATCGACCGGGCCGCGCAGTATGCCGGGGACCGGATCGTGTTCGGCAAACCGCTGTCGGTGAATCAGGCCGTGCAGTGGCCGCTGGCCGAGCTGCAGACCGAGGCCCAGATGGTGCGACTGCTGGTCTATTACGCGGCCTGGCATCTGGATCGCGACCACCACATGGAGGTGTCGGACAAGGTCTCGATGGCGAACTACCGGGCCAACCGGCTGGTGTGTGAGGCCGCCGACCGGGCGATGCAGATCCACGGCGGTGTGGGCTACAGCCGCCACGAACCGTTCGAGCACATCTACCGGCACCACCGCCGGTACCGGATCACCGAGGGTGCCGAGGAGATCCAGATCCGCCGGGTCGCCCAGCGCATGCTGAAGTTGGGCCGCAAGTGACCGATCCCGCGGCGCTCGCCGGGGTGTTGGCACCCGCGCTCGGCGATGTCACGGTGACCGACCTGCGGGTGCTCACCGGCGGGGCCAGCCGCGCCACCTGGGCCTTCGACGCGCACACGGCATCGGGAGTGCGCGCACTGATCCTGCGCACCGGGCCACCCGATGACGTGCACGCCAGCATGGAGTTGGAGGCCGCGGCGCTGCGCCGGGCCGCGGCCACCGGGGCGCCGGTGCCGGAGATCATTGCGGCCGACAACTCCCCTGCCGCCCTGGGCAATCCGTTCCTGATCTGCGAGTTCATCGGCGGGGAGACCATCGTGCCCAAGATCGCGCGCACGCTCGACGACACCTCGCGGGCACGGTTGCTGCGGCAGTGTGCGCAGGCGCTGGCCGCGATCCACCGGGCCGACCCGGCGGGCATCGGACTGCCGACCGCGGACCCGCTGCACGAGTGGCGTCATCGGCTCGACGAGATGGGTGACACCACAGCGACGTTCGAGTGGGCCTTCCGGTGGCTGGAACTGCATCGGCCACCGGCGACACCGCCGGTGCTGGTACACGGCGACTTCCGGATGGGAAACCTGATCGTCGACGACACCGGCCTGGCGGCGGTGCTCGACTGGGAGCTGACCCATATCGGCGAGGCCCTCGATGATCTCGCCTGGTTCTGCATCCGGGCCTGGCGCTTCGGCGCGCCCGCGTCGCGGGGTGCGGGCGGACTGGGCAGCATCGAGGATTTCGTCACCGCGTACGAAGAGGCCGGCGGGACACCGGTGGACCGCGTCGCGCTGCGCTGGTGGTTGGTCGCGGCCACGCTGCGCTGGGGCGTCATCTGCCGCTACCAGTACGAACGGCACCGCAGCGGGCTGACCCGCTCGGTGGAGCTGGCCGCCATCGGGCGACGGGTGTGCGAGACCGAGTACGACCTGCTCAATCTCTTGGAGGCATCGTGACGGATCTGCACTACAAGCCGACCGCCGCGGAACTGGTCGCCGCCGTCGCGGAGTTCCTGGAGGGCGAGGTCCGCGCCGAGACGTCGGGGGCGGTCAACTTCCACGCCCGGGTCGCCGCCAACGTGCTGCGCACCGTGCAACGGGAGCTGCTCGACGACACCGCCGACGAGCCCCGGGCCGCGCTGTTCGAGCTGGGGTTCGGCGACGAGCCCGCGCTGGCGGCCGCGATCCGGGCCGGGGCCTTCGACGGCCGCGATGCGCAGGTGATCCCCGCGCTGCGCGCGCTGGTGTCGCACCGGCTGAAAGTCGCACACCCCGGCTATGAGGAGTAACGCCTCACACCCGGCGCACCCGGGCCAGCCAGGCCGGCTCGTCGACAACCGTGCCGGCCGGCAGCCCCAGCGACCCGGCGTGGGCCTGCCCCACCACGCCGCGGTAGGTCGTCGTCCGCAGCTCCTGGACGTCCCAGCCGTCGGTGAACGCCGAGCGGATCACCTGCTCGCTGACCTGTGGACCGAAGCCACGGCCGGCATCGGAGAGCGCCAGCAGGTGCAGGTGGCCCCCGGGCCGGACCGCGCGGTGCAGACTCCGGACGTAGCGCGCCCGGTCGACATCGTCGAAGATGTGAAACAACGCGCTGTCCAGGATGGTGTCATACCGGGTCCCAGGATCGAGAGCGAAAGCATCGCCGATCTCGAAACGCGCATCCACCCCGCGGGCGGCCGCATTCTCCCGGGCCTGGGCCACCGCGTGCGGCGCCAAGTCGATGCCCAGCACGTCATACCCCAGCCGGGTCAGCAGGATCGTGTGCTCCCCCAGGCCGCATCCGATGTCCAAAATCGGACTGCGCAACAGCCCTGTTTGTTCCAGAGCGACCACCGCGGGTTGTGCTTCACCGATGACCCAAGGCGCAGTGTGTGATTCGTATGCAGTATCGAACCGTTCCTTCATATCAACAGTGTTCAACCTGAACGGGAGTTGAGGTCAATGGAGATGACAGCAGAGGTGGCCGACCGCCTGTTCGACGCCATCGAACGCGGCGACTACACCGACATCGAGGCGCTGTGGGCCGACGATGTCGCGGTGTGGCACAGCGGTGACCAGGCCGACAACGACCGGGCTCTGGCGCTACGGGTCATCCGCTGGTTCCTCCGGACCACCGCGACACGCCGGTACGAGATCCTCGATCGACAGTTCTTCGACGGCGGGTTCGTCCAGCAGCATGTCCTGCACGCCGACGCCACCCATGGCGCTTCGATCGAATTGCGGGTATGCATCGTGATCAAGGTGGGAGCCGACGGCCGCATCACCCGGATCGACGAGTATTTCGACCCGGCCGACATGGCTCCCCTGCTGACGATCTGAGGAGACGCCATGGACCCGCAGGACTGGATCGGCAACTGGCGGCTGGACACCACCCGCACCGAGCTGGCCTTCCACAGCCCGACGTTCTGGGGGTTTGCGCATGTCAAAGGAATTTTCACCGATGTCGAGGGCTCGGCGGAGGCGGTCGCCGACGGTAACGTCACGGGCCGGCTCAGCATCAGCGCTGCATCGGTGAACACCGGCATCGGCCGCCGCGACAAACACCTTCGCTCTGCCGACTTCTTCGACGTCGAGCGCTTCCCGCTCATCGAGGTGAGTGTGGAATCGGCGGAGGTCACCGGGACCTCCTGGGTCACCCTGAGCATCCTGGTGACGGTCAAGGGCCAGGAACAGGAGTACGACCTCCCGGTCCATGTCCGGGATGCGGCCGGCGGCGAGGTCCAATTGCAGACCACCACGACGCTCAATCGCCAGGCCTTCGGAGTGGACGGCAACCTTCTCGGGATGATGGGTGATGCGGTCACCATCGAAGCCGCCGCGGTTTTCGTCAAGCAGTCGTAGCATCGGCCATGTGGCCGACACCGACGCCCAGCTCCGGATCCTGGTCTACAGCTCCAACCACCGCACCCGCGATCAGGTGCGCTCGGCGCTCGGCCGGCGCATCCACCCCGATCTGCCCGAACTGAGTTACCTCGACGTGGCAACCGCTGCGGTCGTCGTCGAACAGGTCGCCGCGGGCGGGTTCGATCTGCTCATCCTGGACGGTGAAGCGGCCCCCGCGGGCGGGATGGGACTGGCCAAACAGCTCAAGGACGAGGTCGCGGTGTGCCCGCCGATCCTGGTGCTCACCGGGCGACCGGATGACGCCTGGCTGGCCTCCTGGTCGCGGGCGGAAGCGGCCGTGCCGCATCCGATCGACCCGATCCGCCTGGGCGAGGCGGTCGCGCATCTGCTGCGCAACACTGTCTGATTTCCAGCACGAAATACGCTGCGGCCGTAGGTTGTTCGACGCCCTCTTCGACGAGAGCGGGCGGCTCAGCTATCGGACTCGATACTAACGAAAATGCGCCGCCTCAACGGTTAACGCGACTAAGCTGTGTCCTAGCTCACATCGATCGTCCAACGAGAGAGCGGCACAAAGGTTGACACAGGCATGAACGTCTACACACCCATCCTGGTGCTCGGGGCGATCGCTGCCGTCTTCGCGATCGGCTCGGTGGGCATTGCCACCTTCGTCGGGCCGCGCCGCTACAACCGGGCGAAACTGGAAGCCTACGAATGCGGGATCGAACCGCTGCTGCCCGCCGAGGACGCCAAGCTCGCCACCGGCCAGCGATTCCCGGTGAAGTACTACCTGACCGCAATGTTGTTCATCATCTTCGACATCGAGATCGTGTTCCTCTATCCGTGGGCGGTGTCGTTCGACTCGCTGGGGCTCTTCGCCGTGGTCGAGATGCTGCTGTTCATGCTGACCGTCTTTGTGGCCTACACCTACGTCTGGCGCCGGGGAGGGCTGTCATGGGACTAGAGGAACAACTACCCGGCGGGATCCTGCTGTCCACCGTCGAGAAGGTTGCCGGCTACGTCCGGAAAGGCTCGTTGTGGCCGGCCACGTTCGGGTTGGCATGCTGCGCCATCGAGATGATGGCGACCGCCGGCCCACGGTTCGACATCTCCCGCTTCGGCATGGAACGGTTCTCCGCGACACCGCGGCAGGCCGACCTGATGATCGTTGCAGGGCGGGTCAGCCAGAAGATGGCACCGGTGCTACGCCAAGTCTACGACCAGATGGCAGAACCGAAATGGGTACTGGCCATGGGTGTCTGCGCATCGTCGGGCGGCATGTTCAACAACTACGCGGTGGTTCAGGGGGTCGACCACGTGGTCCCGGTGGACATCTATCTGCCCGGCTGCCCACCGCGACCGGAGATGCTGCTGAACGCGATACTCAAACTGCACGCCAAGATCGCCGAGATGCCGCTCGGGGTGAACCGCGCCGAGGCCGTCGCCGCCGCCGAGCAGGCCGCGTTGGCCTCCCCGACGACGATCGAGCTGACCGGGTTGCTGCGCTCATGACCGACGATTCCGATGTGGAGGTCATCGGTACCCGCCGCGGCATGTTCGGGGTCACCGGCACCGGCGACACCTCGGGTTACGGACGGCTGGTTCGCGAGGTCACCCTCCCGGGGAGCTCCCCGCGGCCCTACGGCGGCTATTTCGACGCCATCGTCGACGCCTTGACCGCCACCCTCGGTCCCGACAGCTTCACCGCCGCCGTCGAACGTGTGGTGGTGTTCCGCGACGAGCTGACACTGGAGGTGCGGCGCGAGCACCTGCCGACGGTGGCCCGGGCCTTGCGGGACGATCCCGCACTGAGATTCGAACTCTGTCTGGGTGTTTCGGGAGTGCACTACCCCCACGAACTCGACCGCGAGTTGCACGCGGTGTATCCGCTGATGTCCATCACCCACAATCGGCGGTTACGGGTCGAAGTCGCCGCACCGGACACCGATCCGCACATCCCTTCGCTGTTCCCGATCTATCCGACCACCGACTGGCACGAACGGGAAACGTACGACTTCTTCGGGATCATCTTCGACGGGCACCCGTCGCTGACCCGTATCGAGATGCCCGATGACTGGGTGGGGCATCCGCAACGCAAGGACTACCCGCTGGGTGGCATACCCGTCGAGTACCACGGTGCGCAGATACCGCCGCCGGATGAGCGGAGGTCCTACAACTGATGTCGGCGCACAACTCCCCGCCCGTCGTCATGGTCGGCGGTCAGGACTGGGATGCGGTGGTGGCGGCTGCACGCGAACATGCCGGCGAGCGCATCGTGGTCAACATGGGCCCGCAGCACCCGTCCACCCACGGGGTACTGCGTCTCATCCTGGAGATCGAAGGCGAGACCATCACCGAGGCCCGCTGCGGAATCGGCTACCTGCACACCGGAATCGAGAAGAACCTCGAGTACCGGAACTGGACCCAGGGTGTCACCTTCGTGACCCGGATGGACTACCTGTCCCCGTTCTTCAACGAGACCGCCTACTGCCTGGGCGTGGAGAAGCTGCTCGGCGTCACCGATGACATCCCCGAACGAGCCAGCGTCATCCGTGTCATGCTGATGGAACTCAACCGGATCTCCAGCCACCTGGTCGCACTGGCCACCGGAGGTATGGAGCTGGGCGCCATGTCGGCCATGTTCTTCGGCTTCCGCGAACGCGAGCTGGTGCTGAGCATGTTCGAGACCATCACCGGGTTGCGGATGAACCACGCCTACATCCGGCCGGGCGGATTGGCCGCCGATCTGCCCGACGAGGCGATGGCCCAGCTGCGCGAACTGCTCGACGCGCTGCCCCAGGGACTGCGGGATCTGGAGAAACTGCTGCGGGAGAACTACATCTGGAAGGCCCGCACCCAGGGCATCGGGTACCTGGACCTGACCGGATGCATGGCGCTGGGCATCACCGGGCCGGTGCTGCGGTCCACCGGTCTGCCCCACGACCTGCGCCGGGCGCAGCCCTACTGCGGATATGAGACCTACGACTTCGAGGTCTGCACCGACGACGGCTGTGATGCCTACGGTCGCTATCTGATTCGCGTCGACGAGATGAAAGAGTCGCTGAAGATCGTCGAGCAGTGCGTCGCCCGGTTGAAGCCGGGGCCGGTGATGTTGACCGACAAGAAGCTCGCCTGGCCCGCGGATCTCAAGGTCGGCCCGGACGGGCTGGGCAACTCCAAGGAGCACATCGCGAAGATCATGGGCTCCTCCATGGAGGCCCTGATCCATCACTTCAAGCTGGTCACCGAGGGCATCCGGGTGCCCGCCGGCCAGGTGTACGTCGCCGTCGAGTCCCCCCGGGGCGAGCTCGGCGTGCACATGGTCAGCGACGGCGGCACCCGGCCGTACCGCGTGCACTACCGCGACCCGTCGTTCACCAACCTGCAGGCCGTGGCCGCGATGTGTGAGGGCGGCATGGTCGCCGACGCCATTTCCGCGGTGGCCTCGATCGACCCGGTCATGGGAGGTGTGGACAGGTGACGCTCATCGAACTCCAACTCGGGCAGCGGCCCGACGAATCCGGTCCCCCGATCAGCGCTGGGCCCCAGGCCTATTCGGACGACGTGACCGAGCGGCTGTCCGCCGACGCCGAGCAGATCATCGCCCGCTACCCGGTGGCGCGGTCAGCGCTGCTGCCGCTGCTGCACCTGGTGCAGGCTCAGGACGGCTATCTCACCCCGGCGGGCGTCGGGTTCTGCGCCGCACAGCTGGGCCTCACCCCTGCCGAGGTCACCGCCGTCGCCACGTTCTACTCGATGTACCGGCGCACCCCCACCGGCGACTACCTGGTCGGGGTGTGCACCAATACGCTGTGCGCGGTCATGGGGGGCGACGCCATTCTTGAGGTGCTGCAGGACCATCTCGGGGTGCATGCCGGTGAGACCACCGCCGACGGCAAGGTCACCCTCGAGCACATCGAGTGCAACGCCGCCTGCGATTACGCGCCGGTGGTGATGGTCAACTGGGAGTTCTTCGACAACCAAACCCCTTCGTCGGCACGGCAACTCGTCGACGAGTTGCGTGCGGGCCGCACCGTCAACCCGTCGCGCGGCGCACCGCTGTGCACATTCACCCAGACCGCACGCATCCTCGCCGGATTCCCCGATCAGCGGCCCGGCGCAAATGACGGTGCACCCGGTGAGGCGAGCCTGGCCGGTCTGCGCATCGCCCACGAACGCGGTATGACCGCACCCGCGGTCGGCGAGCCCGCGCAGGCACCGCCGGCTGTGCCTGCGCCGAAGGACGGGGACCACCCGTGACGCTCACCCCGGTTCTCAGCGCGCACTGGGACGACGCCGACTCCTGGACCCTGGACGGCTACCGGCGCCACGGTGGATACCAGGCCTTGCAGATCGCGCTGGCCATGAACCCCGATGACCTCATCGCCCTCGTCAAGGATGCCGGTCTGCGTGGACGTGGTGGTGCGGGCTTCCCCACCGGCCAGAAGTGGTCGTTCATCAACCAGAACGATCCCAAACCCAAGTATCTCGTGATCAACGCCGACGAGTCGGAACCCGGTACCTGCAAAGACATTCCGCTGATGATGGCCAACCCGCACGTGCTGGTCGAGGGTGCGATCATCGCCGCGCACGCCATCCGCGCCGAGCACGCCTTCATCTACCTGCGCGGCGAGGTGGTGCCGGTGCTGCGCAGACTTCAGGGAGCCGTCGCCGAAGCCTACGCGGCGGGCTACCTGGGAGCGGGCGTCGACCTTGTCGTACACGCCGGCGCGGGTGCCTATATCTGCGGTGAGGAGACCGCGCTGCTGGACTCCCTGGAGGGGCGTCGCGGCCAACCCCGCCTGCGCCCACCGTTCCCCGCGGTGGCCGGGCTGTACGCCTGCCCGACGGTGGTGAACAACGTCGAGTCCATCGCCAGCGTGCCCGCCATCGTGCGCGGCGGGATCGACTGGTTCACATCGATGGGTTCGGACAAGTCACCCGGATTCACGCTGTACTCGCTGTCGGGTCACGTCACCCGACCCGGGCAGTACGAAGCACCGCTCGGCGTCACGCTGCGCGAACTCCTCGAGCTGGCCGGCGGGGTGCGGGCCGGGCACCAGCTGAAGTTCTGGACCCCCGGCGGATCGTCGACCCCGCTGCTGACCCCGGAACACCTCGACGTGCCACTGGATTACGAGGGGGTGGCCGGGGCGGGCTCGATGTTGGGCACCAAGGCGCTGCAGATCTTCGACGAGACCACCTGCGTGGTGCGCGCGGTCCGGCGGTGGACACAGTTCTACGCCCACGAGTCGTGCGGGAAGTGCACCCCGTGCCGTGAGGGCACGTACTGGCTGGCGCAGATCTACGAACGACTCGAAGACGGCACCGGCCGCCGCGACGATATCGACAAGCTGCTCGATATCTCCGACGCCATCCTCGGCAAGTCGTTCTGCGCCCTCGGTGACGGCGCCGCCAGCCCGATCATCTCGTCGGTCAAGTACTTCCGCGATGAGTACCTGGCGCACCTGGGTGCCGGGTGCCCGTTCGACCCGCACGCGTCGACCCTGTTCGCCGTGGAAGGAGCGGGCGCATGACGATCGCCGAACCGGCCAGGGAGACCGCCGGAGTCGAGATGGTGTCGTTGAGCATCGACGGCCACCAGATCAGTGTGCCGAAGGGCACCCTGTTGATCCGGGCCGCCGAGCTGATGGGGATCCAGATCCCTCGGTTCTGCGACCACCCGCTGCTGGACCCGGTCGGCGCCTGCCGGCAGTGCCTGGTCGAAGTGGAAGGTCAGCGCAAGCCGCTGGCGTCGTGCACCGCGACGGTCACCCCCGACATGGTGGTGCGCACCCAACTGACCTCCGAGATCGCCGACAAGGCGCAACACGGCGTGATGGAACTGCTGTTGATCAACCATCCGTTGGACTGCCCGGTGTGCGACAAGGGCGGTGAATGCCCGCTGCAGAACCAGGCAATGTCCAACGGGCGCACAGACTCCCGATTCGACGACGTCAAGCGCACCTTCCCCAAGCCCATCAACCTGTCCACCCAGGTGCTACTGGACCGGGAGCGTTGTGTGCTGTGCGCCCGATGCACCCGGTTCGCCAATCAGATCGCCGGCGACCCGTTCATCGAGCTGCTGGAACGCGGTGCGCTGCAACAGGTCGGCATCGCCGACGGCGAGGCGTTCGACTCCTACTACTCCGGTAACACCGTGCAGATCTGTCCGGTCGGCGCCCTCACCGGGGCGGCCTACCGGTTCCGGGCCCGGCCCTTCGACCTGGTGTCCGCGCCGAGTGTCTGCGAACACTGCGCCTCCGGATGCGCCCAACGCACCGATCATCGCCGCGGAAAGGTGCTGCGGCGCTTGGCCGGCGACGACCCGGAGGTCAACGAGGAATGGAACTGCGACAAGGGCCGCTGGGCGTTCACCTACGCCCGTCAGGCGGATCGCATCACCACACCCCTGGTCCGCGATCCCGACGGCAGCCAGCGTCCGGCGTCGTGGTCGGAGGCGGTCGCGATCGCGGTGCGCGGCCTGACCGCCGCCGCCGGGCGGGCCGGCGTCCTGGTCGGGGGACGGGCCACCGTGGAGGACGCCTACGGCTACGCCAAGTTCGCCCGGATCATGTTGAACACCAACGATATCGACTTCCGCAGTAGAGTGCACTCGGCCGAAGAGGCCGAATTCCTGGCCCACGCGATCGCCGGGCTGTCCCAGTCGGTGAGCTACGCCGATATCGAAGCCGCGCCCGCGGTACTGCTGGCAGGTTTCGAGCCCGAAGAGGAATCCCCGATCGTCTTCCTGCGGCTGCGCAAGGCCTTCCGCAAGCGCGGCCTATCGGTGCTGTCGGTCGCCCCGTTCGCGACCCGCGGGCTGCACAAGTTGGGTGGCCGCCTCATCCCGGCCGTACCGGGCGGGGAGGCCGCGGCGCTGGACGGTCTGCACGGCGATCTCCCGCCCGATGCGCTCATCCTGGTCGGCGAACGCCTCGCCGGCTCCCCCGGCGCCTACTCCGCGGCCGTGCGGCTGGCCGCCGCCACGGGCGCCCGGCTGGGGTGGGTGCCGCGCCGCGCCGGAGATCGCGGCGCGCTGGAAGCCGGTGCCACGCCGAATCTGCTGCCCGGCGGCCGCCCGATCGGGGACGCCGCCGCCCGCGCCGAGGTGGCGGCGGCCTGGAACGTGCAAGACCTGCCGGCCCGGCCCGGCCGCGACACCGGCGGAATTCTCGCCGCCGCCGCCTCCGGCGATATCCAGGCACTTCTGGTCGGCGGCGTCGACGTCTACGACCTTCCCGATCCGGAGGCGGCGATGGCCGCCCTGGACGCCACACCGTTTCTGGTCAGCCTGGAGTTACGACGCAGCGCCGTCACCGATCGTGCCGATGTGGTGTTCCCAGTGGCCCCGGTGGCCGAGAAGTCGGGCACCTACGTGAACTGGGAAGGTCGGCACCGTCCGTTCCCGGCGGCATTGCCGCCGGCCGCCACCGCCGATATGCGCGTGCTGGCCGCCCTGGCCGACGAGGTCGGCGTCGACCTGCGGTTGACCGACGCCGCCACGGTGCGCGCCGATATCGGCGCGCTGGGCAGCTGGCAGGGCCCACGTGCCTCCGCCCCCACCGTCGCGGCGGCGGAGGCTGCCCGACCCGGACCCGGCGAAGCCGTGTTGGCCGGCTGGCGGATGCTGCTCGACGAGGGACGGTTGCAGGACGGGGAACCGCATCTGGCGGGCACCGCCCGGCCCGTCGTGGCCCGGCTGTCCGCGACCACAGCCGCCGAGATCGGTTGCCTCGACGGTGATCCGGTGCGTGTCAGCACGGACCGTGGTGAGCTGACGGCGCCGGTGTCGGTGACCGAGATGCCCGACCGGGTGCTCTGGCTGCCGCTGAACTCCGCCGGCTGCCGGGTGCACCGCACACTGGGCGTCACGCTGGGCGCCACCGTCCGGATCGAGCCGGCATGAACCGGCGAGACGCGAGGCGGGATCACCGATGACCATGCCCGATCTGAGCTCGTTCGGCCACGACCCGTGGTGGTTGATGCTGGCCAAGTGCCTGGCGATTTTCGTGTTCCTGGTGCTCACCGTGCTGGTGGCGATCCTCGCCGAACGGAAGATCCTGGGCCGCATGCAGATGCGATTCGGCCCCAACCGGGTCGGGCCGTTCGGCCTGCTGCAAAGCCTCGCCGACGGCGTCAAGCTCGCCCTCAAGGAGGGGCTCATCCCGGCCGGTGTCGACAAGCCGATCTACCTGATGGCTCCGGTGATCGCCGTCATCCCGGCCATCATGGCATTCGCGGTCATCCCGATGGGTGGGCTGGTATCGGTCTTCGGGCACACCACCGCGCTGCAACTGACGGACCTTCCGGTGGCGGTGCTCTACGTGCTGGCGGTCACCTCGGTCGGGGTCTACGGGATCGTCCTGGCCGGCTGGGCATCCGGATCGACCTATCCCCTGCTGGGCGGGCTGCGCTCCAGCGCGCAGGTGGTCTCCTACGAGATCGCGATGGCGCTGTCCTTCGTCGCGGTGTTCCTCTACGCCGGCACCATGTCCACCTCCGGCATCGTCGCGGCCCAGCACGGCACCTGGTTCGTGTTCCTGCTGCTGCCGTCGTTCCTGGTCTACGTGACCTCCATGGTCGGCGAGACCAACCGCGCACCGTTCGACCTCCCGGAAGCCGAGGGCGAACTGGTCGGTGGATTCCACACCGAATACTCCTCACTGAAGTTCGCGATGTTCATGCTCGCCGAATACATCAACATGACGACGGTCTCGGCGCTGGCGACCACGATGTTCTTCGGCGGGTGGCAGGCGCCGTTCCCGTTCAGCATGATCGAGGGAGCCAACTCGGGCTGGTGGCCGTTGCTGTGGTTCGTGGCGAAGGTGTGGGCCTTCCTGTTCCTGTTCATGTGGTTGCGAGCCACCCTGCCCCGGCTGCGCTACGACCAGTTCATGGCGCTGGGCTGGAAGCTGCTCATCCCGGCCTCGCTGGCCTGGATCGTCATCGTCGCGATCACCCGGACGCTGCGCGGGCCGGACGCTCCGGTGTGGGTGGCCGTGGTGGTCAGTGTGGGCGCCGCGGCGGCGGGGGCGCTGGTGCTGATGACTCGCCGTTCGTTGCGGCGCCACGCCATCCCCACGTTCACCCTGCCCGCGGATCCGGGCGCGGTCAGCGTCTACCCGATCCCCCCGATACCCGGTACTGCGCGACGCAACGAACCAAGGGAGCACTCAGATGTCTAAGGTCGGGGATGCGTTGGCCGGGTTCGGCGTCACGTTCAAGGCGATGTTCAAGAAGCCGATCACCGAGCAGTATCCCGAGCAGCCCGGCCCCGTCGCGGCGCGCTATCACGGCAGGCACCAACTCAACCGGTACCCCGACGGGCTGGAGAAGTGCATCGGTTGTGAGCTGTGTGCCTGGGCCTGCCCAGCGGACGCCATCTACGTCGAAGGGGCGGATAACACCGAGCTGCAACGGTTCTCACCGGGCGAGCGGTACGGGCAGGTGTATCAGATCAACTACCTCCGGTGCATCGGATGCGGATTGTGCATCGAGGCCTGCCCGACCAGGGCGCTCACCATGACGAACGACTACGAGATGGCCGATGACAACCGCGCGGATCTGATCTACGGCAAGGACAAGTTGCTCGCCCCGCTGGCCGCGGACATGACCGCGCCCCCGCATGCGATGGCGGCGGGTAGCACCGACGAGGACTACTACCGCGGCAACATCAACGCCCTCGGGCTGATTCAGCAGCCGGAGACGGCCTGATGACCCCGGACATCGTGGCGGCCGCGATCGACGGTGCGACGCTGGCCCGCACCTCGACCACCGAGGCGGTGCTGTTCTGGATCCTGGGCGCGGTGATCGTGGGCAGCGCGCTCGGGGTGGTCACCGCGACCAAGGCGGTGTACTCGGCGATCTTTCTGGCCATCACCATGATCAACCTGGCGGTGCTCTACATCGCGCAGGACGCGGTGTTCCTCGGGGTGGTGCAGATCGTCGTCTACACCGGCGCGGTGATGATGCTGTTCCTGTTCGTGCTGATGCTCATCGGCGTCGACTCCTCGGAGTCATTGGTGGAAACGATCCGCGGGCAACGCATCTCGGCGATCGTCGTCGGTGTCGGGTTCGGCATCTTGCTGATCGGGGCGATCGGCAACGCGGTCGTCAGTAGGTCGGCGGACGGATTCGCCGGGCTCGAGCAGGCCAACGCGGCCGGCAACGTCGAGGGCCTGGCAGTGCTGATCTTCACCCGCTACGTGTGGGCCTTCGAGTTGACCAGCGCGTTGCTGATCACCGCGACGCTGGGCGCGATGGTGCTGGCCCACCGGGAGCGGTTCGACCGCCGCAAGACCCAGCGAGAGCTGGCCGCCGAACGCTTCGCACCGGGCGGGCACCCCACGCCGATGCCCAATCCCGGTGTCTACGCCCGGCACAACGCCGTCGACGTGCCGGCGCGACTTCCCGACGGGACCGGCGCGCGCACGTCGGTCAGCTCGGTACTGGTGCCACGTGGTCACCTCAGAACCGGGGATGACCGATGAACCCGGCGAACTACCTGTTCCTGTCGGCGCTGCTGTTCACCATCGGTGCTGCCGGAGTGCTGCTGCGCCGCAACGCCATCGTCATGTTCATGTGCGTCGAGCTCATGCTCAACGCCGCCAACCTGGCGTTCGTGACGTTCTCCCGGATGCACGGGCAGCTGGACGGTCAGGTGGTCGCCTTCTTCACCATGGTGGTCGCGGCCTGTGAGGTGGTGGTCGGGCTGGCCATCATCATGGCCATCTTCCGGGCGCGACGCTCGGCGTCGGTCGACGGCGCCAGTCTGCTGAGGCACTAGTGGACAATCTCACCTGGCTGCTGATAGCCCTGCCACTGGCCGGGGCGGCATTGCTGCTGCTCGGTGGCCGGGCCACCGATGGCTGGGGGCACCTGCTCGGGCTGGCCGCCGCCGTCGCGTCATTCGTGGTTGCGGTCGTGCTGTTCGGCCGGCTGCTCGGGCGCCCCGCGGATGACCGGACGCTGCACCAGACGGTGTTCTCCTGGGTGCCGGCCGGCGATTTGCGCGTCGACTTCGGGCTACAGGTCGACCAGTTGTCCATCTGCTTCGTGCTGCTGATCACCGGCGTCGGGTCGCTGATCCACCTGTACTCGGTCGGGTACATGTCCCACGACCCCGGCCGTCGCCGGTTTTTCGGCTACCTGAACCTGTTCGTGGCGGCGATGCTGCTCCTCGTGCTGGCCGACAACTATCTGGGCCTGTACATGGGGTGGGAAGGTGTCGGCCTGGCCTCCTACCTGCTGATCGGGTTCTGGTCGCACAAGCCGAGCGCTGCCACCGCGGCCAAGAAGGCGTTCGTGGTCAACCGGGTCGGCGATATCGGGCTGGCGGTCGCGCTGATGGTGATGTTCGCCGCCACCGGAACCGTCTCGTACTCCGGTGTTTTCGCCGCCGCGCCGCAACTGTCCGGCGGCACGCTGAACGCCATCGGGTTGTTGCTGCTGCTGGCCGCGTGCGGCAAATCCGCCCAGGTGCCGCTGCAGTCCTGGCTGGGCGACGCGATGGAGGGCCCGACCCCGGTCTCCGCGCTGATCCACGCCGCCACCATGGTGACCGCCGGTGTGTACCTCATCGTGCGCTCCGGCCCGGTGTTCAACCTGGCCCCCGAAGCCCAGACCGCGGTCGCCGTCGTCGGCGCCGTCACCCTGCTGTTCGGGGCGATCATCGGCTGCGCGAAGGACGACATCAAGAAGGCCCTCGCGGCGTCGACGATGAGCCAGATCGGGTACATGGTGCTCGCCGCCGGACTGGGGCCGGCCGGGTACGCCATCGCCATCATGCATCTGCTCACCCACGGGTTCTTCAAGGCCGGGTTGTTCCTGGGGGCCGGCTCGGTGATGCACGCGATGGACGACGAGACCGACATGCGCCGGTACGGCGGGTTGCGTGCCGTCATGCCGATCACTTTTGTCACGTTTGGGCTCGGCTACCTCGCGATCATCGGGGTGCCGCCGTTCTCCGGTTTCTTCTCCAAGGACGCGATCATCGAAACCGCTTTCGCCGCGGGCGGAGCCAAGGGCCTACTGTTGGGCGGCGCGACGCTGCTCGGCGCGGGTATCACCGCGTTCTACATGACGCGGGTGATGCTGATGACGTTCTTCGGCGAAAGGCGTTGGAAGCCCGACCAGCATCCACACGAGTCCCCCGGGATCATGACCGCACCGATGGTCATCCTGGCCCTCGGATCCGTCGGCGCCGGTGCGCTGCTGGCCCTCGGCGGCACGCTGGTGCACTGGCTGGACCCCGTGGTGAACCCGGCCGGCGCGGAGCTTCACCACGTCGTCCCGGTCTGGGTGATGACCACCATCACGCTGTCGGTGGTCGCGATCGGTGTCGGTATCGCCTATCGCATGTACGCCACCCGGGCGATTCCCGAGATCGCGCCCGCGGGGTCCGCGCTGACCGTGGCCGCCCGTCACGACCTGTACGGCGACGCGTTCAACGAACGGGTACTGATGCGTCCGGGTGCGCAGTTCACCGCGGGGCTGGTGGAACTCGACGATGACGTGGTGGAGGGGGTGACCCGGGGCCTGGCCGCGGGTGTGGCGGACGCATCGCAGCGGATGCGGCAGTGGCAGAACGGGTTCGCCCGGTCCTACGCGTTGTCCATGCTGGCCGGCACGGTCCTGGTGATCGGCGCGATTCTGGTGGTGAGGGTCTGGTGAACGGGATCGGCTTGCTGACCGCGCTGTGGGTGGTGCCGATGGTCGGCGCGGTGGTGGTGATCCTGCTGCCGTCCAAGGCATCCGCGCGGTATACCGCGCTGGCGATCTCGCTGCTGGTCCTGGTGCTGACCGTGGTGCTGGCGCTGCGCTTCGATCCGGCCGGGCCACAGTTCCAGTTCGTCGAGGACTATCCGTGGATCCCGACGTTCGGCACCGGCTACATCCTGGGCCTGGACGGGATCGCGCTGGCCCTGGTGGTGCTGACGGCGGTGCTGGTGCCGCTGCTGATCGTGGCCGGCTGGAACGACGGGGGTGACCGGAGCTTCGGAAAGCGGTCCACGCAGAGCTACCTTGCGCTGACGCTGGCCGTCGAAGCCATGGTGCTGATCTCACTGATGGCGCTGGACGTGCTGCTGTTCTACGTGTTCTTCGAGGCGATGCTGATCCCGATGTACTTCCTCATCGGCGGGTTCGGCGGCGCCGGACGGTCCAAGGCGGCGGTGAAGTTCCTGCTGTACAACCTGTTCGGCGGGCTGGTCATGCTGGCCGCCGTCATCGGCCTCTACGTGGTGACGGCGAGCAGCGGGGTATTCGCGTCCGGCACCTTCGACTTCCGGGCCATCGTGGCGGCGGTCGCCGACGGCGACCTGGCCATCGACCCGGCGCTGCTGAACGCGTTGTTCCTCGGTTTCATGTTCGCGTTCGCGGTGAAGGCACCGCTGTGGCCGTTCCACCGCTGGCTGCCCGACGCCGCCGTCGAATCCACCCCGGCGACCGCGGTGCTGATGATGGCCGTCGTCGACAAGATCGGGACGTTCGGCATGCTGCGCTACTGCCTGCAGCTGTTCCCCGACGCGGCGAAGTACTTCCAGCCGCTGATCATCACGCTGGCCGTCATCGGGATCGTCTACGGCGCTGTCGTCGCGATCGGCCAGACCGATGTGATGCGGCTGATCGCCTACACCTCGATATCGCATTTCGGTTTCATCATCCTGGGCATCTTCGCGATGACCAGCCAGGGCCAGGCGGGCTCAACGCTGTACATGGTCAATCACGGCATCTCCACCGCGGCGCTGTTCCTGATCGCCGGATTCCTGGTGTCGCGCAGAGGGACCCGGCTCATCGCGGACTTCGGTGGCGTGCAGCGGGTCGCGCCGGTGCTGGCGGGCACCTTCCTGGTCGCCGGCCTGGCCACCCTGTCGTTGCCCGGGCTGGCACCGTTCATCAGCGAGTTCCTGGTCCTGATCGGCACGTTCACCCGGTTCCCGGTGCTCGCGGTCGTCGCGGCCAGCGCACTGGTGCTGTCGGCGATCTACATCCTGTGGGCCTATCAGCGGATGATGACCGGGCCGGTCACCGCGGGCAACGAATCGGTGCGTGACCTGATACCGCGGGAGCTGATCGTGGTGGCCCCGCTGATCGCCCTGCTGGTGGTGCTCGGGGTGTATCCGAAACCGGCACTCGATGTCATCAACCCGGCGGTCACGCACACGCTGACCACCATCGACGTCCAAGACCCGGCACCCGCCACGGCGGAAGGGCCCGCGCGATGACCATCGAGGCACCGTCCATCGAATACGGCCAGCTCGCACCGGTTCTCATCGTGCTGGGCGTCGCGGTGCTCGGTGTGCTGGTCGAGGCGTTCCTGCCGCGGCGCGCCCGCTACGGTACCCAGCTGCTGCTGGCCCTCGGCGGCCAGCTGGCCGCAATGGGGGCGGTGATCTGGGTGCACATCGATCTGGGTGGCTCGCCGGGCGATATCGCCGCGGAGGGTTCGCTCGTCGTGGACCGCCCCGCGTTGTTCCTGCAGGGTCTGCTGTTGTTGATCGGCATCCTCGGGGTGCTGCTGATCGCCGAGCGTCGGATCGGCGCCGGGAGTGCGCAGGGCCTGGACGCGTTCACCCCGCAGGCTGCCGCGGTGCCGGGCAGCCTCGCCGAGAAGGTGGCCGTCAAAGCCGTTGTCGCGCAAACGGAGATCTTCCCGCTGACGATGTTCGCGCTCGGGGGCATGATGCTGTTCCCGGCTTCCAATGACCTGCTGACCATGTTCGTCGCCCTGGAGGTGCTGTCGCTGCCGCTGTACCTGATGTGTGGTCTGGCCCGGCGCCGCCGCCTGGTGTCCCAGGAAGCCGCGCTGAAGTACTTCCTGCTGGGTGCGTTCTCCTCGGCCTTCTTCCTGTATGGAGTCGCGCTGCTGTACGGGTATTCCGGTGGGTTCGGGCTCGACGATATCGCCACCGCCGTGGCGGCCGATCGCGACGGAGCCGCGCTGGCGTTGACCGGAGCCGGGTTGGTGGCCGTCGGGATCCTGTTCAAAGTCGGTGCGGTGCCGTTCCATTCCTGGATTCCCGACGTCTATCAGGGTGCCCCCACCCCGGTCACCGCATTCATGGCGGCCGCCACCAAGATCGCCGCGTTCGGCGCCATGCTGCGCATCTTCTATGTCGCGCTGCCCGGACTGGCCGACGACTGGCGGCCGATGCTGTGGGTGATCGCGATCGTCACGATGGTGGTCGGCACCATCACCGCCGTATCCCAGAACGATGTCAAACGGATGCTGGCGTACTCCTCGATCGCGCACACCGGGTTCATCCTCACCGGCGTCATCGCGCTGAACGGAGCCGGGGTCGCGGCGACGTTGTTCTATCTGTTCGCCTACGGCTTCAGCACGCTGGGTGCCTTCGCGCTGGCCGGGTTGGTGCGCGGCGCCGACGGCGAGGAGGCGAGCGCGTTGACTCGGTGGGCCGGTCTGGGCCGGCGTTATCCGGTGGTGGGCGTGGTGTTTTCGCTGTATCTGCTTGCCTTCGCCGGTATCCCCCTGACCAGCGGATTCGTCAGCAAGTTCGCGGTGTTCAAGGCGGCCGCCGAGGGTGGGGCCGGGCCCCTGGTGATCGTCGGTGTCATCGCCAGCGCGGTGGCCGCCTACTTCTACGTGCGGGTGATCGTGCTGATGTTCTTCACCGAGCCACCCGAGGACGGTCCGGTCGTCGTGGTGCCGAGTGTGCTGACCACGGGTGTCATCACCGTGACGGCCGCCGTCACCTTCGCCCTCGGCGCGCTCCCCCAGCCGCTGCTGGATCTGGTGAACCAGGCACAGCAGTTCGTCGGTTGAGACTAGCTTCGCAAGGATGAGTGTCGTTCTCTGCACCAACCATGGTGCCGTGCGGATGTTGACCCTGAACCGTCCGCAGGCCCGCAACGCCCTGAGTCACGAGGTGATCCGCGCGCTCTATGCGGCGCTGAAGGCTGCCGATGCCGACGAGCAGGTCCGCGCGGTGGTGCTCACCGGCACCGATCCGGCGTTCTGCGCCGGCGTCGACCTCAAGGAAGCGGCCCGCGACGGGTTGACGTACTTCGAAGAGTTCCGCTCCCAGAGTTGCATTACCGCCGTCCGCGAGATGCGCACCCCGATCATCGGCGCCATCAATGGCGCCACCTTCACCGGCGGGTTGGAGATCGCGCTGGGCTGCGATTTTCTGATCGCCTCCGAGCGCGCGGTGTTCGCCGATACCCACGCCCGGGTGGGCATCCTGCCCGGCGGCGGGATGACCGCGCGACTGCCTCAGGTGGTCGGCCTGGCGATGGCCCGGCGGATGTCGATGACCGGCGAGGTGATCGACGCGGCCCGCGCCGAACGGATCGGGCTGGTCACCGAGGTCGTCGCGCATGAGCGGCTGCTGGAGCGCGCGCTGGAACTGGCCGAGTCGGTCGCCGAGGTGCCGGGCCCGACCATGCTCGGGCTCAAACAGATCTACACCGAGGGTGCCGCGGCGGTGATCGATCCGGCGCTGGCCGCCGAGGCGCGCATCGCGTACGCCCAGCACCGGGACTTCGAGGGGCTCGGAGACCGGTTCCGCACGGTATCGCAGCGCAACAAGAGCCAGATCACCTAGCCGCCGAAACAGCATTCCGGCGGGCCGCCACTCGCACATTCCCGTCCGGAATGCTGTTTCGGCGGAAAGGGCTCAGCGGATGACGCCGTGCACCACGATCGCAGTGGTCTGGTCGACCCACTGGTCGTCGAGGTCCTGGCCGGGGGTGAGCAGCATGCGCAGCAGGGTGGCGCCGCCGATCAGTTCGATGAGCCGATCCGGGTCGACCTCGGGGTGTACCTCGCCGCGCTCCACGGCCCGCTGCAGCCGCAGCCGCACCACCTCGAACAACCCGGTGAACCGGCCCATCACCCGGTCGTTGAGGTCCGGGTCGGCGGCCATATCGGCGATCACCCCGGGCAGCGCCGCGCGCACCACCGGACTGGTGAACACCGCGCCGGCGGCCGCGATCATCTCCCGTACATCGCCGGCAATATCGCCCTCGGGCGTGCCCAGTGCGGTCGGCGCGGTGGGAAACGCCGCCTCGTGCACCAGCTCGGCCTTGCTGGACCAGCGGCGGTACAGGGCGGTCTTGGTGGTTCCCGCCCGCTCGGCGACGGCGGCCATGGTCAGGTTCGAATAGCCGATCTGCACAAGAAGATCCGATGTCGCCGTGAGGATGGCAGCATCGATGCGAGGGTCACGGGGCCGGCCCGCACCCTTGTCAACCTGTGGTATCTCTGCTTTCATAACGCTACCCACCGTATCGTAATTCGGGCCGGAAGGAACAACCGTGTCGAACGAACCGGCTGTCGAAGACGTCAGCCGCCTCCAGCATTCCAGCCGCGACACCGAAACCCTGCCCGCGCAATTGTCGCAGTGGCTGGCCACGGTGCTGCCCGAACGTGGCGCACCGCAGGTCAGCATCGAGAACGGCGTCGATGCCAACGGTATGTCCTCGGAGACCATCCTGCTCACCGCGCGCTGGGGCGACGACGAGCAGCGCCTGGTCGCCCGGGTGGCTCCCACCTCCGGCGATGTGCCCGTGTTCTCCTCCTACCGGCTGGACCACCAGTTCGAGCTGATGCGCCTGATCGGGGAGCTCACCGACGTCCCGGTACCCCGGGTGCGCTGGATCGACACGGGCGGCGAGGTTCTCGGCACGCCGTTCTTCCTGATGGACCGCGTCGACGGGGACGTGCCACCCGATGTGATGCCCTACACCTTCGGCGGCAACTGGTTCGCCGACGCCGCACCGGAACGCCAGCGCGAGCTGCAGGACGCCACGGTGGAGGTGCTGGCCAAGCTGCACGCCATTCCCGATGCGGCGCAGCGGTTCTCGTTCCTCACCGAGGTCGACCCGCCCGGCGACACCCCGTTGCGCCGGCATTTCGGCTGGCTCAAGGAGTGGTACGAGTTCGCGGTTCCCGACATCGGCCGGTCGGCACTGGTCGAGCGGGCACTGGTGTGGCTGGAGGAGCACTTCCCCACCGATATCGCGGCCTCGGCACCGGTACTGACCTGGGGCGACTCCCGCGTCGGCAACGTGCTGTACAGAGACTTCCGGCCGGTCGCGGTGCTCGACTGGGAGATGGCCACCGTCGGCCCGCGTGAGCTGGACGTATCGTGGATCATCTTCGCCCACATGGTGTTCCAGGAGCTCGCCGGCCTGGCCGGGCTGCCCGGACTCCCGGAGGTGTTGCGTGAGGACGATGTGCGCGCCACCTACGAACGGCTCACCGGCGCCACGCTGGGCGATCTGCACTGGTTCTACATCTACTCGGCGGTGATCTGGTGCTGCGTGTTCATGCGCACCACCGCCCGCCGCGTGCACTTCGGGGAGATGGAACAACCCGAGGATGTCGAGTCCACCTTCTACCACGCATCACTGTTACAGCGCTTGCTACAAGATGAGGAGTCATAGTGCTCGGACCGATGGATGAGTTTCCGGTACACCAGGTTCCGCAGCCCATCGCGTGGCCGGGATCCTCGGACCGGAACTTCTACGACCGTTCGTATTTCAACGCCCACGACCGCACCGGCGACATCTTCGTCATCACCGGGATCGGCTACTACCCGAATCTCGGCGTCAAGGATGCCTTCCTGCTGGTACGCCGCGGGGATGTGCAGACCGCGGTGCACCTGTCCGACGCGCTCGATCAGGACCGGCTCAACCAGCACGTCAACGGCTACCGCGTCGAGGTCACCGACCCGCTGCACAGTCTGCGGATCACCATGGCCGAGACCGAGGGGATCGCCGCCGATCTCACCTGGACCGGGCTGTTCGACGTCGTGCAGGAGCAACGCCACCTGATGCGCCAAGGCAACCGGGTGACCCTGGATGCCCAGCGTTTCGCCCAGTTGGGCTCCTGGAGTGGGCATCTGGAGATCGACGGGGAACGCATCGCGGTGAACCCGGACACCTGGATCGGGTCCCGCGACCGGTCCTGGGGGATCCGCCCGATCGGTGAGGCCGAGCCCGCCGGACGTCCCGCCGATCCCCCATTCGAGGGCATGTGGTGGTTGTACGTGCCGATCGCCTTCGACGACTACTCGATCGTGATCATCATCCAGGAGGCCCCGGACGGGTTCCGCTCACTCAACGACTGCACCCGGATCTTCAAGGACGGCCGCGTCGAACAACTCGGCTGGCCGCGGGTGAAGATCCACTACCGTTCGGGGACCCGCATCCCCACGGGCGCCACCATCGTGACCAACACGGCCACCGGGTCCGAATTGCGTTTCGAGGTGGAATCCAAACTGCCGGTGCCCATCCACGTCGGCGGCGGGTA
>Ga0075012_10001502_pt1 | contig 23608 bp, 15 predicted proteins | sample All_14_2_FD_71474 | JGI IMG/M metagenome (GOLD analysis project Ga0075012, IMG submission 71474) | Freshwater microbial communities in response to fracking from Pennsylvania, USA - Allegheny Zone_MetaG_DW_15 | ecosystem: Environmental > Aquatic > Deep subsurface > Groundwater > Drilled...
GCCCTGGACCTGTGGGTCACCCTGACCGATGTGCGCTGGTCATGAGGCGCTCTTCGAGGACGGCTCTGGCTCTTGCGGCGTTTGCAGGTGTCCTGGCGGTCGGGACGGCCGGCTGTGCGCTCGCCCAGACCGGGACGGTCCGCACGGAACCGGTCCAGATCGTGCCCAGGACGTTGGTTCCAGTTCAGGTGACCCCGGTCCAGGTTGCGCCTGTTCAGGCGAGACTCCAGGTCATCGTGCCGCCGCAGGTCGTGATCCCGCCCGGACTTCAGGATCGGCCGGGCCTGCCGCCGCAGGAGCCGGCACCGCCACCCCCGATGGTGTTGCGCGCCGCGCCGCCGCCCGAGGCCTCGCTCTGGCCCAGCGGCGTCATCCCGATGTGTTTCGAGAGCGCCGACCCTGACGACGCCTGGGCCCGGGATCAGGTCCGTGCCGCCGTCGGCGTCTGGGAGGCCGAAGCCGATGTTCATTTCGACATCACCGAGACCTGTCTCCAGCCCGGGCGTGTGCCGATCCGCATCGTCCGCGACCCCGAGATGTTCGCCTCGGCCAGCCACCTTGGGATCAGCCTCAAGGATGGAGGGGAGATCATACTGAACGCCGAGTATCTGGTCACCAACCGTCTGTGCGGGCCGCGCGGCACCATCGGCGAACTGCGATGCTTCTATGCCGACGCCCTGCACGAACTGGGACACGCCCTGGGCTTTTCGCACGACCATGTCAGCGCCAATGCGCCGAACTGCCTGGCCAGGACCACGACACCCGAGGCGATCGATGCGGGCGAGACCTACTACGACCCGATCTCGATCATGAACTACTGCAACGCCAACCGCTTCTATGGCTTCCTGAGTGCGGCCGATATCTGTTCGGTCAAGGCGGCCTATGGGGTGGTCGAGGGCGATCGGCCCCGGCGCAGCGACTGCTATGATCTGGTGAATGCCACCTATCCGACGCATTGAGCAGGCTCGCTAGCCGGACCGGGCCATGGCCAGGGTCCGCTCGGCCTGGCGCAGGTGCAGTCGCTCGACCATGCGGTCGTCGAGGCGGATCGCGCCCTTGTCGGCATTCGCGGGATCGGCAAAGGCCTCGACCACGGCGCGGGCCGCCGCCACGGCCGCCGCATCGGGGGTGAAGATCGCGTTGCAGGGGCCGATCTGGGACGGGTGGATCAGGGTCTTGCCGTCGAACCCGAACTCGAGCGCCTGGCGTGTCTGGGTCTCCAGCCCGGCAACGTCGTCCAGGGCGTTGAACACGCCATCCAGAATGATCAGGCCGTGAGCCCGGGCCGCAGCGACGGCCAGCCCCATGGGCCCGACGAAGGGGGCCCGCAGCGCGTCAGTCTGGACCCCCATCTCGGCCGCCAGATCGTTGGTGCCCAGGACGAACCCGGCCAGGGGGCCGGTCCGTGACGTCGCCGCCATCTCTTCCAGCCGGAACAGGGAGAGGGCGGTTTCGATCATGATCCACAGGGGGGTGGCGGGGGGCATCAGGGCCTCGCAGGCCTCGATCCCGGCCAGGCTGCTGATCTTGGGGGCCAGGATGGTGTCGGGCGGGGTCTCGTGCAGGGCGGCCAGATCGTCGGCCCCCCAGTCGGTGTCCAGGCCATTGATCCGTACCACCAGTTCGCGCCGGCCAAAGCCGCCCTCACGGATCGCCGCCACGGCCTGACCCCGGGCCAGGGCCTTGAGGTCGGGGGCTACGGCATCCTCGAGGTCCAGCACCACCACGTCACAGTCCAGACTTCTCGCCTTGGCGATGGCGCGGGCGTTGGACGCGGGCATGTAGAGGGCGCTGCGGCGAGGTCTCAGGGTCATGGTGCGACCCTAGGACCCTGTCCCCGCCCGGCGCAACCGCAGACCGGTCGCGATGCGGGCCCGTCCGCCCCTGCGGCCCGACCCCATCAGTCGAAAAGGTCCATCTGGTCTCTCGCGCCCCGGGGAACGCGAAACCGGGTCACGTCGAGGGACGGCCTGGCACCATCCAGACCATAGCGTTTGACGGCGGCCTTGAACCGGGCCGAGATCAGATCGGCCACGGGGCCGGTGCCCTTCATGCGCTGGGACCATTCGGCGTCATAGTCCCTGCCGCCCCGGGTCTGGCGGATCAGGGACATCACCCGCTCGGCCCGGTCGGGGCGGGCATCGGCCAGCCATTCGCGGAACAGGTCCTTGATCTCGAGCGGCAGGCGCAGAGTGACGTACATAGCCGTGGTCGCCCCGGCCCCGGCCGAGGCTTCCAGGACCGATTCCAGCTCGTGGTCGTTGAGGCCCGGGATGACGGGGGCAAAGCCCACGCCGACGGGGACGCCCGCATCGGCCAGTCGCCTGATCGCCTCAAGGCGACGGGCGGGGGTGGCGGCCCGGGGCTCCATCGTGCGGGCGAGGTCGCGGTCCAGCGTCGTGATCGAGACGAAGGCGCTGGCCAGGTTTTCGCGGCCCATCGGCCCAAGGATGTCCACATCGCGTGTGATCAGATTCGATTTGGTGATGATCGAAAAGGGCTGGTTGAACCGTTGCAGGACCTCCAGCAGGCCGCGCGTGATCCTCTGGTCGCGCTCGACCGGCTGATAGGGGTCGGTGTTGCCGCCTATGTGGATGCGTTTGCAGACATATTTCCGGGCGGCGAGTTCCTGTTCCAGGAGACGCGGGCCTTCGGGCTTGAAGAAGAGTTTGCTCTCGAAATCCAGGCCCGGGGATAGGCCCATCCAGGCATGGGATGGACGGGCGTAGCAGTAGATGCAGCCATGTTCGCAGCCTTTGTAGGGATTGATCGAGCAGTCGAAACCGACGTCGGGACTGGTGTTGCGGGTGATGATGGTGCGGGCGTGTTCGGGCGTGAGGGTGGTCCGAAGCGGGGAGACAGGCTCGTCCTCGGTTGTCCAGCCATCATCGAAGGCTTCGTGGACGACCGGTTCGTACCGGCCCGAGGCATTGGTGCGGGCACCGCGTCCTTTCCTTGCAACGGTGAGCATGGAGGGACGATATCGCGATACAAGAACAAAGCAAGAACGAAATTGACGGACCAGTGAGATAAGGGGTGTGGAGGGGCCGGATGCGGCCTTCCGGCTGTTGCCCCTTCCTGTCATCCCGAGGAGGGCGCTGATGACGGCTGGGCGGTGGTGAGAAGACGTGGCTCCGCCCCCTCACGCGCTTTGGGCGCTGAAGTGATGGGGAGGGTGGCGGGACGCCGGGCCTTCGCCCGGAGAGAATGAGAATAACCGTTTCGACGAAGACATACGCCCCGCGCGCATGATTGGCTGCAAGCTTGGGCAGAGAGTGGTGGCGGTCTTGGCGCCTAATCCCTAGGAGTGTCGGGATTTCTGTGTGTGGGCGGGCATAGTGGGAAAGAAGGAGACCCTATATGTCCCGACGCAAAGAGCCTGCGATACCGGATGAGCTTCTCGACCAGTTGCTGGCGGGTGGCGCGGCCAGAGCGGCGTTTGAGCAGGGAGGCCTGCTCGATGCCTTGAAGAAGGCGCTGACGGAACGCGCGTTGAACGCGGAGATGGATCACCATCTGGCGGGCGACGACGGTGCCGGTAACACGCGCAACGGCTACGGCCGCAAGACCGTGGTGACCGAGACAGGCAAGCTGTCGATCGAGGTACCGCGCGACCGTCAGTCGAGCTTCGAGCCGCAGCTGATCGCCAAATATCAGCGTCGCTTTCCCGGCTTCGACGACAAGATCGTGTCGATGTACGCCCGGGGGATGAACACCCGGGAGATCGCCGCCATCTGCATGAACTGTATGGAATCGACGTCTCGCCCGATCTGATCAGCACGGTGACGGACGCGGTGCTGGATGAGGTCGCCACCTGGCAGCAGCGGCCGCTCGATGCGGTTTATCCGCTGGTCTTCTTTGACGCGGTCCGGGTCAAGATCCGCGACGAGGGATGGTTTGCAACAAGGCCATCCACATCGCCCTGGGCGTGCGCGCCGACGGTGCCAAGGAGGTGCTGGGCCTGTGGCTGGAGCAGAACGAGGGTGCCAGGTTCTGGCTCCGGGTGATGAACGAGCTGAGGAACCGCGGCACGGAGGATATCCTGCAGGCCGTGGTCGATGGCCTCAAGGGCTTCCCCGAGGCGATTACAGCCGTCTTCCCCGAGGCGATCGTCCAGACCTGCATCGTGCATCTACTGCGCAACACCATGGACTTCGTGTCCTGGAAGGACCGCAAGGGCCTTGCCACGGCGCTCAAGGACATCTACCGCGCGACGAGCGCCGAGGCCGCCGAAAGGGCTCTGGCGGCGTTCGAGGCCGGGCCCTGGGGGCAGCGAGACCCCGCCATCGGCCAAAGCTGGCGGCGCGCCTGGGGCGAGGTTATCCCCTTCTTCGCCTTCCCCGACGAGGTGCGCAGGATCGTCTATACGACCAACGCCATCGAGGCCCTGAACTCCAGGCTCAGGCGCGCCGTCAGGGCCAGGGGCCACTTCCCCAGCGACGAGGCCGCCGCCAGGCTGCTATATCTGATCTTGAACCGGTCGGAGAAGGAATGGAGAATGACACCCCGTGAGTGGTCTATGGCCAAGGCCCAGTTCGCCGTCATCTTCGGCGAGCGATTCATCAAAGCCATGGCGGCGTAATGTTCAACCGCCCGCCCACACACAGAAATCCTGACAGTGCCCATCATGCCCGCCCCTCAGACAAAATTCCTGACACTCCCTAAGGCAGCTGCTGACAACCAGCCGGTGGAGCCTCAAACGATCGCCACGGACGGCCTGGCTTCATACGGCGCGCCTTTGGATCAGTTGGATCTGAGGCATCGGCTGGGGATCCTGCGCGAGAACAACCGGGTCTAAAACTCCGATCTGCCTATCCGAAAGCGTGAAAGGCACATGCAGCAGTTCAAGTCCCAGGCCTCAGCGCAGCAGTTACTCACTGTTCACGCCGCCGTCTTCAACACCTTCTACACGCAGCGGCACCTGACCAGCCGAAAGACGCTCAAGGTGCTCCGCACCGCCGCGCATCAGGCTTGGCGAGAAGCCGTTGCGTGAGCCGGGGAGGGCCTTGTTCAATGACCCGCCGGCCGTTGGCAACGCCAGCAACGGGTCGAAAAACGCATGGCCTGGCACGACCTATCGGCTCCAGCGCAGGCCTATGTGGATCTGCCTTCTTGGCCCAGCGAACAGGCCGTCGGTGCGGGTGGAGATGTAGTTTTCGTCGGTGATGTTCAAGCCTGTCAGCGACGCAGTCCAGCTCGCACCGTTCGGCCGCCAACTAAGCCCCAGGGAATAGGTCGTGTGAGAGGGCACAATTCCCTTGGTTCCATCGGCGGACCCGGCGACCGTGTTGGCGCCATCCGCGAACTGACTCCCCACATGGCTCAGCCCCAACTGTGCCCCGAACCCGTCGGCCAACTCTATCCCGATGCTAGCCTCGGCCATGATCCGGGGGGCGTAGGGGATGCGATTGCCCTTCACATTGGTCACGCCCTCGCCCACGTCGCTTCGGAATTCGGCGGTAGAAAGATGTGTGAGCGAAAGACTGATCCAGGGATTGTCCGCCCAAGCCATCAACTCGCCGAAATCGGCTCGCGCGTAGAGCTCTGCACCGGAGTGACGCGCTTTGCCGGCGTTGACCAGCGTACCGCTCGGCAGTCCCAATAGTGGGCCCGCGACGATAAGTTCGCTGAAGTCCATGGCGAAGAGCGTACCCTGTACGTCAATGCCGGGTCGAGGATTTGAGCGCGCGCCAAGCTCGACGTTGACGCTCATTTCCGGGCGCACATTGTTGGCAGGGAGCAAAGGATCCACGTCGCGGTCGGGCCTGGGAGGCGCGAACCCCCGGTGAACTCCGGCGAACACGGTCGTGTTCGGGAAGGCTTGCCAGGCTAGGCCGAGACCAGGCAGCAAGATCGTTTGGTCCTTCGAAATCGACTGGCCCCGTGGCAAAAAATTGGCGACGATCGAGGTGTTCTCGCTAACGATCCGCTCCATTCGCAGACCGCCGCTGATTGAGACGTCACCCCGCGTCGCCGTGTTCTGCGCGAACAGCGAAAAGGCGTCGGTCGTGATTTCGTTTTGGTCCCGCAATACGGTGCCGGGCGTGTCCTCCCTCGCGGTGGGGATCAACCCGTTGTAACGTCGTCGATCGACGTCTTCATGATGCAGGCGGACGCCTGCGACCGCTGAGTTCTCGAGACCAAACAACTCGCGATCGAGGAATGCCCGAACCTCCAGCCCATGAAAATGGAAATCGCGCGGTCTCATCTTGTTTCCGCAGAGGTGGGCCGCACCCTCATAGTCCAGTCTGGCCGACCCTACACACCCCGTTGCCGGGTTCGCCGTCATAGAGTCTGTGGAGGTGTCGGACTGCCTATAGGAGGCGCGAAAGGTGTTGGCGGAATAGACCTGTACCCGCGTTCGCAGGTTCGCCGACCATCTGCCGTCGTGCACAAGCTGAAACGCTGTCCGTTCCAGCTCGAACCGGTCGCTGTCAAACGGATTGGCATAGGGATTGGCAGCATAGCGCCGCGCATCGAGACCAGCTTCCGTGAGGGCGGTGTCTTCGGCGTGATGCGTGAGTCGAACCGTCAGAGCCTGGTCCGCCGAAACATCCCAGGTCCCCTTGAACGCCATCTCGCCAAAGACGCTATGGTGACCGTCCCGGATACCATCGCTGCGTTTGGCGGTGGCGTCGAAAACCACACCCCCGTCGTCTCCGCCCGTTCCCACCGACATATGGATGGCACCGAAGCCGCGGGTTCCTAGCGCGAACTGACCGCTCGCGGTGGGCGAACGAGGTACGGCACGGGTCATCCAGTTGACCATCCCCCCAAGGCTCTGCGGCCCTTCCAGGATTTCGCCCGAGCCTTTGAGGATTTCGATCCGTTCGATGCGCTCCAGAGAGGGGCTATAGTGGGCAGAGGGCTCGGAATAGGGGGCGGGATGGATCGGCATCCCGTCTTCCAGTAGCAAGGTGCGGCCAGACCGGCGGGGCGTCAAACCCCGAACGGAGATGTTCAGCTTTTGGCCAAAAATGTCTTCGTCCACGACCTGAACGCCTGGCGATAGGCGCAGAACGCTATTGATGCCCAGGCTGGGTACGCTCTCAAGCGCTCGCCGGTTGATAACGAAGCGGCTCCCTGGGCTGGAAGTGCGCAGGATGCCCCCCGTGACGAGTACAGAGTCAACCTCTGTCGCACCGGTCTGTGCCAGAGCCGCGCCCGGCACGCTCGCCAGAGTCAAACCAAGTGTCCAAGCAAGACGGCAGCCGCAAGAGGCACCTGCTTGGACACTCGTCCTCGACCGTCGGTCAATCGTCATCATCTTCAAACCGGAACGGACTGAACGCGGCTTCGATGACTCCCGGATAGGGTGTCGACCAGCCACGGACGTCGTGCCAGACGATCCGGTTGAGCTCGGCGGTCGGCACGGCGTCGGGAATGGAGAAATTCATCCTTGCCGATGCCAAGGCTCCGGCCCGACGAGGGCCTGACAGGGCTGTAGCCAGCGGATTTATCTCAAACAGATCCTGTTTTGGCGTGATTGCGGAAAAGGGCCTGAAATCGGGGGTGTCTGTGAAACTCGCCCGCATATCGTTGGCGATCAGGTTGAACAACGACAGGCTCGGCAGTCCCAGGATCAGCTCGATCGACTTCAAGATGCTCTGGTGGGCGTACATCGTCGAATCAACGGCACCCCGCCGGGTGTACGGGCTGATCGCGAGCGCCACGGTGCGGTGGCCGTCGACGTGATCAACGCCGTTCTGGGAATCGTCTTCGACGACAAAGATCGCCATCTTGGGCCAGAACTGAGACGCGCTGAGAGCCTCCACGATCTGCCCAAGAGCGAGATCGTTATCGGCCACCATGGCCTTTGGTGTGTTGGCTCCCGGCCTCGTCCCACTGGTGTGGTCGCTGGGCAGGAGAACGACCGTCAGGTTTGGCATGGAGCCGGACGCTTCATAGGATCTCAGCGTATCCACGAAGATGCGCGCGCGGACAACGTCGGGGATGTCCAGGCTGTAGGAGGGGAAATTTCTTACCAGCGACCGGTCCAGCGGGGGGATAGGAGACGTGGTATTGAAGTTGTTGGCAAAACGGTCACCCGCACGCCAGCGCTCAAACAGTTCCGAACGTCTGCTGGGCGTGTCGTTGAGCATACCGGGGGCGTATTCGCCGAAAACGGCGACGCTCTTTCCGCTAGCCAGCACCGAATCCCAGATGAAACCACCCGACGAGTAGGCGAGAGGATCGCTGCCATCGAAGGGATAGGATCGGCCAGAATAGCCCGGCCACAGCGTATAGCTGGTTTCATTGCCCTGGGTCACCCATTGGTGCCCATTGGCGCTGTTGCCGCCGGTCGCGTAGAAATTATCCAGCAGCACGAAGTCCCGGGCAAGACGCCGCTGGTTCGGCGTGACGTCTTCGCCGAACATAACAAGGCCAGGATCGCCGTTGCCACGCTCCAGGTCACCGAACAACTGGTCGTAGGTTCGGTTTTCCTTGATGATGTAGACGACGTGCTCGATCAGCGATGGCTCGCCCGATCGTTCGGGTATGGCGCGAGCGGGTGCTAGGGCGTTCGGCTGCGGGACAACGCCATCGCGGAATGACATGCGGTTGTTTTCGGCGACGGCGGCCGTGTAGCTGGCGAGTTGGGCCGTATCCGGCATGGCGACGACATGGGCGCTGCCGCGATTGGCGTGAACGAAACGGCGCCCCGGACCTTCGTTCTGCCCTGAGCCGACGCCAAGCAGTGTTGCCACGACCATCTGGGTCTCGTCCGAGTTCAAAGCCACCGACACAGGGTACCAGCCGGTCGGAATCAAACCCGCGATGCGATCGTTCTTGAGATCGTAGACCATGACGGCGTTGATCCCGCCGCAGGCGATGAACAGGCGTTCGCCGGAGCGATCCAGCGTCATGCCCGCCGGAGCGATGCCGTTCGCGGCCTCGGAAAACGGCTTCAACACGATGGTCCGCGTCGTTTGACCTGTCCGCACATCGACCACCGAGACGCTATCGTCGTTGGTGTTGGCGACATAGAGCGCGCCCCTGGCGGCGTCGAGCGCCAGGCCTGTAGGGTGTCGACCGACGGCGATGTTGGCCGTGACGGTTCCGCTCGTCAGGTCGACCACGCTGATCGAACCGGCCAGGGCGACGCCTCGCGTATCGATGCCGAGACGGTCAGCGTCGGGTTTCAGGCCCGTCGGAGCGCTCAGCATGCCCGCCGTTGCGGCCTGCCCACCCCAGTTGGCGACATAGGCCCGCGTGCCGTCGGCCACCACGGCGACCGGCGCGACCCCGACGGGGATCTGTCTGGCCTGTCCGGTCGACAGGTTGCTGACCGCCAGCGCATTATTGAATGTCAAAGGGGTCAGGGCGTTCTGACCGTGAATGACGGGGGCACCGACATTCTCGGTCCCCAGGCTTTCGCCCAGCTTCACCAGTCCGGCCGGCACCGTTGCACCGGGCCTCGCCACGAAGACCGCCCCAGGTTGGCCGGTGCGCGACTCGACAAGACTAACCAGTGGGTTGCCGGTCTGGTCGATCGACAAGCCCCGGATGCCGCCTACGCCACCGAGCGGCAGGCGGGAGACCACGCGGTTCTCGAGCCAGTCGAGCTGGTAGAGGTGCGTTCGCGACAGGACCCAGAGTGCGCCATTGTCGCCAAAGACTGCGCCCTGCACCCGTCCGGTGAAGACCGTTTGAACGCCGGCAGGCGTAATGGCCTGGCGGGTCGTGATGACGCCGGGGTCTTGTACAGTGCGCACCGGGCGCTCGACGGTCTGGGCCAGCAGACGTGTCGGAACCCCAGCGGCCCACGTGAGAGCAGAGGTCGCAGCCAACAGCGTAGCCATCGTCTGGGTGGCGCTTCGACGAACGGTCATAGGTTTGCTCCCGATGGCCCCAGGAGCCAACGATGGTGTTTGATGAATTTGAAAGCGATGGAGATGCTTACGCAAAGACGTTCGGTTCGTGGGCTGAAGCCCACGAACCGATTTCTCAAGACTAGAACTTCGTCGCAACCGTCACGTAGAAGCTGCGCGGCTTACCCTCGAAAGGATAGCCGTAGAAGTATCGGTCATCCGTATTTGTGTATTCGCCACGATTGAAGGCAGCTCCGTAGAAGTTGTTACCGTAACCCCAGCGTTCAGCGTACTCTTGATCGAGGACGTTGACGACGCGGAACTGTATCCTGTGTTGCATGTCATCGCCGAGCAGATATGTGGCCGTCGCATTGACCACCGTGTAGTCGCCGAAGTTTTTACGATAGCGAGGCACGCCCGTGTCGGCACCCCGGCCATTGACCGCAGCGACCGTTGTACCCGGTAGCGCCGGACCACCGGTTGACCATTCCGGGCCCTGGATACGCGGCAGGACCTGTAGCTTCAGGCGTCGGTCAGCCGAGGTCCAGTCCAGCGAAGCCGTCGCAAACCATTCCGGAGTCTCGTTCAACTGGACCCCTGCGCGGGATCCGGAAGCGAGAACCGAGTCCTGCTTGGTGTAGCCGATGTTTGCATGCCACTGATCACCGATGCGCAGGTCGAGTTCGGCGGTCAATCCGTCGATCTCATTGACGGCATCGTTGTTGAAGTAGGTGTCGACCGGCACATTGACGCCATTGTCCACTACGATGAGAGGACGGCCGGAGGTGGTCGAGATGCGATTGGTGATCTCGGTCTTGAATGCCCCAACCTCCGCAAACAGGCTGACGGCACCAAAGGTCGCGTTGTAGCCGATCGCGCCGTTATAGGTTTCGGTTTCCTCGGGCAGAAGGTCAGGATTGCCGACAACGGTGAAGGCGGCACCAGACACGGCCGAAGGCGGACGGGGATTGTTGATGTACAGTTCGTTGGTCTGCGGCAGGCTGTAGGACGTGCCGCCGTTTCCGCGAATGTAGAAGTTGGTTAGGAACGGATGCCTGAAGCCGAACTTCCAGATCGTCTTGCTGTCGAAGGCGTCCGAAAAGTCGGTGCGGACAGCCAGCGATATGTTGGTGTCGGGGCTGAAGGGAAGTTTCGGGTGAAGGTCGACGAAAACGCCGGTAGTGGTCGAATCGTTGTTCGGAACCGCAAAACGCTCATCCGAGTCGTCCTTGTACGACACGTATTGAACGCCAAAGACGGTTTCAAGATATTCGTTGAAGTTGATGGTGGCGCGACCGGTTGCGCCCGTTTCCTGAAACCCGCTTCTGAACTGGTTGTCGCCGAAACCGTGGGCGAAAGCCTCCTGCACGGTTCCCGTCCATGCACCGTAGGGGATGGTCCGTGTGGAAACACCAGCCGTATTGACGACGTTGGCCACCGGGCATCCGGCACGAATCCGGCATACGACAGGATAGAGCTCGGCGTTCCAGAGCACGGGGTTGGAGAAATAAGCCGAGGTCTCGACCAGGAGACGATCACTAAAGCGCTTGGTGAACGAAGCGTCGATGATCGGGTAACGAAGCGTGTTCGGCGAATAGGATTCGCCGGACGGGAACGGGTCCTGGAACCAGCTTTCGGTGTAGATGGCGTTCGCGCGGAACTCTGTCTGATCGTCAATCTGCCACAGGTATTTGATGCCGATGTCGTTCTTGTTCAGCGGATATTCCTGAATGCCGCCCGACAAGGCGACGTTGTCGGTGAACAGTGCGGGGTCAAAAATTCTCGGCCCGTCGGTCGCCAGCATGGCACCATAGACCATCAGCGAGTGCTGGCCCGCCGCGTCCAAGGGGAAGCTGTAGTTGCCCCAGATTTCGCGGGTGTTGAACGACCCGTAGGAGACGCCGAAGTCTCCTTTTCGCGTGCCGTCAGGCTTCTTGGTGATCACGTTGACGACACCGACGCCGCCGTTCGATCCGAAGTACAGGCTGTTTCCGCCGCGATAGACTTCGATGTTCTCGATCAGGTGATTGTCGATCGTCGTGGCACCCCAGATATTTTCCAGGACAGGTCCGCGATCGTAGAGAGGTACACCATCCAGAGCGACCAGAGTGTCTCGGTCTCCGCCACCGTCCAGACGGATTGTATACTCCCCTTCATCGGGTGAGTAGCCGATGTTGACGCCCTTGACCAGGAACTGGAGGGCTTCGGCGAAGTTGATGGCACCACTCTGCTCTATGGTTTCGCCTGTGATGACCTGGACGCTGGTGCCGAACTTGGCCTGTTCAGTCGCGACGACGGTGGCTGTCGTCCTCTCGCCCGTGACAATGATCGAGTCCAACTCAGTCGCATTTGCCGGTTCTGAGCGATTAGAATTTTGATCTGCAGTTTGCGCGAATACGCCTGATGGTATTGCCGCGCTAATCATTAGCATAATCAGCCGTGTACGCACACGTGAACTAGAAAATGACATCTCTGCCCCCCGTTAGTGAGAAAAGAACACCCCGCAACGAATCAACCTCGCGCGATTAATCGCACGAAGCTCATGAATGTGCCGAAAGCCCTGATCCGAGTTCTAGCGAGATCACAGTACGATTTACCGAACTAAAAGCGACGACGATTCATAAAAATCGTGATATTTAAATGATGAAGAGTGTAGAATAACAACAACGATTTGTTAAACTAATTTAACAATCCTTCTCTATGCGGATGGTTGCGATTATTCAGTTTTTCCAGGATAATCGAGAAAGATATTACATTCTCCAAGCATGACATCGTGGTGTTGCTTCGTTGCGGGGCTCAAGACCGGCAGAGAGCGAAGTCAGCGCAGCTCGCGACGGGCTTGCTTCGCCGATGACGTAAGCGTCCACGGTGCTCCATGGGCGATGGCGAGAGGACACCTGCCGTCCCTTGATCTGCTGCAGGCCATACCCCGTCTTCAGTCACCGTGGTTCTGGAGGCGGCCGACATTCAAAGGGCGTCGTGGGAGTTCGTGCGGCGATAGTCCCATCTCGCCACGTGGCTGGATTTGCCGGGCCAGGTCCCTCACGCACTGCCTCAGAAACGATGCCGTGAGGGCCTCGGCCGCCGGTGCGGTTTTCTGAACACCGGCTATCATCAGATAGGCCAGCGCATACACACCTCGCTGGTTGTCAGCAGACGTCGATGCAAGGGCCATGCCCTGATATCGCAGCGCAGCAGACGCCAACGCCGCCTCGCGGACCCTCGGGTCGCGCCTCTCGAGAACATCGATCAGGTTGGAAAATCCAACATCGCGCGCGATGTTCTGAGCGCCGCGCGCGAATTCCGCGCGTCGCCTCCGTCCCGCCTTCTCCAAAAGGCCGTCGAACGTTTCCAGATAGTTCAGAGCCGTCTGGATGATCTCGTGCATGGCGCAGCCGGCTAGCACCATTCCGAAATCCAAGTCACCTTTGATCGGCGACGTCTGGCTAAAAGCCGAATGTATAGCGGAGATTGAATGAAGCTTCGGAAAGTGGAAATTCAGGGGCAGGTCAGTCCGGTGACGTCGATTATGGCGGCCACATCGCCAGACGTGGTGACGCTCATATGCGAGGACTACTCTACGAGGCCGCGACCGTGATCCTGACGTGAACACGCGCCGACAGCGATCTGTGCCGATGGGGATTGCAACTGAGAGAAGGGCTCGGCTTCAAACGGGCGGCGATAGCTGTCGCCGGAAGTTGGCCGTCATCATGCACGCCATGCTGAAATCGGACGATAACTATCGCCTGATCCAGTCAGCTGAATCTGTCTGCCCTGCAAGCGCACAAGACGTCCCTGCCAGGACGTGGAGCGAACCATTCCGTCGAGGCTGTTGCACCGTCATTCTATCCGCCGCGTGCGTTTCATACATTGGAAGGTTGGTCGTGTCCCATGGCGTGGTGTAACTGCGGCGGCCACTGTCGACAGCGAAGACGCCACTGCTTCTGGTAAACGACCTCTCTACGCACAAGGGGTCTTGCATTTTCAGTTGCGATTAGATGACGGCATCGACTCATCGCGGCGGGAAGGTCTGCTTTCCAAACTTCCGTTGCAGCCTGGTCCCGTGAGCAAGGTCTGAACCGGCAAGTTTCGTTATGCTACTTGTGCGGCGCAACATTCCATGTAACCAGTAGCACGCTGGCTTTGTAGCGCGGCGCGTAACGGTCCGTTCCCAACGATGGGAGACGCTCCGGACATTTAGCAGATTTCGGCAATGAAGCCGCCCGGGGCGCTCTGACAGGAGCCGTGTCGAGGCGGCTTTTCTGCGTTCGCCATCTGCCCCGATTTTGCGACCGACCTTTGAACGACTGGGGATGACGATGATCGACAAGCGCAAGTTTCTGATGGCCGGCGGATCGCTGCTGCTAGCCTCGGGCACAACGGCTCTGCTGGCCGGCTGTGGAGACAAGAAGGCGACGCCGGGCGCGGCTCCTGCGCCGGTGGGCGCTGTCGAGAAGGCCAGTCTGAAGCTCGGCTTCATCAAACTGACCGACATGGCACCCCTGGCCATCGCCAAGGAGAAGGGCTTCTTTGCCGAAGAGGGTCTGAACGTCGCACTGGAGCCCCAGGCCAACTGGAAGGTGTTGCTGGACGGCGTCATCGGCGGACAGCTGGATGCGGCCCATATGCTGGCGGGCCAGCCGATCGCGGCGACCATCGGTCTGGGGACGAAGGCGGAGCTGATCGCGCCCCTGTCGCTGGACCTGAACGGCAATGCCATCACGGTGTCGAACCGTATCTGGGACCAGATCGCGCCGGCCCTGCCCAAGGGCGCGGACGGCAAGCCGACCCACCCGATCTCGGCCTCGGCCCTGCGGCCGGTGGTCGATCGGTTCAAGTCCGAGGGCAAGCCGTTGAAGTTCGGCATGGTCTTTCCCGTGTCGACCCACAACTACGAGCTGCGCTACTGGCTAGCGGCGGGCGGGATCCATCCAGGTTTCTACCTGCCCGGCGATGTCGCGGGCACGACCGGGGCCGACATCCAGCTGTCGGTGACGCCGCCGCCGCAGATGCCCGCAACGCTCGAGGCCGGCACGATCGAGGGCTATTGCGTCGGCGAGCCTTGGAACCAGGCGGCGGTCAAGAAGAAGATCGGCGTGCCGATCATCACCGACAATGACATCTGGGCCAAAAACCCGGAAAAGGTCCTGGGAATGACCAAGGCCTTTGCCGCCCAGTATCCGGCAACGACCCATGCCCTGATCCGGGCCATCATCAAGGCGCAGCAGTGGCTGGACGCCGACAATGGCGCGAACCGGGCCGAGGCGGTGCAGATCCTGGCGCGGCCCAACTATGTCGGGGCTGATGTCGATGTCATCGCGGCCTCGATGACCGGCCATTTCACCTATGCGTCCGGCGACACCCGGCCTGCGCCCGATTTCAACATCTTCTTCCAGGATTTCGCAGGCTATCCCTTCGCCTCGGACGCGGTCTGGTATCTGACCCAGATGCGGCGCTGGGGGCAGATCGCCGTGGATCATCCCGATCAGTGGTATATCGACACGGCCAGGTCGGTTTACCGCGCCGACCTGTATTCGACGGCCGCCGCATCGCTGGTGGCTCAAGGTACTATCCCGGCGGCCTCGGTGCCGACGACCGACGGCTTCAAGGGCGTGCAGACCGGCTTCATCGACGGCATCACCTACGACGGCCGGGCCCCCAACGCCTATCTGGCCAAGTTCGCGATCGGCCTGAAGACCGGCCAGGCGGTCACAGCCGCAGGCGTAGCGGCCGCCTAATTGACCAGCGCGTGGACACAGGGATATGACGATGAGCCAGTTCAAGTCCGAAGACGGATCGGTGCAGAGGTCGATCAAACGACCCATGCCGACGGTTCTTCAGGGACCGCCCCCCTCGACGGTGCCGAAGTCGCAGTTGTCGGGTGCGGCACCGTCTGAGGACCGACCACCTCGCGGCATCGGTCTGGTCGCGGGCTTCGCGGCCGTCGGCCCCAAGGCCAAGACCGTTGTCCTGCCCCTGGTCGGGATCGTCGTCTTCATCCTGCTGTGGGCACTGACCGCGCCCATGGTGAAGACCTCGCTGGGGGCTCTGCCGGGGCCGATGGCTGTGGCCGCTCAAGGGGTGTTGCTGGTCGAGGAGTGGCAGGCGGGGCAGGCCGAGAAGTCGGCCTTCTATGACGCGCAATCCGCTCGCAACGCCGCACTGGAGGTGGCTGGTCGCGGGGCCGAAGCGCAGGATTTCCGCTATTCCGGCTCGCCCAGCTTCGTCGACCAGATCTTCACGTCGCTGTTCACCGTGGCCTTCGGATTTGGCCTGGCATCGCTGGTGGCGGTGCCGCTGGGTCTGATCTGCGGCCTGTCCAAGGGGTTCAATGCCGCCTTCAACCCCCTGGTGCAGATCTTCAAGCCGATCAGCCCGCTGGCCTGGCTTCCTATCGTCACGATGGTGGTGTCGGCGACGATGACGAACCCGGACCCGGCCCTACCCAAAAGCTTCGTCATTTCGGCGGTCGTGGTGATGCTGTGCTCGCTGTGGCCGACGTTAATCAATACGGCGGTGGGGGCGGCCTCGATCGACAAGGACCTGCTGAACGTGGGCCGGGTGCTGAGGCTCAGTCCATTCGCGCGGCTGCGACGGCTGATCCTGCCCTCGGCCCTGCCCTATATCTTCACCGGGATGCGACTGTCGCTGGGCGTGGGCTGGATGGTGTTGATCGCCGCCGAGATGCTGGCCCAGAATCCGGGGCTCGGAAAGTTCGTCTGGGACGAGTTCCAGAACGGCAGCGAACAGTCGCTGGCCCGGATCATGTTCGCGGTCATCGTCATCGGGGTGATCGGCTTTTTGCTGGACCGACTGATGATGGCGCTGCAGTCGCTGGCCTCCCGGAACCACGAGAAATGAGCCCGCCGATCCTGTCGCTGAAAGGGCTGTCGAAATCCTACGTCGGGGCGAGCGGCCAGAGGTCGGACGTGCTGTCGGGCGTCGATCTGGACGTCGAGGAGGGAGAGTTCGTCGCCGTCCTGGGGTTCTCCGGCGCGGGCAAGACGACGCTGGTCTCGGTCATCGCCGGACTGATCGAACCCGACGCGGGCCAGATCCTGATCAAGGCCCAGCCCTGCACCGGGCCGGGACCGGATCGCGGCGTGGTGTTCCAGAGCTATTCCTTGTTTCCCTGGTTGACGGTCGAACAGAATGTCCGGCTGGCGGTCGATGCCGTCCACACGACCATGCCAAAGGCCGAGCGGGCCGAACTGGTCCGGTCCACCGTCAGTCTGGTCGGGTTGGGTCATGCCCTGGATCGCAAGCCCGCCCAGCTTTCGGGCGGGATGCGTCAGCGGGTGGCGGTGGCCCGCGCACTGGCGACCAGGCCCGAGATCCTGCTGCTGGACGAGCCCCTGTCGGCGCTGGACGCCCTGACGCGGGCCAAGCTCCAGGACGAGATCGAGCGTATCCGGGGTCAGGAAAAGCGCACCATCTTCCTGGTCACCAACGACGTGGACGAGGCCCTGCTGCTGGCCGACCGGATCGCGGTCCTGACCCCGGCCCCGAACGCCCACATCGGCCGCATCTTCGACGTCACGATCGCGCGGCCGCGCGTGCGCACCGACCTCAATCACGACGAGGCCTATAAATCTTTGCGGATCGAGATTGTCGGCTATCTGGGTCGGCTGGCGGGCGGGGTGAAGGAGGCGGCACCGTCCAATGTGATCGACCTGCCCAGCGTTGCGCCGCTGGATCTACTGGCCCCGCCCAAGGCCTATCAGGACGCGGCTTACAGCCCGATCAATCGCCGCTACCTCGAGTTCTACAACCTGTCGAAAGTCTATCCGACGCCGAAGGGACCGCTGACGGTGGTCGAGGACGTCAACCTGTTGATGGACCGGGGCGAGTTCATCTCGCTCATCGGGCATTCGGGGTGCGGCAAGTCCACGGTCCTGACCATGGCGGCCGGGCTGAATCCGATCACTGACGGCGGCATCGTGCTGAACGGCCGGGAGATCGAGATCGCGGGACCGGACAAGGCGGTGGTGTTCCAGTCGCCGTCGCTGATGCCCTGGCTGACCGCCCGCCAGAACGTCTCTCTGGGGGTCGAGCGGGTCTATCCGCATGCCATCCGCGCCGAACGGGCCGACATCGTCAGCTACTATCTGGAGCGGGTCGGTCTGGGTGACGCCATGAACAAAATGGCGGCCGACATGTCGAACGGCATGAGGCAGAGGGTCGGCATTGCCCGCGCCTTTGCCCTGTCGCCCCGGCTGCTGCTCCTCGACGAGCCGTTCGGGATGCTGGACAGCCTCACGCGCTGGGACCTCCAGGACGTGCTGGTTGAGGTCTGGAACCGCACCAAGGTCACCACGGTCATGGTCACCCATGACGTCGATGAAGCCATCCTGTTGGCCGACCGGGTGGTGATGATGACCAACGGCCCCAACGCCACCATCGGCAAGGTGCTGAAGGTCGATCTGCCGCGTCCGCGCGACAGGCGGGCCCTGCTGGGTCACCCACAGTTCTATGCGTACCGCGAGGAGGTGCTTCAGTTCCTAGCGGACTACGAACACGGCGCGCACGCCGACGCCGCCTGATCGGGTCTCTCACCCCGATCGGCGCCGATTGACCACCTGATTTTCACATCCATGGGGGATACCATGAAGACGCTGCAATTCGTCATCGGCGGAGCCTTGCTCGCCGTCCTGTCAACGCCAGCCCTTGCCCAGACGCCGCCGCCTGCACCGCCCAAGGACGGCATCAAGCCCATCGCCGAATTCCGGGTCCGCTATGAGGGCGTGGATCGCGACGCCCCCCTGACCAACGGGGATGCGGTGACCGCACGGCTGCGGTTCGGGTTCGAGGCCCGCAAGGGGACATGGTCGACCCTGGTCGAAGGGGAGGGGGTCGTGGCCTTTGCCGACGACTATAACGACACCAATGCGGGCAATGGTGTCGAGCCGTTTGCGGTGATCGCCGATCCGGCCAACCTGGAGCTCAACCGGCTTCAGGTTCAATACAAGACCGCGCCTCTGACGGTCACCCTGGGTCGCCAGAGGATCAATCTGGACGATCAGCGCTTCGTCGGCAACGCGGGCTGGCGCCAGAGCGAGCAGACCTTCGACGCGGTTCGCGCCGAGGGCGTCATCGGCCGGGTCAAGTATGACGTCGCCTACAGCAATGCCCAGCGAACGGTCTTCGGTGTCGATGCCGGGCCGCGCGAGAGTTTGGAGGGCGACTTCGTGTTTCTGGGAGCCGGGATCGTTGCCGGACCGGTGACGCTGAAGGCGTTCGGTTATCTGCTGGACTATTCGGAGGCGATCCAGTTCGCCAACTCCAGCGACACCTTCGGTCTGCGCGCGACCGGGGCGATCCCGGTGGCCGGTCATGCGCCGATTACATTGGCGGCCAGCTATGCACGCCAGACGGATGCGGGTCAGAACCCCGGCAGCTACGGTGCCGACTATCTGGCGCTGGATGTCGGTACGGCGTTCGCCGGGTTCACGGTCAATGCCGGTTACGAGCAGCTGGGGGCCGACAACGGTCGCAGCTTCCAGACGCCGATGGCTACCCTGCACAAGTTCAATGGCTGGGCCGACGTCTTCCTGACCACGCCGGTGCAGGGTCTTCAGGACGCTTATGTCAGCGTCGGACGGCGGTTCCCGACTGTGACCGCCTTGCCCGGACTGAACGCCGTCGTCGCCTATCACGACTTCTCCAGCGACGTCGGCGGGATCGACTACGGCACCGAGTGGGACGCCCAGATCGGATACAAACCCGGCAAGTTCGGGTTGGTCGCAAAGTATGCGAACTATCAGGCCGACGGCTTCTCGGCCAATGTCCAGAAGGTCTGGCTTCAACTGGAATGGGCGCTCTGATGACGGCAGGCGGCTGATGCAGGTCTTTCTCGCAGGTATCCCGCTAAAGGGCACGCGGGTCATCGTAGTCGGCGGCGGCGAGGCGGCGCTGGCCAAGCTGAGGCTGTTCATCGGCTCGCCCGCCGACCTGGCCTGGTTCGCGCCCGGCGATGCGCCGGACGCGAGCCGGACCCCTGCGGGGGCACCCACGGCCATCGCCAGGATACCGACGCGGGAAGACCTGGCTGGGACGCGCCTGGTCTTTCTGGCGCTGGATGACGAGGCGGAGTTGGCGCGGCTGGCCGAACTGGCCCGTGAGGTCGGTGCCCCGGTCAACGTCGTCGACCGTCCCGCGCTGAGCGATTTCCAGACCCCGGCCCTGATCGACCGGGACTCCGTCGTGATCGGCATCGCCACGGGCGGTGCGGCACCCATCCTGGCCCGAGATGTCCGCACCCGGATCGAGGGCGTCCTGCCCGAGGCGCTGGGGCCTTTGGCGACCTTGGCCGGGCAGATCCGGGATCGGGTCAAGGCCAGCGTGCCGGACTTCCTGGCCCGGCGACGGTTCTGGGAACGGGCATTCCGGGGTGCGACGGCCGATCTGGTTGCCGAGGGACGGATCGAGGCGGCGCATGACGAGATGATCCGCCTGCTGGATGCGGCGGAGCCCGAGGCAGGCGCGGTTCATCTGCTGGGATCAGGCTCGGGCGATCCCGAACTGCTGACGCTCAAGGCGCTGCGGATCATGCAGGATGCCGACGTCATCCTGCATGACGCGGAGGTTCCGGTCGGGGTGCTGGCGCGGGCCAGGCGGGATGCACCCCGGCGCGATGTATCGGCGCTTACGGCCGCTGAGGTCCGCGATCTTATCGCCGGGCATCTGGGGCACGGTGAGCGGGTGGTGCGGCTCTATGCCGGGGATCCCGACACATCGGAGGGTGCGTGGCACGAACGCCATGCCCTGAATGACACAGGTATTGCGGCGTTTGTCGTCCCGGTCGTTCCCAGCCCTTGTCGCGCCTAGACTTTTCGTAGACGCCACGGCTAGGTCGATGCGAGGACCTTCACCATTGCGTATCGCTATCGTCGATGACAGCGGCCTGCGAGCGACCATCCTGAAAGAGGGACTGGCCGAGGCGGGCTATACCGATATCGAGGTCGTGGCCCCCCACGGCGGCTTTGTCGCGCGGCTCGAGAGGATGGCCCCCGACATCGTGCTGATGGATCTGGGCGACCCAAGCCGCGATTCTCTGGAGGAAATGCTGACCGTCAGTCGCGCCCTGGCTCGACCCATCGCCATGTTCGTGGACCGGTCCGACGACGCCATGATCGGTGCCGCCATCGACGCTGGCGTGTCGGCCTATGTCGTTGATGGGTTGAGGAAGGAGCGGGTCAAGCCGATTCTGGAACTGGCGATCCGGCGGTTCAACGCCTTCAATGCCTTGAGGGTCGAGCGCGACGACGCGATCACCGCCCTGGCCGACCGCAAGACGCTGGAGAAGGCCAAGGCGATACTGATGCAGAGCCGTGGACTGTCGGAACCGGACGCCCACGCCCTGTTGCGCTCCACCGCCATGAACCAGAGCCGCCGGATCGTGGAGGTGGCCGAGGCCCTGATCACGGCCCATACCCTGCTCGATCCGCCCAAGGGAACAGGCCGATGACCCCGATTTCCATCGCCTTCCTGCCCCTGACCGACAGCGCCGTCTTGGTGGCGGCGCGGGAAAAGGGGTTTGCGGCCGACGCCGGACTGGACCTGACCCTGGTTCGCAGCACGTCATGGGCGACGGTGCGCGACCGGCTTGTCTATGGCCAGGTGCAGGGGGCCCATATGCTGGCGCCGCTGGCGGTCGCGGTGACCCTGGGCCTCAGTCAGCAGCCCGCGCCCCTGGTCGCGCCGTTCCGGCTGAACCTGAACGGCAACGCCCTGACCCTGTCGGCCGAGTTCACGGCCGCGCTGGATCCGGTGTTGGCCAACCGCATCGACGATCCGGTCGCGACCGCCTACGACTTCGCTTCGGCCATCGGAATGCATCGCAGGAAGCCCGTCGTCGGGGTGGTCCACCGATTTTCGACCCATGCCCTGATGCTTCGGTATTGGCTGGGATTCGCAGGGATAGACCCCGACCGCGATCTGGTACTCCGCGTCCTGCCGCCCTCTTTGATGGTCGAGGCTTTGCGTGCCGGAGAGATCGACGGCTTCATGGCCGGGGAGCCCTGGAGCAGCGTCGCGGTCTCCGAAGGTCTGGGCCAGATCGCGGCGTTTGGATCGCGACTATGGCGGCGCGGGGTGGAGAAGGTGCTGGCGACGCGCACCGACTGGGCCGAGGCGAACCCTGGCACTCTGGATGCCCTACTGGTCGCGCTGGACCAGTCCGCCGCCTGGTGCGATGCGCCGCAGAACCATGAGCCGCTGGCTGCGATGCTGGCGGACCCGGCATATGTGGATCGGCCTGCCGAGCTGATCCTGCCCGCCTTGTCGGGACGTCTGGCCCTGGGGCTGGGCGAGGTGCCGGTGTCCGACCCCGACTTCCTGATGCTGCACCGTGAGGCGGTGGGAGCACCTTCGCCGGATCACGGTCTGTGGATCTATTCCCAGTTCGTGCGCTGGGGGATTGTCGAGGCGTCGGATGTGGCAAAGGCTGCGGCTGCCGCCGTGTTTCGGACCGACCTGTACCAACGCGCTCTCGTCGATGCCCCCCTGGCCGGACCGGTCGAGGGCTTCTTCGATGACAGGGAGTTCGCTCCCGCCCGCATCGCCGACTATCTGCGCGGATTTCACCCCGGCGCAGAGTGATATGGCACCTCCATGGTGCGTTGCAAAATAGCCCCTTGCCGCGAGGGGTGAAACGAGGCACGGTCGAGGCTTGAGGCAAGGATGCCTCCTGACATTTCCGGGTCGCCCACTGACGGGTCGGTCCGGTCGATTTTGGCAAGGCCGCCATGCAGCCGCTGGGAAACCAGCGTCAGCATGGCGGCTTTTTTCGTTCTGGGGCCTCACGAATGGACGGTTTCGCGCAGATCATGGAGCGCTCGGCGTTCCTCCCGCTGGAGGCCCGTGAACATCTCGTCGTCATCGGCAACGGCATGGCCGGGTGCCGGGCGGTCGAGGAACTGATCGCGCGCGACGCCGGGCGTTACCGGGTCACCATCTTCGGGGCCGAGCCCCATGTGAACTACAACCGGATCATGCTGTCGCCGGTGCTGGCGGGCGAGAAGACCTTCAACCAAATCGTCATCAACGACCGCGCCTGGTACGACGACAACGCCATCGACCTGATCGTCTCCGATCCTGTCGAGGCCATCGACCGAGCTGGGAAAACCGTGACGGCGCGCTCAGGACTGGTCGTCGGCTATGACCGCCTGCTGATCGCCACGGGCTCGGACCCTTTCATCATTCCTGTCCCCGGTCACAACCTGGACGGGGTGATCAGCTTTCGCGACATGGCCGATGTTGATCGAATGGTTGCGGCGGCCGAGGGCGATGGTGACGCCGTGGTCATCGGCGGCGGTCTGCTGGGCCTGGAGGCGGCGCACGGCCTGACCCTGCGCGGGATGAAGGTCACCGTCGTCCACCTGATGCCGACGCTGATGGAGCGTCAGCTGGACGAGGCGGCGGGCTGGCTGTTGAAATCGGCTCTGGAGGCGCGGGGCCAGACCATCCTGACCGGGGCTGACACCGCCGAGATCCTGGGCGAGACCCATGTGGAGGGCGTTCGGCTGAAGGACGAGCGGGTGATCCCGGCGTCCCTGGTGGTCATGGCGGTCGGCATCCGGCCCAGCGTGCAGCTGGCCAAGGAGGCTGGGCTTGCCGTCGGGCGCGGCATCCATGTGGACGATCACATGGTCACCTCGGACGCCAGTGTGCTAGCGGTCGGGGAGTGCGTCGAGCACGACGGTCAGGTCTACGGCCTGGTCGCGCCGCTTTGGGAGATGTGCCGCGCCCTGGCCGACGGGCTGACCGAGCGGCATACCGGTTACAAGGGATCGGTC
>Ga0075012_10001507_pt1 | contig 23548 bp, 31 predicted proteins | sample All_14_2_FD_71474 | JGI IMG/M metagenome (GOLD analysis project Ga0075012, IMG submission 71474) | Freshwater microbial communities in response to fracking from Pennsylvania, USA - Allegheny Zone_MetaG_DW_15 | ecosystem: Environmental > Aquatic > Deep subsurface > Groundwater > Drilled...
ATGCTGTCGAATTAAGCGAACCGGCGCGCAGTGGCGTCAGTATCCGACCCAGTTGAAGTTCTCGATGCCCGCAACGGTGGTGCAGGCTCCGGTTCCGCCAATGACAACCACGGTTCCGTTTGCCCGCGCCGTCAGAAGGAATGCGATGGCCGTCGTATTGGTGAGCGGGACCGCAAACTGATTGGTCGATACCGAACAGGTCGGATTATCCGTCTTTGCTGCATCGGTCAGGATGTACACGGCCGCCGGATCGTAACTGAGCCTTGTGATGCGCCCGGTCGCCTTCCCATCGGCTATCGCGGCGGATGGCAACACCATTGTGAGCGCTGCAACAAAGGCAGCCGAAGCGCGCATAACGCTCATGGGTCCAGCAAGGTCACGGCGACGATGACCGGCTCGGACGTGCTCCAGAATGTGGCGTGACATCCCGAAAACCAGAGTGCGACCTTCTTGCCGGTCGCCATCGCGGTGAGGGAAACACTCAGGAGTTGGTCAAACTGAGGGTTCGTATTCAGGATCACGGGTCGCGTGTACGCCAGGCATCCGTCGGGATTGACCATGCCCGTTCCGCTCAGAAACACCTGGCCTTGATCGACATCGACCTTAGTCAACGCCACTGTTCCGCCTGATCCGGCAGCATGGACAACGGGTGTTGCGATGGAGCTCATCAGCATTACCACCAAAATGGACTGAATAGTTCGACGCATGAACGTGACACTCCCCCATTAGCGCAGTAGCTATTGGCTACATCGCTTGGCGATTCAGGGGAAACACTATTCGGTCCATTTTGGTACTATTGCGGAAAAACCGGGAGGAGATGATCCAATGCGTTATATTTTCTCATTATTTATTTTAGCGGCTGCATCATCGCCACCCGCGCTCGCGAGCAGCACCACGACCTACAGCTATGACGCTCTGGGCCGCCTTATCGGCGCGACCACCACCGGCACCGTCAATAACGGCGTTGCGATGGCCACCAGCTACGATCCCGCCGACAACCGCACCACCTATCAGGTCACAGGCTCCATCTCGAAAGTCGTGGTCGTGCCGCTGGGCGGCCTTACCGTCATCCCTATTCCAGACAATTGATGCAGCATGAGGGAGTATATCGCTATGGTTCGCTGGCTGTCTAAATCCATCGCCTCCATCCTGTTACTGGCCTGTACCGGACAAGCGCTTGCGGCCGGATCGGCGGGGACGGCGCAAAAGATCACGGTCGTAAAACAGGAAAATACGACAATCTTCATTACCGGTACGCAGGCGTTCTCCAACCCCGACGCTTGTACGATCAACACGACGTTGGTCGTCACGAACGCTACGGACACGCCCAATCAGGATTGGTGGATGGCCAGCCTATTGAGCGCGCTGTCAACGGGACAGAAAATGGCCTTCTATCTTCAGGGGTGCACCACAATTCAGGGGGGCACCGCGCCACGCGCAGCCACTTTCTGGATTTACGCTCCCTGACCTGAAGGTAGCCGTTCAGAGCAGGGGCAGATCCCTGTCGAGCCACATCTCTATCCGTTCTTGTCCGATGTCACTGATCCGGATGAACTTGCGCCTCCGGTCAGTGACGTCGGTCATACGCTCCACAAGGGCATGCGCTTCAAGCTGCTCGATCCAGCGCAGTGCGGTCGTCTGTGGCGCACGCGAAGCAAGGCATGCGTCCGACACACTCACAGGGCGATCCTGCTGGCGTGCGATAAACAGCTCCAGCAGCATGTCCCAGGCCGGTTCACCAAACAGCCCCTCGGGAAAGAGAGCCTCGCGGGCACGCCGGGCCTCGATGCAGGCCTGCGCCAGCATGAGACGCCGCAGCGCACGAAGTTCGTCCAGGGTGTTGCCATTAGGTGCTTCCACATAGCCTGTGGCGTCGTCCTGCTCCCAGTGCGATGATCGATCTGCTGCCATGGCTGCGAAAGGGGTGCAAATCGTTCCGGATTCGCAAGGGCCACGATTGATATATCAAACGTTGATATGCGGTGCGGCGACGTTCCTCGCACTTGATTCAAGAGCTTGGCGTCCATCAAGCGATTGAACAGAGGTAGCGATCTGCCCCGCCTGCGCGACGCCAAAGGCCCTAACGGCTTGAAGGCTGATAACGAGCCATGGCACCGCGTCCGACCACGCAATTCGCCCGGCGTATGCCAGCGCTGATACGAATGCGGCAGGCCCGCAGATTTGTCGTAGGCAGGCGCCGGCGTTTCATGAGGTGGGAATGACCGATCTCCGCTCGATCGTTGAGGCGATGCTACATAAGGCGCCAGCATGGGTCAGGCACGATCTCGCACGGAAGCGCCAAAAGTCCGGCTTCACGCGGCAAAGGCGCTTGCGGCAATGATCGAGGCCACGCAGCCATCCCGTAGCTTTTGACAATCGCCGGAGCCCTTTGGGTCGACCATGTGGGAGAGGCCTTTCAGGCACCCTATCCTAAACACTTTCCAGCCGGCCTTCGGATCGGCTTTCTTTTGTCTGCTGCAGCGGGGACGAATCGCACAATCGGCGCTCCGCCCCCGACCTTGTTAGAAGTGGAAGATCACCCCGCCCATGGGCCGGAGGCTGTCGAAATCATAGGTCTCCATCTGCAGGCGGAGGCGTACGCCGCTGTTGCCGGTGATACCGCCCAGGCCGATGTCTTTGGGACCAATCTCGGCGCCGACGCCGTAAATCCAGTCCTTCTCATTGCCATAGCCACGCTTGCCATTGACCCATTGGTAGCCGGCCGAAGCGAAGACCATGCCGCTGTCGCCCGCGCGTGCACCGACACGTCCACGCACACCATACTCCCAATCGATGTCGCTAAAGCCCTTGGTGGCATTGCCCTCCGCGCCGACGAACACCGGACCAAGCGGAATATTGACGCCGGCGACGCCGCTCAGCAGCGCCCCGCCGGGACGATCGCCGCCAATCGAGCCCATCTCGCTTGTCCGGTCAAAGCTGTGATAGCCCCCAAGTACGCCGACGTAGGGCTCAATGCCGAAGGCCGGCGTGCCATCGGGTGCGCTTGCGGGTGCCTCGTCCTGCGCAATCGCAGTGGCGGGGATCATCGCCGCTAATGCGGCGGCGAGGAAAAACTTGTTCATAATCAACTCCATTCACTCGTCTTCAACCGGACACGCCGGAAGAGCAGGGCAGAACAGGCACGGCAGATTATGGTTGCGCTGGAAAATATTGTTTCGCTTCCGGCCGTGGCCAATCGGCAACAGCGGCAGACGGCGACTTGAAATTGGCGATCGGCGTTCATAGCGAACGCCCCATGACTGATTTGCGTGCAATCGTTGAGGAGGTCCTGCACAAGGCCCCAGCTTGGATCAGGCACGATCTCGCTTCAGAAGAATTTCAGGTTCGGGTGCGCGCGGAAGAGGCGCTGGCGGCGAGGATCGAAGCAGCGCTTTTGGGTCTCGGATGACTTAGGAGGTTGGATTGCGGACGTTCGTGTTGGAGGCCATTGTACCCGGATGCCAAAGTATCAACCAATCGACGTGGGCGTTTCCATAAAGGCAGTCGCCAGCGATCTGCTTGCATTCCGGTGGGATGCGAACGGTATTGTCGCGGATTTCATCCTGCCGGATGACGACGGTCACGCGCTGCGAGTTTCATTCGACCGCTGTTGCATCGTGCGCCTATTAGATGAAATGCCTCTGAGCATTGAAGAAGACGACACTCCCAATGAGGGATTGGTTCCCAATCATTTCGCTTACCGGCTTGAGGGAGCGCGCTTCGCTCGCACACAATCCGACGCATGGAAGGAGATAGTCGGGCCAGTGACCCACTACCAGTTTGTTACCGGCATGGCGTGTATGGACGTCTTGAGCGGCGCCACCCCCTCGTTTTTGGTAGTACCACGCGAAAACTGAACGTCCGGAAATTGTCGCTTCTGGTCCGCCCGGTTTTGCGTTCAATCATGATCAGGACAGAACCTGGAATGGGCGCGGACAGGCGGAAGCCGTTCAACCAAAAACGGCAGAAATCCAGGCCAAATACGAAAAAAAGAAAAGAGACCCTGCCCTGACCATTATTACTCGGCTGGTTTCGACTCTGCGTCTTCAAATGCGTGCAGGGCTCGGCTCCTTTGCGACTGCAGCACCTTGAAGTATGGGCATCGAAACGGCCTCCCCTCACTGGATCACGCACATGTCATTGCTCGACACCGCGATATCATTTGCGGCGCTGGCCCACGCGGATCAGAGGCGCAAATACTCCGGTGAGCCGTACATCTGCCATCCGATCGAAGTGATGCAGACGGTCCGGTCTGTGACGCATACGGAGGAGATGCTGATCGCCGCCGTGCTGCATGACGTCATCGAAGACACGCCGGTTACGGAGCTGGAGATCGGCAGGCGCTTTGGTGATGACGTCCTGCGCCTGGTCGTGGAGTTGACCGAGCCCGTCATTGAAGGGAACAGAGCAACCCGGAAGGCGGCTGAGGTTGAGCGGCTGGCGTCCATCTCGGGCGCCGCCCAGACCATCAAATATGCCGACCTGATATCGAACACCGTGTCGATCGTTCGGTACGACAGGGGCTTTGCCAAGGTCTACCTACAGGAGAAGGCTCAGGCGCTCGATGTGATGGTGTGCGGGGACGCCGGCTTGCGGGACCGGGCGTTCAAGGCGTTGAGATCGGGTGAGATGAGCCTGTCACTTGCGGCAATGGCAGGCGGGCAGCATCCGTAACCTGTAGGTCAGCAGTTGGTCGCAGCAGCGCAGATGTCCGAAGGTATAGACATCATGGCCACACCTTTGGTCGCGCTGTCGTGGGGCAAGGGCATGGGGGCAGATACCTCATTCGGCACAGAGCGCCTCGTCGACCATCGCTCGCCAGACGTGCTCAGCAAAGCCCTGTCGTATCCTGGTGTGGTGCCTAAGGGCGTCGTCGCCATGATCGACCATATGGTCACTCGGCTCCCGTATCGCTCCCAGCACCTCCCGAACCATGCTGATATATCTTTCCCACGCATGATGGGAGTCGCGGACGCCAGCTTCAACGAGAACGTCGTCGTTGGCGGACACCCATCGATCGGGGTCTACGCCGAAGTCATGGCAGATGGCACGCGCTGCGCGTTTGGTGAGCGGGTTCTGTCGTTCGCGCCCGCCAGGCCGGAATCCTGTCACATCGTTCGGCATACTCACCTCCGATGGCCCAATGCAGCCCTCATATGGTCCGTGTGCTAGGAGGATTGACGCCATTTGACGGCATTTCCGTCATCTGAGCCTGCAGACGGCATCAGTGGGATCGAACGCTTTGATATAACACGCTTTTATAAACACGGGTCCTTACTGGGGGCTTTTAGAGGGTAAAGCGGTGCGGAACCCCGATTTCGACACGAATATCCTATCGGCAAGTGCAGGATTGTTAGAACTTCGACTTTTGCCTCACCCCGCTATCGGTATACGCGTTCCGCAGCCAAGCGAGCGTCGCGGGCGGCAGCCACGGTTCCAAATGTCCCGAGGTAGACCGTCCTTCCGTTCACCCAGATGCTCGCGACCAGGCGCTCGCTTTTGAGCGCATAAACACCCGGCTCGCCCGTCGCGCTGGTACGGATCGACCTCTGACATTCCACACGCGTCGTGTCGTAGAGATTGTCGAACCGATTATTTGAGTGATCACCGTCACGGTGCCGAACGATGTCGCCAGGCCAGCGTCCTGTCTGCATCGCCCAAATGACCCGATGCACCTGATGGCGTTGGTCGAAGAGCTTGATGGTCCGGCTGCCGTCCGGTAGCCGCGTTTCGCCAGCGGGCTTGCCGGCGTATCGCGAATTCCACCATGCCCAGGACCTCTTGTCCGGGAACAGCCTTTGGGGACGCTCACGCCAGGTGAGGTTTCCCGAATCCTCGTCATATTCCAGCAAATCGCGCAGCAGTGACGGCGATAGAAATTTGGGCATCTCGGGCTCCTTAATGCTGAAGCGCAGCAGCACTATAAAGCGTCGACAACAGGCTAACAGCCGGCGGCATCAACCGTGACGTCGGGCGCGACACCATGAAACCACCAGATCGCCGGCGCCTCCCATCGGCCCGCGGCGAGGCTTCGATATGGTCAATCCATATCTCGCGCTAAATTGGCCTACATCACCTTTCTCTGAGTTCTGGGTGCGGTGCTGATGCTCATTGGGCTGTACGAGATCGTTTCGTACGTTGCCGCTGGAGAAGTCTGAGAACTTCACCGACAGCATAAGCAGGGCAAATGGAGCACATACCGGTTTAGGCCCGCATGATGAAGCGAGCGACGGCCTGCGCCTACAGCGATCTCTCATCAGCTGGATTCGAGAGGGAAGCGACCAACGACCGGCTGCCATCTCAGAACGCCCGATTGTTAGAACTTCGGGTCTGCATCGGAGCGCAGCGGCTCTACGACCGAGAACGCGCCCATTCTGCAACTGCCTCTTCAGTACTTTTGGCTACATCTGCCACGCAGTCATAAATCGCCTGCATCGACACTCGCTGATTGGGAACAAAACCCTCTTCAATGTTGCGGAGGCGAACCACAACGCGGACGTCAATGCTGTATGTTGCCGTCGCGCCTTTGGGTAAGATGCATAGAACCAGTGCGTTTCGCTGCTCATCCCAGCGCGGCGGCAACTCATATATATCTACGCTTGTGGCCGAGAATGTTCGCGCGAAAGCATCGGAAGAGGACATGCCTATTGGCGTCAGGAGCCGGTGCTTCGACTCATTGGCGTATTTGTTCAACAGCCAAATGAGATCATTTCCGCCCCTGTAAGGCTGCAAGGCACGGAAATGATCAACAATTTCTGTAGGGATGTCTCGACAGTTGCCCCGCCTGATCACATCCGTTTCAAGGCGATCGGCGCCATCAGCGATGGGAAACTGACACTTCCGCGCTTGGGCATTCCCCGCAACTTCAGCAGCTGCGAACCCACAACCGTCTAAGACTGCGCGGGCAGACTCCATAAAATCAGCAGCGTCACCCTTTACGCCAGCCGGAATACCCCAACCGAGTTGAAATTTATGGATCTGCCTCTCGGTGACCGGCTCGATCTCGATGACCCGATTTAGTGGTACACCTGCACAGTATTTTTTGATGCCCGCTTGAGCATTGCGCAGATGCTTCTCCGCCCGAACGAGCCTATCTCTGACCTTGTCGAACTGTTTCACTTACCTCTCCCAGCTCGTTGCCGAATCAAATCGATTGGCGCGCCAGTATGTCTGAGGTTTCGCATAACTGCTTTCAGTCTAACAACTGCCGCCAAAACCTGATCGACACACCTCCAGTCCTATGTTCTGTTGGCTTTGCGTCTCCGCACGGTCGAGAGGATTGGCAGCATGAGCGCTGAACTGCTTGAAATGGATCGTCAGATCACCAGGGCGCTCGAGTTGGGCAAGGGAACCAAGATCGCCATTGCGAGCCTTGATATCCTCGTCTCTTCCGGAGTCGTTGATGCGTTGAAAGCTGCAGCCGCCAAAGCTCTTACCGCCCGCGCGCAAGAGCGGCAAGATAGCCGCGCGCGAGCGAACGAGACCGAACCAGTTGACACCGCGGCTCAAGCCATCGTTGCCAGATGCGCCGGCCTGATCATTGATTTGGACCGGCGCCTCACCCGCAAGATCGAGCGCGGAAAGGCGATGATACTGTCCGACGAGGATATGGACATTCTCGTCATCACTGGCGCGGTTTCTGCCCTAAAAAGTGCCAGCGCGAACGCATTGGGCGCGCTGGCAGAGTCTCGGCAGCAAGCGCGCAACTGCTATCGCGATGAACTGGTCGACGCTCGCGCCCGCGGGCAGCATGAAGCTGTGCGGCAGTTACATGCACTCTTCGTCGAAACGAGCCGAGTCCCCCGCCCAAAGTTGGACGATTGAGAAAGGTCTAATTGCATGAGCGACGCCATCATCGAACTCGACCGCAAAATCAGTCGTGCGATTGATCGGGGAAACGGGGTGAAGCTGAGCATCGCTGATCTTGATCTTCTGGTTTCGATTGGATCGATCGATGCACTAAAAGCGGGAGCATCAAAGGCGCTGACGGAACGGGCCGAACAACGGCGCAGGGAGCGTGAAGAACGTCGGCCGACGGTGGTGCGCAGTCCAGTACGACGTGCTTCGCGAGAAGATGCCAAGGAAGCACTGAGGCTAGCGCGTATGATTTAGCAATGAGTCTCAAGGGTAAATAAGATTGCCCCCTGCGAATCCACGATAATCGAACGTTCCCATGTCGCATCCATGTTGCATGGAGGTGCCGGAACACCGCGCAAATCTGCGGAAAAAGACGGAAAATCGTTGAACTCGGCGGAACCCGACACCGCGATCGAATCAGCCGACCTATCGGGCCTAAGTTTCTGATATTACTTGGGTTCTAATGGTAGCGGAGGAGGGACTTGAACCCCCGACACGCGGATTATGATTCCGCTGCTCTAACCAGCTGAGCTACTCCGCCCCGGAAGGGCCACAGGACCATGCCGGCCATGTGCGAGGGCGCGCTATACGCAGGCTATACCGGGCGGTCAACGGGCCATTTGACGACAACGATCGACGGCGAAGACTTGTCAGCGCGACCAAAGCGCGCCAAGCACGCGCTTCCCGCGTACGGGTAAGGATGAGGACAGAGATGAGCCATTACGATGTGTTGATCGTTGGTGCAGGACATGCAGGTGCACAGGCGGCCATTTCGCTGCGTCAGCTGGGCTTCGCGGGCACTGTCGCGATGCTGGGCGATGAGCGCGAGCCGCCCTATGAACGCCCTCCGCTGTCCAAGGAATATCTGTCCGGCGACAAGACTTTCGAGCGCATCCTCATCCGTCCCATGGCCTTTTGGGAAGAGCGCAAGGTGGACATGCTGCTGGGCAAGCGCGTTACCGCCGTCGATCCTGCGGGCAAATTCGTCACACTCGCCGATGACAGCCAGATCAGCTACGACAAGCTCATCTGGGCGGCGGGCGGTAGCCCGCGCCTGCTGACTTGCCCTGGCGCCGAAGCCAGCGGCATTTTTTCCGTGCGTCGTCGCGATGACGTCGATGCGATCATGGCGCGCCTGCCCGACATCAAGAACGTGGTTGTCATCGGTGGCGGCTATATCGGGCTCGAAGCAGCGGCCGTCCTTGCAAAGTTCGGCAAGAAGGTGGTGCTGCTCGAAGCGCTCGACCGCGTGCTGGCGCGCGTCGCGGGTGAGGCCCTGTCACGCTTTTACGAAGCCGAGCATCGCGCCCATGGTGTCGATGTACGACTGGGCGTGAAAGTGGACAGCATCGAATCCACGGATGGGCGGGCCACTGCCGTCATCATGGAGGATGGCGAACGGATCGAAGCCGACATGGTTATCGTCGGCATCGGCATTATTCCCGATACCGCGCCGTTGATCGCTGCCGGAGCGGCAGGCGGCAACGGCGTGGATGTTGACGGTTTCTGTCGCACCAGCCTGCCCGACGTCTATGCCGTCGGCGATTGCGCGTCTCATGCCAACGGCTTTGCGCGCGGCGCGCAGATCCGCCTGGAATCGGTCCAGAACGCGAACGATCAGGCAAAGGTCGCAGTCCAGCACATCCTGGGTCAGGAAACGGAATATGACGCCGTGCCATGGTTCTGGTCGAACCAGTATGATCTGAAGCTGCAAACGGTCGGCCTGTCTACCGGACACGATCAGACCATACTACGCGGCGATCCGGCCACGCGCAGCTTCTCGGTGCTGTATCTGAAAGGCGGCAAGCTGATCGCGCTCGATTGCGTCAATATGGTCAAGGACTATGTTCAGGGCCGCGCCCACGTCGTGTCAGGGGCAGTTCTGGATCAGGCGCAACTGGCGGATGCTGGCGTGCCGCTAAAGGAAGTCGGCCTCGCCTGATCCGCGAAAGCGCGCGGTGCGGATCACCTCCCACGGTCCGCCCCGGTAGCGCCAGGCAGCAAGACCCGCGATCGCCAATGGTCGCGGGCGGAAGTCTTTCGACAGCGCCGCGCTGAGCGTGCGTGCCGCGGCGGGCTCCACCTTGTTCTGGACGGTGATATGCAAACGCGGCCGCGTCACACTGTCCTGTGGCGTCAGTAGGCCATGGAAACGATCCGCCATGGCGGCGCGCAATGCCAAAAGGCCGGGACTGTCCACGTCGTAAGCTACGCCTCTGCCCAGGTTCCTTACCCCCGCCAGCGTCGCAAACGGTGCTTTTGCCGCACCGAGTCGGCGCATCTCTCCCAGCAACTCGGCCTCCACCGATGGCGGCAAGTGGTGGAAAAGCGTGATATGGGCAGGGACCTGATTCCGCGCGGCAGGAAAGTGCGCGCGTCGCAGGCCATCGGCCCAGCGAAAATCGGCATCTCCCAGCATGGCGGTTAGTATGATCGGTGCCTGGTCCATAGTCACACGCCCGGCCGGCATCCGGGATGGTGCGCACCCGTAATAGCCTTTATGATGCGCACATAAATGAAGGGGAGAAGAATGATGTCGTCCAGCCGAAACCTGACCATCGTCGCCGTCATCGCTCTCCTTTGGAATCTGACCGGCATTGCTTTCTTCTTTATGCAGTACACAGCAGATCTGGACGCGCTGGCAAAGATCGACCCGTATCAGGCCAAGGCTTTTTCCGAGATGCCTAGCTGGCAGTGGGCTGTCTATGCCATTGCCGTGTTTGCAGGCCTTGCCGGTACGATCTGTCTGTTTCTACGCAGCAGACGCGCTATTCCGCTCTACATCCTCTCGCTCACTGCCGTAATCGTGCAGTTTGGCTACACATTCTTCGCTACCGACATCATTGCGGTGATGGGCTGGGGCAAGGCTGCAGGCTTTCCCGTCTTCATCTTCATCGCAGCCCTGGCGCAGTTGCTATACGCCCGGACAGCCGCCGCCAGAGGCCTGCTGCGCTGACGCGCTAAAGTTCGCCGCGCTCCCGGCGGATCGCGTACCAGCGTTTCACATTCGCGTTATGCTGCTCCAGCGTATCCGCGAAGATGTGCCCGCCCTTCCCGTCCGCGACGAAATAGAGCGCGCGCGTCTGCGCCGGTTGCAGGACCGCCAGGATCGAAAGCCGCCCGGGATTGGCAATCGGCCCCTTGGGCAGGCCCGTCATCGCATAGGTATTATAGTCGTTGACCGCCGCAATCTCTGACCTGCGGATGCGACGGCCCAGCGGCTTTCCCTTTGTGATCGGATAGATGATCGTCGGGTCGGCCTGCAGCATCATACCGGTGCGCAACCGATTGGAATAAACGCCGGCGACGGTTGGACGCTCGGCGGGAACGCCTGTCTCCTTCTCGACAATGCTGGCCAGGATCACGGCCTCGCGCGGACTCTTGACCACTGTCTGCGGGCTGCGTTCCTTCCACAGCTCGTCCAGCACCTTCGCCATCGCGTCCTGCATGCGCTTTAACACAGCCGCGCGCGACTCGCCTTTGTCATAGGCATAGCTGTCTGGAAGCACGCTACCTTCAGCCGGCACGGGCACGTCACCGGTCAGATCCTCCTGCGCCATCAGACGTTCATGCACCAGGATCGACGGCATCCCCTCCGGGATCGTGACCAGGCGCACCATCACTTTGCCGCCCTGCAGCAACTCCAGAATTTCGGCGCCGCTCGCGCCTTTGGGAATCACATAGGTACCGGCCTTGATGGGCGCCGATCCACCCAGCAGCTTCGCCAGCGCCAGAAAGGTGTCCGACGAACGGATGGTGCCGGCTTCCTCCAGTACCTTGGCCGCGCCACGCAGCGATGATCCCTCCGGAACCACCACCTCTGTATCGCTCTTGGCGGGGCCGGCGCCCGACCAGCCCGACAGCACTGTGAAGGAAATCACTGCGACGGCCAACGCAGCCACGATCAGAATCAGGCAACCGTCGCGCCGCAGTTTCACGAATCCGTCTCCCGTCAGATCGCCTTCATGACCAGGCTGGCATTGGTTCCGCCAAAGCCGAAGCTGTTGTTCAGCACCGCCTTGATCTTCCGCTCCTTGGCGACGTGCGGCACCAGGTCCACACCGGCGCAATTCTCGCTCGGATTGTCGAGGTTGAGCGTCGGCGGCGCGATCTGGTCACGCATGGCGAGAATGCAGAAAATGCTCTCCACCGCGCCCGCGCCGCCCAACAGATGACCGATGGCCGACTTGGTGGACGACATCGACAACGCGCCGATCGCATCACCGAACAACTTGCGCACCGCGCCAAGCTCCAGTTCGTCGCCTAGCGGCGTCGACGTGCCATGCGCGTTGATGTAGTCGATGTCGGACAGACTCAGGCCGGACTTCTTCATGGCCATCTGCATGGACCGAAACGCTCCCGAACCTTCCGGGTGCGGTGCGGTCACATGATAGGCATCGCCCGACAGGCCATAGCCCACGACCTCGGCATAGATCTTCGCGCCGCGCGCCTTGGCCCGCTCATATTCCTCAAGCACGACGACGCCTGCGCCCTCGCCCATGACGAAACCATCGCGATCCTTGTCGTACGGGCGGCTCGCCCGTGTCGGGTCGTCGCGGAAGCCGGTGGAAAGAGCGCGCGCTTGGCCGAATCCGGCGATACCGATCGGGCAGATGGTGCTTTCCGCGCCACCGGCCAGCATCACGTCGGCGTCGTCCATCGCAATCATGCGCGCGGCGTCGCCGATGGAGTGCGCGCCCGTCGAGCACGCCGTGACCACGGCGTGATTCGGACCCATCAGGCCATATTTGATCGAGACCTGCCCTGAAATCAGGTTGATGAGGCGTCCATGGACGAAGTGCGGCGACACCCGCTTCGGCCCCTTCTCGGCCAACACCAGCGATTCGCTCTCGATACCGGGCAAACCGCCGATACCCGATCCGATCGAGCAACCCGCGCGGAACCGTTCTTCCTCGCTCATGTCGAGCAGGCCGGCATCCTCCAGCGCCTGCCCGGCGGCATCGATGCCATAGACGATGAAGGGATCGACCTGCCGCTGGATCTTATGGTCCACGCGCTTGCTGGCGTCGAAACCATATTCATGATCGGCTGGTTTCACCTCACAGGCATAGTTGCTCTGGAAGTCGGTCGCGTCGAAGCGCGTGATCGTCGCCGCGCCGGATTTCGACGCGATGATGTTCTTCCAGCTCGTCTCGACATCGGCGCCCAGTGGCGACACCATCCCCAGACCGGTTACGACGACACGACGCATATCCTTGCTCCTGACCAGCGGCTCCTGTGTCCGGGAGCCAAGCACATGTAAGCGCTGAATTCTTCCAAGAAAGGCTGGCGGTTTCGCCCGGCCCTAACGCGAAACGGCCCTCCGTCCACCGGTCGCGCCGGGGTGAGAGGGCCGCTCCTAAGGTGATCGGCCCGCAGACAAGCGGCCGCGAAAACCCTTACTGCTTGCTGTCGATATAGTCGATCGCGTCCTTCACGGTCGCAATCTTCTCGGCGGCATCGTCAGGGATCTCGACGTTGAACTCTTCCTCGAACGCCATGACCAGCTCGACGATATCAAGGCTGTCCGCGCCCAGATCGTCGATGAAGCTGGCGTCCTCGGTCACCTTCTCGGCTTCCACGCCCAGATGCTCGACAACGATTTTCTTAACGCGATCCGCGGTCTCGCTCATGAAGAGGTCCTTCTTACTGGTTTATAGCGGATGAATATCCGTTCAGGGGCTTGCCCTAGTGCGAAGCCGCATATGAGGCAAGAGGCAAGGCGTGGTGCGGCGCAGCGAGAAACCGGTCGCCCATGGCCTTAGATCATCGCCATGCCGCCATTCACATGCAAAGTCTGGCCTGTGACATAACCGGCCTCGCGGCTGGCAAGGTAGACGACGGCCGCGCCGATATCCACGCCTTCGCCCAGCGCGCCGGCGGGAATCTTCGCCGTAATGGCCTCCTTCTGCGTATCGTTGAGCGCATCGGTCATTGCCGACCGGATGAAACCCGGCGCCACGCAGTTCACCGTGATGCCCCGGCTCGCCAGTTCCTGTCCCAGCGCCTTCGACATGCCGATGATGCCGGCCTTCGACGCTGCATAGTTCGCCTGCCCCGGATTGCCCGTCACGCCGACGACGGAGGTGATGGAGATGATGCGGCCGAAACGCGCCTTCATCATCGGCTTGGCCGCTGCACGGCAAAGGCGGAACGCCGCCTCCAGATTGACCGAGATAACGTCCGACCACTCATCGTCCTTCATGCGCAGGATGAGGTTGTCGCGCGTCACCCCGGCATTGTTGACCAGGATGTCGATCTTGCCACCCAGCGCTTCAACCGCCTCCGGCACCAGTGCGTCCACAGCCGCCGGATCGGACAGGTTGCACACCAATGTTTTGTGGTTGCCGCCCATTGTCGCGGCGAATGCGGACAGCTTTTCGGCATTGCTGCCGGACAACGCCAGTGTGGCGCCCTGCGCTGCCAGCGCCTGTGCGATGGCGGAGCCGATGCCGCCGGATGCGCCTGTTACCAGCGCGGTCATGCCAGTCAGGTCGAACATGTCAGTCTCCTTTGAAATTGGGCGGACGGCGTTCGATGAACGCATTGATCGCCTCGTCATTGTCGGCGGTCGCATGGGCCAGCGCCTGCATTGCGCCCGACATTTCCAGTATATTGGCCAGGTCCGCCGTTCGCGCCGCCCGCAGCAACCGCTTGGTCATGCGCGTCGCATGTGGCGGATTGGCGGCAATCTTGCTCGCAATGCGGCGCGCCGTCGTCATCAGCGCATCGTCGGGCACCACTTCGCTTACCATGCCGATCCTCAGGGCCTCGGCCGCGTCGATCGTTTCACCCGTCAGCGCCAGTTCGGTCGCCTTTGCAAAGCCCACTACACGGGGCAGCAGCCATGCACCGCCGTCGCCGGGAATGATGCCCAGCTTGACGAAACTTTCGGCAAACCGCGCTGATTGCCCCGCGACACGCACGTCACACATTAAGGCAAGGTCGCATCCCGCGCCAATCGCTGGTCCGTTCACGGCAGCTACGACCGGCAGTTCCAGCGCCTCGAACATCAACGGAAGCCGCTGGATGCCCGCGCGATAGTTGCGTCGCGTCTGCGCCGGAAGGCTGGCGCGCAACCCGCCGCTATCGGGCACCATCGCCTTTAGGTCGCCCCCGGAAGAAAAGGCGCTGCCTGCCCCGGTGAGGATCGCCACCCGCACCGACATGTCACGATCGGCTTCCTCAAACACGCCGCATAGCGCATCCACCATCGCCACGTCTGATATGGGATTGCGCTTTTCAGGCAGGTTGAGCGTAACGGTCAGGACGCCACCATCCTGTTCCGTCAGCAGCAGGTCCGTGCTCACAGCGCCGCCAGAGCCGCTTCGATGTCGTCCATGGTGACGACGCTGCGCACCGTTGCGTCCGGAGCGATCCTTTTCACCATCGGCCCCAGCACCTTGCCGCCTATCTCGACGAAATCGGTCACGCCCGCGTCCCACATCGCCGCCACGGATTCGCGCCACCGTACGCGACCCGTCACCTGCTCGACCAACCGAACGCGGATATCGTCGGGCGCCGCGATCGGCGCGGCCAGCACGTTGGCATAAACCGGCAACAGCGGCGCAGCGATTGCCGCCTTGCCCAGTGCGTCCGCCATCGCATCGGCCGCCGGCTGCATCAGCGGGCAATGGAACGGCGCGGATACCGGCAACAGAACGCCCCGCTTTATGCCATGATCCTTCACCAGCGCGACCGCGCGTTCCACCGCGCCGCGATGACCGGAAATGACCACCTGCGTCGGATCGTTATCGTTGGCGACGGTGCACACTTCACCTTCCGCGGCCGCATCGGCCAGCGCCTGAGCCTTCTCGATGTCAGCACCCAGCAGCGCCGCCATTGCGCCCTCTCCCACGGGCACGGCTGCCTGCATGGCCTGGCCGCGCAACTTCAGCAGACGGGCCGTGGTCGACGTATCGAAGGCCTCGACCGCGCAAAGCGCCGTGTATTCTCCCAGTGAATGACCTGCGACATAGTCGCCTTTGTCGGCGATGCGGATGCCGCCTTCCTTTTCCATGACACGCAGGGTGGCGATGGCGTTGGCCATGATCGCCGGCTGTGCATTCTCGGTCAGCGTCAGGTCTGCCTCCGGCCCCTCGCACATGATGCGGAACAGATGTTGCGATAGCGCATGATCGATTTCCTGGAACAGTTCGCGCGCGGCCGGGCTTGCGTCGGCCAGCGCCTTGCCCATGCCGACCGACTGGCTCCCCTGACCCGGAAACAGGAATGCCCGCATGACGTCATCCTCTCAAAGCAATGAACCCGGCGCGAGATTGCGACACGGGCGATACAATTTGTGACACGAAAGCCATTGAGGCCCCGAAGCGATTTGGGCAACTAGGCAGGCATTCAGCCGGGCGCAAGCACTGGCTTGTCAGAACGCCCTTCCCCTCGGGCCTGGAGTATCGTTACGCGTGCGCTATCGCATCGCCCTTTCGCTTGGTTCGGCTCTCAGCCTTGCCGCCTGCGCCGCAGGCCCAAACTATCACGCGCCGGAGGTTTCCGCCCTCGGTACGCCAGCAACCTATTATGGTCAGGGCGCCAACCTCGCGCCCACCGAAGCCCAGCTTGCCTGGTGGTGGACCCAGTTCAACGATCCCGCGCTGAACGCGCTGATCGACAAGGCCGTGGCCAACAATCTGGATATCGCGCAGGCAACCGCACGCCTGCGTCAGGCACGCGAGGCTCTGGTTCAGGCGAACGCCGCCTTCATGCCGCAAGTGAACGGATCGGCCAGCGCCGGCAAGAACTACACCAGCGCATCGGGCAGCCTACAGCTTGACGACAATGGCAATGTTATCGGTGAAAGCAATTCCCGCAACTGGACCAGCCGCTATTCACTGGGCGCCAATGCCAGCTGGGAACTGGACCTGTTCGGCGGCCTGCGTCGATCGTCGGAGGCAGCGCGCGCGGATCTCGCCGCCAGCGGCTATGATCTTGCGGCCGTACGCACCGCCATCATCGGCGAACTCGTTACCAACTATGTACAGGCACGCCTTGCGCAGGAACAGTTGCGCATCGCTCGCGAAACCCTGGCCAACCAGCAGGATAATTATGATATCGCCGGCTGGCGCGTGCAGGCGGGTCTCGTCTCGTCGCTCGATCAGGAACAGGCGCGCGCGCAACTGGCGCAAACAACGGCGACGGTGCCGACCCTCGAAAACAGTGTGAAGTCGGCGCTTAACCGCATCGCCGTCCTCACCGGTGAAGCGCCGGGCGAAGCCACGCGCGCGCTCGAACAGATCGCGCCCATCCCCGTCGCACCGACCGATATCGCGACCGGCATTCCGGCTGAAACATTGCGCCAGCGCCCGGACGTCCGCTCGGCCGAACGCGCACTCGCCGCAGCCACTGCCCGGATCGGCGTCGCGGAAGCGCAACTCTATCCCTCGCTCGGCATCAGCGGCAATATCGGCACCAACTCCACCGCATTCAGTACATTGACCGACATCGTCACTGGCGGCGTCTTCGCCAATGTTGCGCAGGTGCTGTTCGACGGCGGACGCCTGCGCGCGCAGGTCCGCTCGCAAAAGGCAGCCACCGACGCAGCCTTTGCCGCCTACAAGGCATCGGTGCTGACCGGCATTGAGGATGTCGAAAATGCCATGAACGGCATCAAAGCCGCGCGCGAACGCAAGGCGCAGTTCGCCATCGCGCTGGATGCGTCAAACAATAGCGCCATCCTCGCCCGCAGCCAGTATCAGGCAGGGCTCACCGATTTTCAGACGCTGCTCACCGCCGAGCAGACGCTCCTTTCCGCGCGCAACAGCTTTGCTGGCGCGCAATCCGACGAAGTCCTCGCCGCCGCGCAGTTGTACGCCGCGCTTGGGGGAGGCTGGCAAAGCATGGATGGACGGCCGCAATGACCGACGCGACGAACGAAAGCCTCGATGATTTCCTGGGCACGCCCCCGGAAAAGCCATGGCGCAAGTGGGTTATACGCGGCGGCATCGCGCTTGTTCTTCTGGTGCTCGTGCTGTTCATCGCGCGCTATTTCACCGGCAGCGATCAGGTCAATTATGCCACCCGCGCCGTCCGCGCCGGCGACCTTACGGTATCAGTGTCCGCCACCGGCAACCTGAAGCCGGTCAACCAGGTGGATGTCGGATCGGAACAGTCCGGCAAGATCACCCAGGTCTTCGTCGATGTGAACGATCGCGTCACCAAGGGGCAAAGGCTGGCGGAACTCGACACACGCCGCCTGATCGATACGATCAACTCCAGCAAGAGCCAGGTCGCCTCGTCACAGGCAGGCGTCGCTCAGGCTGAGGCACAAGTCGCGCTGGCCAAGGCCACGCTCGACCGTCAGGAGGACGTATTCCGGATTTCCGGGGGCCGGGTTCCTGCCAAGACAGAAATGGACAGCGCCCGCGCCACCTATCGCCAGGCGCTTGCGACGCTCAAATCGGCGCAGGCCCAGGTTGACGTGTCCCGCGCCCAGCTCTCTACCGCGCAGACCAATCTTTCCATCGCACAGATCGTGTCGCCTGTGACCGGCGTGGTCCTCTCGCGTGATATCGAGCCGGGCCAGACTGTGGCCGCCTCGCTCAATGCGCCAGTCCTTTTCACCATTGCCGAAGATCTCACGCAGATGGAGGTGGAGGTTTCCGTCGACGAAGCCGATGTTGGCCAGGTCAAGGAGGGCCAGACCGCCACTTTCTCGGTCGATGCTTTCCCGGGCCGCAGCTTTCCCGCCCGTGTCGTCCGCGTCAACGTCGGCTCGAACAGCACGAGCAGCAGTTCTTCATCCTCCAGCAGCAGTTCGACCAGCACGTCGACCGGCACGGTCGTCGCCTACACCGCTGTCCTCTCTGTCGATAACAAGGATGAAACGCTGCGTCCGGGCATGACGGCGACCGCCGATATCGTGACGCAAGAGCTGCATGACGTCCTTCTCGTCCCCAACAGTGCGCTTCGTTTCAAGCCCAGCACGTCCCAGTCAGGCGGCGGCATCACCAGCATCCTTCCCGGCCCCGGTCGCATGCGTCGTGGCAATAGCCGCCAGGTGAGCTTTGGCGCTGGGAGTAGTCAGACGGTTTATGTTCAGGGCGAGGACGGCAAGCCAAAGGCCGTACAGGTTATCGTCGGCGCCAGTGACGGCGCGCGAACGGTGGTAACCGGTGGCGACCTCAAGGAAGGAATGCGCGTCATCACCGGCCAGCTTGCCGCAGGTCAGGAGGCACCGGCCGACGACCAGACGCCCGGCGAGCAGCGCAGTCAGGAGCGCGCGACCGAGCGCCGCCGTGACACGGGTGCGGAACAAGCGTCCCCGAATGTAGACAAGGCAGGCAATGCGGGCGGTGCCGCGCCCGCTGGCACCCGCAAGGGGCAGTGAAATCCGTGACCGCCAGTCCCATCATTTCCTTGCGCGACGTGACCAAGGTCTACGGTGAAGGCGCGACGGCGTTTCAGGCACTCAAGGGCATAGACCTTGATATAGAACAGGGTGATTTCGTTGCGGTCATGGGGCCATCCGGCTCCGGCAAGTCCACGACGATGAACATCCTCGGCTGCCTGGACGTGCCCTCCGCAGGCACCTTCCTGTTCAAGGATCGCCACGTCGAACAGTTGGACCGCGACCAGCGCGCCCTGCTCCGTCGCCGCTATCTCGGCTTTGTTTTCCAGGGTTTCAATCTTCTGTCGCGTACGACCGCGCTGGAGAATGTCGAGCTTCCCCTGCTTTATCGCGGGGAGGACAAGAAGGCCCGTTACGATCTCGGCATGGCTGCACTCGACAAGGTTGGCCTGAAACCATGGTGGGACCATACGCCGGCAGAATTGTCGGGCGGGCAGCAGCAGCGCGTTGCTATCGCCCGCGCTATCGTCACCAGTCCTGCAGTTCTGCTTGCCGACGAACCAACCGGCAATCTCGATTCGGAACGCTCGGTCGAAATCATGGAACTGCTGACGGACCTTAACCGCAATAGCGGCATCACTGTCCTCATGGTCACGCACGAGCCTGAAATGGCCGCTTTCGCGCGCACAATCGTCCACTTCAAGGACGGGCTGGTCGAGCGGATCGAAAAAGGAAAGCGAAGCTGATGCTTGGCACGACCATCACGCTCGCCTTCCGCGCGATCAACCGGCATAAGCTGCGCAGCTTCCTGACGACGCTGGGCATTATCATCGGCGTCGCGGCGGTCGTTACCATGGTCACGCTGGGCAACGGCGCTACGGCCGCCGTACGGCAGCAGATCAGCAGCCTCGGCGCCAATGTCCTGCAGCTTCGCCCCGGGCAGGGCTTCGGTCGCGGCGGCGGCGGCCCGCGCCCGCCGGACTTCAAGGAAGCAGACCTTACCGCAATCGAAAACCAGCTGACCGGCGTACGCGCCGTCGCACCGGTCGTGCAATCGAGCGGTACCGCCATCTACGAAGGCAACAACTGGTCCACCACCGTTTACGGCACAACTTCCGCCTACTCGCAGGTCCAGTCATGGGACGTGGCCGAAGGCCGGCTGTTCATGCCCGAGGAAGAGGAAGCCGGCCGGGCCGTCTGCATCATCGGCAATACGGTCCGCAACAACCTGTTCCAGGGCGCCGATCCCGTCGGCAAGCGCATGCGCATCAAGGGCGTGTCATGCCAAGTGATCGGTGTGCTCAAGACTCGCGGCCAGGGCGGCTTTGGCGATCAGGACGACGTCGTGGTCATGCCCATCAAGTTCGTACAACGCCGTTTCACGGGTGATCGTGACATCAGCCAGATCGTGGTCGCCGTGGACGACGCCTATGACAGCGCCGCCGTGCAGTCGAGCCTGGAGGAACTGATGCGCGAACGGCGCAAGATAAAGCCCGGCGCCGACGACAATTTCAACGTGTTCGACACCAAGCAGATATCCGACACGCTTACCGGCACCACCACCATCCTGACGCAGATCGTGGCGGCGGTGGCGGCCATCTCGCTGCTGGTCGGCGGCATCGGCATCATGAACATCATGCTCGTGTCGGTCACGGAGCGTACGCGCGAGATCGGCATCCGCCTTGCCATCGGCGCCGTTGCGCGCGAAGTGCTCATGCAGTTTCTGGTGGAGGCGATCGTGCTGTCCTGCCTCGGCGGCCTTATCGGCCTTTTCCTGGCCCTGATCGCGTCGATCGCGATCGCTCCGCTGATGCAGGTACCTTTCATCTTCAACCCGCAGGTAAACCTGCTCGCTTTCGCCTTTTCCGCCGCGATCGGCGTGGTGTTCGGCTACTTCCCGGCACGCCGGGCAGCGGCGCTCAACCCGATCGACGCCCTGCGGCACGAGTAAGCATCCATCTGGAAAAGCCGTGAAGGGCTAGGCGCCGGGCCCCGGCACGCGCACGCTGACGACCGCGCCGCCATCAGGCGCGCGCGCAAAGGCAATCGCGCCGCCAAATCGCCGCAACAGCCTGTGAGCTGTGGGGATGCCAAGGCCAAAACCGCCAGTATCCCGCGCGCGTGCTTCATCGCCTCTGAAGAACGGGTCCAGCACTGCTTCGAAATGCTGCTCGGGGATACCCGGTCCGTTGTCGGCGATGTCGACCCACCAACCTTCCGGGGCGGACCGAATCGTAATCAGCACCTGCGATCCATATTGCAGCGCATTCTTGATGAGGGGCGTCAATGCCAGCGAGAGAACCTCCGGGAAGGTAATCGCATATGCTTCGTCAGGCGCAACGCAGCGCGCCCGCTCGCCATGCACCGTCAGCAGACCGTCGATCAGCCCGCGCAGGTCCACCATCTCCGCTGTGGCCTCTAGGTGCTGGGCACGCTGAAAATGCTGCATGGAACGCAGCATGTCTTCGATCTCGTCGACGCTGGACCGTATAATGTGGCTGATTTCCATATCGGGCACGAAACTGGCCGCCAGCTTCACACGGCTGAGCGGCGTTCGCAGATCATGCGTCAGCGCCTCGAAAAACACCGACTGGTCATCCCGAAGCGTCGGGACACGCGCCGGTCGCAGGCTGGAGGCCGCACCGACATCTCCCTGCCCCGGCCCCTGTTCCGGAATAGCGTGGACACCGGTCGCCCGCGCCTCGGCCGCCAGCCTATGCGGACAATTGCCTCTGGATATCTTCCCCAGCGCCTCACTCATGCGCAATCTCTCCCACTGCCGCCTGTTTTACGGCGATGATTTTTATCTTACGGGTACGTCCATCACGATCCGGCCAGTCGATGGAATCGCCTGCCCGCAGCCCGATCAGACCAGCCCCGGCATGCGTCAGGACAGAGATGCGGCCTTCGCTTACATCCGCCTCCTGAGGATAGACGATCTGCACGCGACGCTGCGCGTTGCTGCCTTCGTCGATAAATTCCACCTCCGAATGCATTGCGACCACATCGTCGGGAATGCGCGCCGAGGGAACGATCCTTGCCCGCTCGATCTCGCCGAGAAGCAGGCTGCTGACGTCAGGCGTACGATTGGCAACGGCGAGCGCCAGATCGGCCAGTCGGTCGGCTTCGGAGTCGATAAGATAGATAGATGGGCGACTTGCCCGCTTGTTGTTCTTCATCGCTTCGGCTTCCTGTGATTTCCATACCCAAGGACATGGTGTTCAGGTGCCCCCGGGCTCTGCCGGGGCAAAAGCCGACGAAGCCCGGGGCTAGATGCCCGCGAGAAGCTGCCCCCCATGATGTCGGAAGCGCGGATAGGAAAAACCGAAGTTCATGGTCAGAGGATGGGTAAGGCCGGAACGAAAGTCAATATTGCGCCCGGCTCCTTCGGGGCGTCGTGCGGCATGCTTGCCCTTGCATTCGCGCACGGTTTCGGCCATAGGCGCGCCTTCGCTGGCGCCGGGCAACCGTTGCTGAGCGATGCTATGCACGACAGCCGGAGGGGTGCCGCTATGGGAGCGGTATCAGCGATCGGCCAAGACGAAGGACAAAGACATGGCTCTTTACGAGCATGTGTTCCTTGCGCGCCAGGATCTGGCACAGGCGCAGGTGGACGCGCTGGCGGAAGCCGCCACCAAGATTGTCGAGGACAATCAGGGCAAGGTCACGAAGGTTGAGAACTGGGGCCTGCGCTCCCTCGCCTACAAGATCGCCAAGAATCGCAAGGCGCACTATGTGATGCTGAACATCGACGCCCCCGCCGGTGTCGTGGCAGAACTGGAACGCCAGACCCAGATCAACGAAGACGTGATCCGCTACATGACCATCCGCGTCGACGCCCTTGAAGAAGGCCAGTCCGTGATGATGCGCAAGCAGGAACGCGACCGTGGCAACCGTGGTGAACGCGGCGATCGTGGCCCGCGCCGCGAAACGGCCGACGTGGAATAAGGAGAAGAGACTATGGCACGCCCCTTTTTCCGCCGCCGCAAGAGCTGCCCCTTCGCTGCGAAGGACGCTCCGAAGATCGATTACAAGGACGTTCGTCTGCTGCAGGGCTTCGTGTCCGAGCGCGGCAAGATCGTCCCGAGCCGCATCACTGCGGTTTCCGCCAAGAAGCAGCGCGAACTCGCCAAGGCGATCAAGCGCGCCCGTCACATCGGGCTGCTTCCGTACATCGTCAAGTAAGAAGGGAGGACCGCCAACATGGACGTGATCCTGCTCGAACGCGTTGAAAAGCTGGGCCAGATCGGTGACGTCGTCTCGGTCAAGGCCGGCTTCGCACGCAACTATCTGCTGCCGCGCAAGAAGGCGCTCCGCGCCAACGAAGCGAACAAGAAGGTCTTCGAAGCCAACCGCGCTTCGATCGAGGCCGACAACGCCAACCGTCGC
>Ga0075012_10001510_pt1 | contig 23515 bp, 19 predicted proteins | sample All_14_2_FD_71474 | JGI IMG/M metagenome (GOLD analysis project Ga0075012, IMG submission 71474) | Freshwater microbial communities in response to fracking from Pennsylvania, USA - Allegheny Zone_MetaG_DW_15 | ecosystem: Environmental > Aquatic > Deep subsurface > Groundwater > Drilled...
GGAGGGAATTGTAGTAGCGGTTGAAAAGGTAAGCGTTCTGTTTTTTGTGGATTTCGACGACCGGGCACTTGGCCTTCGGCTCCCCGAAAATATAGTGCGACACCATCATTTTCCCGTTGTCGGTGGCAGGGTCAACTGCCATGAAATGATTGTAGGGAATATGCTTATAGGTAAATACCTCAAACGCACCTTTCCGTTTAGTTGCACGGAACTCCTCCCTGGTCTGGCCCAGTTGTTCCATAGCCGATTGAATCTTCCGTTCGTCTATTTTGCGGGTTGGGCTGTCGCTGAAATAAGCCAATGCCAAGCTGCAATTGGGATTGAGCATATAGCATTTAAAATGGACGCCATCATCGAGCAGCTTCATCACGGGCGCTTTGAATTCCTCGTCATTTCGGCTTGTGAAATAATTGCTGAACGTGTTCAGGCTCACGCCAAATTCAATCACTTCCACCTTGGCAGTGCTGATGAATGCTACTTTTTCAGCGATTTCCAGCCGCCCGTTGGGATGGTAGGCGAAGCCGGGTTTGTACATCAGGGATGGGCTTTCTGGCACCAGCCGCCCCACCACGGTCGGCTCCCAGCTTTTGTCCGTAGTTTTCAGGAAACCTTTTTTGCGCCAAAAATGGCCAAGCTCCGACCCGACCAACTGTTGGATGCCGTTGCACACGCCCAACAAGGTGCTTTTCCGTACTGTTTTTCCGTTTACGATTTTGTTGAAAGCCGCTTTGGAAATTTGGATGCCCAAGAAATTGAGCTTCTCGACGACGCAGGCCTGGTGGTAGAGTTTCTCTTTTTTAAGCAGGTCGAAGCCTTGGAGGATGATGGTTCGTTCCATTTTGTTTGCACTGAAATTGGGTTTGCCGATATTATTTGAACAGGATATTTTCAACAAAGAAAAGGCAAAAACGGCAGTTTCCCGCCAATTGCCCGCTTGCAGCTCACATTAAATTTGCTTTAACAAACGGTCATACCCCCTTGGCACTAAACTTGCCATTTACGCCAAGTTATTTCCATTCTTTCACCCGCCCCCCGTGTCTAAAATCGCATAACCATGGTTTCCACAAAATCACTTGCCGTGGCGGTGTTCATATCGCTGTTTTTTGCCGTGACACCCACTTTTTCACAAATCCAATTCAAGCTTCAGTGGTTGCAGGACAGTCTAGCTTGGGGCGTTTTCGCCACCCCGGCCCCTGGGGTTGAGCCGTCGGACTACCTCATCATCGGCTCGGCGCAAGTGACACTGGTAGCGCCGCCAGGCATGCAGTTCAGCGACCTCAAGTCGTTCAGCGGCACCTGGGAGCAAAACGCCTACGTACCCACGCCGAAGGAAAACCCGAATGGTGACTACATTTCCTTTGGTTTGGTGACTGCCGACCCGCCCATGTTTTTCAATGCTGGAGAGGAAACATTGCTTTTCACCTTTGCCAACAAATCGGGCGATTGTCCTGAGTCGCTGTACCTGATGACCAACGAAGACCCTTTCAACCAATTGCCAAATTCACTGAACTCCAACCCCGGCAACGACATCAGCGTGCTCGATCCGGGCAACCAGCAGACAGTCTATTTTTTCTCAAACGTCTATTCACCGGAAGCTTGGGACTGCCATCCCGGCAAGCAGGTGAAGCAGGGGCCGTTCATCCACGGCTATGAAAAACGCCGCAACCGGCATGTGAACAGGCCGTGAGTTTAGTTGGCTGTCAACTAAAGAAATTTTATCCAGTTGGTAAATAGCTTTAAACGAGCGGCGGTATGCTTGAAAAAGATGCCGTCGCTCGTTTTTTATTGGGCAATCTGGACTTCCAGACTGCCAACTTTCAAATTGCCAACTAAACCATTCCTGCCAAAAAGTCCTGCATCCCCAAGCCTAACTGCCAGCCCGTCAGATTTTTCCTTCCGGTACGAATTGTGTATAAGTTCCCACCCATTGGAACAACTGCTTGTTCTATCTTTGCCTACTTTTTTCGGAACTCAAGAATTTAGAATTAGACATTAGACCGCCCGCCACAGCTTCCGTGTTTCTAATATCTACTCTAACCTCTGCATAAAGAATTATCATCATGCTTGGCATTTTCAAATCGCTTTTCAAGACAAAACACGAACGGGATTACGACAAGTACTCCCCCATTGTGGACGCTGTGAACGAAGAATGGGAGAAGCTCCAAGACCTCAGCAACGACCAGCTCCGCAACAAGACCCTCGAATTCCGCAAGCGCATCGCCGACCACTTGGCGGGCATTGACCATGACATAGAAAGCATCCTGGTGCAGGCTCGTGAAACCGAGGATGTTCACCAAAAAGAAGAACTTTTCAAGGAAGTTGATGCGCTGAAAAAAGAGCGTGACAAGCACCTCGAAGACATCCTGAAGGAACTGCTACCAGAAGCATTCGCCGTGGTGAAAGAAGCTTCCCGCCGCTTCAAGGAAAATACCAACATCGCTGTTCAGGCAACGCAGCACGACCGTGACCTTGCGGCCACTCCCGGCAAAACCTACGTGAAAATCGAGGGCGACATGGCCATCTGGAGAAACAGTTGGCAGGCAGCCGGGGGCGACATCACCTGGAACATGGTCCACTACGATGTGCAGCTTATCGGTGGCTCTGTTTTGCACGAAGGCAAGATTTCGGAGATGGCAACTGGTGAGGGCAAAACCCTCGTGGCCACTTTGCCCGCTTACCTCAACGGCCTCAGCAGCCAAGGCGTACACGTGGTGACGGTGAACGACTACCTCGCCCGACGTGACAGCGAGTGGATTGGCCCCATCATGGAATTCCTGCTGCTCACGATTGACTGCATTGACAAACACCGGCCGCACTCAGAGGCCCGTCGCAAGGCATACATGTGCGACATCACCTACGGTACAAACAACGAATTCGGCTTCGATTACCTGCGTGACAACATGGTGCGCTCCCTCGATGAAATGGTGCAGCGCAAGCACCACTACGCCATGGTGGACGAGGTGGATTCGGTGTTGATTGACGACGCACGAACGCCGCTCATCATCTCCGGCCCCGTGGGCGAAGGAGAAGAGGAGCAGGAGTACAAGCACCTGAAACCCGAAACGGAAAAACTGCTGGCTGCACAACAAAAACTGGCGGGCCAATATTTGGCAGAAGCCAAAAAACTGTTCAACGAAGGCATTGTCGGCAACGAAGAAGGCGAAGCTGGGCTAGCGTTGCTCCGTGCACATCGTGCGCTGCCAAAATACAGGCCACTCATCAAATTCCTCAGTGAAGAAGGCGTGAAGGTTATGCTGCAAAAGGCTGAAAACCAGTACATGCAGGAGAACTCTAAGAACATGCACCTTGTAGATGAGCCACTTCTTTTCACCATTGATGAGAAAAATCGAAGTGTAGAACTCACCGACAACGGTGCCGAATGGCTGGCCAAGGGCAAAGATGACCCCGGCTTCTTCATCATGCCCGACCTGGCCGCCCGCATGGTCGAGATTGACAACAACGGCGAGCTGGGCAAGGTGGAAAAAGAAGAAGCGAAGCTCAAGCTGTCACAGGAGTTTGCCGTAAAATCCAGCCGCTTGCATGCCATGCACCAGTTGCTAAAGGCATACACCTTGTTTGAAAAAGATGAAGAATACGTAGTGATGGACGGCGAAGTGAAAATCGTGGACGAGTCCACGGGCCGTATGATGGAAGGCCGCCGCTATTCCGATGGCCTCCACCAAGCGCTGGAAGCCAAGGAAAATGTGAAAGTTGGCGAAGCCACGCAAACCTACGCCACCATCACGCTCCAGAACTACTTCCGCATGTACCATAAGCTTTGCGGCATGACGGGTACAGCCGAAACAGAGGCCAAGGAACTTTGGGACATCTACAAACTGGATGTTTCCGTCATTCCAACCAACAGACCCATCTGGCGCCTCGACTCTGAGGATGAAGTTTACAAGACCGCCCGTGAAAAGTACAATGCGGTCGTGGACAAAATCGTGCAACTCAGCAAGGCGGGCCGCCCAGTGCTAGTTGGTACTACTTCGGTTGATATTTCAGAGAAACTGAGCCGCTTCCTCGGCATGAGGGGCGTGAAGCACGAGGTACTGAACGCCAAGCAGCACCAGCGGGAGGCCGCCATCGTTGCGAAGGCAGGCCAGCAGGACGAGAACGGCCACGGCAACGTGACCATCGCCACCAACATGGCGGGCCGGGGTACGGACATCAAATTGGCACCGCCAACGCTTTTCGATGTGGTAAAAGTCGGCGGTGGAAAAGGCGGCTACCCCTATACGCTCAAGCAGCGTGGCACGGAGGCGGAACTCGTCATTGACAGCGAAAAACACGAACTGGCTGGTGCTTTCCAATTGAAGCCCGATGCGAAAGTGGTGGGCGGCCTGGCCATCGTGGGCACCGAACGCCACGACAGCCGCCGGGTGGACCGCCAGCTACGGGGCCGTTCTGGCCGCCAAGGCGACCCAGGTTCATCGCAGTTTTATGTTTCTTTGGAAGACAACCTCATGCGCCTTTTCCAGAGCGAGCGCATCGCAGGCCTGATGGACAAAATGGGCCACCAGGACGGCGACGTCATCCAGCACTCGATGGTTACGAAGAGCATCGAACGGGCGCAGCAAAAAGTGGAGGAGAACAACTTCGGCATCCGTAAGCGGCTGCTCGAATACGACGACGTGATGAACATCCAGCGGGAAGCCATTTACCGCAAACGCTACAACGCCCTCAGCGGCGAGCGCCTTCAGGTGGACTTGGACATGATGTTCCATGGAATAACCGAGAGCTTGGTTTCTTCGCACAAGGGCGACGGTGGCAATTTTGATGGCTTCCGCCAAGACTGCATCAGCACGCTCGGCATTGACCCGAATTTCACGGAAAGCGAATGGAACTCGACCAAAACGGAGGTACTGACAGAGCGTTTCCTCGACCAATTTTACGATTTCTACCATCGCAAGGAGCAGCAACTGGTTGCCCAACTGCTGCCAACCGTACAGCAAGTACACGAGCGGGAAGGCCAGCGCTACCGCCGCATCGCCGTCCCATTCACCGATGGCCGCAACCGAATGCTGCCTATCGCCGCCGAGTTGGAGGATGCCGTGAAATCTAAAGGCAAATCCATCATGCGGGACATCGAGAAGGCCATTACCTTGGCTATTCTGGATGAAAAATGGAAGGAGCACCTGCGCAGCATGGACGAACTGAAGGAGTCCGTGCAATCGGCCAGCTTCGAACAGAAAGACCCGTTGATCATCTATAAAATGGAGGCGTACAAACTCTTCGAGGAACTGGTTTACGCCATCAACGAAGACGTAACCTCTTACCTCTCGCACGGTATGCTAGCCATGCCTGCCAACCAGCAGGTGCAGCAGGCACGGGAGCCACAGCGGGTGGACATGAGCAAAATGCGGGTCAGCCGCCCCGGCGAAGGCTCGAACGGCCCACCAGCCAACGAAGCGGATGCCCGCGTCCGTGCAGCAGCGGAAGCAGCTTCACAGCCCGTTCGGCAGGAGACCATAAAACATTCCGAGCCACGGGTGGGCCGCAACGACCTCTGCCCATGTGGCAGCGGCAAGAAGTACAAGCATTGCCACGGGCGATAATTTCAGGCCCATAAAATGGAGGATTGATTTTTTCGTTAGGAAGTCAATTCTCCATTTCATTTTTGCGCAGTGCTTTTTTACAAACAAAAACAAAATCAATTATGAAAAACCTTTCCCTCATCCTCAATATCGTCCTTCTGGCCGCTGTTGTTTATTTGTTTGTTGACAAATTCGCAGGGCCTAAAAAGCCAAGCACCGTACCAGTGGTTGAAAACCCAGTGACAGGCGAGCCTGAAGCAAGGCCGCTCGCTGTGGTGCATGTGAACATTGACAGTCTTCATGCAAAAAGCCTAGCTTACCAAAACATCATCAAGCAATTCGAAAAGAAATCGAAGGACGTCCGAGCCACGCTGGAGGCAAAGCAGAAGGCTTTCGAAAAAGAATACATGGAAGCTGCCCAAAAGACACAAGCGGGCACGCTAACGCCCAAGCAAGAACAGGAATACCAAGAAAGCCTGCAAAAAAAGCAACAGGCAATTGAGAGCCTACAGGATAAGGCCAGCAGGGAAATGGAGGCTGAGGAAAACAAGTTCAATGAAAAATTTCTTGGCGACATTGAGCATATCACTGACTCGTTGAAGGCAGCCAACGGCTACGATTACATTTTGATACAGGGTGGCATTGCCAGCCCGATACTTTCTTCCAACAGCCAACTTGACATCACCCAGACGATTGTTGACTTGCTGAACGCCAGCCAAAAATAAATAGGCAGGATTGTTTGTTAGCCCTGCCAGCAGCAATCCTACCATACACAGTCGCTAAACACAGGTGATGTTCAGGCCCAAGCTTCTCACCGTATTGAAGGAAGGTTACACCCGCCAGCAGTTCACTGCCGACCTGCTGGCGGGTGTTATCGTTGGGGTAGTCGCATTGCCCCTGGCCATTGCGTTTGGCATTGCCAGCGGCGTCACCCCGCAACAGGGGCTGGTAACAGCCGTGGTTGCTGGCTTCCTCATCTCAGCATTTGGCGGCAGTCGGGTACAGATCGGCGGGCCGACGGGCGCATTTATCGTTATCGTTTACGGCATCGTTCAAGAATATGGCGTGGACGGCCTCATCACCGCCACCCTATTAGCAGGCGTGTTGATCATGCTGATGGGCTTCGCCAAACTGGGTTCCGTCATCAAGTACATGCCGTGGTCGCTCGTTGTGGGCTTCACGAGCGGCATCGCACTGGTCATATTCTCCTCGCAGATCAAGGATTTTCTAGGTTTAAAAATGGACACCGTCCCGTCTGATTTTTTGGAAAAATGGGCGGCCTACGGCCAAAACATCTCTTCCATCAACTGGTGGGCTGCCATCATTGCTGCAAGCACGGCAGCGCTCACTTTTTTGATGCCGAAAGTCTCAAAACGGATACCCGGCTCGCTGGTGGCCATCCTCTTGACTACGGCAGCCGTGTATTTTTTTCACCTGCCTGTGGAAACGATTGAGAGCAAATTCGGGGAGATACCTTCGGCACTGCCCATGCCACATTTGCCACAGATTGATTTCCAAACCGTCAAAAAACTGCTTTCGCCCGCCTTCACGATTGCATTGCTGGGTTCAATCGAGAGCCTGCTTTCCGCTGTCGTGGCTGATGGCCTCACAGGCAGCAACCACCGCTCCAACATGGAATTGGTGGCCCAGGGCGGCGCCAATATCGCCTCTGCACTGTTCGGTGGCATACCCGCCACGGGGGCCATCGCCCGCACCGTCACCAACATCAAAAACGGAGGCCGCACACCTATTGCAGGCATCGTTCACGCCATCACCTTGCTGCTCATCATGCTTTTTGTGGGTAAATGGGCGAAGCTGATACCAATGTCCTGCCTGGCGGGCATCCTGCTGGTGGTAGCCTACAACATGAGCGAGTGGAAGTCGTTCGTTTCCATCCTACGTGGCCCGAAAAACGACGTGCTGATACTGCTGGTCACTTTTTTCCTCACCGTCATTTTCGACCTGACCGTGGCCATCGAGGTGGGCATGGTGATGGCAGCCTTCCTGTTCATGCGACGCATGGCGAAGCTTTCCAATATCGAGTCCATCACCTCCCAAATGGAAGACGGCGAGGAAGCCGACGACCCCGATGCGACCTCGAAATTCGACATTCCAAAAGGGGTGGAGGTTTACGAAATCAATGGGCCACTGTTTTTTGGCGCTTCGCAAAACTTCAAGGAAGTGATGCGCCAGCTCAACGACCAACCCAAGGTGCTGATATTGCGGATGCGCAAAGTGCCGATGATAGATGCTACGGGACTGCACGCCCTACATGAGTTCGTAAAATTCCTACAAGCCCGCAAAACCAAGGTGGTACTATCCGGCGTGAACGCAGAAGTTAGAAAAGAACTGGAAGACGCCAAAATTGCCACCAACATCGGCGAATCCAATATTCTCCCCAGCTTCCGGGAAGCCCTGAAACGGGTGAATGAGCTGATTTGAGATTTTATTTTAAAAATAAGTTGGCCATTTGGCAAAGCCATCCTATCTTTGCACCCTCATTCAAACAAATGCGTTTGAATAGTTACATATCGCGGAGTGGAGCAGTTGGTAGCTCGTCGGGCTCATAACCCGAAGGCCGCAGGTTCAAGTCCTGCCTCCGCCACAAAATCTGAAAACCTTAGCCCTTGGCTAGGGTTTTCGCATTTTAGGACGTTACCTCCGGTAACAATTTCCACTTATCCCTTCACCTTCCCTTCTACGGTGGCATCAAAAATTGCCCTCCATGCATCCCACAACGCCTCAGATTGGATAGCCATGCGCAAAGCATCTGAGCAAAAACGGGTGGTTCACCTACATTTTCAGTGGAATCTATGTTCCTTGGCCTACCAATTTTTCGCCATTGCGGTAGCTTGTGATGGATGTCCAAAAGAATTTTTCCGAAAGTAAAAGTTCATGTTTTCTGAGAAAAAGGGTTCTTTTGAGTTGTTTCTGCTTGTACCAAAGACTTTGAGCAAAAATTAGTTTGGTTTTTGATGATAGCCATTGGCTTGAACGTCAAGGCTGTGTGTGGGTTTTATAGCCAAGCTGTAATTGGCAGATGAATCCGCAAAAGCTTCAAACCAAGTACAGGAATCTACTAAAAACTTCAGCTTATGAGAAAATTAGCCTTCCTAACACTGGGCCTTAGCCTGTTTGCCGTAAATGGATTCAGCCAAACCGAAGGACTTCCGGCAAATCCGACTCCCGGCAAATGCTATATCCGCTGCGTAACCCCGGAGACTTACGAGGCTTCCGAAAAACGCATCGTCTCCCGCCCGGCGTACAAAAAGCTGGAAATGGTGCCTGCGGAATACAAAACCGTGGAAGAACGAGTGTTGGTGAAGCCTGCCTCCAAAAAATTGGTGGCCTACCCTGCCGAGTTCAAGACCCTGACGGAAACCATTCAAATCGAAGACCCTCACAATGCCGTCACAATAGCCCCAGCGAAGCTGGTCACCGCTTCCGAAAGCATTGAAATAAAGGAGAAGGCAGCCATTTGGCAGTACCAAACCATTGAAAACTGCAAATCGGGCGACCCGAACGACTGCTTGGTGCTCCGCTTGACCGACACTCCGGCTGAATACAAAACCATTCCCACCCAAAAGATTGAAAAAGAGGCCGCCTACACTGCAACGCCGATTGCTGGCAAAACCATGACCATCACCAAACAGGAATTGGTCAGGGACGCCCGTGTGGAGGAAGTTTTGGTGCCTGCCGAATACATGACTGTTACAAGAAGAGTGCTGGTCAAGGACGAATCCGTTCGTGAGATTCAGGTACCTGCCGAGTATGCCTCCGAAACCATTCAGATTTTGAAAGACCCCGGAGGCGTTGCCGTTTGGGAGGACATCGAGTGCTCGCTTGTTGCCCCGAACCTGCTGCCCATCATCTACGAACCCGGAAATGCCCGGCTTACGGCGGCATCCATGCAGGTTCTTGATGACGGATTATATAAACTGATGACGGACAAACCGAACATTCGGGTCGAGATTGCCGTGCATACCGATTCCCGCAGCGATGCCAGAACCAACATGGCGCTCTCGCAATCACGGGCTGAGTCGGTGGCAAACTACCTTGCCGCCAAAGGCATTCAGCGCAGCCGCCTTGTGGCCAGAGGTTATGGCGAAACCAAATTGCTAAACCGCTGCGCCGATGGCATCAATTGTTCCGAAGCAGAGCACCAGCAAAACCGCCGTACTGAGTTCAAGGTACTCAGCAATTGATACTAGCATTCCCCATCAAAACCCGAAGGCGGGCCGCTGTTGCGGCCCGCCTTTTTTATTTCTGACGTGACATTTATCACCCGTTTGCCTTGACCAAAATCACCAGCCAGCCGCACCCCGCCAGTTACCTTCGCCCCGTCATTTTCCCTAACCATATAAACTAAATATCGGCATGTCGCATTACCAACACCTTGGTAAAATACCACGTAAGCGCCACGTCCAGTTCCGGCAGAAAAACGGCAGCCTCTACGCTGAGGAGCTGGTCGGAACGCAAGGATTTTCCGGCGTATCATCGCTTGTTTACCACCTGTATCCACCAACGATTGTCAGCAAAAAAGGCAAACCCTACTCCGTGGAGCCGGAAATTGCGATTGACAAAAACCTGTCGGCGCTCAGTTTTAAGGGGTTTTCCATCGAGCCTTGCGGCAATTACTTGGACAGCCGCAAAACGCTTTTCGTAAACAACGACCTGCACATCGGCCTCGCAGCGCCGCAGGAGAGCATGTCGGACTATTTCTTCAAAAACGCCGATGCTGACGAAATGCTGTTCATCCATGAGGGCAGCGGTACTTTGAAGACCATGTACGGCCAAGTCACGTTCGGCTACGGCGACTACGTGGTAATTCCCCGTGGCACCATTTACCAATTGGAATTCGACGACGCCAGCAACCGCATCCTGTACATCGAATCGTACAGCCCGATGCGCACGCCCCGGCGCTACCGCAATGAGGTCGGTCAATTGCTGGAGCATTCGCCATTCTGCGAGCGGGATTTCCGTGCGCCGCAAAACTTGGAGACGCACAACCAAAAGGGTGAATTCCCTATTTTCATTAAAAAACAAGGCCTGATTTACCCTTACACCTACGCTACACACCCGTTTGATGTGGTAGGCTGGGATGGCTTCCATTATCCGTACGCCATATCTATCTTCGATTTCGAGCCGCTGACCGGGCGCATCCACATGCCGCCTCCCATCCACCAGCAGTTCGAGGCGGATGGTTTCGTCGTTTGCTCGTTTGTACCAAGGCTCTACGACTACCATCCAGAGGCCATTCCTGCCCCTTACCACCACTCGAATATTGACAGCGACGAAATCCTCTACTACGTGGACGGCGATTTCATGAGCCGCAACAATATTCAAAAAGGGCAACTCACCCTGCACCCCGCTGGCATCCCGCACGGCCCGCACCCTGGCGCCATTGAGCGCAGCATCGGCAAGGCGGGCACAGAGGAATTGGCGGTGATGATTGACCCGTTCCGCCCCGTTAAAATCACTAAAGCGGCGATGGAAATGGAGGTGGAAGACTACTATAAGTCGTGGATGGAGGAGGAAGTTTTGGTTTGATGGGTTTGAATTGTTTGAGTTGTTCCTTTACGACTCAAACCCATCAAACCCATCAAACCCATCAAACTATTCAAACCAATCAAACCCATCAAACTATTCAAACCAATCAAACTCATCAAACAAGAATATATGGCCACTTTAACAGGCATATCCAATTACAACTACTCATTGGATAAAATCTTCCCCGAAGCGGATGATTTCCTCCCATTGCTCGGCACTGATTATGTAGAGCTTTATGTGGGCAACGCAAAACAGGCGGCGCATTATTATAAAACGGCTTTCGGCTTCCAGTCCTTGGCGTATGCGGGCTTGGAAACAGGCGTTCGTGACCGTGCCAGCTACGTGCTACAGCAGGGCAAAATCCGCCTCGTATTGACAACTCCCTTGCAGTCCGACAGCCCACTGAATGAACACCTGAGAAAGCACGGCGACGGCGTAAAAGTCATCGCCCTGTGGGTCGAAGATGCAAGGGACGCTTTTGAGCAGACGGTGAAACGTGGCGCAAAGCCATTCATGGAACCTGCCATTGAGTTCGATGCGCATGGCAAGGTGGTGCGCTCCGGCATCCATACCTACGGCGAAACGGTGCATATTTTCGTGGAGCGCAAGGACTACCACGGCGTCTTTCTGCCAGGCTACGAGAAGTGGGAAAGCGAGTACAATCCCGGCTGGACGGGCCTCAAGTACGTGGACCACATGGTGGGCAATGTGGACTGGGGCCAAATGAACGATTGGGCCAAATTCTACAACGAGGTCATGGGCTTCGCCAACCTGATTTCCTTCGACGACAAGGACATTTCCACCGAATACTCGGCCCTGATGAGCAAGGTGATGACCAACGGCAATGGCCGCATCAAATTCCCCATCAACGAGCCTGCACACGGCAAGAAGAAATCACAAATCGAGGAGTACGTTGATTTCTACGAAGGCCCTGGCTGCCAGCACATCGCCGTGGCCACTGATGATATCGTGTTCACAGTCAGCGAGATGCGCAGGCGGGGCGTGGAGTTCCTTCATGTGCCCGGCGAGTACTACGACACCGTGGGCAACCGGGTCGGGGAGATTGACGAAGACCTGCGTCGCCTGAAAGAACTCGGCATCATGGTTGACCGTGACGACGAGGGCTACCTCCTGCAAATCTTCACCAAACCCGTCGAAGACCGCCCTACCCTCTTCTTTGAAATCATCCAGCGCAAAGGGGCCAAGTCCTTTGGAAAAGGCAATTTCCAAGCGCTGTTCGAGAGCATCGAAGACGAGCAGCGGCGTCGGGGAACTTTGTAATAGAAATTGGAAATTGAGAAATTAGGAAATTGAGGAGCTACGCACTTTCCTAATTTCTCAATTTCCTAATTTCCCAATATCATGTCCAAACTCCTCACCTGGTTCCCTCGCATCCTCAGCATAGCGTATGTGCTTTTCATTGCCAGTTTTGCCTTGGATTCCTTTTCGGAGCCGGGTGGGTTCCTGCGTCAATTGGGCATATTCTTCCTGCATTTGTTACCTGCTTTTGCTGCCGCAATATGCCTTTATGTAGCTTGGCGGCGGCGCATATTGGGAGGGCTATTGCACATCGTGCTGAGCATGATTTTCACCATTTATTTCGGCTCGTGGCGGGACACGTTGAGCTTTATCCTCATCACGATGCCATTGGCAGTTGCAGGTCTATTTTTCATACTCTCAAAATGGAACCTGCCGTTGGAACAACAACCTATCCACCATTGATTTATGCCTAAACTATTCCGAAATATCGTCTTGTTTACCTTGGCCCTCTTTCTGGTCACACTTGTAGTGGAGTATGCACGCAAGGGCCAGCTCTCCATCGAGCAGCCCCATCTGTTCATTATTGCCATTCTTGGCTTGGGCATTTTCGGAGGCTACATGGTCACGTGGGTGTCCGCTGGGAAGCAATAATCCTTAGAATTGTCTTAGAATTCCATTGCGCTGGAGTCCCCAAAACCCAGCAACGGTGCAGGTTTTCACACCCTCACTGACAAAAATCACCATCCCTAACAGAATTCTTGGCGCTATTTTCACCCAATGAATGAGAAAAAGTGAACCCTCCCATGAGCAAGGTATTAACAGAATTCCAAGCTACACAGCCTTTGGATAGCCAAGAAAAGTTGCTTTGGCGCAGCTTGCAATGGGCGTTTTTTCTCATTGGTCTCACCCTTTTCCTTACACTGGTCTTTTTCCCTGAAATAGGTGTCGTGGCATTTTGGGATGTGCTGATTCCAGTCGCTCCGCTGCTATTTTTGCTGTCAACGGGCTTCTGGCGCAACGTCTGTCCACTGTCCGCAGTGGCTATGCTTCCGCATCATTTGAAATTTTCCAAGCGGAAACGGATTTCCCAAAAATGGCAGGGCAGGCTGGCGCTTGGGAGCGTCTTGCTGCTGTTCATCATCGTGCCCGCCCGTCATTTGGTGCTAAACAATGACGGCGTAGCTACGGCTATCGTCCTTGCGGCGCTTGGAGCTACGGCATTTTTTGGCGGCGTTTTTTTCGATGTAAAAAGCGCATGGTGTACGGGCCTCTGCCCAGTGCATCCAGTGGAAAAGCTCTACGGCCAAAAGGTCGGCTTCACCACAAAAAATGCCCACTGCGGTGCTTGCCACAACTGTGTGATGCCCTGCCCCGATTCTTCGCCACGTTTTGCGGAGCAAAAAACACAGGAGCGCAACCTCCAAAGCGTCGCCACCACCCTGCTCACAGGCGGGCTGCCGGGTTTCATCTGGGGCTGGTTCCATGTGCCGGACTGTCGCAGCGGTGGTGATTTGCGGGAGTGTGCCATGGCTTTCGGGCTGCCTTGGGCAACTTTAGCCATCACCTTGGTAGCTTATGTTTTGCTCCGCAAACTTTTACCCAAAAGCCAAGAAGCATTGCTCACGAACATTTTCGCTGCGGCCTCGATTTCGTGCTATTACTGGTACCGAATCCCCTCCCTGTTCGGTTATGGCCTCTTTCCGCAGGACGGTTTGCTGGTTGACCTCACACAGGCGCTCCCCCTCTGGAGCATAATGGCCGCTCAGGTAGCTGCGGTCGCCTTCTTCGGTTGGTGGCTCGTACTACGCAGCCCCGAACCAAGCGTCTGGACCATGCGCCCCCCATTTGAAATAAAGAAGAAGTGATTTGGATTGCTTGATTGTTGGATTGTTTGCCAACTATCGGACGCACGCAACAATCCATCAATCCAACAATTCATCAATTTTAACCAAAACACAAACCCATGACAGCACTAGCAACCACTGTTATCACCTTCACCGATCAGGATTTTCTGAATCCAAAATTCAAAGATTTGCAGGAAGTGGCCCGTTACTACAAAAACGCCTACGCCACTGCCGACCCGTTCCCAAACATCGCCTTCAACGACTTTTTCAACCCGGACGTGCTCGACGCCATCCTCGCCGAGTTTACCGACCTCGATGCCGACGGCAACCTGAAGTACACCACGCCCAACGAACTGAAATTGGCCAGCATCGGCGAGCGCCGCTTCGGGCCAGTGACCAAGGCATTTGCCCGTTTTCTGAATTCGGAGCCGTTCCTGATGTTCCTCCAGGAATTGACGGGCATCGAAGAGCCGCTGCTCCCAGACCCGTATTTCGAAGGTGCCGCCTTCCACCAAATCAAGCCGGGCGGCTTCCTGAAAATCCATGCGGACTTCAACAAGAACCGCCGCACGGGGCTTGACCGCCGCCTCAACGTGCTCGTTTATCTCAACAAAGATTGGAAAGACGAATACGGCGGCCACCTCGAACTTTGGAACCGGGACATGACCCGCTGCGTGAAAAAGATGCTACCTGCGTTCAATACGCTCGGCATGTTCAGCACCACAAGCCACTCCTGGCACGGACTGCCCAATCCGCTCACGTGCCCACCCGACCGCAGCCGCCAGTCGCTGGCGCTGTACTACTACACCAATGGCCGCCCTTCGAATGAAGTGGAATCTGGGCTGGAGGAGCACACCACCATTTTCAAGGACCGTAAGGACAGCGAAGTGGACGCCAAAATGCGCAGCTTCAACACCGCCCACGGCCTGAAGGATTTTGTGAAAGACCTAACGCCGCCGCTGATTTTTAGGGCCGCCAAAAAATTAGTGGGTAAATAATACCCTTGGTTAAATTAAATATGTTGAATTTACAGTGGCCCAATGATTATTATTGGGCCATTTTTCATTTTTGCACCAGCATTACAAATCATCCTACTCTGTGATTTCCATCATAAATCAACTTTGACAGTATGCTTTGTTTTGCTTGATTTTTAGCATAAAAAACAATTCGTCATGACTAGAATTATGATTTTGTTCGCCGTCCTGTTCACCATGGCGGCCTGCTCCAGCAACGACTCCAGCGCTGATAAAACAGCATCCGACAAGCCAAGCTCGATGGTAGCTGACGACATCACCACCAACCCCGACTTCATCAAGGGCAAGGAATTGATTGCCAAAAACGACTGCCTCACCTGCCACAAGGATGAGGGAAAATTGGTAGGCCCGTCGTACAAGGAAGTTGCAGCTAAATATGCCAACGACCCAAATGCGGTGGAATTATTGGCCGACAAGGTGATGAAAGGTGGAACAGGCGTATGGGGCCAGGTGCCCATGGCCGCTCACCCCAACCTCTCGAAAGAGGATGCCGTGGCTTTGGTGAAATATATTATGCTGATGAAATAAGCGGCAGGAGTAAAAACGGCGACGGACCTCAGCCGCCGCCGTTTTTTATGCTTCCTCCTCCGGTGGAAAAAGTGGCTTCCCCGTCTCTGCCTCCCAAACCCGAATGGCGCTTTGAGGGCAATTGTCCGCAGCGTTCAGGATGGCCTTCAGGCTGTCTGCCGTTACATCGAGCACAATGGATTGACCTGCTTGGTTCAAGGCAAAAACCTTTGGCGAAAGCAAAACACAAATGGTCGAACCCACGCATTTGTTGTGGTCAACGGCTATCTTCAGTTTGATTGACGATTCCATAGAAAAAAAATTGGGGGTGCTGACTTCTCGGCCAACACCCGATTCTCACTTAACCTACCTTCCATGAAATGGGCAGTGACTCCAATGCCCGGTTGACCACGGTGGCGTGGTATTCCAGCTTATCCGTCGCCAGCACGGGGCATGGCAACCGTTGCGTAAGCCCTGTAAAAACTTCCTGCAACTCCATGCGGGCGAGCGATGCACCGAGGCAAACGTGGATACCATGCGCAAATGCCACGTGCGGGTTCGGGTCACGGTTCAAATCCAACACATCTGGATGATTGAACTTGCCGGGGTCACGGTTGGCGGCAGACAGCCCCACCAACACCCGGTCGCCTTTTTTGATGAGCTTACCACCCACCGTCACATCTTCTGTCACCCAACGGACGGTGGCTTTTACAGACCCGTCAAATCGCAGCATTTCCTCGACTGCATTTTCGATGATGCCAGGGTTTTGCTTCAGCAATTCCCATTGGTCGGGGTGGTTGATGAGCGCCAAAGTGCCGTTGGCAATCAGGTTCATGGTCGTTTCGTGGCCGCCGAATACCAGCAGCACACAGGTCGCAATCACATCGTCTTCTGTGATGTCGCCCGTTTCCTCCGCTCCCAGCAGGAGGCTGATCAGGTCAACGCCGGGGTGTTCCCTGCGCTGTGCGACGATGGGCCGCAGGTATTCCACCAGGGAATTGATGCCTTCGCAGGCAATCTCCCGGCGGCGAGGCTCGTCGGCCCTGATGAAAAAGAATGCGCCCAGTTGCTCCGACCATTCCTTCACTTTTTCCCGGTCAACCAGCGGGGCACCAATCAGTTCGAGCAGGACGGACATGGGCACTTGGTAGGCAAAATCATTCAGCAACTCCATCTGCCCCTTGCCTTCCAGTTTGTCGAGCATCCGTTTCACAATGCCACGCACCATGGGGCGATAACGTTCGATGGCCCGTGGCGTGAAATGCGGGTTCAGCAGCAGCCGCAGTTTGGTGTGCATAGGTGGGTCACGGAATACAATCCATTTTGAAAGCACTTTGAAAATGGGGGCATAGGAATCCCGCTGCTCGGTGCTCAATTCCTTGTCAAGGAAGGCCATGCGGTCGGAAGAAAAATGGACGGAATCCCGGAGCACTTGTACCACATCGTCGTATTTGGTGAGCACCCAGCCGCCCCAGCGCTCGTTCCAGTGGACGGGGTCGGTTTCCCGGAGTTCGTGGTAGTAACTGTGCGGGTCCAGAATGACTTCATGCGCCATTAGGTCGTCGCTGATGGTTGTCATGTTGCTAGTTTTATTCGTTTAGTTGGCAATTAATTTATCAGTCCCGAAGGTAATAAGGCTGTTTGGTGGATACCCGGTGACCTTTGTCACCACTGGGTTTGTAGGCGATGAGGCGGATGGCTGTAGGCGATGTGGCCAGATAATGTACAAAGTCTGTTTGTTGATGAATATCATTCGTCAGGTGCTGCCAAACCGCTTTATTTGCCCCGAAATCAGTCTGGCACAAGTAAAATCTAGCAGAAAATGCCGCCGCACCGTACCGTCCGTGTCACCAAATTTTTCACCTTCGAAATGGCCCATGCACTGCTGGGCTACGACGGCGACTGCCGCAATATCCACGGGCATTCCTACAAGTTGCACGTCACGCTGCGAGGCCAGCCCATGCAGCAGCCCGGCCACCCGAACAACGGCATGGTGATAGATTTCAAGCACCTGAAAAAGCTCGTAAATGCCACCGTGCTGGACAAATACGACCATGCCCTCGTGCTGAACGATGCAACGCCCGCTACCGTCATTGTGGAGCTTGCAAAGCATTATGAAAAACTGGTTGCGCTGCCCTTCCAGCCCACTTGCGAGAATTTGTTGCTGGAATTTGTTGAGAAAATGCAGCATAGCCTCCCGCCGAATGTCGAATTATTTCAAGTGGATTTGTTCGAGACAGCCACTTCCCATGCGACTTGGTGCGTGTTGGATTAACTTCCTTTCCCCATCCTCACCAATTTTTTTCAACCAAAAAGTAGGGGATTTTTCTGCTGGTTCGTTTTAACCATGATTCCAATGCACAACGATGTTTTTCACAAGCGATTGACTATCAACGCATTGGCCCCTTATTTTCATCATTAAACTAAAAATCTTAGTTATGAACAACAGTCCATTGAAATCGTCCATCTTGTTCCTAGCAACTGCACTCGTGCTTGTTTTCACGTCTTGCCAGAAAGAAAAGGAACCCACCCCCGAAGCCGATAAAGCCACCATCGAGCAGGCCCAACAGGCAATACTCAACCAGCAACTGATGCTTTCCTCCTTCAACATCGCCCAGTGGGGCGCCGAGAACGCCAACGGCTACGTGGGCGGCGAAATCCAGGAGCGCTCGGACACTTGTGGCGTCGTGACAGTGGTACCACCTGACCCGTTCGTGTTCCCGAAAATCGTGACCGTTGACTTTGGCACAGGCTGTACCGATGATGACGGCAAGTTCAAACAGGGCAGGGTCATCATGACCGTGGGTGCATTCTGGGAGCCAAATGCCAGCATCGTCTTCAACTACGACAACTACTTCGAGGGCAACGTGAAAATAGAAGGCCAATTCACCTTCACAAACCAAAGCACCGCCACCGCTGCCATCCTCCGCATTGACGCACAGAACATCAAGCTGACCGACCCGAACGGCTATACCTTCGCCTTCAGCGGCGACCAGACCTACACCCAAGTGGCAGGACACCCGACCTGGTGGGCTTGGCAGGATGATGTTTACGAAGTTACCGGAACCATCAACAGCACCCTGACCAACGGCGAGACCCTCGGTTGGAGCATCCAAACCCCGCTCGTGAAGGCCAACAACTGCGCCTACGTTAGCAAGGGCAAAGCCATCCTCGACATCAACGGGCTGCCTGTTTATGTGGACTACGGCAACGGCTACTGCGACAACCAAGGCAATTATACCATCAACGGGCAGACTTATCCGTTCACGATGTGAGTCGTTCCTTCGGAACTTTGAGTTTTAACACGGAGGCACGGAGACACAGAGCGGACACGAGTTTTTTGACTTAGTGTACCTCTGTGCCTCCGTGCCTTCGTGTTTATTACACCTCTATTGAGCCTGACTTTTGTCACCCCTCCCCCTGATTTCCGTCACCCGCCAAGCCGCAAAAACGGGCTTCCTTCGCACCAAAATTGTCACCCCTGTTATTATCTGAAGAATGAAATCGAATTTGCTCAAGAAGTACGACGTCCCCGTGCCCCGTTACACCAGTTACCCCACCGTACCGTACTGGCAGGAGGAGCGCCCATCGCAGGAAGCCTGGGCCGAACACGTCGCCGATGCATTTGAACTGAACCAAGAGGTCAGTCTCTACATCCACCTACCGTATTGCGAGCGGCTTTGCACCTACTGCGGCTGCAACAAGCGTATCACCACCAACCACGCCGTCGAAGGCCCGTACATTGAGCGGCTGCTGGAGGAGTGGCAACTTTACTTAGATGCCTTACCCGGCAAGCCCATCCTCAAAGAACTCCACCTCGGCGGCGGTACGCCTTCGTTTTTTGCTGCGCAAAACCTAGAAAAACTGCTCAGCGGCATCTACGAGGGCGCTACCATCCCCGCTGACCACGACTACGGCTTCGAGGCGCACCCCGCCAATACCACGGCGGAACACCTGCGCACCTTGCACCGTCTCGGCTTCAACCGCCTGAGTCTCGGCGTGCAGGATTTTGACGATGAAATCCTGCGGGTCATCAACCGCTTCCAGACGGAAGAACAGGTGCTCGGCGTGACGCAAGCTGCCCGTGAAATCGGGTTCACCAGCATCAACTACGACCTGATTTTCGGCCTGCCGTTCCAGACGCCCACCCATATCGAGCGGAACATGGAGAAAATCAACCGCCTGCGGCCAGAACGCATCGCCTTCTACAGCTATGCCCACGTGCCTTGGCTGAAACCCAGCCAGCGGGCCTATTCCGAGGTGGATTTGCCGGTAGGCGAAGAAAAAAGAAAGCTCTACGAGCTTGGCCGCCAGCGCTTGGAAGAAATGGGCTACACCGAAATCGGCATGGACCACTTCGCCCTGCCGGGCGACAAGCTGCTGGTTTCGATGAAAAACGGCACGCTTCACCGCAATTTCATGGGCTATACTACCAGCGAGACCGGGCTTTGCATCGCCATCGGTGCTTCGTCCATCAGCGATACCTGGGATGCTTTTGCACAGAACGAAAAAGAAGTGGAGGCATGGGCCGCCGAAGTGCAAGCGGGCCGTTTCCCGCTCATCAAGGGGCATTTCCTGACGGAGGAAGACCAAATCCTGCGCCGCCACATCCTGAACATCATGTGCCAGTTCCGCACCAACTGGCAGGCCCCCGACCTCCAGTGCGAGGGCCTCTACGCTGGCCTCGAACGCCTTGCCGAATTTGAAGCCGATGGCCTCCTCGAAATCCAACCGTACCACCTGCACGTGACCGAAGCAGGCCGCCCATTCATCCGAAACATCTGCTTGGCACTCGACGCCCACTACTGGGAGAAGCAGCCGCAGGGGCGGTTGTTCAGCCAGGCAGTTTGATGGGTTTGAGGAGTTTGGGTTGTTTGAGGAGTTTGAATTGTCGCTCGCAACAACTCAAGCCATTCAAACCACTCAAACAATTCAAACAAAACGATTATGCAGCACAAAACCATCATCGAGCCGTTCCGCATCAAAGTCGTTGAGCATATCAAAATGACGACCGAGGCCGAGCGGGAAACCTTCCTGAAAAACGCCGCCTACAATCCTTTTCTCCTCCACAGCCCGGAGATCATCATTGACCTGCTGACGGACAGCGGCACCTCCGCCATGAGTTCGAACCAGTGGGCGGGCATCATGCAGGGCGACGAAAGCTACGCTGGCGCAACTTCTTGGCTGAAAATGGAGGCCGCCATCAAGGACCTGACGGGCTGCCCCTACATCCTGCCGACGCACCAAGGGCGGGCCGCCGAGCATTTGCTTTATTCACGCATCGGCGGCAAGGGTAAGGTCTTTTTCAGCAACACCCATTTCGATACGACGAGGGCGAATATCGAGTTCAGCGGGGCGGAGGCGATTGATTTGCCCGTGCCGGAGGCCAAACAACCGGAACTCGAACTGCCTTTCAAGGGCAACCTCGACGTTGCGAAGCTGGAAGAAAACATCAAGCAATACGGCAAGGAAAACGTGTCGGCGGTCATTCTAACCGTGACAAACAACAGCGGCGGCGGACAGCCCGTGAGCATGGCCAATGCCCGTGCCGTGTCGGAGCTTTGCAAGCAAAACGGCATCCTTTTCATCCTCGATTGCTGCCGGATTGCAGAGAACGCCTGGTACATCCGCCACCGGGAAGAAGGTTTTTATGAAAAAAGCTACCGCCAAATAGCGCAGGAGATGTTCGCACTCGCCGACGGCTGCATCATGAGCGCCAAGAAGGACGCCCTCGTGAACATGGGCGGCTTCCTCGCCCTCAAGAACCTCGACTTGGCCATCCAGTGCCGCACGGTGCTGATTATCACCGAGGGCTACTCCACCTACGGCGGCCTCAGCGGTCGGGATATGGAAGCCATTGCGCAGGGCCTCACGGAGGTCTTCGAGCCGGACTACCTTGACTACCGCATCAAGAGCACGGCCTACCTCGGCAATGCGCTCACGGCCCTCGGCATCCCCGTCATCCGGCCCATCGGCGGCCATGCGGTGTATGTGGATGCGAAGCAGTTCTACCACCATATCCCACCGGAACAATTCCCCGGTCAGGCGCTCGTCTGCCAATTGTACTTGAAAGGCGGCATCCGTAGTTGCGAGATTGGTTCCGTCATGTTCGGCAAGTATGATGATAATGGAAAACTCATCCCCGCACCGATGGAACTGGTGCGCTTGGCCATTCCCCGCAGGGTTTATACCCAAAGCCATATTGATTATGTGATTGAGACCTTCGAGATGCTGCTGGACAATCGGGAGGCAGCAAGGGGCTTTAAGATTGTATATGAGCCGCCGTTCTTGCGGCATTTTACGGCGAGGTTTGAGGAGGTATAAGTTTATAATTAAACACATTAGGCACATTAGAACATATTAGGGTTTCCAATTCGCCTTTGGCGAATTATGCTTATATGCCCTTATGTGCCTAATGTGTTTCAAAAAATAAAATCAGCTATTATTTAAACCGCCAATACCCATCATCAACCCACCTTAATCCTTTTTCGTCATCATCGCCCGGAAGCCGCAGAGCGGGCGCTCGTCCAGATTGGCAATGGAGATGCTGCGCAATTTGTCCTTTTCGGAAACCCAAGCTACTGTACTTACCTTTTTAGGGTCGAGAACCACTACCCGCAAGTTTTTCGGGTTGAAATTGGGGTCGGCCTGCTTGTTTTTCAAATCCGCCTCGTCGCAGACGTAGATGAAGCCTTCTTTGTAAAACTCCTTGGGGAAACGCTGTTCCATACTGAGTAGCGGCAGATTGGCTGTGTCCTTCCGTTTTTTCATTTTATCCAAATCCGAATCAACGATGGGGCGAATGCCCAGCGCTTCCAAGGCCAATTGCAGTGCGCTCTGCGCAGCCTTGGTTTTGGGCGGCTCATACAGCAGGAAGCCAAACTGCGGCTGCGTTTTCAGCCAAGCCAACAGCTTTTTGTCGGGGGTGGGCGCTTTGCCCTTGGTCTTTTTTGGGAGCGGAAGCTCGGAGAAAAGTTCCGAAGCCGTCGGCAGCCGGAAAGCGGCGAACAGCTCCGAAATACGGGTAGCATCATTCGTCCGGTAGCGGTATTCCTTGGTATTGAACGGCCTGGGGAAGCCCGCTGCCTGCTTCACTTTTATTCCATTGGAATAATCCTCCTTGCCGCTTGTGGCCTTGCCACCAGCGGCCTCGTAGGCGGCGAGATTGAGCATGTCTGTTTTCCAGCCCAAATACAGCCGCACCTGCATGAAGTCCAAGCCCACCACGGGATAATGCTCGAACTCCGCCGCCGTCCAGTAATTTTCCTTGAGATAGGCTTTTTGCGCCTCCGTCAAGTCCTTCACCTCCCAGACCGCAGGGTTCGGCTGCGCCAACTGCCAGAGCGAATCCTGGCCCCATGCCTTCAGGCAACGCAGGTACCATTGGTATTGGAAATTGGACTCCAGATATTGGGCGGCGTAGTGGTCGCTGATGCGGATGTTCTTGTCTTGGTCGGCCCAATAGTCATAATTCAGGAGGGTGTTGGGCACGTAGGCCATGCCGGGCGGGAGGCTGGTTTGCGCAGCGAGGGGAAGAGCGGAAACAGCAACCAATAGGAAAGTAAAGCGCATTTTCATGATGATGATTGTGTTATATTGGCAAAAATAAAAAAGTATTTATAGCTAATCGCATTGAAAATTGATAAAGCAGTCATTGACTTTTCTAGTTCTTTTCCTTGATGAAAAGAACCAAAAATCAAGGCTGTATTTCTTTTTTAACGCAGTTTAAGCCTACGAAACCCTAAACTAAACCAAACTCGCTGCGCTCGAACAGGGTTTAGTT
>Ga0075012_10001511_pt1 | contig 23513 bp, 20 predicted proteins | sample All_14_2_FD_71474 | JGI IMG/M metagenome (GOLD analysis project Ga0075012, IMG submission 71474) | Freshwater microbial communities in response to fracking from Pennsylvania, USA - Allegheny Zone_MetaG_DW_15 | ecosystem: Environmental > Aquatic > Deep subsurface > Groundwater > Drilled...
GCTGACGTACCGCGCTTTATGCGCGGTATCCAGCTCCGATCTGGATACCGCGGACTAGCCGCGGTACGTCAAGATCAGTGCCACAATCAGGAGACCCTTCGCTTCGCTCTGGGCGACACGTTTGGACTGCGGTGTGGGTTGAGAGATAGCCCTTCACTCTGATGCTCAAGCGTGTCGCCCAGAGCGAAGCGAAGGGTCTCCGTACGCTCGCTTGGCACCGAAATTTTTCCCTTAGCCTGACGGCTATGCGGCCCTGGCCCAACAAGCCGTGGTACGGATGTTCCGGTTAACTCAAACTCACGTTCTGAGTAACAACTTCACTCACCAGCAAATCAGCCATTTTGCGTGCATCCGTTTGGCCTCTCATAAACTGAATGCCAGGGAAGTTGAAATGCATATCCAGTGCGATCCGATAATCCGCGGCTATTTGCGCCCGTTCCTCCGGCTTTGCCAACAGAATGGCGTTGATGATGCTGCCTTTCAATATCGACCAACGATCACGACAGCCGCGCTCACGTGCTCGCTGCAAGACACCGATGATCTCTTTGTGATCATAGCGAAAGTCGATACCCATTTGGTGTTTACCGGCCTCTGTTGCACTGTTATCCTTGATTATTTTAAGTTGTCCATCAAGATAACCAGCAAGCGCTGGTTGAAGCTGGTTTTTGTCTGCATTGGGAGCAATAAATACAGCGCATCCTTCGATACCTATTGCGTTTTTGATCTTGTCAATATCTTGATCCGAATGCGTGAAGTCGACAAGCTGCGGAGGTCTGATGGGCAGGAGACGCAGTTTTTTCAAGCTATCGCGAGTTTTTTCCAGATGGCTGCCCGGTGTACAGTTGACGCCTCTTTTTATCAGCTGAAGGTACATCTGAAGAAAATATTGCAAGTCGACATAGAACTTCGTGTCGCGCAAAGGCGCGAGCATCACAGCTTCCGTGTTATATAAGTGTGAGTTGATAGTTAATTTACTATGAACATGACTGATCTGAAACGCCAGTGCTATATCGCGTTGATCTCCATTTTTAATGTCATTATAGATCAGCCTGAATAGCCAGTCAGCCACGCGTGCCGCATGTTGTCTGCTGGTTTCGCCACGCAAACGGGTTAACACCGGTGTTGAAGCCAAATATCCTGTGGCCGTGTGTTCATGATCGGCATCACAACTCACTTCAACTGGTGGCTTACTGCTCATCAAAAAATCCCCATAGATTAATGCTTGAAATTGCGACATTGTAGATCAAATTTAATCCAAAGTGCAAATTTAGTATTAAAATAGAGCACTCACAGCGGATTATCCTTCCAGCCAGTCTTTCGCAGGCAAAAAATCGCTGTATAAACGTGCTTCTTCGCTGCCGGCTTCCGGTTGCCAGTTGTAGGTCCAATGCACCTCTGGCGGCAGCGACATCAAGATGGATTCCGTGCGTCCGCCGGATTGCAGGCCGAACAGGGTGCCGCGATCGTATACCAGATTGAATTCCACATAACGGCCGCGTCTGTAGAGCTGGAAGGCTTTTTCACGTTCGCCGTAGGGGTGGTCTTGTCGTTTTTCAACAATGGGTAAATACGCTTTGAGGAAATGATCGCCGACACTTTGCATCAGGGCGAAACTCTTGTCGAAGCCGCCTTCGTTGACATCATCAAAAAACAAACCGCCGATGCCGCGGGCTTCATTGCGATGCTTGAGGAAAAAATACTCATCACACCAGCGTTTGAAATGAGGATAAACGTGTTCGCCGAAGGGCAGGCAAGCCTCGCGTGCCTGGCGGTGCCAGTGTTGGCAATCGTCTGTAAACCCATAATAAGGCGTTAAATCGAACCCGCCGCCAAACCACCAAACCGGCTCGCTGTCCGGGCTTTCGGCGATGAAAAAACGCAGGTTGGCGTGGGTGGTGGGGATGTAGGGGTTTTCCGGGTGAATCACCAGTGAAACGCCGAGTGCCGAGAAATTCCGCCCCGCCAGTTCTGGCCGGTGCGCGCTTGCCGATGGGGGCAATTGTTGTCCGGACACCTGGGAAAAATTGACGCCGGCTTTGGCAAAGAGCCGGCCTTTGTTCATCACGCGAGAGATACCGCCGCCACCTTCAGGCCGTGTCCAGGCATCGCTTTGAAAACGGCCGCTGCCATCAATTTGCTCCAGTGCCTGGCAGATGTTTTCTTGCAAAGACAGCAGGTATGTTTTGACCAGCTCGATGGCATGGCCGGGCAGGGCGGGTTTGTGATCGGTCAAGGGGTGGCTCCAGGATGAAGGCGTTGGGGGGCATTTTACCCAAATGGCATAGCAATTGCATTATTATAGATTCAAACGCATCAGGAGATAACATGGGTTTTGATGAAAAACAGCCAGCCCGGATGCAATCCAATCAGGCATTACAGGCTTCTGCCTATGTTGGTCGTCAGGTGATGCTGGTGTTGGATGCGAGTCATTATGTTCATCATCCCGATGCTGCGATCTTGATTGATGTGCTGGAAGCTGCGAGTTTGATACGAGTTTTTGTTTATTCCCAATCGGGTGATTTGGTGAAGCGTATGGTGTTGACGGTGGATAATATCGGTTTACAGCCTTTGGATTGGAACGAGAATTTACCAACCGGCAAATATCGCCTGGTCGCGCAAGGTGAGGCGGTGTTGATGGTGTCGGGCAATGTGGACAGTGTTAGTTTGGGTAACGATGGTTTACGTTTGAATGTGGCAGGAATAGGGGACGTAGCGTTGGAGCAAGTAAAGTTGTGAGCCCTATGCATGTCGCCCACAGAGCGCAGCAATGCCTGGCCATGTCGCCCAGAGCGCAGCGAAGGGTCTCCTGATGCTGGCTCGGTGCCGACTGCGGGAGACCCTTCACTTCGTTCTGGGCGACACTGCCACTGTTCGTGCCACAGCGATTCCCGGCTTATGTCACCCAGAGCGCAGCGAAGGGTCTCCCGATTGTGGCTCAATGCCATCCCGTCTTAATTACTTTCTTCATCTTCCCAGCTCAGCGTTCCGCCAGCCTGATATTCAATTACTCTGGTTTCAAAGAAGTTTTTCTCTTTCTTCAAATCCATCATTTCACTCATCCACGGGAACGGATTCTCGGCACCTGGATACTGTTCCGGCAGACCAATCTGGTTCAAACGGCGATTGGCGATAAAGTGTAAATACTCTTCAAACATGTTGGCGTTCATGCCCAAAATACCATGCGGCATAGTATCGTGCGCGTAACGGTATTCCAGCTCAACCCCTTCACGTACCAGTTTGATGATGTCTTCTTTGAATTCCGGCGTCCACAAATGCGGGTTTTCAATTTTGATTTGATTGATCACATCAATACCAAAATTCATATGCATCGATTCATCACGCAAAATATACTGGAACTGTTCAGACGTGCCCACCATCTTGTTACGGCGACCCATAGACAAAATCTGCGTAAAGCCAACGTAGAAGAAAATCCCTTCAAAGACCACATAAAAAGCAATCAAATCACGTAACAGGCGTTGATCATTTTCCGGCGTGCCCGTCTGGAATTCCGGATCACCCAGGCTTTGGGTAAAGGGCAGGGCCCAGGACGCTTTGCTCGCGACAGACGGAATTTCACGATACATATTGAATACAGCCGACTCATCCAGGCCTAAACTTTCAATGATGTATTGATAGGCATGCGTATGCAGCGCTTCTTCGAAAGCCTGACGCAACAGGTACTGACGGCATTCCGGATTGGTGATGTGACGATACACAGCCAGCACCAGATTATTCGCCACCAGTGAATCTGCGGTGGAGAAAAAGCCGAGGTTACGCAGGATGATCAAACGCTCATCTTCCGTCAGGCCATCAACCGATTTCCACAGCGCCACGTCGGCGCTCATGTTGATTTCGTTGGGCATCCAGTGATTGGCGCAACCAACCAGATATTTATCCCAGGCCCAGTTATATTTGAAAGGCACCAATTGGTTCAAATCCGCGCGGCAGTTGATGATTTGTTTGTCATCAACGTGGATACGTCCAGCGCCCATGGCCAGGGGTTCCAGGCCAGTCGCGTGATTGATTTTATTATTCTCGATTTGTGTAGACGTTAACATGGGTGTCTCCTTTATTGGCAGGCTTCGCAGTCCGGATCCAGGATGGAGCACACTTTCGGCTCTTCCATCTTGACCGCATTCAGCGAGCCATCGGTAATGGTGGATTTCTCGGCATTACTGGCACCAAGGCTGCGCAGATAATACGTTGTTTTCAGACCGCTGGTCCAGGCATGCTTGTATAATTGATCCAGTTTTTTGCCAGACGGCTGGGCCATGTATACGTTCAATGATTGCGCCTGGTCTATCCATTTTTGACGTCTGGAACCGGCTTCAATCAACCATTCTGGATCAATCTCAAAGGCCGTCGCATAACGCGATTTGAGTTCTGCAGGAATACGGCTGATGGGTTGAACGCTGCCGTTGAAATATTTCAGATCATTCACCATCACTTCATCCCAGAGGTTCAAGGCTTTCAAATCAGCAACCAGATGCGGATTGATCACCGTAAACTCGCCAGACAGATTCGATTTGACGTACAGATTTTGATAAGTCGGTTCAATCGATTGTGCCACGCCGCAAATGTTGGAAATGGTTGCGGTGGGCGCAATGGCCATGACGTTGGAATTGCGCATGCCCTGGGTGCGAACCTTGACGCGCAGGCTTTCCCAGTCCAGACGTTGTGAACGATCCTGTTCCAGATATTTGTTACGAGCTTGTTGCAGCAAGTTGATGGAGTCGATGGGCAGAATGCCTTTGCTCCACAGCGAGCCTTCATAACTGGAATAACTGCCACGCTCTTTGGCCAGATCGCAAGAGGCTTCAATCGCGTAGTAACTGATCAATTCCATGGACGAATCGGCAAACTCAACAGCAGCTTTGGAGGCGTAATCCAGTTTCAATTCATACAGCGCATCCTGGAAGCCCATCAAGCCCAGACCGATAGGACGATGTTGCAAGTTGGAATTACGCGCTTGCGGCACCGAGTAATAATTGATGTCGATCACGTTGTCCAGCATGCGAATGGCCGTGCTGATGGTGCGTTTCAATTTGGCTTCGTCCAGTTTGCCCTTGACGATATGAGCCGGCAAATTGACGCTGCCGAGGTTGCATACCGCAATTTCATCCTGAGAGGTGTTCAGTGTAATTTCCGTACACAGGTTTGAACTGTGAACCACGCCAGTATGTTGCTGGGGCGAACGCAGGTTGCAAGGATCTTTGAAGGTAAGCCAGGGATGGCCTGTTTCAAACAACATGGACAACATTTTACGCCATAATTTCAAAGCCGGTACAGATTTGGCGCTGGGGATTTCTCCACGTTTCGCGCGGGCTTCATATTCTGCATAGCGTGTTTCAAAGGCTTTACCGTAGAGATCATGCAGATCAGGCACTTCATCCGGCGAGAACAGGGTCCATTCGCCTTCTTCGAATACGCGTTTCATAAACAGATCAGGGATCCACAGCGCCGTGTTCATGTCATGGGTACGACGACGATCGTCACCGGTGTTTTTGCGCAGCTCCAGGAACTCTTCCACGTCGCCATGCCAGCATTCCAGGTAAGCACAGACAGCGCCCTTGCGTTTACCGCCCTGATTCACCGCAATGGCGGTGGCATCGGCTACGTTCAGGAAGGGAACGATGCCTTGTGATTTGCCGTTGGTCCCTTTGATGTGTGAGCCCATGGAACGAACCGGTGTCCAGTCGTTGCCGAGACCGCCGGCAAATTTGGATAACAGGGCGTTGTCTTTGATGGCACTGTAAATACCGTCGAGGTGATCGGGAACCGTGGTCAGGTAACAGCTCGACAATTGAGGACGAACGGTACCAGAGTTGAACAGGGTAGGCGTGGACGCCATGTAATCAAAGGAAGATAACAGGGTATAAAACTCAATGGCCTTTTCTTCTTTCTTGTGTTCGCGCATGGCCAGACCCATGGCAACGCGCATAAAGAATGCCTGGGGCAATTCATAACGCACGCCTTTTTGATGAATCACATAACGGTCATACAGGGTTTGCAGACTTAAATAAGTGAACTTCATGTCACGTTCCGGCAGCAGGGCTTTACCCAGGGTGTCCAGATTGTAATCGGCCAGTTTGCTGTCGAGTATGCCTTGCTCAATACCATTGGCCAGGTAGGCTTTGAAGTATACAGGATAAATCGCCGTCATTTCATCGAAGGTGGCTTCGTTTTGAATGTTCAGTTTGGTCAGGGCTTCTGAGCGCATGCTGTCCAGCAGCAGACGGGCGCTGACGAAGCTGTAGTTGGGTTCTTTTTCAACCAGGGCGCGGGCCGACATGATCAGGGCTTTGTGCACGTCATCCAGTTTGGCTTGATTATAAAGATTACGCAGGGCGTCTTTGATAACCGGTTCGGCTTCAACGTGCTCCAGATTGCGGCAGGCTTCGGCCACGATGGTTTCTACGCGTTTCATGTCCAGCGGTTTTATTTCGCCATTGGGCATGGTGATGTTCAGGCTGCCGTCGGCGCTTGGTTGCACTATGTTTTCAGCACGCGCTTTGCGGTGTTCTTCACGATACAGAACGTAGGCACGGGCTACCTTATAATGGGCGCTGCGCATCATGGCCAGTTCAACCTGATCCTGAATGTCTTCAATATGCAGGGTGCCGCCAGTGGGGAAACGACGTTTGAATGCTTGTGTAACCTGTTTGCAGATGTCGTCGATTTGTTGATGAATACGCTCTGATGCCGCAGCACCCGCGCCTTCTTCTGCAATAAAAGCCTTGGTAATGGCAACTTTGATTTTGTTGTCATCGTAACTGACAACTTTGCCATTGCGTTTGATCGTTTTCAAAAGACCAGGCGCATTCGTTGTCAATTCCAGTTGACTGGTGTACGAGGGTGTCGTTACGGCATCAAGTAGTTCTGACATGATTTCTCCAGTGACGTTATTTTTATTCTTTAAGTATAGCCAGCAGGAGAGCGGAATTCTACGATATATAGATTTATTTTTTATTTTTGCATCAACATATAGTGTTTTGAACTAAAATCAAGTCAACAACCTGAATATAAGCTGTGGATAAGTTGTGGAAATAAAATGATCAGAATAATCGCTGCGCACAAAGGGGATTTCGCCGGCACACTGTTCACCGTGCTTTAACGATAATAGCATCGCTGACATTGGAGAAGCCGTGAACATCCAGGCCAAAAGATTGAATTTTTGCATGTAATTGACTGGAGCTTCCACCGTCCAGGTTCAAGGCATTGACGCAATTGAGGGGAGGGGCTTTCAAAATATCGGCCAGTTCGCCGGTTGAAATGGGCGAGTTGTCGGTAACAAGGATAATCACCTGGCCATCTTTGGTGATGCCGAGGGCGGAACGTTCGGCGCGTCCGGGTTTCAGCGACGGGATTTGGCCGTTAATCAACAGGCGCGGGCCGCTTTGTACGGCAAAATCAATGTTTTTGTCGGCAGAGAACTGGCGAACGCCGGATACGTAGGCTTTATTATTTTTCACATAAAACACACCCCACCAGGAGATTTTTTTCAAGGGACTGTGTTGTTTGCCATTGCTGATGCGCAAGCCCAGTGCTTGATAATTCTTGTCGAAAAAACCACCGTTGATGGTGATCAAGGCATTGCTGTGTTCGGCGTATTCGGTGGCGGAAGCGTGTTGACCGGCCAGATCTTTGGCCATCACAAGGCCAAGCTGGCTGGATTGCAGATTGATGCGGAAGGCGTGAATATGCGACCAGGGCGTGAGGTAGCTGCGATCCAGATCCTGGTATTCGATACCCTTGTCGAGCTGACGCCAGCCGGATGAAGCCATGGCGTAACCAAGCAGCAACAATCCCGTCAATGCGATCAGCGGTTTCCAGATTCGTTGCAGCCAGGATGTAGTATGCTTCGACATAGTTCTCTTTGAGGTACAGACTGTTGTCGCCTAAATTATCATATCTTGCCAGAAATTACATCCGATCCCTTTATTCCATAGAAGCGTAGGTTGGGCCCTGGCCCAACAACGATCTTCCGGCGCAGGACCATGTTGGGCCAGGGCCCAACCTACGAGTTCATTCACCATTTATTGACATAAACCCCTGCCAGGTTATCCTTGACGCATTCCTTATTAATTACAGCGAAGCCACTATGCCAACATCTCTGAAAACCCCGGCCCGATCCGCCATGAAAACCGCATCTGACTTGTCTCGTTTGATGCATGACGTCCTCGCCCGCGCCCGCGCTCACGGTGCGACCGATGCCTCCGTGGCGGTGAATCACGATGAAGGCTATTCGATTGATGTGCGCATGGGTAATATTGAAACCGTGTCTTTTAATGAAGACAAGGGCGTCAGCCTCGTGGTCTACGTAGGGCAACGCAAAGGCGGCGCCAGCAGTACGGATACCTCCCCCGCAGCCCTCGACGCCCTGGTAACAGCCGCTTGTGATATCGCAAAAGTCAGCGCCGCGGATCCCTGTTTTGGTTTGGCGGATAAAGAACTGATGACCAATAACTTCCCCGAACTGGGTCTCTATCATCCCTGGGCTATCACACCACCCGAAGCCATTAAACTGGCGCTGGATTGCGAAACCCGCGCCCTGGCTGTGGACAAACGAATCAGCAATTCCGATGGCGTGAGTTTTTCGACCTACAATTTTATCCACAGTTTTGCCAATACCTATGGCGGTGAAGGCTGCATAGAAGGTTCCAGACACAGCCTCAGTTGCTCCCTGATTGCCAAAGAGGGCGAGGCCATGCAGCGTGATTATGACTACACCACCGCCCGAAATCGCGTTGATTTGTGTGATCTGAACACCCTGGCGCATAACGCAGCGGAGCGGGTCGTCAGTCGTTTGGGCGCCCGTCAAATCAAAACGCAAAAAGTACCCGTTTTGTTTTCCTCGCGGGTGTCCGGCGGTATTTTATCCAGCTTTATCAATGCAATCAGCGGATCCAATTTATACCGCAAAAATTCTTTTCTAATGGATTCGGTGGGCAAGCGCGTATTCCCAACCGGCTTCCGCATTTATGAACAACCGCATCTGCGCGGTGCACTCGGCAGCTCGGCTTTCGATAGTGAAGGGGTACCGACCAGGGATAACGTGTTTGTAGACGATGGCATCGTACAGCAATATATACTGGGCAGCTACTCTGCGCGGCGCATGGGTTTGAAAACGACGGCCAACAGCGGTGGCGTGCATAATTTAACCATCGACGCCAACGCCGGTGATTTGAAAGATTTGTTGCAAAAAATGCATACCGGCTTGCTGGTGACAGAATTGATGGGCCAGGGCGTGAATGGCCTGACGGGTGATTACTCCCGTGGCGCCACCGGATTTTGGGTCGAGAACGGTGAAATACAATTCCCGGTTGAAGAAGTGACCATCGCCGGGAATTTGAAAGATATGTTTATGGGCATCCAGGCCGTGGGCAGCGACATTAACCCCAATATTTCCACGCGCTGCGGCTCGATTTTGATTAATGAGATGATGGTGGCGGGGCATTGAGATGACTCACCCTCTTCTACAGTAAAAAACAACAGTCCCCATGCGCCTTCGGTGGCAGATCCTTCGTCTGCACAACAGGCGCATCCTCAACCTCCATTTCCGGCGATGCTTTAATCTGAACAGGCGGCGGAGCAAAAAACGAATGGCGTCCAAAATCTCCGGATATGGATTCCTCCTCCGGCAAAACAGGCATATCCGATGAGCAGGCAGCAGAAGAACAAATCGGAGCCGGGCTGCCCAAAGGCGCCTTATGCTCCGGCATCAGATCTCTAAATAACGATATCGCTTCATCCACGCCCGTTCGCACCAGCGGATCTGGATCCATCATATTGTACAGGGTGGCTTTGATGTGCCTTTTCCAATCCTTGTCCAGTTCATGTTTAATGCCGCCAAACATAGTCTCAAGCGAGCCGCGTAGAGGTGCTGGATGATCATGCCTCAGCCCCCTGCTGGCAGCAAATTGTGCATATTTATAATCAAGTATGACATCGGGACTGATGCGCCATATTTGTACCAGAACGCAAGCCATGGCAAATATGTCTGTTTTCGGGCTTTGCAGACTCCATAAACCCTGCACCAATTCATTTGCCGCGTAGCCGTAACTGCCGGCTGACTTCTTGTCGTTTTGGTCGGCTTCGACGGAAAAACCGTAGTCAACCAAGTAGATCTGCGGCTTGCCGTCGATAAAGTCGACCAAAATATTCTCAGGCTTGATATCGCGATGAAGCAGCCCCTGTCGAGTGACTTGATCGCGCAAGGCCTCCAGCAGGGCGATAGTCAGTTCCAGTCGCGCCGGGATGGATAGCCGTTTGTCTGACAGCGATTGATCCTCTTTCAGAATGGCTGCAAGCTCTCGTCCAGGCAACTCCTGCATAGTCAGATAACTCTTGTTGCCAATAATAACCGGCTTTTTTACATGAAGCAGGCCGGCCTTGCTGGCGCAGCGGTATTCTTTGTTTGCGGCATCTGCCGGACTTCTGCTGACGGGGTAAATTTCATATTTCATCAGTCTTTGTTTGGGTAATCCCCGCTTGCCGATGACGCCGCGTACTTTCATTCTGTCGGGCGTCAAGGTTCCATCAATTCTGTAGACGGCATTATTCGCGTTCGTAACAAGCCGGGAGAGCCCGTTTACAAATTCATAGCGAAAGCCTGGCTTGCCATCCTTTCTTTCCCGACAAACGACTTCATGCTTTTTATAGGGCTTAAACGTGGTCTTGCCTTTCTCCCTTTCTTTTTCAAGCTTTGCATAGAGTTTGGCGGCGCGCCTTGGCGACAAGTTTAATTTGGACATGGCGGCTTTCCATACTCAATCGTTGAAGAGGAGCAGACAGGCTCTGAAAAAAAAGTAAAAGAACCGGATGGACTTTTCAAAATCTCTGGCGAAGGTGCAAGCGCAACGCTGGAGGAGGATTCTGCAACAGAACTGTTATCAACCTCCTCAGTGCTTTCATACGCCAGTACTGTTTTGAATGCCTCAATGATCTCATCAGGCTGCGGTCGATTTTTCGGTTCCGTATCCAGCATAGCACTCAAAATTATTCTGATATTTTTTTGGATGAGGGGATCAATGCCTGTGATGCCGCTAAACAAGCGTCGAAGCGAGCGACGCAGATTAAGGAGTTTGCCTTTTTGCTGATTGAGTTCAAAATTCAAGGTGATGTTGGAGGGCATACGCCATACTTCGAGCAGCACACATGCCATAGGATAGATATCGGTGGCGGTGCTTTGCAAATCAGGACACTTTTTTAAGATTTCAGGTGCGAAATAACCAAACGATCCTGCCAGAAAGCTGTCCAGGTGCGCGGCTTTGACGGAAAAGCCATAGTCGATAATATACACACGCGGTGTGCCATCAGGGAGAAATTCCACCATAATATTCGCAGGTTTGATGTCTCGATGGATGACCCCATGCCGGCTGACTTGATCACGCAGCGCTTCAACCAGAGCAATGCTTAATTGAAACCGCTGTAAATATGTCAGTTGTTTGCCTGGGGTCGCGTAATCATTGTGCAATATAGTGTCGAGGCTTTCCCCGGGCAGCTCTCTCATGGTCAGGTAGCTGTTGTTGGCAATAATTGTTGGGTACTTCATGTGCAGGGCATTTTCTTGCACAGCACCGGTGTATTCAGCAATGACCAAAGAGACGGGGTAGTGCGCACTATGTTGCTGATATTTTATTAATCGTTGTTTGCTTATGCCCTGCTTGCCAATGGCACCGCGGGCTTTCATGGTCTCCGGTGTTAAGGTTCCGGCGATTTTATATACGGGATTGCTGTTGTTTTCTCCGACCGTCATCGTCTTGTCGACAAACTCGTAACGATAGCTAAATCTGTTTCCTTTACGATTTCGGCAGACAATATCAAAATCAGGCGACACACTTCCCTGGGGCCAAAACCGGGTAAGATTATCTTGTCTTTGTTTCTCAAGCGTTTCGAATAGACTGCGAGCATCGTCTTGCGACAGATTCAATGTAGGCATATTTTCTCTCGTTTTGTGTGCTGATGATACGCATCAGGAAAAAATTATCATCATGTTACATTAAAATCACCCAATTCGCGATAGAATCCCGTTAGCTTTCTTCAGGAGGGTTGAACCCATGAAACTGGTTATCAAAGTTGGAACACAAAGTATTTTGTCCACAGACGGCACACCGTTTGAGCCGGTGATGCGTCATCTGGTGGAACAAATCGTCAGCCTGCAAGCCGCCGGGCATCAGGTGCTGCTGGTCAGTTCGGGTGCCGTGGCCTCCGGGCGCAAAATTGCGCGGCAGCTGGCGGGTCGTGAATACGGCAGTTCGCTGGGCGAAAAACAGATGCTGGCCTCCCTGGGGCAGCATGAATTGATGCGGGTTTACTCGGATATGTTTCGCGGGCATCAGATGCTGGTGTCGCAACTGTTGCTGACCAAACAAGATTTTCATACCCGACAGCATTATCTCAATATTGCACGTTTGTTGCGTGAAATTCTTGCGCATAAAAATATCATTCCCATTATCAACGAAAACGACAGCGTGGCGATTGAAGAATTGATGTTCACGGATAATGACGAACTGGCCGGCCTTATCGCGGCGCAAATGAACGCCGACAAGCTGATTATTTTGAGTAATGTTGAAGGGGTTTACAACGGCAATCCTGATGCGCCAGGCTCGGCTTTGATTCCCGTGATTGATCCCAAAGCCGGTTGGCCGAATGTGTCCTGCGGGAAAAGTACACATGGCCGCGGCGGGATGATCAGCAAACTGGGTACTGCAAAGACCATGTCGAACCTCGGGATATGCACCCATATCGCCAGTATTGGCCAGCCATCGGTTGTGACGCGGATCATGGCAGGTGAGGCGCTGGGAACCGTGATTTTACCCAGTCGCAAACGCTCGAACATCAAACGCTGGATCGCGTATCACAGCGATAAAAAAACAGGCCACATTGCCATCAATCCCTGTTTGTTTGACATTCTCAAAGAAAACAAGCGTGTGCTCAGCCTGTTGCCAGTGGGGATTGAGGCCTGTCATGGCGATTTCAAGCGCGGTGATTTGGTGAATATCGTCGCACCAGACGGGCAAACAATCGGCGTGGGCCTGGCCAAATACGACGCGGCGAAATTACAGGATTATCTGGGGCAAAAAGACAAACCGGAATTTATCCACTATGATCACTTACATCTGTTTCTGGAGGGCATGGAATGAGCGAATTGATCAAACAACTGCAAACGGTGAAGGCCGCCGGGCAGGCCGCGGTGATGTTGTCGGAGGCCAAACGGCGTCAGGTTTTGCTGGATCTGGCCGACAGTCTGCGCCAGTCAGCGGCGCGTATTGTGGCGGAAAATGCCCGGGATTTGGCTTTGATGGATCAAGCGGATCCCAAATATGATCGCCTGTTATTGTCGGAACAACGCGTGCAAGCCATTGCGGATGACGTGAGCAACGTTGCCGCCCTGGCGCATCCGGTTTCGCGCATATTGACTGAAAACACTTTGCCTAATGGGCTGACGTTGCAAAAACGTTCCGTACCGCTGGGTGTGGTTGCGGTTATTTACGAATCCAGACCCAATGTGACGGTCGATGTATTCAGCTTGTGTTTCAAGACGGGGAACGCCTGTGTTTTGAAAGGCGGGAAGGAAGCGCTGCACAGTAATCGTTTTCTGCTGACCTTGATTCAGGCGGTTTTGGTGCAGCACGGGATCAACCCGGATATTGTCTATTTATTGCCGCCGGAACGCATCGCCATGGATGAATTGATGAAGGCAGCAGGTTTGATTGATGTGTGTATTCCGCGCGGCAGTCGGGCGCTGATTGAGTATGTGCGCGACCATGCTCGCGTGCCGGTGATTGAAACCGGTGCTGGCATCGTGCATACCTATTTTGATGTCAGCGGCGATCTTGAAAAAGGTCGTGCGGTGATTCATAACGCCAAAACGCGTCGGGTCAGCGTGTGCAATGCGCTGGATTGCCTGATTGTGCACGAGCAACGCCTGGCGGATTTGGGCACGCTGGTCAGTTTACTGGCCGACAAGCAGGTGGAACTTTATGCAGACGAGCGCAGTTATCAGGCTTTGGCAGGCCTTTATCCCGCATCCCTGTTGCATCATGCTCAGTCCGGGGATTTTGGCCGGGAGTTTCTGGATTATAAATTGTCGATCAAAACGGTAAGCTCGGTACAGGAAGCGGTTCAACATATCCAGATTTACAGCTCCGGTCACAGCGAGGCAATTTTGGCGGAAGAGCAGGGGGCGATAGATTATTATCTCGATACAGTCGATGCAGCGGCAGTGTACGTCAACGCTTCAACTGCGTTTACAGATGGTGCGCAATTTGGTTTGGGGGCAGAAATCGGCATCAGCACACAAAAACTGCACGCCAGAGGCCCGATGGCACTGGAAGCTTTGACCAGTTATAAATGGGTGGTTATGGGAGAAGGACAGATTAGATCGTAGGTTGGGCCAAGGGCCAACCTACGCGTCCAACCTTAATTCTTGTCGCGGAAAATAATACGCCCTTTACTCAAATCATAAGGCGTCAACTCCACTTTAACTTTGTCGCCTGTCAAAATCCGAATATAATTTTTACGCATACGACCGGAAATATGAGCCGTAACAACATGGCCATTTTCCAGTTCTACCCGAAACATGGTATTGGGCAGGGTATCAATAACAGTGCCCAGCATTTCGATATGATCTTCTTTTGCCATTGGTCTCTCAGGAAATTAATTAAAATCAAAGAGGCAGATAGTGCACTAAATCGAACGAAATGGCAATCCTTCAATGTGTATTGTTGGGCCAGGGCCCAACCTACCCGCTCAGGAAGATCTGGCTGCGAACGGTTCTGACTTAATAATTATCTTCCGATGTAATCCCATGTTGGGCCAGGGCCGCAACCTAGCCGTTCAGCCAGATCTTCCTGAGCGGGTAGGTTGCGGCCCTGGCCCAACATGGTCGTGGCACGGAGCGTAATTTTGATCTAACCTACAGCGCCGCCAATGCTTTGCTGATCGATTCTGTCATCACTTTCGCATCGCCAAACAACATATACGTGTTATCACGATAAAACAGCTCATTTTCCACGCCGGCATATCCCGGCGACATACCGCGTTTCAGGAACAATACCGTATGGGCTTTTTCCACTTCCAAAATCGGCATGCCGTAGATAGGTGAGGTTGGGTCGGTTTTGGCGGCCGGGTTGGTGATGTCGTTGGCGCCGATGACGAAAGCCACATCGCAAGTGGTGAAATCCTGATTGATCTCACTTTGCTCGAATACTTTGTCATAAGGAATATTGGCCTCAGCCAGCAACACGTTCATATGCCCAGGCATCCGACCCGCAACCGGGTGAATGGCGAAACGCACACGAATACCGCGTTTTTCCAGCGCGTCTACTAACTCTTTCACCGCATGTTGAGCATGCGCAACCGCCATGCCATAACCCGGAACAATAATCACATCCCTGGCATTGCTGAGTAAAAACGCCGCATCTTCACCATTGGCCTGACGCACAGGCTGGGCAGAGCGATCAATATCATGCTTCTGCTCGCCAGCCGTATTTTGCAAACCGCCAAAAATGACATTGAATATAGAGCGGTTCATGCCCACACACATGATGTAACTCAGAATCGCACCACTGGCACCCACCAACGCGCCGGTGATCACCAACAAATTATTACTCAAGGTAAAACCAATACCGGCGGCAGCCCAACCCGAATACGAGTTCAGCATGGAAATCACGACCGGCATATCCGCGCCGCCGATCGGTACAATCAACAAGACGCCAATCAAAAACGACAGCAGGGCGAGGACAACGAAGATAGTCAGCGTCTGTTGCATCACAAACATGGCCAGCAACACCAGAATCGCAACACCCAGCAGTAAATTACAAGCCGCCTGACCTGGAAAGCGCAGCGGTTGACCGGACATCAGACCTTGCAACTTGAGAAAGGCAATAATGGATCCCGAAAACGTAATGGCGCCGATGATCAAGCCCAGGCTCATTTCCACCAGACTGGCTTTTTCAATCGATCCCGGTTCCCCAATGTGAAAGGCCTCGGGTGAAATAAACGCGCAAAACGCAACCAGAACCGCCGCCAGACCAACCAATGAGTGGAAGGCCGCGACCAGTTGCGGAATGGCGGTCATGTTGATTTTAAGTGCGATCAAGGTACCAATGGCGCCGCCGGCGATAATCAAGCCAATCAGCAGCAGATGATGGTGAGTAGACGGCATCATCAAGGTAGAGCCAATTGCAATGGCCATACCAAAAATACCCAGCCAGTTACCGCGTCTGGAAGTCGCCGGACTGGCCAGGCCTTTCAGCGCCAGAATGAAACAGACCGCCGCTACCAGGTAAAACAGTGAAATCAAAGACGTCATGACGATTCCCTTTTTTTATTATTTTTTATACATGCGTAACATACGTTGCGTGACCACAAAACCGCCAAATATATTAATGGAGGTGATGAAAATGGCCAGGCCGCCAAGAATCGTGATATGCCCCGTTAACTGACTGCCCGCCGCGATCAGGGCGCCCAGAATGATGATACTGGAAATGGCATTGGTCACCGACATTAAAGGCGTATGCAGCGCCGGCGTCACTTTCCAGACCACGTAATAGCCCACAAAACAGGCGAGCACAAAAATCGTCAGAATAGCGATGTACGGGTTGCTGATTGCGTTTGAGTCCAGCATGTTAGACCTCCTTGGCGGTTTGGAATGGCAGATATTGGCCATCAGCACAGAGCATGGCCTGTTTGATGATGTCATCGTCCGGGTTGAGTGTCAGCTTGCCCGCCTCAGGCACGAGAAGGCGCATCAGATTGACCAGGTTGCCGCTGTATAACTCGCTGGCGGTAGCAGGAACCAGGCCTGCCATATTGCTGAAGCCAACCAGCGTGACGTCATGATGCTTGACCACTTTGTCGCGTTTGCTCAACTCGCAATTGCCGCCGCGAGAGGTCGCCAGATCAATCAAAACCGAGCCTTTTTTCATCAGATCTACGGTTTCTTTGGTGATCAACACGGGGGCAGGGCGGCCAGGAATCAAGGCGGTGCAAATCACGATATCCGCCAGCTGCGCGTATTGCTGAATCAATTCCGCCTGTTTGGCTTTGTATTCATCGCTCATTTCCCGCGCGTATCCACCACTGGTCTCATTGTCCTGAGTATCGCTGACTTCGATGAATTCAGCGCCCAGACTTTCAACCTGTTCTTTGGCAGCACGGCGAACGTCAAAAGCATAGACAACAGCGCCCAGGCGTTTGGCGGTTGCAATGGCTTGCAAACCGGCGACACCGGCACCGAGAATCAATATTTTGGCTGGATGAATCATGCCGGCCGCGGTCATCATCATGGGCACGGCGCGATTGAAGTGATTAACGCCTTCGAGAACCGCGCGATACCCGGCCAGATTCGCCTGCGATGACAAGCTGTCCATGCTTTGGGCGCGACTGGTGCGGGGAATCAAATTCATGGAGAAAAGCTTGATTTTATGCTTTTGACACCAGGCGATCAATGCGCCATCCGGATCATTGTCGGCATGGGTGATGATCAAAGCCTGAGCAGGTAACTTGGTTAAATTGTCCGCTTTGGGTTCGTTTACAGACAGCAAAATGTCGGTTTGAGCCAGCAGGGCTGCGCGATCAGCGATGATGCTGGCGCCGGCTTGTTGGTAGTCTTCATCATGAAAACCGGAGGCAAGGCCTGCACCTTTTTCACAGAGAACTTGCAAACCCAGTTTGCTGTAATGTTTGACGGCGTTGGGCGTGATGGCAACGCGGGTATCTTCGGGGTGTTCATTCAGGGCTGCAATGATCATGGTTGGTATCCATCTTACTGGGGAAACGTATATCGTATTGTAAATAGAAGCATTTTGCTATGTTTTCCTTGTGATTAAACGCTGTGTACGATATTTTATTTCTCTGATTCATCTCTCCAAAAGGTTGCCTTGTGAAAACAACATTCTTTTCCCTGATCGCACTCCCACTTGTTTTTTTCTCGTTTAACGCCCAGGCTATTTGTATTAAAAATGCATCTGATTTTCCACTGTATTACGAGATTCATAACAAAAATCCCTGCCAGGGCAGACCGAAAGTCAAAGAATATAAAGGAACCCTCCAACAAAACGAGCGCCGTTGCTACGCGCATACCACCGATGATTTGGACTGGAATATTTATCGTTATGACGATGTCAGTATTTTCAAAATAGACGAAAAAGGCGTGCAAACACGGGTTTGCGAGAAAAGAGTGGAAGGCATTTTGAATTGGGTGGACGTGAGTTATATCGATTTTTACAAGCAATGGTGGTGTCTGGATAAGCATGATTATGAGGATTAAAAGCTTGTCATCCAGAGCGAAGCGAAGGATCTCCTGCAGTTAGCACCGAGCCGGCATCAGGAGACCCTTCGCTCCGCTCTGGGCGACACGCTTGAGCATCGTGCCGTAATAGCGTACAGTAGCCGCCGAACTGGACGTCCAACCTGATATCGATGGAAATTCTCTGCTTTTTAGCGGGAACCGTGTTTGCCTGTACGCAATCGCTGTATCCGCTGTTATTTGTTCTGTCTGCGCTGTTTTTCAAAGCGGGCTGGCGTATTATTCTCTGGTTTTTGGCTGCCGTTCTCTGGATTGGGATTCATCAAAGCCTGGTTGCTGATCAGGGCATGCCCGATACCGACATCATCGCCAAAGCCGATCTGATTGGAACCATCACCTCAATACCCGTTGCCCGTAACGGCAAAATCCAATTTGAGCTGACACTCTCCGAGCTGAACCGGCAAGCCGTTCGTGCAACGATTTTGCTGTCTTGCTACACCCATTGCCCGTCTTTCGCCAGCGGGCAGGTTTGGCAAATGCAGGCCAAATTAAAACGCCCGCAAAACGCCGGTAATCCGGGGCAGTTTGATTATCGCCGCATGTTGCAGGCACGCCATATTGCCTGGGTGGCCAATCTCAAGCGCGGGCAAGCTGTTTTGCTCAAAGAACCTGACACGTCTCTGTCCCTGATTGGTTTGCGCGCAAAATTGGCTGACAAGCTCGAACAGGCCTTGCCCGACAAATCTGTGCTGGGCATCACTCAGGCTTTAACCCTGGGGTTGACCAACGACATCAGCAACGAACAATGGACTCTGTTTCGCCATACCGGTACCACCCATCTGATGGTGATATCCGGCGCGCACATCAGTCTGGTAGCGGGGTTGGCTTATTGCCTCGTCTATTGGCTCTGGCTGTGTTCCAGCCGTCTGTGCCTGTACCGGCCAGCCGTGCAAGCGGCCTCGATTGCCGGGATTTTAACCGCATTGATTTATGCGCTGCTGGCCGGTTTTTCTGTGCCGGCTCAACGTGCGCTGCTGGCTTTTTGCCTGCTGTTGTTACGTCATTTTTTCAGTCAACGCATCAGTGCCTGGCAAAGTTGGCGTTACGCTTTGTTGCTGGTGTTGATTCTGGAACCTCACGCGGTTTTGCTGTCCGGCTTTTATCTGTCCTTTCTGGCAGTTGCCGTGTTGATTGCCTGTAACCAGCGGATTGCGCTGGATGGATGGAAAAAAGCGCTGACCTTGCAATTGGCCTGTTTGATCGGCTTGATGCCGGTGACCCTGTATTTTTTCTCTTATGGTGCTGTCGCTGGCTTTTTCGCCAATCTTTTCGCGATCCCCCTGGTGGGCTATGTAATTGTACCGCTGGCCTTGTTGTCTCTGTTGATCAGTCTGATCCACCCCTTTACCTGGTTGATGCTGCCACTGCAATTTGCCGTCAAAACCTTGCTGGCCTGTCTTGCCTGGCTGGATCGATTGTCGTTAATGAATCTTGATATGACTCTGGCCAATACCGGATCCATGCTGGCCTTGATGGCGGCAATCATCATCCTCGTCTTGATCCCAATCAGAGCCATTTTGCCATTCGCCCTCGTTTTGTTCGTCACGGCTTTGTATCCTGCTTATGATCGAAACAAACCAGGGGATGTTCGTGTTCGTATTCTGGATGTTGGCCAGGGCCTGGCCGTTGTGATCAGCAGCGCCGATCACACGATACTGTATGACACCGGTATGAAATTTTATCAGGGAGGCGACATGGCGCAAATGGTGATCATCCCTTATCTGGCGACGCAGGGCATCAACAAACTGGATAAAATTATCATCAGCCATCCGGATATGGACCACCGCGGCGGTCTGGCATCGCTGGACAAACGCTTTCCGGGAACAGAGTTGATCGTGGACAATCCGGGCTTTTATCATCGTGGTCAAAGCTGTCATGATTATCCTCCCTGGAATTGGGATGGCGTATCCTTTCGATTTTTGCCGGTTCGTCAGGCGTTTCGCGATAAGAATAATTCTTCCTGCGTTTTACAGATCAGCAATAACGCAGGAACCGTATTGCTGCCCGGGGATGTGGAGGCGCTGGCCGAACAGTATCTGAGCAGCACCTGGGCGCAGAAACTGGCTTCTGATATTCTGGTGTTACCACATCACGGTAGCAAAACGTCGTCAAGCCGCGAGTTCATTCATCAGGTCGCACCGCGCTACGCAGTTATTGCCGCCGGATTTGACAATCGCTATCATTTTCCCCATCAACAAACGCTGGACACCATGACAGCAAATCATGTCACGGTGTTTGATACCATGAGCTGCGGCATGGTGACCTTTGATCTGCGTGCTGGAGAGGCCTTGCGTGAGCCGGATTGCTATCGAAATCAAGGGAATATCTCATTATCCATATTGACAGAAAAATGAACACACTGCATAATGGTATGGTTTTTAATCGATGGGGTTTCAGTATGCGCGTTTTGGTGTTTTTGGTCGGTGTTTTGGGATTGTTTACACAGGCGGCAGCGCAAAACATTCCGCAAATCTGTTCGCAGCAACATTGCATGGCCGTCGTAGACGCCGGCAGCACCGGATCGCGCTTGCATATTTACGCGTATGGTTCGGGCAGCAATCCATCTATCACCGAATTATGGTCCAAAAAAGTCAATCCAGGCGTTGCCTCTCTTGAAGCCAAAAAAGACCGGGTCGATGCCTATCTTAATGACCTGTTTCCTGATTTGGGAACGCAAAAAATTCCCGTTTATTTTTACGCGACTGCCGGCATGCGTTTGTTGCCGCAACCCAAACAGCAAAAAATCTACACACTGATTCAGGGCTGGTTTGCCAATCGCGCTGACTGGACTTTGATTCAATCCCAAACCATCGCCGGTTCGGATGAGGGTTTGTACGCTTGGCTGGCGGTTAATTATCAAACGGGTGGCTTGAAGGATGGCGGAGAACCCGTTGGTGTGATGGATTTTGGCGGGGCATCGGTGCAGGTTGCTTTTCCGGTTAAAGATGCGCGTGATATTGAACCTTCCAATCTGAAAGAAGTTGAAGTGAATGGCAAACGCGTTAATCTGTTCGTGCACAGTTTTCTCGGGCTTGGGCAAGTCGAAATGTCTCATCAATTTCTTAATGCGCCTGCCTGTTTTTCTGTTGAGTATGAATTGCCTGACGGGTTTCCGGCGCAAGGTGATGCTTATGCCTGTGCAGCAAATATCGCCACGCTGGTGAAATCGGTACATCAGGTCAACGACATTGTGCAACCATCGATGGCGTCCAGTTCTGCGAAAAACTGGTACGCGCTGGGTGGTGTGGCAGCGTTGGCCCAGGGCAAGATTTTTTCTTTCAACAATCTGCAATTTACCAACACGCAATTGCTGGAAAAAGCGAACAGCCAGGTCTGTCAGCAATCCTGGTCCAGTTTGCTGGCGAGTTGGCCGGATGATGATTTTTTGTATGGCGATTGTTTGTTTCCAGCTTATTATTACGCAGTGTTTGTCGATGGGTATGGTTTGAACCCGGATCAGAGCATTCATTACTTTCCATCGGAGCAAGAAGCTGATTGGACTATCGGCGTGGTGTTGGCGCATCAGAAAGCGTCTGTTTGATCACTCCGAACTTGTTGGGCCAGGGCCGCATAGCCGTCAGGTTTAGGGAAAAGCTTCGGTGTATCAGGTGGCACCGTGCCACAATCAGGAGACCCTTCGCTTCGCTCTGGGCGACACGCTTGAGCATCAGAGTGAAGGGCAGTCTTGCAACCCACAACGCAATCCAAACGTGTCGCCCAGAGCGAAGCGAAGGGTCTCCGTACGCTCGCTTGGCACCGAAGCTTTTCCCTTAACCTGACGGCTATGGGCCAAGGCCGCAACCTGCTCGTTCGCAGCGAGATCCAGGCAGGTTGCGGGCTGATGTCTCGAACCATTCACACAAACCCTGTATATATGATATATATTGACGCTTTACCCCCAAATTGAGCTGCCATGACCAAAATAACCAGTATTGATCCCCAGGAAATCGCCAAATTTGCCCAGGTGGCTGATGAATGGTGGGACAAAAACGGCGCCTTGAAAACTCTGCACGACATCAATCCGGTTCGCCTTGATTTTATCAAACAATATGTGGATATCCGTGGCAAACGCGTGCTGGATGTGGGTTGTGGCGGCGGTATCTTGTCAGAATCCATGGCTATGTCCGGAGCCGATGTGACGGGCATTGATGCGGAAACTACCGTGATCAGCAGTGCCGCTATGCATGCCAAACAGCAAAATCTCGATATAGATTATCAATGCGTTGCCATTGAAGACTTCGAGGCCGAGCCCTTTGATGTGATCACCTGCATGGAAATGCTGGAACACGTCCCTGATCCGCAACTGGTGATTCAGCATTGCGCCCGATTGCTCAAGCCGGGGGGATATTTGTTGCTATCAACCATCAATCGCAACTGGAAGGCCTATGCCAGCACGATAGTCGCTGCTGAATATATTTTGGCTTTGCTACCCAGACAAACACATGATTACAACAAATTCATCAAACCCGGCGAGCTGGCAGCTTGTGTCAGGCAGGCCGGGATGGATGTGGTCGGTTTACGGGGAATGGGCTATAACCCTTTGAGCCGCACGGCCAGTTTGAACGAATCGGTCTCGGTTAACTATTTGATGTCTTGCTTCAAAGGCTGAAGTTTTTTGTCCACATAACGTTGCTGGTACCGTTGATGAGCGTATTTGGCTTGATCTTCGGTTACCACATCTACTTCGTTGCCATACAAGTCAACACGCGCTGTATTGGTTTTTTGGCAGTTTAAATAGGCGGGGGAGGAGCTATAATAGCTCAACGCTTCACGCAGAGATTTTTTGCTGAATGCCGGCGAGTCGAGGCGTTCGTAAAATTCAACAATTTCATCAAAAATGCCAATCTGCAGCGGTTTAATCTGTTTACCTTTTTTGAAAAAAGCATTGGGAAAATGTTCAATTAACCAATCGATAATGGCTTGCTTGTCTTTTTTAACGAGCTCGTTTTGTTGGTTCATATTGTTAACTCTGAAATTCCTGTGAACTTAAGTTGGTAATAAACTATCATAATCAGCGCGTTTGGCAAGCAGGAAGTAAACAAGCCCACGAAGCTGTCTGGATTGAAACTCGTAGGAGTATGATTTGTCAGGTTTTTTTTCATTGGTTTGTTATATAACAATTTTATTGATTGTTTTTTGCCGTCATTGTTCGAAGCACGGAACCATGACATGTTGGGCCAGGGCCGCAACCTACCCG
>Ga0075012_10001513_pt1 | contig 23483 bp, 22 predicted proteins | sample All_14_2_FD_71474 | JGI IMG/M metagenome (GOLD analysis project Ga0075012, IMG submission 71474) | Freshwater microbial communities in response to fracking from Pennsylvania, USA - Allegheny Zone_MetaG_DW_15 | ecosystem: Environmental > Aquatic > Deep subsurface > Groundwater > Drilled...
CCGTCCGAGGGCGAACAACAAAAGGACAACAAGCCAGACCTCTTTGTTTATGCGGTCATCCCGAACGGACGGGGCAACCGTATTGGGTCAAGGCTCGGTGTCGTGTTCAATCACAAGACCGGGGGCGGCTTCACGCTCTATCTCGATGCCGTTCCCATCCCAAATGGCGTACTGGTCGAGATTGCCGTCACGCATTTCGTGGACAGTGAAAAACTGGCAAAAATCATGTCGTTGGGCATCTCGAACATTGAAGTGGATTTGAGCAGCTTTTTGAATGAACCACTACATTTTCAAAAGCTCGCCAACATCCTGATTGAGCAGGTTGAACAAAAACGTTGGGTCTTCAATGTCAAGTTGGAGGAGCTACTTCAAAAAAAACTGAAAGAATTGGAAGCCGAGGAGAAAAGGCAGAAATTGGAACAGGCGGAAAATGCCCGAATGCAGAAGGAAGAACGGGAAGAAATTCAGCTGAGAGAATTGGAAGAAAAAGCGCAGAGAGAAGTGTTTTATCAGTTCTATAAAAAGCCTATAGTGGTCAGGCGGCCAAAAAATCTTGGGTCTTTTAATGGCGAAGCCCTGCACGTGGACGATTGTCCGCTCAAAAAGAACTCCTTCCATATTGGGGGCGGTTTTTTCAATTATTTTGCAAACGTGAATATCAATTGTCGGTGGTGTGACCATTACAGGGGAATGCGGGACGAGAAAACCGCTATTGTCTGTTTGCACGATTACCACACCAAGATGAACAATACGAAGTGAAGCTTTGGCACATGGATTTGATAGTATGCACACCAACAAGGGCTTCGCTAAAAATAAACCCCAAATTGCGCCCATAGCGATTCCCGTTCATTGCATATGTCAAAAGCTGTTTAATCTAAGCTAGTTACAAATTCCAACGCTCACGAAAAAAGTGTCTATGATAAAGTTCTGCCAACTTTGCAGAAAACTCTTTTTTCAATTCTTCTTCAAAGGCAATGCGCAATGCTGGGATTCCCTATCCTGCCGACGGCGGTATTGCTTCAAAAAGTCATGTATCCACCCCTGTATTTTCTGACATATCTTGGCAGTGTAGCGGGTATGGATGCAGAAAAGGGCATCCTTTGTGGCCATAGATTTCGCATTACTATAGGCCAAATTCACTTCAAATTGCTGTGGTTCCAGTGAAGCGACTCTGATTGCATGCAAGTCAACCCGAAATCGAATGGATACCATTGTTGCTGCCAAGACATTGGCAAAGGGATATACGTCTTCATTATACCGTTTTTGGCGACGCCAAGCCTAGTTCTAGTTACGGTCGGACGACAGCGTCCAGTCCTTGCAACTGTATGTCGTTTTATCTTGTTAGGCAAAGCGCTCAACTTTTTTTCATGACAGACATGCCGAAAGGAGTATCCCCGTTAAATTAAGACGGTGGTCGGAAATTTTATTTGGAAAATGAGTCAAACTAAGAGGGCAGCCAAATAAGATTCTATGGATAACGATTTTTCAAAATCGCATTTCTAGTTTCTTGAAAAATGAACGGCTTCTAAGCTGTATACCCATCAAAAATTTCAATGTAACTTATTGATTATCAGGCTATAAATTTCCGGGCACCGTCTAAGTCGCTCAGGGTGTTCACAATGCGTTTTTCACTAATGTGCTTTTTCCGTAGTTTTCAATAATCTGCATTAAAATTTAAAAACTATTTGTAACTTTGGCTTCAACTTAATAGCTGTATAGTCTTGATGCTTTTACCCATCGTTTTACAACCCACCAACTGCTTATTAGTTGGGTTTTATATTGTTGGATTTAAAACCGATTACTCACATTTTTAAAAAATACCTTTATGAAAGCATCAATTTTTCTAACAATTAGCAGAGTTCAAAAATTTGGAAGACTCACAAAAGATTTACTTGCACATGTGCTTTTGAGATTAACGTGTTGTGCAGCTTTACTCTTCTTGTTCACGAGTTCAGCCGCTTTTGGCCAGAGCAGTGAATTTCCAACTTGCATACAAGATGAGACGAATTCCTCACAATGCACGCAAAACATTTCAATTAAAATGTACTCAACCGGCTATCCGACTGATTGCGGAGATCACAAATTTCAAGTTTATTTTGAAAATAATGGTAGCCTTGGCGCACCTACTGTACTTGGTTTTCAATCAATGCATGTCAGATTCAAGATAACAGGGGATGCCGTTTTTGACAAACAGTTTTTTATCGGCAACAATTCAACAATTTATAGTTTGCCAAATTCTAACATACTTACATCCTTTACAACGGACAATTACCATAGCTTTTTTTATGCTCAAGGTAAAGTATTGGATTGGTACATAGCTTGTGATAACACGCTATATGGTGGAGTTCATCAATTTGCGGTAGGAGCACCGGGAGGCACAAAGAAGGACATTCTCAACGCCTATTATATAACGGATGCGCTAAAGTCGGGTAGCTCAAACGATAATATCAGCATATCCATTGAATCTGCTGAGGTGACAGGAATCACTACCGCAAACCCTCCATCACCATTTTTAACATGTTCCAGTAGTTGTTGTAGCCTGACAGCAGGGTCGAACATCACGGTGACGGCTGGATATACTTATGCATGTAGTAATAACCTTTCCGGTGTGTTCTTATCCCCGGTAAATTTTCCGGCAACGGGTGAAATTCAAGAAATTACAAATTCACTTGAGATAGAAAATACAGGTTCAAGTTTCGATTTTGATGAGCTTGATATTCGAATTCGATTTACAGATGTAAATGAATCAATGCCCAATATTGAGATAGCTCAACTGTTATCCTCACCGATTATTTCAGAAGCAATCTATGACGAGAATGGGAGTGGTAATGCAGGTGAAACAAGCACATTTTATTTTAAATATGGTGCCGGTACATTGGTTAATGGCTCTAATCCGTTTCTAGATTTTTTATGTTTAAACCCGCAAGGATTTGAAAACTTGGAAGGAGAAGGGCAACTCGTGGTCGAATATATAAGAATTAAACCCTCTGGGGGATCTTCTTGCTGCAAAATCATGGACGAAACTGAAGTAGATTGTGAATTTCCAGGAGAACCAGAATGTGACAATGGAGATTTGACAATTCGTATTGCTGCCCCACAAAGCAGTCCTTCTGGACCTTGCAACACAGGATTTTCGGTAAATTTAGATATTTTGGGGACTGGAAATCTTTATTTGGAAGAGCTGTATATAGAAATTGATGTTGTAACCTACGGGATGCTGGATTTTTCGGAAATCATCGCCAACGATGCTTCCCTCAGTTGCGTGAATGCCACCAGTTGCCCCAACACTGGTTGTTCGTCCGTGTGCAACAATGGCAAGATCATCATAGACTTTTCAGATGCAATGAGCCCATTGTATGTAAATAATGGGGATTTCTTCGATGTCTTGTTCGATGGGAACAATGGTGGTATTTCAAGCATCAATGTCACCCAATTAAAGATAAAAGAACTGGTGGAAGAGGCTTGTATTCCCGATTTTGTTGTTTATCCTGGGTTGATATTTCCAATAGAGAAATGCGACTATTGTAGCAGTATTGAAGCCTCCACTGGGGAATATGACGGCACTTACACCTTAAATAGTGCTTGCGAATCAGGGATTTCGCTCTATTTAGACCTTGGTTCAGAAAATGTTGATGAAATTGAAATGGAATTCAATTTATCAGTAACAGGTTCGGTAACTATTAGTTCTGCCAAATCTGAATCATTTTGTGATGCACTGTCCAATAGTTGCGACCCAGGTGCTGGTTCTTCCAATTGCATGGAGATCAGTGGGAATACGGTCGTTTTACACTATTGCGGTAGTCAACTTACTGGCATCCAACAAATAGACCTCGTAATGAGCGGAACTGGGATGGTATCCGAATTAAATTTCACTACACTTAAGGTCCATCCTGTTAGTGGATCAACATGTGATGTTTTATATGTTGGTGCTGACACAGGGGTTTTTCCTCTCACCCCATCAGGGTCCAGTTGTCCTTCTTGGAATTTATTCGGTTATGTTCGGGATGAACTTGGTCATGGACTTGAAAATGCTGAAATCTGCGTGACAGAAGACGAATTAACTGATCCAGTTTATCCAGTTAATGAATATGACTGCGTCAGTGCTGTTGAAACATCATTGAGCGATGGTGATAATTCTGGAATCTACCAAGCCACATTTAGTGCACAATCCGATTCAAAGTACTTGACGCCAACAAAGAACTGCGCAGACCTACCAGGAGCTACTACTTTTGACCTGGTATTAATATCAAGACATGTGCTGGGAATTTCACCTCTAGGTTCACCTTACAAGATAATTGCTGCGGATGCCAATCACTCGCAGACGGTGACAACCTTTGACATAGTTGAAATACGAAAATTAATTTTATTTATCAACACAGTATTTCCTCACAACAGTTCTTGGAGGTTCGTAGACGAGAGCTATTCTTTTCCAATTCCGGCCAATCCTTTCGCATTTGTATTTCCCGAATTCATTGAAGCATCGCTTAGCGAGCCCCCACCTTTCAACTTTGTCGCTATAAAAGTAGGCGATGTGAACAATTCAGTTGTGTTAACTAACGATTGTACAACTTCTTTTGCCCCAGAAAGCGACCCTGTTGACAGGGACAAACCCGGATTGACTATTGCTGCTAAGAACAGTCTAAACTTGAAGGCCGGAGATAGTGGCTGGTTAGATTTCACGCTCAGCGGTGAACAGGCTACATCAGCATGGCAGCTTGGTCTCTTATTTGACCCTTCTATTTTGCAGATTGACGAAATAAGAACGAACCCAGACTTTCCGGATTTCAATGTTGACGACAATTTTGGTGTAACAGAAATTATTGATGGGAAACTCAGGTCACTTTGGTACTCACCAAATGGCAATCCGAGATTTTTCGATAAAAGCGAAACTATATTTAGCGTACACGTAAGAGCGGTCCGGGATATTGACGATGCAGCAAGTCTAGTTGACATTGACAATAGGGTGTTAAATAGCCTTGCCTATTCTGAAGACGGCACCGAATACGCTTTAGGGATGACTCAAGGAAATACTGCAGCGACGACTATCCAAACCAATGGGCTAGCCGTAAAAATATTGCCAAACCCTTTCTCACAAAAGGTTACATTTAACTTGGGCGCCCCACGGAACGAATATTTCAACATCACAATTATTAACCAACTTGGCGAAACTGTTGCGAATTGGAGGGGTCAGGTACCTGAATTGGATGCAAACGTTGTTTTTGATAAAACTGAAAATTGGGGCACGGGCGTTTTCAATTACGTGATACAGACATCCAATGGATTTACATCTGGGAGGATGACCAAAATCTGAACTTAACTATATCATTGGGTAGGAGTTGGCAAACATTGCTCAACTCCTACCATCCTATTTTAATAAATACTAATCTCATGACAATTCAAATTACTAAAATCGTCAGCATTTTTGCTTTTAGTTTTATTTGTTTTTCTAAAACTAATGCAACGACAATCTATGTAAGCTCTATTGCTGGTGGATCGGATAACGGCCTCACCTGGGCCAGCGCCTTCGTTGATTTGCAGGACGCCCTTGCTGCCTCACAGTATGGCGATGAGATTTGGGTGGCGTCAGGTATCTATCGACCAACCACTACCACCAATCGGAACATATCCTTTGAAATCCCGAATGGCATAAAATTGTACGGTGGCTTTCTTGGCAGCGAAACAAGCCTGAACCAACGTGACTGGCAACTGAACCAAACCATATTGAGTGGCGACATAGGAGTCGTGGGGGATGCCACTGACAATGCCTACACGGTCGTTTACATGACTGATATGGACTCCAGCAGTGTTTTCGACGGCTTCACCATTGTGGATGGCAACGCTAACGCAAATTCTGCTAATGAACCCGTTACAGCAAGGAGCAAGTCGGGCGGAGGGGTCTATATTACATCTAATGACATGAATATTGCCACAGCACCTAAAATTTCGAATTGCAAGTTTAACGGGAACAATGCTGCTTGGAACGGCGGAGCCTTGTATATTTTTAACAAGCAAAACTTTATTGTCAATCCTTTTTTCGAGTCCTGTATGTTTAGCACCAATTCTAGCAAATTGGGTGGCGCTGTAAGCATATATGGGGGAAATGATGGCGACAACCTCGTTTTTAAAAATTGCATCTTTGAAGCAAACTTTGCTTTTAATGGTGCAGGCATGCATTACTACAATTTGTACGGAACGCATCAATTGGTGCTGGATAGCTGCTTGTTTGATGTGAATTTTGCAGATGACAGTGGGGGCGGATATTTTCAAGAGGTCACAAATCCAAATGAAACCCAACTTTTATTAAGTAATTGTATGTTCTCCAACAATAGTGCCAATGGTGGCGGAGCTATAGCCAGTATCAGTTTTGTCGACAGTTCTAAAATGTTGATTCAAAGATCTTTATTTCACGACAATTTCGCATATGAAGGCGGGTCGATTCAAAGCATCTATGACAAGATATCCATATTTTCCACAGAATTTAATAGAGAACTTGGAGTTGCAACTGCTGCCAGTATCTATGCTAATGAAAGTAGCGTTAATATTTACGACTGCATTTTTAACAGATGTATTTGCAATGAAGGCCAGCTATTAGCTATCGGGTCAAGCAATGCACTTGACACCTTTAGGATAATCAACAGTACCTTTTTCAATAATGAAATAAGTTTGGGCATTTTGACTATTGTTGATTATTTTAACTATTCAATAGTAAATTCAGTGTTTTGGGGTAATGCACTAAGTGCACAAGGAAAGGTGTTTTCATCGAATCAAAACCCGTTCTATGCCAATATTTACAAATGCGTCTTTGATGTGCCGAATAGTTCTTATTTGATGCCCAACCCGGCAACCTTTGGCTCTGGCAACATCTACAACCTCGACCCTCAATTCGCTGACCCCGAAAACGGGGACTTCCGTCTCCATCCCTGTTCCCCCGCCCGCAACGCAGGCAGCAACGCCATCGTGGACTCATTGGGCATTCTGACAGATATAGAAGGGAGCCCTCGTATACAGGGCGGCATCGTGGACATGGGTGCCTACGAGTCGCCTGTATTCCAAGCAATCTCGGCCACCGTCACCTCTCAGCCTTGCAACGGAGCAGGCGACGGCATCGTGGCGCTGACCTTGGAGAACGGCTGCCCGCCCTTCTTCCTAAACTGGGGAGCGGACAGCATTTTTTCCGATACTTCACTGGCAGTGATAGGGTTGCCAGTCGGTACGCACTCCATCACCATCACAGACGGGCGCATGGAGAGCGACACCATCGATGTCACCCTGACGGCGGCCCCAGCCATCACTGGCAGTGCCACCGCAACGAACGTAGCCTGCCCAAGCGGCACTGGCACTTCCCTTGGCGGAGTGGCCAGCATCGAAGCGGTGGGTGGCACGGGGGCATTTAGCTTTATGTGGAGCAATGGAGCTAGCACAGCGACCGTCACCAACCTGACGGCAGGCCCCACGGGAGCAAGCGTTTATCAGGTCACTGTCACCGACGCCAACGGCTGCACCTTCACAGACTCCGTCACCGTTGGCACGGTTGGCAGCCTCACCCTCGGCATCAATATCAGCCCCATCACCTGCGCTGGCGACTCGGACGGCTCAGCTACGATTCAGCCCATAGGTGGCACTGCACCCTTTACCTGGCTCTGGCAAAACGGGGAAGATTCTCCCATACTTGATAGCCTGAGCGGCGGCAGCTACGCGGTCACCGTCACCGATGCGCTCGGCTGCACAGGGGACATTGACTTCACGGTGAACCCGCCTACGGTGGTTACGGTTAGCGTCAGTGCCATGAATCCTCCCTGCTATGGCGGCCTCGGCACGGCCATTGCAAGCACCACGGGCGGAACGGGCAGCTTCCAATATGCCTGGGACAACGGGGCGATGACGTCATCCACAATGCTCACGGCAGGCCTGCACACCGTCTCCGCCACGGATGCGCACGGCTGCACTGGTACGGATACCGTGACAGTCACAGCCCCGCCCGCCCTCACGGTGAACGTAAGTCCCGAACCGCCTACCCTCTGCTTTGGCGCATCGGACGGAGCGCTGAACGTGGCGGCCAGTGGCGGTACGCCGCCCTACGAATGGGGTGCCCCCATCGAAAACTTGCCTGCTGGCAACTACATTGTGACCCTCACGGATTCCAACGGCTGTTCGGCGACGGGCGGGGCCACCATTGCGGAGCACCCTGAAATCACGGTAATGGACACCATTGTGAACGCCAGCAGCCCCATGGCCTCGGATGGCAGCATCACGCTGACCTCGGTGTTGGGCGGCACGGGTAGCGGCTATAGTTTTATGTGGGATAATGGGGTGACTTCGCAGAACCTGACGGGCGTTCCGACTGGCGAATATTCCCTGACGGTGACGGACTTGCAGGACTGTACGGCCCATTTTTCTTTTTTCGTGGATTTCGAAACGGCAGCAGGGGAGGTGGAAGGCAACCCTTTCGGGGCCGTTATCGTGCCTAACCCGTCGAGCAGCGATAAAGCAAGGTTGTTGCTGCAACAGCCGATACCCGGTCTTGATATGTGGGTGATGGATGCACAGGGCCGTATGGTATCATCTGGTGTTTTGACCTCCTCGGGATTTGCCCTACCAAATGGGCTTGCTGCAGGTACATATTGGGTAGTTTTGGATAATGGGGAGAAAAAGACTTTGCTGAGGTGGACAGTGTTGCGATAGCCTATTAATTAGGCTGTTACTTTAAGCCAATAGTCTGTGAAACTTTAGGTTCCTAGGCTGCAGCCTTGACGCCGAAGTTACTGATATGCTCAATGGCCGGATGATTTTTAGGGGTCTGCATCTTTGCCGATTATTGCCCAAGATTTTCACGGACTATAGTAATAGTGGACAAGCTCAAATATCTTACTGTCCTTCACCACCCTTAACTCATCGACAAACTATCTCCCAAAAGCTTGTGCCTTGTCAAATGTTGCTGCTTGAAAATACTTGGAGCGCAATAGCCCCCAATAGTAGAGGAGGATAAGGATTCTTTGGCGTCTTTTTAACGGCGGGCTGCCCATAGTTGTAAGCTAACCTAAAAGTTTTATCTTTCGCCCAAATCAGAATAACCGAGACGCATAGAATGGAAGTAGTTTGCCTAGAAACACAAGCCTTTTACTCCCTCATCGATGAAGTGGTGAAGAGATTGAGGGAGCAGCACAAGGAGAAACCGAAATGGGTTTCGACCGAAGAAGCCATGGAAATTCTGCATATAACCTCAAAGACCACGCTGCAAAAATTCAGGGACGAAGGGAGTATTCGTTTTTCGCAGCCGAGCGCAAAGGTCATTTTGTACGACCGTGAATCCCTTGATGAGTTTCTAGAAAAACATGCAAAAGATACGTTTTGATGAAAGAGGAAAAAGAAATACAGGATGGCTTCAATGCTGGCTACCTCATTGCCAAGCACCTGCCCGACCTGTCCGGGAAACTGCAAAAGGGGCTTGCCAGCAAGGAGGATGATTTCGCCAAAGGTTTCATGGCTGGGGCAAAGGAGTTTACAGGAGAGGCATCAAAACCACGCACCAGAAACTATGATGTACGGCATCTGGCCAAAGACCCAAAATCCCCAGAAAAAGGCAAAAACAAGGACAAGTATGAGCGGGATATCTGACTTTCGCTCATCTAAGAGTAGAAGTAAATAAAAATGGCAAATCCACGCATTTGAAATAGAAAAGGAAGTCACCCTTCAAAATTAACCGAATAATTTTTTGGATTGTAGTCCAGGATTTATAGATTTGTAATATCCAACATTCTTTGAATCCAGCAACCTGGATTATCCCACATTCCTCGGTTGCTATCTCAAAATCCGATACAATGAAAACAATTACACTTTTTATCATTCTTTTGTCTCCTCTCTTTATCTATTCCCAAACTTTTGACGAGATAAAAAAATCCGTTTCACTTCACAGGGCCAGTTCCGCGGACTACGGATTTAGTGTTTCCATAGATGGAAATTTTGCCGTCGTCGGTTCCCGTTCGGATAAGTTCGACGTTGACAGCCTGAACAACATGGGGAACGCAGGGGCGGCTTACATCCTCGGAAAAGACGAAGGCGGAACCAACAATTGGGGCATCATGCAGAAAATCGTGGCCTGCGACAGAGATCCCGGGGCCTTTTTTGGGCACAGCGTCTCAATATCGGGCAATTATGTGGTGGTCGGGGCAAAGCAGGAAGATCATGCCGGCTGTAATTTCAACAGTTCGAAAACGGATGCCGGAGCCGTTTATATCTACAAATACGACACATGCACCGGAGTCTTTACATTCCTTAAGAAATTGGTGGCGTCCGACCGGACAGCAGCCGATCATTTCGGCTGGTCTGTTGATTTGGACGGAGAAAAGCTCATTGTTGGTGCCTATACTCAGGATAAGGATCAAAACGGCGGGAATACTATATCTAATGCCGGGGCTGCCTACATCTTTTATAAGTATCAGGGTGGAACCGATAATTGGGGGCAAGTTCGGAAAGTGGTAAGCTCGGACAGAGGCGGGGGCGATTATTTTGGGCATAGTGTTTCAATATCGGGAGATTACGCCATTGTCGGCGCACTGGAAGAAGATCATGACGCTTCAGGTGGAAATACTCTTTCAAGTTCTGGGTCGGCTTATCTGTTTTATATTGATGAAGGTGGTTCAAATAATTGGGGGCAAATTCAAAAAATTACAGCCTTTGTCAGGAACTCCGGGGATCACTTTGGTAGCGGTGTCGGAATTTCAGGAGATTATGCCATCGTCGGGGCCTATTTGGAAGATGAAGATGCATCCGAGAGCAGCACGGTAAACAATGCGGGATCAGCTTATATATTCAAAAGGGATACAAATACCGTAGATACTTGGAATGGCCTGAAAAAAATAGTGGGAATACACCGATCTAACAGCGATCAGTTTGGGTTCACCGTGGCTATTTCGGGAGAGAAAGCGGTAGTTGGAGCTAATTTTGAGGACAGTGATGAAAACGGCGGTTCCTCTTTAACAAATGCCGGGTCGGCCTTCATTTATTGTAAAAACAATGGCGGCACGGATAATTGGGGGTTAAGCCAAAAAATAGTTGCAAGCGATAGAAGCTCTACCGACAGGTTCAGTCACGGAATAGACATTTCAGGGGACTACATCATTTCGGGCGCTTACCAACATAACCTAGATGAAAACGGAGGGAATTCGATTTCGGATGCAGGAGCCGCCTACATTTTTGAGTACAACCCCAGTTCGCCGCTAATATATTACCCCGGCACCAATCAGGTGGGATTAACACCCAAAATTTTTGCAGATGATGAGCCAGTATTTTTTCCAAACCCGGTGACAAATGACTTGAATGTAATCTTGCCCGAAGGAAGAAAGGTCAAATCAATCCGCGTTTATGATATGAAGGGAAGACCACTCATAACAACAAACGACAATTTTTCAATTTCACTGAGCTTGCTAAGTGCTGGCCTTTATACCGTGACATTGCAAACGATGGACGGATTACACTTTCAGAAAAAAATCGTTAAACGGTAAGGCAATGTGTGTTCTCCGGCACGGCTAAAAAATGATAACCAAAGAGACTTATGACATTAAATGCAATCAGCACCAAATCGTAAAAATTCCGATGGATGGAGTTCGACCTGCAAAAGCCAAGACTGGTGGGCAGCCGTCATTCGTTGAAAAAGGTCAGCGAATGACGAGGAAAGGGTGGGGGCCGGAATCAAAAAATCGATGGCAAGAGAAATGGTCAGATTTTATGGGGTAGCTCGCATATAATCTTACTAGCACTTTTGGGCACTAACATTCACTTTGGTCTAGCTCAGGAATCAATGTCAGCTTGGCATCCAACGCTTGCGCCCAGCAGAAAAAATTAAAGCTCGTTGGGAGCCGTTGCCCGCACTCCCATTTCGAGCAAAGCCTATCGGCAGTGCCCATCCTGCTGTCCACATCTTCCTGGGTCAGTCCAAGTTCCTTGCGCCTATTAATGAACTGCTTGACAATAGCACTCAGGAAATCATCCCTTGCAGGTTGGGTTGTACCATTGGTCTGGGCACCATTTTTTGATTTTTGCTTTTGAACGACCTTCATCAGCATCCCTTTCTACTCTCAACCTATGGCATCAAGTTAAGGTATCCTTCCCATAGCGTGAAGCTCACAGTTTTTCACAAAAATTCAGCCTACCTAATTTCTTATAATAGATATTCCTTGCGGCAGTTTTTTGAATTGCAATCAAAGGTTGTGCTTCTTATTTTCTTTTGGACTTGGAGAAGCATTTTGCCTGTTTGGGACGGCCTTATCCTAATACGTGATCTGCCAAACATCAAAGGAAAGGAATGAAAGATGAGCTTAGTGATAATAAAGGAACCGAAAGAACAGAATGTCCAAGCGGTGGGAGAATTTGAACCGGGTACTTGGTTCTTGGACTTGGATGGGCAGATTTCGGTCGTGCTGATTGATGAACGAACCTACGAAAAAAGGGTGCTTGTGATAGGTGCCACTTGCCGCCCCTATATTGCCAGCCGGGCACCTTGGCATTTCAGGGCCTCAAAGGTCCTGTCCAGTGGCACCATCCTGCAAATCGTACAGCCAGGCAACTATGAGGAGCGTCCAAATGCCGAGTGAAAAACCTGATATACTACCTAGTTCCAAGCCTATACCTACCGACAAGTATCTGACAACTGGTCAGGCAGCAAGAGAACTTTCCCTTGCACCAGGGACACTCCAGAATTGGCGTAGCGAAGGTATCGGCCCAAAATTCTTTAAGCACCGCCACAGGGTTTTTTACCTCATGAGCGACATCCAAGCTTACAAAGAGGAACATTTCGTTTTCTGTAAGTCAACGGCGGACTGGAAACGAGCCAAGTACAAATGACCTACCCAGCAATGGCAAAAACTGGATGTCTTGAACCACCCTATCCGTTCAGGAATAATGCGGCGGTGTAATGTTGAAAAACTGGAAAAGAGCCACCATGAGGCCGATGACGGTGAGTGTCTGCACCATCAGGAACTTGAGCGTGTCATTTTTGAGCCGGGCGATTTCTTCCCGAACTTCGATACGCATATCATTATTTTCTTTTGCAAAGCCCCCTTCACCGCTTGTATTTCATTCCCTAGGCTTTGTAAGAATATCGTGCTGAATCATGGCCATCAATCCTGGATAAGGATGACGCCCTTTCTCGTCCACCATAAAAAGACAGGTCGAGCACCTAACTACGCATTACAGGAAAAGTGGCAAATTCCGTACGGTGATGTCTATCCAAAGACTTAAGGCGAAGGTGTATCAGAAAAGAACTGGAACAGGGCCACCATGACGCCGACGATGGTGAGCGTCTGCACCATCAGGAATTTGAGCGTGTCGTTTTTAAGCCGGGCGATCTCGCCCCGCAGGTCGTTGATTTCGGACTTCAACTCCTCTTTTACATTCTGGATTTCCCGGCTCAATCCTTCCTTGGTCTCTTGAAGCCCTTGCTTTGTGGCAACACCGGAAAGAGTGACTTCCTGAATGGCCAAGATGAACCCTTCAGCTTCCTTCTCCGAATAGCCCTTTTCCTGCAGAAGCTTGACCACCTTGTAAGTGTCGAAATGTAGCGTTGCAAAGTCCATAGTATTATCCTATATGTGCAGACATAAAGTATCAAGCCAATACTGCTAAAAGGCTGATGAAAAAAAAATCTACATTCTCACGCAATCCAACACCTGTTTCAATGGTGTCGAATATTGCATGGAATCTCTAAAATATTTGCTGGTAAAATTCCTTAATGAACATTAATGTTGTTGGCTCCAATCGAGAATTCCAAGGAAAAAAGTTGCCAAAAATTTAGGGGCAAGATTAGGGGCAAGGCTTGGTTTAGACTATCATTTTGCTTAAATATATCAATGATTTATCATTTTCATTGGATTCCCCCCGTCTCCGCCATTTACTAAATATTTAACCTTCATCCACCTTCATTGATATTCACGGAAAATGGCTCTGGGCAAGAGTTTGAACACCACCCAAATTCATGTTAGAATATTTTCAGTCCCGAATTTTCACAAAATATAGGGGCAAGATCAGGGGCAATTCTGGTTTTTTCGATGGGGGCAAGATGAAACTCACAAAGACGCTGTGCAATAACCTGGCACCAAAAGACAGGTCTTACAAAAAGTTTGACGGAGGTGGGCTGTACTTGGAAGTGATGCCCAACGGCAACAAGCTCTGGCGCTACAAATATTATTATCAAGGCGGAGAAAAACGGTTCTCGCTGGGCAAATACCCTATCGTGACCTTGGTGGATGCCCGCGAGAAAAGACTGCAAGCGCAACGCCTTTTGGAACAAGGCATTGATCCTTCCAGCAACAAGATTGCTGAGGAAAAGCTGGCAAGACGAAACCACAACAACACCTTTGAACTGGTTGCCCGTGAATGGCACGAGAAGAAAAAAGGGGCTTGGAGCGACTCCCACGCCAAGAACGTCCTGCACAGGCTGGAAAGCAACGTTTTCCCGCATATCGGGAAGGCCCCGGTGACTAAGATCACCGCCCCCGACCTGTTGGAGGCACTTCAAATCCTAGAAGCCAGGAACGCCTTGGAGGTGGCCAGCCGGACACGGCAGATTTGCAGCCAGGTATTCAGATATGCCATCCAGACGGGGCGCTGTGAAAACAACCCCGCTATCCATTTATCCGGGGCCCTGAAAACAAAAAAGGTACAGCATTTTGCAGCCCTTGAAATCAAGGACGTTCCCGAGTTCCTGAAAATCCTGCAAAGAAACGAAGCCCGGCTCTTTTCGCGAACGCGCAGAGCCATCCTATTATCCCTCTTGACGTTCGCTAGGCCGGGGGAAGTTAGGCAATGCAGATGGGAGCACGTTGATATAAATGAAGCAATTTGGACGATCCCGGGTGAGTTGATGAAAAGCGGCCGCGATCACATCGTCCCTTTGTCATCCCAAGCGATAAGGGTGATATTGGATCAACAGGATGAAACGGGCAGGTTTGATACTCCTTGGGTTTTCCCCGGGCAAGTTCGCCCCCAGATACCAATGAGCGAGGGGACAGTCAACATGGGCCTAAAGCGGCTCGGCTACCACCAGCGCATGACAGCGCATGGGTTCAGGGCCTTGGCGAGAACAACTATAAGGGAAAAACTGAACTATTATCCCGACATCATCGAGGCCCAGCTAGCGCATAAACCGTCAGGCCCATTGGGAGCAGCCTACGACAGGGCGCAGTTCCTGGAGGAACGGAAAAAAATGATGCAGGACTGGGCAGACTATTTGGACAATACGGTACAGTGATTTTTGGGGTTGTCATCCCAAGCCCAAAAACAAAACGGGGCTGGTGGAGTGTCTGCTCCAAAAGGGGCATCGCCTTTTTCCAGAATGGCTTCGTCAAAGTCCATCAATTGAGCATTGTTTACATTCCGTGCTGCCTTTTTTGCATCCCATCCGTATCGTTCAGCTTCAGCCAACTGTTCTGGGTCAAACGACAATTCTTCAATTGAACTTATTTATTATACTTAGGTGAGCCTTGATTGACAGTTTACGAAGCCACAGGAGTCCACAAGACCTAATTGTTGTTCAGTTGAAAGAATTTAAACACCCAGATACTACTCTAACACGACTCTTCTACCATCTTGTATTATTTGAGAACTGTCAAGAAGGCTTGCGAATGTCACCGTGTCTCGCCTGTCTGTCCCGTAGCTCATAAGCTCTTCGAATAGACTCTTCTAGGTCGCCGTCAGCTTCAATAATGAGTTTCTTTGCCCCTTCAGTAGCCTTGAAGGTCAGCTCTTCATTATTTAAGAACTCAAGAGTTTTTTTCATACCTGTTCGTTCCATAAATTCTTCAAGCATCGTATGGCTAACACTTCTGGGCATCGCCCCTCCAATTTGTCAGATTACTAGGCCTCTATGTTAACAGGCTTTCGCTAATCAGTCAAATAAAGTTATGAAAATACTGCCTGCCGGAAGAACAAAAGGATTTGTTACAACGTATCCATTATATTTGTTCTGTTAATCACTTATTAAAATCTTATCCAATGCTCAGACTATCCAAATTTGAATTGAAAGAGATCCCCTCCATAGAGGATGTTGATTTGGTAAAAGCAATAAGTGCCTATACCGGAATACCGGAAGCAGAATTGTGGAATTGCAACTTTAAGCTTGACATTGAACCCAAGCGTGATTTTGGTTCTTCACTTAACCGTTTAAATGTATCTCGGAAAGATGTGAGGCAAGCCTCCCCGGACGATAGGATAAATCTTCAAATCAATATCAACGCCGTAACCGTGAATAATATCGAAACCGCCAATGTTTTTCTTCCTTACACAAAAACACCACGCCTTCGTGAAATTGGGAGTGATATTCGTAACCCATCTATTCCTATCTACTTTGATTATACATGCAATCGCTGTTCTGCAAAAATGTCCTCAGATAAAAAACCTGCCTATTGCTTCAAGTGCGGACGGTACGGCACATTCAAGCTGGATTGGCTAAACTCCAAATCTTAAAAAATTTGGCTTGGCTTCCAAGGTTCTTCATTTTGAAGTGAGCCCAATAGGTTTTGGATATTTTGTATCTGAATCAACTTCAATTTTTTTGGCTTATTTTGCTTATAAAATAATTTCAATGCATCTTTGTGGAATGCTGTAGGTTACACTTTCATTCTTAAAAAATTAAATCGTGGATAGAGAAACAGTTTATTTGTATGTATTCATCGGACTGTTAATTTTGGTCTTGCTGAAAAGATCAGGAACTGGTGGCAATGACAATAAATCGGAGAAATCTGACTGCTTCATTTGTCAAGGTAGAGGAAAAAAAGGAGGTTGTCCCAGTTGTGGTACGCCAGGTTATTAAGGGTAAATTATCTGGTCTTGTGTTACTACTTGACCACGGAAATGAAACCCTCCTCCGCGATTAAAATGGTTCCTAATTTCGTTTGAATTCAGGTCACTTTCCATCACGGTGATAACACCATTGAATTTCACAACAATACATGGTTTCTTAGGTTTTTCTAATACAATGCAGTTTTCCATTTTCGTATACTAACGTTATTTTCACACAAAATCAAGTTTGTCCGAACTTTGGTTAACGAACTACGAAGGTGCAAGAATTCATAGAACGACATTCTGCACAATCTAAGCCTCAGAATTTCATTCCTTCTAACTGCAGTCCTGTTTTTGCTGTTTATACCGCCTCAATAATGGTAGCGGCATTGGATGACAACTAAACCTTTGTCAGAAATTTGATAAACGAGCCGATGCTCCGAATCTATGCGCCGTGACCAGGTTCCGGCCAAGTGGTGTTTAAGAGCTTCCGGCTTGCCTGTTCCCGTAAATGGGTTCCTTTGAATTTCCTTGATTAGAGTATTAATTTTCCTGAGTGTTTTCCTGTCCATTTCCTGCCAGTACAGGTAATCTTCCCAACCTGTTTTGTGAAAAGAAACAAGCATTTCAGTGCCCTAATCCCCATCTTCAATCATGTCTTTGCGCTCATATTTGCCTTCTCGGACATCCTGAACAGCGCTTAGCAGCCGTTCTCTGTTTTTGTCAGAGCGGAGAAGATACATAGTCTCCTCCCATGCATTGTATTCATCAAGGGAAAGCATAACGACAGGCTTGCCGTTCTTTCTCGTGATGGCTACAGGAACGTGGCCGTCACAGACCTTGTCCATGGTGGCGGTAAAATTCTTGCGGGCCTCAGTGTAGTTTATTATTTCCATTTCAGTACTCCTTTCAGTACCATTATAGGTTTTCTTGTAATGTTTGTAAAGCGAAAACTGAGGTTACTATTTAAATTACGGAAGTTTACCGTACTGTTGTTACTATAACGATTGCAGTAGGTTACGGATAGAAATCTGCCCTTAAACTATAAAGGATACGATTGAGGTAGTTTAAGTACGATGCCTGGGCATTGCTGAGTAACAATTCACCCAATCCCTTAATAAGCAACGGGGCCAAAGTGACCGTCATAAATTAACCACCATCCCCGCACCCAAATTCGTCGTCGGGCGGGAGGAAGTGTTACCTGCGCTCACGAAGGTGAAACGAGCCTAGTCTAAGTGTGGTGGACTGATGAACGTGGAGAGTTGCCCTCGATGCGGTAGATGCCCTTTCCCCTGAACGGCGACATCTTAGCGAAGGCCGGAAAATGAACCGTGTCGAAAAACTTGCCCTCCCGGTCGAGCCAGGTGCCAAAGTGCATCATTTCCCCCTTCACCGTGCGCACGTCCTTTCGGGCAACGTAAAAGCCCTCGATGACAACCATTCTCCCGATGCGGCCTTTCAGTTCAGCGGCAAAAGCGCCTGTATAGCTCTCGCTTTTTTCCAGCAGGTCGTAGGGTGAGCCTACATGGAAGCCGAGCAGCTCGATTTCGTCAAAAGCCTGGTCAAACTGGCCCTCGCTGAGTTCCGGCAGCTCGAAGGTTTCGTGCTCGTCGGCGAAGAGCAGGCCCGACGCCTCGAATTTTTCCTTTGGGTTGTACTCCCGCATCATGCCCGACTTGGCGACACCCGGCCTGATGATGGAGCTTGCGGCCACAAGGTGGACATAGGTATCGCAGCGCAGCTTGTGCAGCAGCCCCCGCATTGCCGGGCTTTCGATGTAGAAGCAGCCGATACAGTGGCCGGAGCGCAGTTGCTCCCGCACCTTCGCATCTTGTTTGATGTGGTCGAGGTCATGGATGTCCACCGCCCTGCCCTGGTTCTTTTTCACGAGGGCCACGGCATCCTTGATATGGCCTAGGCCCCGCTGCGAGAGCACATCGAACTTGTGGAATCCGAAATCCTCGGCATGGTTCATATCGAAGTGGCTGATGGGGAAGCCCTTGGGCATCAGTTGCAAGGCCGTGTGACAGAAAATGGGCCTTTCGGAAATCACAACGCCCCCGGCGTGGATGCCCAAATGGTTGGGAAATCCGTGGAGCAGCCTTGCATACTTCAGGATGTCCAGCTTTGTTTGCTTTCCAGTCTCGCCTGAGTTTTGGGACTGGGCGGCCAATCCCTCAAACTTCGGATTGTCCACCTTCCAATACCGCACGTCCTCCGTGCCCGTGGCCTTCAGCACGTCATCGGCGAAATGGTCTATCTCCTCCTTCGGCAGCCCGAACACCTTACCCAGTTCCCGCACGGCGGCGTTGAACTGGAAGGTGCTGTAGGTGGCCAGCAGCGCCGTGACCTCTTCCTGCGTGTCCTCGAACAGGCTGATTTGCGTGTGGCCGTGGACGAGGTTCGTGAACTTCACCCCGATGAGCCTCACCAGTTGGCGGCGCTGGTAGAGCTTTCCGAAAAGCTCTTTCACCTGGGCCAGTAGCGGCCCGTCCTGGGCGGTAAATGGAATGCTCTTTTGCAGCGAATAGGTGTTGAAGTCGGTGTAGCGGATTTTGACGGCCACGCAGGAGGTCAGTTTTTTTTGCCCCCGCAGGTCGAAGGCAAGGCGGCTTGTCATGCAGTGAGTTGGCTTTTCAGGAAATCCACGTCAATCGTATCGGTCTGGAAAGTGCGCTCGGTCGAAATGCTCTGGCGGTCGTGGTAAGGCACGATGGGCGAGGTGTCTATGCCGTTGGCCTTCTTCCAGAGGGAAACGCCGTGCTTGCCGAACTCCCGTTCCAGCAGCTTCGGCGGTATCTGTGCCAATGTCCCGACCTGCCGGACGCCCATCATGCCCAGTTTTTGAAAGGTTTCCCTGCCGACCGAAGGGATTTTGCCCACGGAGAGCGGCGAGAGGAACAGTTTTTCCGTGCCACACTCGATAAGCCTTGCGCCGTTGGGCTTGGCCTCGCCCGTGCCGACCTTTGAGACGAGCTTGTTCACCGACAGACCCAAGGATATGGGCAAACCCGTTTCTTTGATGATTTTTGCCCGCAACTCGTTCGACCATTTCCAGCAGCCCACGTGCTTGTCCATCCCGGCCAAATCAAGGTAAAACTCGTCAATCGAAGCCTTCTCAAAGGCTGGCGCTTCCGCATCAATGATGTCGGTGACGGTTTTGGACTGGCGGCTATATTCGTCGTGGTCGCCCCGCAGCACAAGGGCATCAGGACTGAGCTTGAGCGCCATCCTGACGGGCATCGCCGAGCGGACACCAAAGCGCCGGGCTTCGTAGCTGCACGAGGCCACCACCCCTCGGTCACCTACCCCACCGACGATGAGCGGCTTTCCCTTCAGGGCGCTGTTCTTCATGACCTCGACCGAGGCAAAAAAGGCGTCGAGGTCGAGATGTGCGATGGCATTTTGAAACATTTTTGTTTATTTTGTCACTAAGGGACAAATATTGAAACAATATGTTTATAAAACAAATCGAGCGCAGGATTTGGGGCAAGTTTTTTTCTGGGGCTTTCCCTTTGGGCCGGGCTATTCATGATTCCGCTTCGCTCCAATCCTTCGGATTCCTCCCTTTGGTCGGCTCATTCCAATCCCTAAGCCGATTGCCCTGCCCGTCAAAAAGCCCAGAATTGTCGCATCAATAGGGAGCGCCAGACTTAAACTTTTTTAGCTTTGCGTAAAATACTAATATGAAGGAAATACAAATCACGGAAACCGAAAAACTGGCCGAACTGCTTGGGTGGAGCTTGGAAAGCGCAGCAATCCTGAACAAGGAGCTGGAGGGGCAGGTTGATGTTATTCACCGGGCATTGGAGGCGAAGGGAATTACGGATGAAAAAAAGCACATGCAGGTTTTCAGTAAAAGGCTTGCTCAGTTCCTTTTGCTCAGATATCAGGCTGTTGTCGTCACTTCAGATGAAAGGGTGCTGGGACGCAACGGAGACAAGGACGAGCCGATTTTTGATGGCGAGGATACGAAAGTTTTCCTTGATGCAGGCGGCCACTATTAATGGCTGCAAGGGAAAGTTGGATGGCTTTCCAAATTTGGGTGGGGTGAGAAGTGGCTGAACCATAATACCACAAACCGCCGCCTGTTGCTTAGTTCAGCAGACGGCGGTTTGTGAACGGCCTTTTATTTTTTATTTCAAAGTTTACTCAATTGGTAAATACAAACTTGTCTGATAAACTCTCTACGACCCTACAATAATTTTCAAAAGCACCTTTGTTGTCGTCATTCAAAATAAGTTTAACAGAGTTCGAAACTTCGGCATAAAGAGCGTCATAAATTTCCTTTGCATTCTCGTTCTTGTTAATGGCCGTTACAATTTGTGGAGCATTTTGATAATACTGTTCTAACAATTTCTTACCATTGGGTAAGGCAGCCACATAAGTGTCTCTAAACTTTCGCAACACTTCTAATTCATTACAATCGTCAGGCAGTCCCTTTGAAGTCATACAAGCTGTTGAAATGAAGCAACTACTGTTACTTCCGCTTGTTCCGCCAGAATAGTTCGAATTGCTATCGTCGTGCTTGTCTGATGAACCATCCTCATAACCAGTATTATAGGATTGCCTTTCATTGTCATCTGGGGTTTTTATTCCCTTTACAAGGTTTTGACTAAAGTTTCCCAAGAAGTCGTCCTTCTTTCCTTGATTGTAACCTTCGTCATAGGCTTTGTTGTACTTGTTTTTTTCTTCTGACATTTTGATTTATGTTTAAATTGTTAAAAAAATGGTAGCCAAGCTGTCAAAATCAAATGCAAATGCAAGTGAAAGGGTTTTTCTATAAACCCCCTTGAAACGTAATTTCTGATTCCCCAATAAAGAATGTTTTTACTTGTTGAAATGTTGATGTTCGGAAGCTCTTCCTGACCGCTTCACTTGAAGCGGTTTTTGTTTTGAGTGTATTTTAAAAAACAGGAACGGACGTTACAGGTAATCGCAGGCAGGCTGGATTATACTTCCCAAACTTGTGGGAAGTGGGTAGTGGAACTGGGTTCCCTAAGCCGACAGCGTCGCTCAGCCGATAGCATATTCATATAGCATGGCCAAATTTTTGCTACTTTTGCACCTTCATGAAGCAATGTTTTCACATATTCCTCGCATTGTTGATAGCAACGACCAGCGCCCCAAGCGGCCAAGGTGTAGCTTCTGTACTAAAGATGACGACATTTGTGCACCATTTCATGCACCATGTTTTGTGCCACGGCGATATAACGGGGGTTAAGGACTTTGTCTTGCTCCACTATTCCCATGATGAGCATCACGAGGAAGACCACCAGGAGCACGAAAACCTACCTTTTTCGCACCACCACCAAGACCAACCAAGCCCTGCGCAGCATGTGCTTTACCTGCTCCCACAAGCGCAAACTATTGTTTTTCCATACGCAGAAATTGCCGCAAATAATTTGACAAACCATCAAGCACAATGGCTTTCGTCGCATGTTAATGGCGACATCTGGCAGCCGCCCAAGGCATAGCCCCTCGCTCCGAACCGCTTTCCTTGCGGTTTATGTTTTCCATTTTCATTTTTCTGAAACTGCTATCCGTTGCCGCTTGCGCTGCACCGGATTTTGGCAATTTTCATTCATTCAATTTCAACAACAATGAAAAATATCATGCTGCCATTGGCGGCTCTTTTGTGCTTCCTGTTTGGTTGTCACTCGCACGATGCCGAGGGCGACCATGCACACGACGCTGCGGGCAACCATATCACGCCTGCCGAGCCGTCACTTGAACCGCTTGCCTTCACGATTTACACCGACAAAACCGAACTCTTTTTGGAGTTTAAGCCACTTGTAATTGGTACTGAAAGCCGTTTTGCAGCACACTTCACCGCACTCGGTGACCTGTTCAAAGCCATTGGTGAAGGCACGATTACCCTCACTTTGACCGGAAATGGCGGCACACAGTCCATCACCGCCACCAAGCCCGAAGTGCCGGGTATCTTCCGGCTGCGCTTGACGCCCGAAAAAGCAGGCATCTACAGCCTCGTGTTCGACATCAAAACGCCCACCTACACGGACAAAATTACCATTGAAAACGTGGAGGTCTTTGCCGATGAAAAAACGGCGATTGAAAAACAACCTGAACCGGAGGCAAAAGGCAGCAACATCGCCTACCTGAAAGAGCAGGCATGGAAGGTCGAGTTTGCCAACGCCCCGGCAAGGGTGCAGCCGTTCAGCGAGGTCGTGAAAACGAGCGGGCAAATCCTCACTGCCCCCGGTGACGAAGCCGTACTGACCGCCCAAACCAGTGGCATCGTTTCTCTTACGGGCAAAAACATGGTGCCAGGCACCAGTATCGGCGCAGGTGCGGTGCTTTTTTCGGTGAAAAACAACGAGGTCGTGCAGAGCAACCTCGGCACTGCCGTCCAGCAGGCCGAACAGGACTTGGCGACCGCCAAAACGCAATACGAGCGGGCGGGCGAGCTGGTGAAGGACAAAATCATTTCCCAAAAGGAATTTCTGGAAACTAAGCTCCGCTTCGACAATGCGCAGGCACAGCTTGCCAACGCCTCGGTCTCCAAAAGATTCAACCAAAGCAAGCAAAGCGTGGCTGCACCGATAGGTGGGTTTTTGAAAAACGTGCTGGTCGAGAACGGTGCTTTTGTCACTGCCGGACAGCCATTGGCGACCATTTCCAAAAGCAAGCGCCTATTGCTGCGGGCGGACGTTTCGCAAAAGTATTTCCCAAAGCTCGCCTCTTTCACC
>Ga0075012_10001514_pt1 | contig 23483 bp, 25 predicted proteins | sample All_14_2_FD_71474 | JGI IMG/M metagenome (GOLD analysis project Ga0075012, IMG submission 71474) | Freshwater microbial communities in response to fracking from Pennsylvania, USA - Allegheny Zone_MetaG_DW_15 | ecosystem: Environmental > Aquatic > Deep subsurface > Groundwater > Drilled...
GACCAGCTTACCGTCTCGGCCGGCTACAGGGAAAATATCGAGTCGGCGATGCTGCGCCTGCGGGCGGCCGACTCCGGAGTCAGTGCCGTCTATGACCGCCTTATGAGCGCCAAGGAGGCGATAGTTCGCGTTAACGGGGCCATGTCCGAAGGGGCCAGGAGCGCTCTGGCCGAAGAGCTGGAAAACCTGATCAAGGCCGTGGTGGAGGAGCTTAATTCCAGAGACGGCGGCGAGTATATTTTCGCCGGCACGGCGTCCGGCGCCGCGCCTTTCTCCGTAACTCGGGGGCCGGATCCGGACGGGGCGGTGCGGATACAGTCAGCGCTCTACTCCGGGAACGGCGCCAGCCGCTCGGCCGAAGTTTCCGCTACACGGAGCGAAGAGACCGGAGTGCCGGGAGATGAGGTGGCGGGCGCGTCGCCCGGCTGCGTCCTGGACACGCTTATCGGCCTGCGCCGGGCCGTGCTGGACGGGTCCCCCACGGCCGCGCTGCAGGACGCGGCAGACGCCCATATGTCCCGGCTCGACGCGCTGCAGGTCAGGCTGGGTTCCCGGATCTCATACCTCTCCGGGCTGAAGGACAGGCTTGTGAGCGCGGACCTGCAGACCGAGGCCCGGCGCTCTTCGCTGGAGGACACGGATTTTACGGAAGAAGTCCTGGCCCAGGGCCGCCGCCAGGTGGAATACGAAGCGGTGTTGTCCGCCGCGGCGCGGCGCTCCAAGCTCAGCCTCATCAACTATCTATGAAGACCATTGAGAAAACGCGCAAGATCGGTATAGAAACGGCCAGGTTCGGCCGCCTGGAGGCCGACCCGGCCTCCTTTATCAGCTTCAACGAGGGGGTCTACGGCTTTCCCCAGGCCCGCAACTTCCTCCTTATAGAGACCGCCAAAGCCGGGGATTTCCGCTGGCTGCAGTCTGTGGAGGACCCGGCGCTGGCTTTCCTGGTGACCGATCCGACGCTTTTCTATCCAGACTTCCGGGGCCGCGTGGACCGCGAACACCCGCTGCTGGCCGCGCTGGCCGACGATTACCAGTTGCTGGCCATCGTGACAGTGGAGAGGCCTACCCGCGGGGTGACCGTAAACCTGGCGGCGCCGCTGGCCGTGCATGCGACCCGCCGCGAGGGGCGCCAGCTCATACTTGCGCAGGGCGACCTCCTCACCGCGCACGACCTGGTAAAGGATTACCGCGCGCTGCTCGCGCGGACCCTGCAGGGGAAGGTTTAATAATGCTTGTCCTGACCAGAAAGACCGGGGAGAAGATAACTATTCTCGACAACATCGAGGTCTCCGTCCTCGAAATTAAGGGCGACTGCGTGCGCATAGGCGTCAAGGCCCCCTCCGTCATCCCCGTCTACCGCACCGAGCTGCTGGAGTCGGTGCGTTCCCAGAATATAAAGGCCGCCGGCGTGGCGCCGGAGAGCGCGGCCGTGCTGAATTCCACCGTGGTGAAACTGCGCTCCGCCGCCGCGCCCGTCGTAAAATAAGAAAATGCTCCGGGAATGGTTAAGTTGTTCCGGCGGTATGCGGATAACTTGTGTGTAGCAGAAGTAAAACGGAAAGGACAAGGAAGTCCTTCCGAAACGAAGAAATCACGGAGGATAAACATATGCCAGGAGAATTAGGCAAAATAGCAACCAACCTCAACGCGCTGTCGGGTCTCATGCAGTTGAACACCCTCAACGCTAAACTGGGGACGACCATGGAGCGCATCTCCACCGGTCAGAAAGTAAACCGCGCCGCCGACGACCCCGCCGGGTTCGCCCTCGGTCGCAAGCAGTCGGTGAAGATCAACTTCCTGCAGGCTTCCCAGAGCAACATCAAGGAAGCCAGCTCGATGTTACAGGTCGCGGAGTCCCAGCAGGGCCGCGCCCAGGACCTGCTGATGGAGATCACCAGCGACCTGCAGCGCGCCATGTCGAGCACCGTCGGCTCTACCGAGCGGGCCGTGATCAACACGAAGCTGCAGCAGTACGTAGCCGAAGTCCGGGACATCGCCACCAACACCAAGTTCAACGGCGTCAAGCTGCTCAGCGCGGCCTCGATGAACTTCATCATCCAGGTCGGCGAGACCGGCGGAGACACCCTTGACGCCACCGTCAGCGGCGTCGGCGCCGGCGACCTGGGCATCAGCGGCGTGTCCTGCTCCACCCGCACCGCGGCTTCCGCCGCCCTCAGCGCCATAACCAAGGCCGTGTCGTCCCTGACGATACGCCGCGAAAATATCGGCGCCCGCATGTCCCGCCTGTCCCAGAAGCTGGAAGGTCTGGGCGTGGACATACTCAACACGCAGGCCGCGCGCTCGCTGTACCTGGACGCCGACCTGGCGCAGGAGGAAGTGTCGCTCGTGAAGTATCAGATACTCCAGAGCGCCACCGTCTCCATGCTGTCGCAGTCCAACAGCGCGCCGCAGGTGCTGCTGCAGCTGCTGCCCAGAGGTTAAGACAGGTAGTTGATCCGGAGGGGGTAAACTCCCCCTCCGGACATAAATTTTAAATTATGGCCGAGACAACAGTCAGCTCCGCTTACGACAGCTCCAAGATCAGCTCGCTGGTAGGCATGGCTATAAAGAACGAGACCTCCAGGGTGACTACCCTGCAGATCGAAAAAAGCCGCCTCGCCAAGGCCCAGACGGTGACGGCCAGCCTTAAGACCTCGTTGTCCTCCCTTCGCACCGCCGTGGCCGCGCTCGCCGCCGAAGGCGCGATGGAGCCCAAGAAAGCCGCCGTCTCCGACGCCCTGATCTTCGGGGCCTCCGCTTCTTCCGCGGCTTCGGCCGGCAGCTACGCGCTGGACGTTATTTCCCTGGCGGCCAGCCACAAGCTGGGGTCCTCGTCGCTGACGGATGCCGGGGCCACCCTCATAACTGCGGAAGGGGTCGGCGTGAAGACATTCAGGATAGCGGTAGGTGAAACCACCGAGGATATCAGCGTCACGCTGGCCGAGGGCGATACCGATAACGCGGTGCTCGCCAAGATCATGGACGCGGTGAACTCCGGCAGTGAGAACGCTAAAGCCAGCCTTATCAAAGAAACTTCCGGGACGACCACGCTGGTGATAGAGGCGGCTGACTCCGGCTTGGAAGGGGCCCTGACCCTGACCGACGTCTCCGGCACGCTGCTGAAATCGGCCGGCATGCTGACGGCCCTGGGCGCCAACGCCAGGCAGCTCCAGGCGGCCAGCGACGCCAGGTTCACCATCGGCGGCACCATCACCGTAACCCGGTCGTCAAATGAGATCAGCGACGCGATCGCTGGCGTAACCCTGAACCTTGTTAAAGCGGGCGCGGCGACGCTTTCCATTTCCACGGACGCAGATGCCGTGGCCGCCAAGTTTACGGCTTTTGTAACGGCCTACAACTCCGTGCAGACGGCGCTGGGCACACAGATCTCCGAGGCCCCGGATTCCGCCTCCCCGGAAAAAGGCATTTTTTACGCCAACCGGCAGCTGCGGACCATGCGCAGCGGCCTGCGCCTGCGCCTGGCAGAAGGCCGGGAACTGGACCTGGCTTCCCTGGCGGCCATTGGCTTCAAGCCGGTGGACGCCAAGACCGTGACCTCGGCCCAGAGCTACAATATTTCGTTCGACACAGCGGCTTTCAAGACGGCCCTTCAGGCGACACCGGGCGCGCTCAGGGAACTGGTAGGCGGCACCACGGGGATAATGACCCTGGTCTCGGCCGACCTGGACGCCCACCTGGCGAGCTACAGCGGCACCTTCGCGGCGCTGGAGTCCAGCACTACCAGCAGGATGACCACCGCCGACAGGCGCCTGCTGTTGGCGCAGAAGTCTGTGACGCAAAAAACCGCATACTATACCGCCCTCTATACCAGCCTGGCCGGCAAGATAAGCAGCATGCAGTCCCAGAGCTCTACGGCTTCAAGTATTTATACCTCAGTCTTCGGTACGAATAGTTAGTAAGGAGAATACAATGACCACAGCCACGGCTACCGACACGTACTTCAGGAACCAGGTGGAGTCTGCCACCCCGCTGCAGCGGGTGGTGATGCTCTACGACGGGGCCATCTCTTTCCTGGAGGATTCCGGGCGGCAGATGCGCCAGCGCGACTATGAAGCGGCCCCGCTGCTCAACATCCGGGCGCAGAACATCCTGATGGAACTCCAGGGTTCCCTGAACATGAAAGAGGGCGGGGAACTTTCAGCCAGGCTGCACTCGCTCTACGCCTACTTCCTGCGGCGCCTCATCGCCGCCAACAGCAAGCGCGACCCGGCGATCCTGGATGAAGTGATCGGACAGCTCAGGGAAATGCGAGGGTCCTGGGCCGAACTGGCCGCCGGGAAAAACAGCGGGGAGGTGAATTAAGATGCCTACTATGGAAAAAACACAAGCAGAGATACTGGGCGAGGCCGCCCGCGAGGCCGCTAACGCCGCGCCTGTCATCAAGAGCCTGCTCGAGTCTGCCGCGTTCGCGCTGCAGCGCGGCAATATGGAAGAGGCGCAGAAGCTGCTGGTCCCCACTATGACCAGCCTGAATTTCATGAGCCAGATCATGGAGACGCTGGAGTCGGGCATGGGGGAAAGGCTCGCCGCGATGAAGCTCAACGGGGAGGATATCATCGCCATCCAGTCCCGGTGGCTGGCCAGCCTGGAGGAACTTAAGAAGAGCATAAATAACAACGACCTGGTCCGCACGGCCGACCTGCTGGCCTACGAGGTTTCCTCGGAGTTCGACTCACAGGTGGCGATACTCAGGCTGCTGTCGGAGGGCCATTAGTGAACGCCGCTCCCGCCTCGGCCCTGGAGCTCCTGGAGGAGCGGTGTCCCGGGCTGAGGGAAAGAATAAGCGGGGCCGCGGCCGACCGCGCCAGGATCTCTTCCTGGCGCGGCCTGCCGTTCCTGGAGGCCCGGGGCGCCGGGGGCTGGATAAGCCTGCACAGTCGTCACGATCCCAGAGGCGAGGCTGAGCGCCTGCTGGAGGGGGTCGGCCTGGCGGAATCGCGGTTCGTGGTGCTGCTTGGCTTTGGCGCCGGCTACGCGCTTGAGGAAACACTGCGGCGCGTGCCGCGGGACGCGCAGGTGGTGGTTATAGAGCCCGAGCCTGGCATATTGCTGAAAGCCGCCGGGATGCGCGACCTTTCCGGCCCCCTGCGTGACGAGCGCGTGATGATCTTTGCCGGGGAGAAGCCGGCGGAAGTGGCCAGGAGGCTTGACCCTGTGACCTGGGGCCTGTCGTTCCGGCAGCCCTGCCTGGTGGAGCATCCCGCTTACGAGGGCTTTTGCGGCGGCTACCTGGCCGAGATGCGCCGCGCGATTGTGGAGCTTTTTGAGATAGAGAAGACCGGCGTGGCGACGCGCAGGGCCGGCCAGAAGGCTTTTAACGCCAATATTTTCAGGAACCTGCCCAGGCTCGCCCGCGCGCCCGGAGTGGCGGAACTTTTCGGCCTTTTCAGCGGCCGCCCCGCCGTGATCGCCTCGGCCGGGCCCTCGCTCGGCAAGCAGCTGCCCCTGCTGAAGGAACTGCAGGGGCGGGCGGTAATAATCTGCGTGGATACCTGCATGCGGGCGCTGCTGGCTGCGGGCATAAAGCCCGACCTCGTGGCAGCCGTGGATTTTACGCGCGTAAACTTTAAACATTTCGAAGGGGTGGATACCTCGGAGCTGCCGGTGGCGGCGGCCTCCATCGTCTACCCCCCGTGCCTGGAGGCGCATAAAGGCCCGCTATTCTCGCTGTTCAACGAGTACCCGGTTACGGACTGGCTGATGCCGCTGCTGGGCAACCGGGGCCAGGTGACGATAGGGGACTCTACCGCCCACATGGCTTTTCACCTGGCAGAGCGTATGGGCTGCGGCCCGATCATTCTTGTGGGCCAGGACCTGGCCTTCACCGGCGGCAAGACGCACGCCGAGGGCGTCGCTACCAGGGCGGAGGCTAAAGGCGGCGAAACCCTGATGGTGGACGGCTGGGCCGGCGGCAGGGTGGCTACCTCTCCGGCGCTGATGACCATTCTCAAGCATTTCGAGGGCAAGATAGCGGCCTCCGCTGTGGAAGTAATAAACGCCACCGAGGGCGGGGCCCATATAGCGGGAGCGCGCCATATCCCGTTCCGGGAGGCCGCGCGCGAGTATTGCCGGCGGCCCTTTTCTGCGGCCGGGGTGATCGCCGCTGCGGCCGCCAGGGAGCCGCGACTCGACGTCGGGGCCTTCAGGGCCGAGGCTTTTTTCGCCCGGCGCAAGGCGGCCAGGGCACGCCGCCTGGCACACGAAGGGATACGCTGCATAAGGCGTCTGATCTCGGCTCTTTGCGAGAACGCTACCGGGGCCATGGGCAGGGACATCCTTGAGCTGGAGCGCCTTTACGCCGACATCCTGTCGGACGGAGAGCTGCTGCACCTGCTGCAGGCAGGCATGGAACTGTCGCTGATGCAGCTGCGCTGGCCCGACCCGGCCTCCGGAGCGCCGTTCAAGCACGATTTCCTGGTAGAGCTGATAAAGGACAGGCGCTTCCTCAACGACCTCTGCGCCTCGGCAAAAGATTTTTCAAGGCAGCTAAAAGAGAGCGTGCGCGCGCTGGGGGACGACGGGGGCTGTGCCTCCGCCCAGACCGACGAGTGGCTGAGGCACGCGGCGCGGCTCTCCTGCTTAAAGGCGGACAAATGAAGATATTCCTTGTACACCCCGGGTTCGACTGGGCCAGCGGGGACATTTCGCTGTCGGTGGAGGAGGCGCTGCGCGGCCTGGGCTGCAAGGTGACGGCCTTCGACCCGCTGCACGGTATGAGGGCTTTCGCCCCGCTGATCTCCGGCGGCGGCAAGAGGGGGCTGAAGACTACCGGCGACATGGCGCTGAGGCTTTCCTGCGAGCGCATCCCGCTGCGGGTCATAGAAGAAAAGCCGGACCTGCTCCTGGCCGTGCACGGCGCGCGCCTGCCCGCCCACGTAGTAGACGCGGTGCGAAAGCTTGGAGTCCCCACGGCCGTCTGGCTGCTTGACGACCCGCACGAGATAGACCTTTCCTGCAGATACGCCGGGCATTACGAATGGGTTTTCACGGACGAGCGCATGGCCGTAGCCGCTCACAAAGCGGCCGGCTCCTACCGGACTTTCCATCTGCCGCTGGGCTGCGACCCCGCCCTCCAGCGCCCGCTGGAAGTGGAGGAAAAGTACAGGAGCGACGTCTGCCTGGTGGGCTCCGGCTTCCCGGAACGGATAAAACTGCTGCTGCCGCTGCAGGAGGAACTCTGTAAATTCAACCTCAAACTGGTAGGCCACTGGGCCGGCCTGCCGGGCGACTCGCGGCTAAAAAAGTGCGTGGCGGACGGTTTTGTGCCGCCTGCCGAGGCGGCCAGGTATTACGCCGGAGCGAAGATAGTTATCAACCCCCACCGGGACGACGCCGGTCTTTCGCTGGCCTCCAACCTGTGGGGAGTCAGGGCCGTCTCTCCCAATCCCCGCCTTTTCGAGGCCGCCGCCTGCGGGGCGTTCGTGATCGCAGACGACAAGCGCACGGACGTCGGCCGCTACTTCCGCATTGGCGAGGAGATGGACATCTTTCATGACGGGCCGGGGCTTGTCTCAAAGATACGGTACTGGCTGGACAGGGAGGAGGAGCGGTCCGCGGGGGCCGCCGCCGCGAGCCTGCGGGCCAGGCGGGATTATAGTCTGGAAAAAAGGATGGCCGAGCTGCTGGAAATCTCCTGCGGCTGGGTCCCGGCGCGCGCGGCCGCGGGAGCCGCGGCATGAACCAGGCGCCCGGGGCCCGCGAATGCCTGGCCGCGCTGGGGCGGCTGTCGGGGCTGCAGTCCCGCTCCATAAGCGGCGGGAAGATGCTCAGCCTGGGGCGCGTGCTGGCGGCCAAGGAAAAATACCTAAGACTGCTGGACAAGGCGCTGCTCTCGGAGCGCCCGCGGCTGAAGGCGGGAGGAACCCTTTCGGTTGAGGACGAGAATCTGCGCCTCGCGCTGAGTCACCTCATGCGGGAGGACGAGCGGAATATAAATCAGGCGCTGGGAAAGCTGGAGGAAATATGCGGGGAGCTGGACACGCTCAGGAACCGGGGAAAACTTTTGGGGAGCTACGGGTCCTGACCCCCGGCCGCTCCCGCGGCGGGGCGGGGCTCTCCGCCATTCAGGAGCAGCGGCTGCTGGGCCGCGCCCGCGAAGTACTGTTGCTCGAGGCGGGCGCGGTGGCCGCGCAGGCCGAGGGGCTGGGCGCGGATTTTTCCGCGGCCGTCTCGCTGCTGCTGGGGGTCTCCGGCCGGGTGGTGGTTACCGGCATGGGCAAATCGGGGCTGATCGGCCGCAAGATCTCCGCCACCCTTTCCTCCACGGGCACGCCGTCGCTGTTCCTGCACCCGGCCGAGGCCATGCACGGGGACTTCGGCATGCTGACCGGGCGGGACGCCTGCCTGGTCCTGTCGGCTTCCGGCGAGACCGAGGAAATGAAGAAAGCCCTGCCGGTAATAAGGGCTGCCGGGGTTCCGGTGGTGGGCATGACCTGCCGCCGCGCCTCCACGCTGGGGCGGCAGGCGGCCGCCGTGCTGGAAGTGCGCGTTGAAAAAGAGGCCTGCCGGCACAACCTGGTCCCCACCTCCTCCACCACCGCCATGCTGGCCGTAGGTGACGCGCTCGCCCTGGCTCTGATGGAACTGCGCGGGTTCGGCCCCGAAGATTTCGCCAGGCTGCACCCCGGCGGTTCGCTCGGGCGCAGGCTGAACGCGCTCACCGGGGACCTCATGCGCAGCGGAGCCGCCAGTCCGGAGGTCTCGCCGGGCGCGCCGTTGTCCGAGGCCCTGCTGATAATGACCAGCACCCGCCTGGGGGCGGTTAGCGTGATCGGGCCCGACCGGCGCCTGCTCGGGTTCTTTACCGACGGGGACCTGCGCAGGGTTCTGCGGCGCGGCCTGGATATGGACGGCCCTATAAGCGACCTTATGACCCGCAGCCCGCTGACTATAGCGCCCGACAGGCCCGCCAGGGAGGCCGCGGAGATGCTGCGCCGTTTTGGCTGCGACAACCTCCCCGTGGTGGACCCGGACGGGCGACTGCTGGGAATACTGGACGAAAAAGACCTGCTGGAGTCGGGCATTTCCGCCTGACCCCGGGAGGTATGCGGGCCATCTCTTGCAGGATAATCATTGTAAATTGCATCCTGACTGAAAATTGACTGTCTGGCGGTCTATTTATTACTTTATACAGTGCTACCCGCTAAACAAGATCTCTACGGAGGCAAGATGCACGATATAGGAGCCCGGCTGCGCAATTTAAGGAAGGAGAGCAGGCTCACGCTTACGGAACTGGCCGGCCGCGCGGGGGTTTCGCCCAGCCTGGTCTCCCAGGCGGAGCGCAACCTGCTTTCCCCCTCCGTAACCACTCTTGGCGCTCTTTCCGGGGCGCTGGGCATAACTATAGCGAAGTTTTTTGAGGAGGAACCGCCGCCTGAAATGGTGATAAGGGGCGGCGGCGCCGCGCTGGCGCCCTGGCGGGTGCTGGTCGCGGAATCCGGCGGCGCTGCGTTTACCTGTTTCATTACCAGGCTGGAACCCGGCCGTTCCACCGACATCAGGGCGGAAGGCCCGGCCGACTGCTCGGAGCTGGCCTATGTTTCCGAAGGAGCGGCCCGGATAAAATGGGGGCGGGAGGCCAGGGACCTGGCCGCCGGGGACGCGGTCTATTTCAGGCGCTCCCGGGCGCGCCGCGCCGAGAACAAGGGGGCCGTGCCGGCGGTGATTCTGTGGGTTCGGGCCGGGGGCCGCCGCTAAACTGTTAACAAACCAAAAAGCAGTATAATATCAATATGAATAAAAAGACCTTCACCACTTTTGACATCAGCAAAATTTGCGGCGTTTATCCCACTACCGTGATCAACTGGATAAACCAGAAGAAGCTGGCGTCTTTCTCCACCCCCGGGGGGCATCACCGGGTGAAGGCGGAGGACCTGCTGGCCTTCCTCAAGGAATACAATTTCCCGATACCGCCCGGACTGGGCGCGGTTAAGCGCAAGGTTCTTATCGTAGACGACGACGAGACTTTCGCTAAGATGCTGTCGCGGGCCTTCGGCACGCGCAAGGACCTCTACGAGGTCGCCGTGCTGCACGACGGCTATCAGGCCCTCCTGGCGGTGGGCAAGGCGCCGCCGGACCTGCTTGTTATAGACGTGGTTATGCCGGTGATGGACGGCCCTACCGTCTGCCGCAACATAAAAGCGGACCCGGCGGCCAAAGAGATAAAGATCATCGCCGTAACGGGCGAGCGCATGGGGGCCTCCTCCGAGAAAGAGGTGCGGAAGTTCTGCGACAGCCTGCTGCGCAAGCCGCTGGACGTGGACAAACTGCTGGCCAGGGCGGGGGAACTTCTGGGCCTGGCCTGAACTCCGGCGGAGCTCTGAAGGAAGACGGATGAAAAAGATCCTTATCGTGGAAGACGAGGCGGTAACGGCCAGGGACATCGCCGGCACCCTGGGGCAGTCCGGCTATGAAGTGGCCGGAATTGTGGACACCGGCGAGGAAGCCGTGGAGAAGGCGCTGTCGCTTTCCCCGGACCTGATCCTGATGGACATCAAGCTCCGCGGCCGCCTCAGCGGCATCGAGGCCGCCGGCCTGATCATGAAGGAGAACACCGTCCCCGTGGTCTACCTGACCGCCTTTGCCGACCCGGAAACGCTCAGGAACGCTAAGCTTACCTATCCTTTCGGTTACCTCGTAAAACCTTTCGAAGACTCTCAACTGCTGGCCGTCATCGAGACGGCTATGGCGCGCGGCGAGATGAGCCGGGCCCTTAAAAAGAGCCGGGAGCTGCTTTTTTCCACCCTCAAGAGCATCGTGGACGGCGTGATAGCCGCCGACGACTCCGGCAGGATCACGTTCATGAATTCCACCGCCGAGATCCTGACCGGCTGGTTGGAGAGCGACGCGCTTGGCCTGGACCTGGAGACGGTCTTCCGCCTGAACGACGAGATCACGGGCGAGGATATAAAAGGCATTCTGGGCAAAGCCATGGGCAAGGACTTCGGCGGCGCCGTCTCCTCCCACGCCCAGCTCATCCCCAGGAGCGGCCCGGGCCTGCCCATCGAGGACTCCACCGCCCTTATCCGGGACGGCTCGGGGCGGGTCTCCGGCCTGATCCTGGTCTTCAGGGACGTGACCGAGAAAAGGAAGGCGCAGCGTTCCAAGCAGAAATACGTGGACCTCTACGAGAACGCCAGCGACCTTTTCTTTACCTGCGACGGCGAAGGCGTGGTGACTTCCGTCAACTCCGCCGCCGTGAGCGCCTTTGGCTATTCGGGCAAGGCCGAACTTTACGCCGCCGGGCTGCAGCGGATGTTCTCGGCTGACAGCTACGAGGCCCTCATGCGGGCGCAGGCCCGCTTCCGGGCCAGCCTCTCTGACGCCGAGGCGATGGAAGCGATGGAGTTGGAGGGGCGCCGCAAGTCGGGCGAGTCGTTCCCGGTGGAGTTCAAATTGACCCCCCTGACCAGGGACGGCGCGCTGGCCGGAGTGCACGGCGTGGGCCGGGACATAACCGAGAAGGCGCGCTTCGCGCGGCGCCTGCGCAAAAGCGAGGAGCGCTACCGCAGCCTCTATGACAAGACGCCGATGATGCTCTGCCTTGCCGACGTGGGAGAGCGCGTGCTGGACGTCAACGAATACTGGCTGAGTTCCTCCGGCTATTCCAAGAAAGAAGTGCTGGGCCGCCGGCTTTCGGAATTCATCCCCGGAGCCGTCGGGGACTTTGTCGCCGCCCGGGCGGGGAAAAACCTGACCATATCCGGCCTGCCGCTGCAGATGAAGTGCAAGGGCGGAAAAATACTGGACTGTCTGCTTTACTGCACCCCGGAGAGGAACGAAAAGGACGAGATGGTCGGCTGGGTAGCGGCCTTCGCCGACATCACCGAGCGCCGCAACGCCGAAAGGGCTTTGACCACCTCCGAGATGCTGCTGGATAATATTATCAATTCCCTGGAGGAGACGGTGATGGTGGTCGGCCCGGAGCAGAAGCTCCTGAGCGTGAACCGCGCCGGAGAAAAAATGTTCGGGGCGCAGGCGCAGGCGCTGGCCGGGAAGTCCCTGGAAGACCTTCATTGCTCCCGGGCGGAGTTCAAGGAGTATTCGCTGCTCCTGAACGAGGCCTTCGAAAAAGCCGTCCCGCTTAGTTTCGAATTCCGCATGCGGCGCGGCGGCGGAGACACCTTTCCCACGGACCAGACGCTTTCGCCGCTGCGTTCGGAGTCGGGGCGCATCACCGCCGTTGTTGCCACTATCCGCGACATTACCGCGAGGAAACGGACGGAAGAAGTGCTGAAGCAGAAGGAAGCCCAGCTGCGGCACACGCAGAAGATGGAACTGGTCGGCCAGCTTATCTCCGGCGTGACCCACGAGCTCAATAACCCCCTGGCCAGCATCGTAGGCTACTCGCAGATGCTGGTGAAGAGGCGCGGAATGTCAAAGGACACTCGCGAAGACCTTAAGCTGATGTCCCAGAGCGCCACCCAGTGCCGCCGCATAGTGGAGAACCTGCTGCGCTTCGTGCGCAAGGAGGAGGGCGAGATGGCGAAAGCCTCCCCGGCCCTGATGGTGGCCCGGGTGCTGGAGCTGATGAAGTACCGCATGAAGAAGACCATGATCTCGGAACTCAGCGTGGAGATCCCCAAACTCCTGCGCGTCTACTGCGTGGCCCAGCAGATGGAGCAGGTGCTGGGAAACCTTATCTCCAACTCCATCGACGCCCTGGGCGGGGCGGCCTGCGAAAAGAGGCGCCTTGCCATCAGCTGCTCCAAGCAAGGGGCGGCGATAGTGTTCAGGGTTGAGAACAACGGCCCCGAGATCCCTCCCGGGCAGCTGGAGCAGATCTTCGACCCGTTCTTTACCACCAAGAAGGCCAACGAGGGGACCGGGCTGGGGCTTTCTCTCTGCAGGCAGATAGTCAGCGCTCACGGCGGGCGGATCTGGGCCGAAACACCCGCGGGCGGGGGGGCGGCTTTCGTGGTGGAGCTGCCGGTCTTGGCCGGGCGTCCGGCCGGGCGCAAAGCCGCCGTGAAGAAGAGCGGGGCCGTCAGTGGGCTGGATATACTGGTTGTAGACGACGAGGAGCGCCTTTCCGCCATGCTGGACCGGGCCCTCACCTCCCGCCGTAACCGGGTTTTCAGGGCCTCCAGCGTGGCCGCCGCCAGAGAACTGGCCGCGTCCAGAAAATTCGACATCGTCATCAGCGACGTGGTAATGGGCGACGGCACCGGGCTGGAACTTTTCGCCTCCTATGGGCCGGCGCGCCCGCCATTCCTGTTCATGACGGGCAACGTCATGGACGCGGCCCTGCTGAAACATTTCGAGGAAAATAAACTTACCTACCTCAAAAAACCCTTCGACCTGCGTGACCTTTTCGCCGAGATGGCCGGCATAATGAGGCGCGCGGCGGTCTAGGTCCCGGTCTCTTCGCGCATCAGAAGCGCCCACCCCGTCAGGGTGGGCGCTTTTTTTTATTGCCCCTATATCCCGCAATTGTTGGAATACTGCGTATTGTAGGTATTGACACAAAGCAATATATTGGTGTATAATTCCAATATCACCAAAACGCAGTATTTAGAGCAAACGAGCGGAGGTGCGAACATGAGGACTAAAAAAATATTTATCGACGGCAGCGCTGGTTTCGCGGACCGGGCCGAGTGGCCCGGCAAAGGCGAATTCATTTTCGCCTGCGGCGCCAGGGACGGCGTGTTGTCTCGCTGTTCGGTGGAGCGCATGGATGGCGGCGGCGCCAGCTTTTTTTCGCGGAGGAAGTACGCGGCCGGAGAAGAAGTCGGGGTGCAGTTAAGCGTGGGACTGGGACACAACGAGTTCGGCACCCGCGTGCTGAACGGGCGCATCAAATCCTGCCGGCCCGTGCGCGCGCCGGGCGGCGCGCGGTTGTGCCGCGCCGAGGCTTCCTGGACTTCCGGCCTGGCGGCCGGCGCCTGCTTATGAACGACGCGGTCTCTTCCTTATTAATAAGGCAGCTGGACCTGGCCGCGGCCCGGCAGCAGGTCATAGCCCATAACCTCGCCAATTACGGGACCCCCGCCTATTCTGTGAAAGGCGAGAGTTTCGAGGGCGTCCTTGGGAAAGCCGAGGCCGCCGCCGGCACGGCCGGCGCAGGGCGCGGTCCGGGCGAAGCCGCCGGCGGGCAAAGCGCGGCTGGCAGCGCCGTCCCCGCCGGTGCCGCAGCGCAGGGGGAGCCCCAGGGCGCCGCCGCCGCGGCCGAGACGCTGGAACTGCAGATGGCCAGGCTGGCCGATAACACCGGCCGCTTCAGCGCCCTGGCCAGGATACTGACCATACGCGAGCGGGCTTACGAGAACGCCGTACGCGGGAGATAACATGAACCCTTCAATAGAGATCAGCGCCAGCGCGCTTTCTGCACAGCGCCTGCGCATGGAGATGGCGGCCCACAACCTGGCCAATAGCCAGACCGCCGGCTACAAGCGGCGCAGCGTGGAACTGGCGGAGAATAAACTGCCCGCCTTCGGGGAACTGCTGGAGGGCAAGACCGGCGGCGGCGTTAAGGTGGCGGGCATAACCGAGAGCGAGGTGCCGTTCTCCCTGCGCTTCGACCCGTCGAACCCCGGTGCCGACGAAAAGGGCTATATCAAAGTTCCCCAGTCCGATCCCGTGGGCGACATGGTGGACCTGATGACCGCGATGCGCGCCTACGAGGCCAACCTGGCCGCGGTAGAGGCCGCACGCAACATTTCGCAGCAGTCACTGGGGATAGGCAGATAATATGGAAATATCGACGATCGGCGCCAAAGCTGTCTTCCCCGGCAGTCTCCTGTCGGCGGACCTCGCGGCCAGGGAGTTGAAGAATCCCTTCCCGGTAGAGCGGACCGGCGAGTCGGCCTTCCCGGCGCCGTCCGGGCCGTCTGCCGGAGGCTTCGGCGAAAAGCTGGAGGCAGCCCTGGCGGAAATAGACCAGAAGAACCGGGAGGCCGACAGCGCGGCCTATAAATACGCCAGCGGAGAAAATATCCCGGTCCACAAAGTTATCATCGCGGCCGAACAGGCCAGGCTTTCTATCGCCCTGGCGGCGGAAGTCCGCAACAAAGTTCTAGAGGCGTACCAGGAGCTCTCGCGGACCGCGGGCTAGGAGTTGAACTCCCGGGGAATTAATAAATGGATTCACTGATAGAGAAGCTGAAACTGATACCGGCGGGCAAGAGGGCGGCGCTGGCCGCCGCGGCCGCCGTGCTGACGCTGGCGGGCTGGTTCGCCCTGCGCCTTGCGGCCGGCTCCGATTTTGAGGTCCTCTACGGCAACCTGAGCCCGGAGGACGCCGGCCGCATCGTGGCCAAGCTCAAAGAGGGCAAGGTGGCGTACAGGCTGGGCGGCGGCGGCAGCACCGTCCTGGTGCCCTCGGCCAAGGTGGACGAGTTCAGGCTGGCGCTGGCCACGCAGGGCCTGCCTTCCAGCGGCGGAGTGGGGTTCGAACTATTCGACAAGACTAAACTCGGGGTTTCCGGCTTCGCGGAAAAAGTGCAGTTCCGCCGCGCGCTGGAAGGCGAACTTTCCCGGACACTATCTCATATGGAAGGAGTGCGGGCCGCCAGGGTGCACCTGGCCCTGCCGGAGCCCACGCCTTTCGTAGGCAGGCAGGCCGGCGCCACGGCCTCGGTGATCATGCACCTCGCTCCCGGGGCGGCGCTGTCCCAGCAGCAGGTGCGCGGAGTGGTGAATCTGGTTTCGGGCGCCGTGGAGGGCCTGGCGCCGGAAAGTGTCAGCGTGCTGGACGGGCTGGGCAGGCTGCTGCGCGCCCCGGGCGAACAGGAGACCGCCGGACCCGGCCTTGAGATAAAGTCCGGGATAGAGAAGGCGCTGGAGGCGCGCGGACAGGAACTGCTGGAGCGTCTGTATGGCAGGGACAAGGCGCTCGTGCGGGTGGACGTGGCGCTGGACATGGACAAACTTCAGTTCGTGAAAGAGACTTATGACCCCGACACCGAGCTGGTACGGACTTCGCGCGAAGTAAGCGCTAAGGGTGAGGGCGGCCAGCCTGGCACGACAGAGAACCAGACCAGCTACGAGCTGAACAAGAAGATAGAAACTTTCGTCAAGAGCCCCGGGAGCCTGAAAAAGATCTCCGCGGCGGTTCTCATCAACGATCCCAAAGCCGACCCGGCGCAGGTGGGAAAACTCAAGGAAGCCATCGGCACGGCGCTGGGCATAGACGAGGAGCGGGGCGACAAGCTTACCGTGGAAGCGATGGTCTTTACCGAAGTGAAAGGCCTGGAAGCCGACGGGCAGGCCTGGGAGAAGGAGAACGCCGGGAAGCAATTACAGCGCGACCTGGTCCGCTACGGCGGCATCCTGCTCTGCGTGCTGGTCTTTGTGGCCGGGTTGTTCCTGGCGGTGAGGACCGCGCTGCCGGCCCTGGCGTCCTCCCGGGGTCCCTCGGCCGAAGAGCAGGCCGCCGCCCTGCAGGCCGCCGTCGCGGCGGCCGTCGGAAGAGCCGTCCCCGCAGGGCCCTCCAGGGCGGCCCCTGCCGGCGGCGAGGTCCAGATGACCCTGTCCGCGATGGCCAACGAGAAGCCGGAGGTGTTCTCCAGGGCCCTGAAAAAATTCATGACGGCCGAGGCCGCGAAGAGCTCGCCCCAGAAGGAGGCCGCAAGTGTCAACTGAAGAAATGACCCCCGTTCAGAAGGTCGCCGTGCTGATGGTGCTGCTCGCGCCTGAAGCGTCCGCCAAACTGCTGCAGGGCATGGGCGAGGACGAGATAAAGGCTGTGACTACCGCCATGTGCGGGCTGGGCGAGATTTCCTCGGAAGTCCGGGAAAAGGTGCTGTCCGAATTCTACGAGACCGTCCGGAACACCGGCGACACCCTGTTCGCCGGCCCCGAGAGCGTAAAGCAGATACTGCAGAACGCCGTGGGTCGTGAAAAGGCCGCCGGCCTGGTGAACGCCATCTTTCATTCTAATTCCTTCGAGTTCCTGAAGACGGCCCCCATGCAGTCTCTGGCCGACCTGCTAAAGGAGGAGCATCCTCAGACGGCGGCGGTGGTGATGGGCCAGCTTTCCAGCGAACAGGCGGCCGAATTGCTGGCGCTGCTGCCAGAGAAAACCCGAGGCGAGGTGCTCAAGCGCTCCGGCAGCATCAGCGAGGTGTCCCGGGAGGCTATGACCGAGATCGGCCTGGTCCTCGGGGAGGCGCTGAGCGCCGCCAAGGACGGGGATACCGCCGCCCCCGAGCGGATCGCCGACATCATCAGCTTTTCCTCCAAGAGCGAAGCCGACGCGATGCTGGCCGACCTGCAGCAGTCGGCGCCCGAACTGGCCGAGGAGATCCTGAAGCGCCTTGTAACCTTTGAAAAGATACTTTCCCTGCCGGACGCGGTCGTGCAGAAGGTGCTTCGCAAGCTCGACCAGCGCACGCTGGCCGCGGCGCTGTCCGGCGCGCCCCAGAATATCAGCGAAAAGATCTACAAGAACATGACCGAGGAGGCCGCCAAGGCGATGATGGAAGACATCGAGACGCTCGGACAGGTTTCCCCGAAGGCCGTGGAAGACGCGCGGCGCAAGGTGGTCAAGGCGATAAAGAGCCTGGCCGAAGCCGGGGAGCTGGCGGCCGCATGAGGAGACGGATCTTCAAGCAGGAAAACTGCCGGATCTCGGGCGTCTGCTTCCCGGACGTGCTCGGCGCGGACGCGATTCCCGCGGCGGCACGGCCCACCAGGGAAGAGGAGCTGGAAGCCGCCGCAGCACAGCGCGGGCGCGAGGTCGTGGCCAAGGCCTCGGCCGAGGCCGAGCGCCTGCGGGCCGCCGCCCTGGCCGAGGCGCGCGAGCAGGCCGTGAAACTTTACGAAGAGCCGCTGCTGGCCGCGCTGTCGGCCCTGGCGTCGGCGAAAGCCTCAATGGAAAACGCCGCCGCCGCCGCCGCCGCCAAAGCCGAGAAAGAGCTGGTCGGCCTGGTGATCAAAGTGGCGGAAAAAGTCATACGCCGCAAACTCGAGAACGACGAGGATGAGGTCTTCCTGATGATCAGCCGGGCCATACAGGCGGTTCCCAAGGGCAAAACCCTGCTGATCCGCGTCAACGAGCGGGATTACGAGAACATACAGAAGGCCGGCCAGGCGATTCCGACGGCCGCCAAGCTGGCGGGCAGCCTGGCCATGGAAATTTCCCCAGACGTGGAGCCCGGCGGCTGCGTCGTTATCACAGAGGCGGGCGCCGTGAACGCCAATCCTTCCCGCCAGCTCGAGATCATCGAGGAAGCGCTGCTCAAGGAGGTATCCTGTGGACTTTGAGCGCTGCGCCTCCGTGCTCGATAGGACCGATTCCCTGGCGCCTTACGGGGTGGTTAAAAAAGTCGCCGGCCTGGTCATTGAGACCAGCGGCGGCCTTGGGAGCATCGGAGAGCTCTGCCGTATCCGCAACAACGGTACGGACATGCCCGCCGAAATAGTCGGGTTCCGCAAGGACTGCATGCTGCTTATGCCCCTTGGCGAGCTGCACGCCCTGCGCCCGGATTCGGAAGTCCGGCCCACCGGGCACCCCTTGCGGGTGGCTGTTTCGGAAGCCTTGGCCGGCCGCGTGCTCAACGGGCTGGGCGAGCCCCTGGACGGGCGCCCTGCGCCCGAGACGGAAGAATTTTATCCGGTCCACTCGGTGCCGCCGCACCCTCTCACCCGCGCCAGAATAAAAAACCCCATGCCCACCGGGGTCAGGGCTATCGACTCTTTCATGACCGTCGGAGAAGGACAGAGGGTGGGGCTGTTCGCCGGCAGCGGCGTGGGCAAGAGCACCCTGGTCGGCATGATAGCCCGCAATTCCAAGGCGGATATTAACGTGATAGCGATGATAGGCGAGCGCGGCAGGGAGGTCAGGGAGTTCATGGAGAAAGACCTGCGGGCCTCCGGCCTGGCCAAATCGGTGCTGGTGGTTTCCACCTCCGACCAGCCGGCGCTGCTGAGGATAAAGGCCGCGCTGGTGGCCACTTCCATCGCCGAATATTTCAGGGACAAGGGCAAGAAGGTGATGCTGGTAATGGACTCGGTCACGCGCTTTGCCTTCGCGCAGCGCGAGGTCGGGCTCTCGGTGGGCGAGCCTCCTACTGTAAGGGGTTATCCGCCGTCGGTCTTCGCGTACCTGCCGCGCCTGCTGGAGCGCACCGGCCAGGGCGAGAAGGGGTCCATCACCGGCATTTACACGGTGCTGGTGGACGGCGACGACCACAACGAGCCGGTGGCGGACTCGATCAGGGGCATCCTTGACGGGCATATCGTGCTGAACCGGGAACTGGCCACCAAGAACCATTACCCGGCCATCGACGTGCTGGCGAGCCTGAGCCGCGTGATGCCGGACGTGACCACGGCAGACCATTGCCGCCGGGCCTCGATCCTGCGCGACCAGCTGGCGGTCTGTAAACGCTCCGAAGACCTGGTGAGGATAGGCGCTTACGCAAAAGGCGGCAACGCGGAGCTGGATCGCGCGCTGGAGCAGCTGCCCAGGATCAACGGTTATTTGAAGCAGGGGATAGGGGAAGAGGCGTTTTTTGAAACATCACTGAAAGGACTTACGGAGCTCACCAATGAGAAACAAGTTCCCGCTTGAGGCCGTGCTTATGCTGAGGAGAAACATGGAGGCCCTGCAGGCCGTGAAACTCAAGGAGATAAAGGACAAACGCCGGGTCCTCCTCGAAGAACTGTCCGGCGTCGGCGAAGAAATAGGCCGGCTGGCTTCCGAAAAACCGTCGCTCTCTTCGGCCTTCGAACTGGCTTCCGGCCAGAAATACAGCGAATTGCTTTACAGGCGCTGCGACCTGATCCGCTCGGAGATACAAAAAACCGCCGCCCGGGAATCGGCGCAGAGGAAGGAACTGCTGGCGGCGCTGAAAGAAAGGAAGAAAATGGAAAAACTCAAGGAAATCTGGGCGGAAAAGCGCGCCTTGGAACTGGCGAAGGCCGAGGCCGTGGAAATGGACGAGACCGCCCGCGTACAGTTCGCCAGGAGCGGCCGCTGATGGAAACGATGTCCCTTACCGCGCTATTGGCCCCTGTTCAGTCCGCTCCCGCGGCCGCGCCGTCCGGCGCCGCTGACGGTGACCTTTTTACCCGGATACTCGAGACCGTGATCTCGGGCCTGGCCGCCGGGGCCGCCAACCAGGAGGTCTGCGCGGAGGAGTTGCCTGTTCCGGCTGAAGGCCTGCCCGGGGAAGAGAGCGAAACGGAGGAGCCCACGTCGTCCTCGCTGCTCCTTGCGTCGGCGGGGCAGCCGGCTGCTGAAGCGGCGCCCTTATCCGGGCCCGCGGAGGAAACTTCGCAAACCGGAGGCCAGACCTCTGAAGCTTCGCAAAGCGGCGGCCCCGCCTCTGAATTTTCGCAAACCGGCGGCCCCGTTCATGCAGCGGCGGACCCTGGTTTCCTGCCGGAGTCTTTAATTCCCGTCTTTGCTCCGGCTGCTGAAGCGCGCGGCCCCCTGGAGCCTTCCCGGGCGGAAACGAGGCCGCTTACTCCTCCCGCGGGTACAGTGAATGTCCCGGCGGGGCCTGCCGGCATCGCGGATGCCAAGGCGGGCGTTGGGGACCTGCCTCTGGGGACCGAAGGCGCCTACGCGCCCGCGGCCGCGGAGACCGGCGCGGCTCCTTCTATTTCCGCGGCCGGGGAGTTCGCAGCCGTCACGGACCGCGCCGCTTCGGCTGCTCCGGCTTCAACCGGCGGCTCCAGGCCGGAAAAAACAGAGATTAAAAACCGCGCCGCCGGCGCCGCTGAGCGAGCGCAGACCTTAGCCGAGGCCGGGGCGCCGCCGGCGGGCCGGCCCTTGAGCGAAGGGGAAGGCTCCTCGAAAACAGGTGAAGGACGGGAGCGGCACGGTTTTACGCAGTCCGGAGCGGAACAGCCTGAAGCCGGCCGGCAGTCCGCACCGGAGGCAGCGCCGCTCAAAGAGCATACGCCGCCGGCCGGGGCCGCTGAATTCAGGGGCAGAACGGGGGAAGTCTTTGAGGCCGCGCCCGCCCAGCGGGCCGCCGGGTCCGCCTTAAGTCCGGCCTCGGTGGAACGCCTTGTTTCAGCAGCCGGGCGCCTCGAACTAGCCGCCTCCGGCCGGCTCAGCCTCGAGCTGAACGAGGCGGAACTCGGCAAGGTGCGCGTGGAGATGTCGCTTAACGGCGGCGAGGTCAGGATAAGCCTCGAGGTGGAGAACGGCGACGCGGGCAGGCTGCTTTCGGCCAAGGCCCCGGAGCTCGTGGACGCCCTCGCCCAGCGTGGCGTCAGCAGCGGAGTGGAAGTTTTTTCCGGAGGCGGGAGAGGAAACGAAAACCGCGGCCGGGAGGGCAGGAGCAGCGCGCGGCGCTACGGGCGCGCGGCGGAGGCCGCGCCCCAGGACGCGCCGGCGGCGGAAGAAGGGCGCATAAGCCTTTACGCATAGGAGGAGAACATGAACGTATCCAGTATAAGCGGCAGCGGCGCGGCTTCGGCCCTGGTGACCAAGACCGATTCCGAAGGAAAAGAGGATTTCCTGAAGCTGCTGGTCGCGCAGCTCAAGAACCAGGACCCCATAGACCCTTTGAAGAACGAGGAATTCTTGTCCCAGCTGGCGCAGTTCAGCCAGTTGGAGGCGGTGCAGGCCCTTGGGGCAAAACAAGCGGAAGCGGCCGGTATGCAGGCGGCCTCGCTGGTAGGCATGAACGTATCCGCGGTAACCGGGACCGGGCTGTACGTTTCCGGGGAGGTGGGCTCCGTCCAGATGACCGCGGACGGCCCCAAGCTGAACATCAACGGGGTGCAGGTCTCGCTGGGGGAACTGCAGGAGGTTAGGAAATGAACTTCGGCCCTTATAAAAACGGTTTTAAGGTCGGAGAGAAGGTCCTGATAGACATGCCCGGCGCTTCTTTCCACGGACTGGAAACGGAGGTGGTGGTCCCCAAGCCCACGGACATCCTGGAACCGGAGGACGTGCTGGTGCGCAACCCGGTCTCGCCCGGGTGGGTGCTCAGGCTGCCCGAGGACTTCCTGTTGAAAGACTGGGGCCGCGATCTGATCGGCGCCCGGCATGAAGACGGCCCGCAACAAGCCGGAGCCTACCGCTGAATTGCGGCCGCGGGCTTCTTACCGGAAGCCCGCCGCGCCCCGGAGGGCGCCTAACTCGGATCAGGAGGAGAGATGCTTAAATCGCTATATTCGGGAGTGTCGGGGATCCAGACCCACCAGGTGCGCATGGACGTCATCGGCGCCAACATCGCCAACGTCAACACCGTGGGCTTCAAGCGCGGCAGCGTGGCGTTCCAGGAACTGCTCAGCCAGACCATCTCGGGCGCCTCGGCCCCGGACGGGGACCGCGGCGGTACTAACGCCGTGCAGGTCGGCCTGGGCGTCAAAGTCGGCAGCGTTACCAACCAGTTCACGCAGGGCAACCTGCAATACACGGGGGCCAACTCGGACATGGCCGTTGAGGGCAACGGCTTTTTCGTGGTGGCGCAGGGCCAGTCGCTGCTCTATACCCGAGCTGGCAACTTTTCCCTGGACATGGACGGCAGCCTGGTGCACAGCGCCAACGGCATGATCCTGCAGGGCTGGATGGCCGACGAGTCCGGCGTGGTAAACACGAACAGCTCGCTGACCAACATCCAGATCCCCATCGGCAAGACCATCCCGGCCAAGGCGACCTCCTCGATAAGCTACGAGCAGAATATAGACGCCCGCACCAACGGCAACCTGTTCTACCAGCCTACCCCGATGATTATCACCGACTCCGTCTCCGGTGAGCAGGCGCAGGTTACCATCTCCCTGACGCCCACCGGCAACTTTAACGAGTGGAACTACGAGATAAACGCGCAGGGCGTGGACGGCGCCACTGTCGCCTCCGTCACCAACGGCACCGGCACCCTCACCCTCGACAGCGACGGCCGCGTGGCGGCCTCCAGCGGCGGCACCGCCTCAGTGGCTTTCGCCGGCGGCGCCACGATAGAGATAGCCCCGCCCGCGGTCGCCGCGGCCGGCGGCGGGACTTTCGCGGTCTCCTCGGCGGGGGACACGGGCTCGGCCGCGATGGCCGGGGTCTTTACCGCGGCCGAGAGCTTCGAGACTTCGATGCAGATCTACGACCCCTTGGGCGGCATGCACGAGCTGCAGGTGACCCTGACCAAGCTGGGCGACAACCAGTGGGGCTGGAGTTCCGCCAGCAGCGAGGATGGAGTTTCAGTAACCGGCAGCGGCACCCTGAACTACGACCCGGCCAGCGGCGCGCTGCTTACCAGTTCCGGCGGGCCTATAGAGGTGAACCTGGGCTCGGGCATCGGCGTCGTGGAGATCACGCCCGACTTTACCGGTTCCACGCAGTTCGCCGCGGACAGCTCGCTGCTGGCCTCTTCCCAGAACGGCTACAGTTCCGGCGCCCTCCAAAGCTTCTCGATAGATAACTCGGGCGGCATCAACGGCGTGTTCTCCAACGGCGTGATCATGAAGATGGCGACGGTGGCTCTGGCCAACTTCGCCAACTCGGCCGGTCTTGTAAAGGAGGCGGGTTCCTTCTACAGCGGGTCCCGCAACTCGGGGGAGGCCTATAT
>Ga0075012_10001516_pt1 | contig 23473 bp, 23 predicted proteins | sample All_14_2_FD_71474 | JGI IMG/M metagenome (GOLD analysis project Ga0075012, IMG submission 71474) | Freshwater microbial communities in response to fracking from Pennsylvania, USA - Allegheny Zone_MetaG_DW_15 | ecosystem: Environmental > Aquatic > Deep subsurface > Groundwater > Drilled...
TCCGATCGCGACTTCGCGCTCGACTATCTGATGGCGGCGACGCAGGTCGCGCTGCACCTGTCGCGGCTGGCGGAGGAATTCATCATCTGGGCGAGCCAGCCCTTCGGCTTCGTGTCGTTGCCTGACGCTTATTCGACCGGCAGTTCGATCATGCCGCAGAAGCGCAATCCGGATGCGGCCGAACTGGTACGCGGCCACGCTGGCCGCATCATGGGCTGCATGAACGCGCTGTGCGTGACGATGAAGGGCCTGCCGCTCGCCTATTCGAAGGACATGCAGGACGACAAGCCGCCTGTGTTCGAAGCGCATGACCTGTTGGCGCTGTCGATCGCGGCGATGACGGGCATGGTCGAGACCGTGACGTTCCGCACGGACCGTATGCGGGCGCTGGCCGAAAGCGGGCATGCGACGGCGACGGATCTGGCCGACTGGCTGGTGCGTGAAGCGGGCGTGCCGTTCCGCGAGGCACATCATATTACCGGGCGTGCGGTGAAGCTGGCCGACGATCGTGGCGTGGCGCTTGCCGCCTTGCCGCTGGATGATCTGAAGGCCATCGATGCGCGGATCGACGAGAGGCTCTATGCCGTTCTGACGATCGACGCATCCGTCGCGAGCCGCACCAGCCATGGGGGCACGGCCCCGGTGCAGGTGCGTGCGCGGATTGCACAAGCGCGCCAAGCGTTGGAAACGGAGGCATGATGCGCTGGCTGAGCCTTGCACTGGCGCTTGCCCTCGGTCTTGCCGTGGCGGCGTGTGGTGGACGCAACGCGCTCAAGCATGCGGAAGGTGAAGGCCCGCCGCCGGTGGCGCGCGGCGCCGAAAATGCCGCGACGGCCGACCAGTTGTTGACGCCGAGCACGCAAGCGCGGCCGGAACGCAACGCGGAACTGCTGCGCCAGTCCGATGAGCGCAAGGACGACCCCTTCGATCTACCCCCCGAGCCGGACAAGCCCTGATTCCATGGACCATTTCCAGTATGTCAAAGGCGCCATGCATGTTGAGCAGGTGCCCGTTGAAGCCATCGCGACTGCGGTGGGCACGCCCGTTTACGTCTACTCGACGGCGACACTGACACGCCATGTCACCGTGTTTCGCGACGCCCTGAGCGCGCTGGCCGATCCGCTGGTCGCCTTCGCCGTGAAGGCCAATCCCAACGCGGCTGTGCTGGCGACGCTGGCCAAGCTGGGGCTGGGCGCGGACGTGGTATCCGGTGGTGAGCTGTTGCGCGCCATTGCGGCCGGCATCCCCGCCAGCCGCATCGTCTTTTCCGGCGTCGGCAAGACAGAGGAAGAGATGCGGCTTGCGCTGGAGCACGGCATCTACCAGTTCAATCTGGAGAGCGAACCGGAAGCGGAGACGCTTTCGGAAGTTGCCTTGTCGATGGGCAAGACGGCACCTGTCGCCTATCGCATCAACCCGGACGTGGATGCCGGCACGCATGCGAAGATTTCGACCGGAAAGTCGGAAAACAAATTCGGCATACCCTATGACCGCGCCATTGCCGCCTATGACCGCGCGGCGCAGCTTGCCGGCCTCGACGTGCGGGGCGTTGCAGTGCACATCGGCAGCCAGTTGACGGACCTCGCCCCTCTGGAGGCTGCGTTCGAGAAAGTGGGCGTGTTGATCGAGCGGTTGCGCGATCATGGTCTGGCCATTCGCACCGCTGACCTGGGTGGTGGTCTGGGTGTCCCTTATGATCCTTCTCTGCCTGTGCCGCCCAGCCCGGCGGAATATGGGGCGATGGTGGCGCGCGTGACGCAGGACTGGAGCGTCCGCCTGATGTTCGAGCCGGGTCGCGTGATCGTGGGCAATGCCGGCGCGCTGGTGTCGCGTGTGATCCGGGTGAAGCAGGGCGCGTCGGAGCCGTTCGTGATCGTCGACGCGGCCATGAACGACCTGATGCGGCCCAGCCTGTACGATGCCTGGCATGACATTCGCGCCGTGAAGCCGGCCGGCGAGAAGCAGACGGCCAATGTCGTGGGCCCGGTATGTGAAAGCGGCGACACATTCGCCACGGGGCGCGACATGGACGCGGTGGAGCCGGGCGACCTGGTCGCTTTCATGACTGCCGGCGCCTATGGCGCGACCATGGCCAACACCTACAACAGTCGCGCGCTGACGCCTGAAGTGCTGGTGTCAGGCGACCGCTGGTCCGTGGTGCGCGCACGTCCGCCGATCGAAGCACTGATCGAGGCGGACAGCATCCCGGACTGGGTGCGGGGATAATGCACAGCCTTCCCCTGTTCGTCCGGCTGAAGGATCGGCCGGTTGCGATAGTAGGGGAGGGTATGGCGGCGGACGCGAAGCGGCGCTTGCTGGAACGCGCGGGCGCGCGCATCGTCAGCGAAGAACAGGCCGAGGCGCTGGCGATTGTCGTCATGGAGGATGATGACGCGGCGCAGGCGGCCGTGGCGCGCTTGCGCGCGCGGGGCGTGCTTGTGAATGCTGTCGACCGCCCGGCACTGTGCGATTTCACGCTTCCGGCGATTGTGGACCGCGATCCTGTGTTGATAGCCGTGGGCACGGGCGGCGCTTCAGCCGGGCTGGCCAAGGCTGTTCGGCAGAGGATTGAAACGCTGTTGCCCGCCGGGTTGGGGCGATTGGCCGATGGCCTGGCGACGGCACGCAATATGATGCGGGCGCGTTGGCCCGATGCCCGGGATCGGCGGCGCGCCATTGATGCGGCTTTGGCCGTGGGTGGGCCACTCGATCCGCTGACGGAGCATCAGGCCGATGCCGTGGCCGGCTGGCTGAGTGCGTCGGAGGAAATGGACAGCGTTCGCTTTGTCGCGTTGCAGATTGCTTCGGCCGATCCGGACGACCTCACTATCCGTGCTGCCCGTCTGCTGGGGCAGGCGGATGTGATCTACCATCATCCCGATGTGCCTGCGGCCATTTTGCAGCGTGCGCGCGCCGATGCGCATCGCCGTGCAAGAACGACGATGCCGGAAGCGCCGGAAAATGTGCCAGGTCTGGTGCTATGGCTGGAGATGGCGTCATGACACATGTCCTCGTGCTCAATGCGGGCACGGTGCGCCAGATGACGCTGGAGGCCTATTGCGACGATCCGCATGTGCATGACTTTGTGTGGGTGCATATCGATGGTCGCCACGATCATGCGCGGCAGAAAGTGCAGCGACTGGCCGACATGCCCGAACCCGCCGTCAATGCGCTGGTCGCGCAGGAAACACGACCGCGCTGTACGTTCATGGGGCACGGCGCACTGGTGAACCTGCGTGGTCCGGGTGTAGAGGGCGAGGAACTGACGGGTGATCCGCTGGTGTCGATCCGGCTGTGGGCCGAAAAGGGCCGCGTCATTTCGGTAAGCTATCGCAATCTTGCGGCGCTTGATCCGGTGATGGCCGGCATGCGCGCCGGCAAGATTCGTGATCCGGGTGATCTGATTGCGGCATTCGCGCAGGAAATTACCGATGTGCTCGATCCTGAAGTCGCCGAACTGGGCGATGATCTGGACGATATCGAAAGTGCGCTGGATGCCGAAGGATCAGCGGAAACACGGCGCACCGTGTCCCGCATCCGCGCCACGGCCATCGGTTATCGCCGCTTCATTTCACCGCAACGGCAGGCGATCGAACGGCTGGCGATGGCCGACGCGCCCTGGCTGGCGGAGGATGACCGGTTGCATCTGCAGGAAGCGGCCGACCGCTGCGCACGCATGGCCGAGGAACTGGAAGCCGTGCGGGAACGTGCGGCGCTCGCGCATGAAGGGCTGACGGACCTGCGGGCCGAACAGATGAACCTGCAGGCGCTCATCATTTCCGTGGTGGCGCTGGTGTTCCTGCCACTGACGTTCATCACCGGCCTGCTCGGCATGAATGTCGTCGGCATCCCCTTCGCGCACGCGCCCTGGGCGTTCTGGGGCGTGGTCGGGGTTTGCCTTGTCATAGCGCTGGCTATCAGTGGCTGGTTCGTGGCCAGCCACTGGCTCAAGCGTTGACGTCCCCAGGCCTAGAACTTGCCGCGCAACGTGATCCCGTAGGTACGCGGTTCGGCCAGATAGGCGGAGATCAGCTGGTTCGCCATCGGCGCGCCGAGTGCGAACTGGCCGGTGGTCGATGTCGACGGGCTGCTGCTCTGGAGCGGGCTGGAGAATGCGACTTGCCGGTAGTTCTGGTTGAAGATGTTCTGGCCCCAGAACTCGACGGCCCAGCGCTGCTGTGGCCCACGAATGCCGATACGTGCGTTGACGATGGCAAAGCCGTCCTGCGCCTTTTCCGGGAACAGGTCTGATCCGGTGTTGAAGTCGCTGGTCAGGCGGCCGTCGACGTAGAACAGGCCGCTAAGGCCGCTGGCGCCGATTTCCGGTGTCCAGGCGACACTGGCGGTCGTCACGATCTGCGGCGCGTTGCTGTTGATGCTGCCTGGCAGAAGGAACAGCGCCGGGTCCAGCGGTACCGATCCGTCGCTGCTGCCCACCAGCCTGTTGGCGAACTTGGCCCGGGCATAGGTCATGCCGCCTGTGACGCGCAGGTCGCGCACGGGCGATGCGTTGATCTCCAGTTCCACGCCCTGGCTGATGAGGCCGGGGGCAACGTCGCCCTTGGCGCAGGTACGCGTGGCTGACAGCGCAGAGTCGCAGCCGTTGATATTCTGGACGACGAAGCTGAAGCCGTTGAACGTGTTGAGCTGAAAATTGCTGAATTCCTGACGGAAGGCAGCGATGTTCACGCCCCAATGGCGCTGGCTGTACTTCAAGCCGATTTCAAAGGCATCCACCGTTTCCGCGGCAAAGCGGAGCGATGCGGCATCGGCGTCTGTGCGCGGCGTGAAGTAGGTGACAGGCGAAACGCCGGGGAACACGCCGGTGCTGCCCAGCTCGAACCGGTCGAGATTATAGCCCCCCGCCTTATAGCCGCGCGAATAGCTGCCGTAGACCATCAGGCCATCCGTCGGCCGCCAGGACAGCACGCTCGTGCCGGAAAACTCGCCCTGGCTGAAGCTGTCCTGCAGATCGAGAGCGTTGAGGGCTGGGCTGCCATTGCCCAGACAGCCCAGCGTGAAGATGCCCTGCGCCAGTGCCGTAGCCGTGCCGAACGCGCCAGTCGCAAGATCGTACAGGTCGTTGGGCCCGCCTGGATTTTGCGCCTGCAGCGCGGAACACACCGCATTGTTGTTGTTGAGATCGGCACTGAAGCGCTTGCGCTCATGCGTGTAGCGCAGCCCCAGTGTCAGATCGAGGCGATCCGTCAGATGGACGATGTTGTGTGTGAACAGCGCCCAGTTCCTGCTGTTCTGGTAATAGCGCGAGTCCACGTCGCCCGTACCGTCCGTGATGCTGGCCAGCGCCTGCAACCCGCCACGCAGGATCGGATTGGTGCCGATGCCCGGAATGCCGGCAATCTGTTGGCTGAGGACTGCGGGATTGTCGCAGGCAAGCACATTTTCAAGACCGCTTGACGTCGCGCTCGCACCGGCGAGCAAGCGGCAGGCGGCAAAGGCGCCATAGTCTGCGCCGAAAACGATATTGTCGCGCAGAGTCAGCTTTTCATGCGCGTAGTAGCCGCCGACCAGCCAGTCGAGCCGATCGTCGAACGCGGATCCCTGCAGGCGCAGTTCCTGCGTAAAGGTCTTGAATTGGCGGAATGTGCCCGGATCGCGATAGAGCAGGTCCGCACTATTATAGTCGTAGTCGCCGTAATCCTTTGATTTATAGTCGCGATAGGCGGTGATGCTGGTCAGTTTCGCGCCGCCGAAATCATAATTGATTTCGCCTGACACACCCCAGTCACGCAGATCGCTCACATATTCGCGACCGGGCGTAATGCTGAGCTGGCGATCATAAGGATTGCCGGGAAAATAGGCGCCCTGTCGCTCCAGGATCGTGACGATGCGATTGGCAGGCGCCACTGTGAAGCCGCCGCCAGCCGCGGGCAGTCGCTCGCGCGTTTCGACAAAGGCGGCGCCGCAACAGCTTTCGTCGCGCCGCGTATAATCGCCGATCAGGCGGATGGAGAGAGCGTCGGTTGGCTCATACAGGGCCTGGCCACGCACGAACCAGCGGTCACGGTCATTCGTGTCGCCCACTTTCGCGCCGCTGGTGTCGACCAGATCGTAGAAACCGTCGCGCTTTGACCAGACGCCGTCGAGGCTGAGCGCCAGATCCGGGCCGACTGGGCCAGTGACACGCCCGGAAAGCCGCCAATAATCGTAGTTGCCGTACGTAACTTCGGCATTGGCGTGGAACTGCCGTTCCGGGGCCTTGCTGACGATATTGAGCAGGCCGGCGGATGCGTTGCGGCCGAACAACGTGCCTTGCGGCCCGCGCAGCACTTCGACGCGTTCGATTTCGCCCAGTTCGTTGAGGCCCGCGCCGGTGCGCGACCGGTACACGCCATCGATGAACACAGCGACGGAGCTTTCCAGACCCGGATTGTCACCAACCGTGCCAATACCGCGGATGCGGGCGGAGCCATTGGCTTCGGAGCCCGTCGAGGAAACCAGCAGCGACGGCGCCAGTTGGTTGAGCTGGCGAATGTCGCTGGCGCCACTGTTCTGCAATGACTGCGCGGTGACAGCGGATACGGCGATCGGCACATCGGACAGCGGGCTGGCACGCCGGGTGGCCGTGACGATAATATCCGCGTTGGAACTTTCGCTTTCGGTGGTGGATTGGGTCGCGCTTTCTTCCTGCGCGTGGACTGGAAAAACCAGGGTGAGGCACATGGTCGCCACACCGGCCAACAAAGGACGCACGTTTGCCCTCATCGTCTCTCTCCTGCCGCCAGGCGCTGTTTTCCGCGCTTTTCAGCAGGTCCGACTATAAGGCTTTGCGTGGGTGGTCGGCAAGTATGTGCACAGAAACGCGCCATGTGCGGCAATATTACAACATTCCGTAACGTCAGACGTCCAGCGGAAAAGTAAGCATGCGATCGGCAATCGGCACCAGGGCCTCTGCGCGGTAGCCGACAGCTGCGCGAATCACTTCATGATTGACGTCGAGTCCCCCGGTCAACGCTCCGAAGGCCGGCATCACGAGTTTTGACTGTGACCGGACGAAACAGCGGCGTGCGACATGGCGACCGCGCACGGCTACGCGCAGCTTGGGATGGAAATGGCCAGAAATCTCTGGTCGCATGTCCAGTGGGTCCGCTTCGTGGCGCAGGACGATGCCTTCCACGATCGCTTCCTCCATGATGAGGCCGCCCAATGTTCCGTCCAGGCCAGTGTCATGATTGCCAGTCACCCAGCGCCAATCGACATATGCGGTTAACGCCGTGAGGCGCGCCCGCACGTCCTGTGCCAGACGCGCGGCGCCTGCGCTGTCATGGAAACTGTCGCCCAGGCACCAAAGTTCGCGCGCATCCGTCTTTGCGACCAGTTCCTCGATCACATCCAGCGTAGCGGCGCTGTCATAGGGGGGCAGCATCTGGCCGAAGCGCGCAAACCAGCTGGCTTTCTCAAAATGCAGGTCTGCGACGAGCAAAGCACGCCGCGCCGGCCAGAACAGCGCGGCCTGGGGCAGCGCCATGAAGGTCTGGCCTGCGAACGAAAGGGGAACCATGCCCTAGCTATGCGCGCGCCTGCGCCCACTTTCAAGACCGTGCGCGTGAACCTATAGGGGCGGCATGGCTGAAGTTCCCGTCACGATCGCTGCGCTTTACCGCTTCGCACCGCTTGGCGATTTGCAGATGCTGCGCGTCGAACTGATGGCGCTGTGCACGGCAGAGGATATCCGTGGCACGCTGTTGATAGCGGGGGAGGGTATAAACGGCACCATTGCCGGGACTGCTGACAGCATTGCGCTCGTCATCCGCCGACTCCGTGCCTTGCCGGGCTGCGCGGAACTGGATGTCAAATATGCGCGGGCCGACGCCATGCCATTCGGTCGCATGAAAGTCCGTATCAAGCGGGAGATCGTGACGCTGGGTGCAGGCGATCTCGATCCTGCACGGAATGCCGGCACCTATCTGGACCCGACGGAATGGAATGCGTTGCTGGAAGATCCGGACGTCGTCCTGATCGATACGCGCAATGCCTATGAAGTCGCCATCGGCACTTTTGACGGCGCACTTGACCCGGAAACGCGTGCTTTTGGAGAGTTTCCGGCGTGGTTTGACGCCAAGGCAGCGGAATGGCGTGCAGAAGGGCGCAAGCCAAAGCTAGCCATGTTCTGTACCGGCGGCATTCGCTGTGAAAAATCGACCGCCTTTGCGCGTGAACGCGGCTTTGAGGAAGTCTATCATCTGCGCGGCGGCATCCTGCGCTATCTTGAGGAGATGCCGGAGGCGGCCAGCCGTTGGCAGGGTGATTGCTTCGTGTTCGATGAGCGTGTCGCTGTCGGCCACGGCTTGCAGCCCGGTGGGCATGTCATGTGTCGGGCGTGCGGGCTTCCGGTGGCGGCGGATGCACTTGACCGGCATCGCGCGGAATGCGCGGGGCATGGGGCGTGCTCATAGCCGCCATCTGCGCTTTCGTAGACGCTTCGCTCGCTGGCAGCAGGAAATCCACCCGTCGCCGGCCAAAATCGATGGCAACTCGGTCGAACCCGCGAAGCACGGCTGCGCCCAGCAGCAGCGCAGGTTTGTCCTCCAGGCCCAGTTCGCGAAATGGCCCGGCGTCCGCGAAAACGACGGCCAGACCATTGATCCCGACACCGCCCAGTCGCATCCTGTCGATGACACCCCACTGGCCAACCAGTTCCTCTCCAGTCACGCTCTTAACGCCTGTTGTGCGCCTGAACGCCTCCGGGCGCTTCTTTGAGAGCTTGGCGAGCAGGGCCTTGTTGCCGATGCTGGATTCCGACCCGGTATCGAGGATGACGTTGACTTTCTGGCCGTCCGCCTTGGCGTCGACCAGTATCAACTGACCCAGTCGCGTCCGCGCTTCCACGACGATTGTGTCGGGATCGTTCGTTACACGCTGCTGACTCGGCTCGATATTCATCCGGCCGCTGCGGAAATCGAGCACCAGCCGCTTGGCGCGCAGTCCGTCCAGGCCCAGCAGACCATGGCCACCAATATGTTCGTCAGCGAATATCGGTGCCTGAACGCGTGCGATCCGTGTCGTGCCAAAGGACACGTCGGACATGGTCACGCTTTCGGTTTCCGACACGCCCGTAGCGCTGACGATACGCAGCCGGCCGTCTGCAGGCAGAGCAAGACTGGCCGCAAGTTCGCGCGAGATTACGGTGCGTTGCGACCCCGTATCGATGATGAAGTCATATGGCCCCTTGCCGGCGATGCGGATGGGAATGGTGATGCGGTTGTCGTCCGTCGTGCCGGTGCGGACGACGGTGGGTGGGTCGGCCGGGTCAGGGATCGCTGCATCCTGCGCAAAAGCGATACTGCTCAGCAATGCCGCAGACCCGATCAAACCCAGAGACATCGTTTGGCGCATGTCTTTTCCTTTCGCGCCCGCCTTTCAGCTTCGGGGCGCTCGGGCCGCTGCCTGAGCCATTCGCGTCTGGCTGCGCCGCATGCCGTATCCTTCGGGTATGAAGCGTACCTGTCGCGCGCCGAAATCGATCGTGACGCGGTCAAAATGCCGAAGCACATTCATGCCCAGCAGCAATGCGGGCCGATCGGCGAGGCCCAGTTCGCGAAACGCATGTGCATCGGCAAAGGCAATCGGAACGCCGTGAAAATCGAAATTGCCGACTGTCATGCGGTGTGCGTAGCTGATTTCGGCAGGCACGCGGCCACCGGAAACGCTGAGGATCGTGAGGGCGTTGTGCGCGCGGCGCGGCTTGCTCCGCATCATCTGTGCGAAAAGCGCGCGATTGCCGATGCTGACTTCCGCACCCGTGTCGATGACGACCGGGATCGACCGTCCTTCCACGGTCGCGTCCGTGAAGATCAGCCGCCCTTGCCGTTCGATGGCGTCGACAGCCACTTCGGCGCGATCGAGCAGGAAGCGGTTACGCGTCGGCAGGACGCGCAGTCGGTTACCGGCGAAATCAAATTCGACCCGCATCTTGCCAAGACTGTCCAGTCCTATCAGTCCGGCTGCGCCGATGTTCTGCCGCGCCAGAGCGGGCGCCTGAATGTCGGTGCGCTGCTTGTGGAATGTGAAATCGTCCACCGCGAAGCTGCCAACGCGCGCCAGCCCGCTGATCGTGGCGATCTCGACTGACGCACCCGGCTTCAAGCCGATGCTGGACGCCAGTTCGCCCGAAATCATGGTGCGTTCGGCGCCCGTATCCACCAGGAACGGGTATGGACCGCGGTCGCCTATCCATACGGGCACCGTCATGCGTTGGGACCCGTCACGGCCCATGGCAATTGTGTCTGCGGATTCGGATGAAGATTGCTGCTGCGGCGGCGCAGCGCCGACAAGGCACGTTGCCGTCACGGCCAACAGGCTCAGCTTTCGCGCGACTCCCATCATCGCACCTCTCCCTCAGACGTGCCATGATACCACTGTGCGGCCCTGCCCTCAATCGGCGCGCATAGCCTCCGCAACCAGCGCTTCCGCTTCGATCAGCAGCGCATCGTCGACATCGTGCTGGGCAACCATCTCCCGGCCGATCAGGATCAGCACGGGCACGGCAAGCGGGCTTACGCGGTCGAGCGTTACATGCAGCATGGTGCCGGCGGCGCGGTCGATCAGGTCGCCCAGGCGGCCGACATCGGTCATGCGCGCACGCGCATCCGCCCAGGCGGCACGCAACAGCAGATGGTCGGGCTCATATTTGCGCAGAACGTCGTAGATGAGGTCAGTGGAGAAGGTCACTTGCCGCCCGGTCTTGCGCTTGCCGGGATGCTGCCGTTCGATCAGGCCGCTGATGACCGCCACGTCGCGAAAGGCGCGCTTGAGCAGGCTTGATCCTTCCACCCATTCGACGAATTCATGATCCAGTATGTCGGCCGTGAAGAGGCTGGCCGGGTCAGTGATGGGCTTTAGGCCGTGGACTGCCAGCGCATAGTCGTTCGACACGAAACCGACTGGCATCAGTCCCTGCGCGTCCATGCGACGGGTGAGCAGCATGCCCAGCGATTGATGGGCGTTCCACCCCTCAAAGCTGTAGACCACCATGTAGTGGCGCCCTTCATGTGGGAATGTCTCGACGAGCAACTGGCCGGGTTGCGGCAAGGCAGAACGATATTTCTGCATTTCCAGCCATTCGCGCACATCCTCCGGAAAGCGATGCCATTCGCCGGGACTGGCAAGGAACCGGCGGACGCGGTCGGCAAGGCGGGTCGACATGGCCATGCGGGTGCCGCCCCAGCTGGGGATGCGCGCCGGCTTGCTGGTACCGCGCACAATCAGGTCGCTCGTATCCATCCGCACCGTTTCCAGCGCCATGCCGGAAAAGAAGAAGCAGTCGCCGGGCGACAGTGTCGCCGCGAAATTTTCCTCCACGGTGCCAAGCTTGCGTCCGTTGGCGAAGCGCACGTCCAGCACAGGCTGGTCGACGATGATCCCGGCATTCAGCCGATGCTGCTGGATGAAGCGCGGATGCGAAACGCGCCACAGGCCATCCACGCCTTTAGTCAGCCGCTTGAACCGATCATAAGCTTTCAGGGCGTAGCCGCCGCCTTCGATGAAACCGAGCACGCGGGCAAAGGCTTCGTCGGTCAACGCGCTGTACGGCAAGGACGACCGGATCTCGTCCAGCATTTCCCTTTCATCGAACGGCCCGGCGCATGCCAGCGCCATGATGTGCTGTGCCAGCACGTCCAGGCCGCCGGGGCGGAAGTCGTCGGCATCGCGCTCGCCATCCTCCACGGCATCGAGCGCGGCACGCGCCTCCAGATACTCAAAGCGGTTACCCGGGATCAGGATCGCTTCGCTTGCCATGTCCAGCCGGTGATTGGCGCGGCCGATGCGCTGGAGCAGGCGCGAACTGCCCTTGGGCGCGCCCATCTGAATCACGCAGTCGACATTGCCCCAGTCGACGCCCAGATCGAGGCTTGCGGTTGCCACCAGCGCGCGCAGTTTGCCTGCCGCCATTGCGCTTTCCACCTTGCGCCGCGCTTCGATCGACAGGCTGCCATGGTGGATGGCAATGGGCAGCGTCTTGTCGTTGACGGACCAGAGTTCCTGAAAGATCAGTTCGGCAAGGCCGCGTGTGTTGCAGAAGACGAGCGTCGTCTGCCGCTGCTCGATTTCCGCCATCACCTGGGCAGCGGCATATTTACCGCTGTGGCCGGACCAGGGGACGCGGCCTTCCGGGATCAGGATCGATATGATCGGATCGGCGCCCGGCTCGCCCAAAACCGGCGTCACGGCGTCGATGTCGCCGTCGGGCGCCAGCCAGGCGCGATAGGCATCGGTATCGCTGACAGTGGCGGACAGGGCGACGCGGCGGAGGCCCGGATTGATCCGCTGGAGCCGGGCAAGGCTCAGGTTCAACAGGTCGCCGCGCTTCTGCGTGGCGAAGGCGTGGACTTCATCGACGATTACGGTCCGGAGGTTTGCAAACAGCAACAGGCTGTCTTCGTACGACAGCAGCAGCGACAGCGATTCGGGTGTTGTCAGCAGAATTTGGGGCGGTCGTACGCGCTGGCGCGCCTTGCGGTCGGACGGCGTGTCCCCGGTGCGCGTTTCCACGCGTATCGGCAGTCCCATTTCTGCGATTGGTGTCAGCAGGTTACGTTGCACGTCCACTGCCAGCGCCTTGAGCGGTGATATGTAGAGTGTGTGGAGCCCGTCGCCGGGCGCTTCGATTAAAGCGGCCAGTGTCGGCAGGAAACCGGCCAGCGTCTTGCCTGCACCGGTCGGGGCAACCAGCAACGTATGCTCTCCGCGCCGGGCGGCATCGAGCATTTCGAGCTGATGCCGTCTTGGCTGCCAGCCGCGGCCGGCGAACCATTTTTCAAGAATCGGCGGAAGGGATGACGCCATGGCATGGCTGTAACGCCCGAAGCGCCGCGGGCCATCCGCAGAGCAAAAAAAAGCCGCCCCGGAAGGGCGGCTATGAAAGTTTTAGGAGAGGATGCCTGAAAGGCACGATCTTTGTGCGCCGCAGCGCGATTTATCGCAAATGCGAAAAACTGTTTCTCGATTGCAAATATTGCAACCGTATGAAGCCGCCACAATTCCGTAACGGAAAGTAAAGGCCTGTCGGATCGTTGCTGTCAGGTTTCTCTTCAATGTCCGGCTTGAGGTCCGCGCGCCAGCCCCGATTCGGCTAGCTGCGAATCGATCTGGGCCATCAATCGCGCCAATCCCGCTTCGTCTTTCGCTTCGGCGCGCGCGACCAGAACATCCTGGGTGTTCGACGCACGCAACAGCCACCAGCCATCCGGTGTGTTTACACGCGCGCCATCCGTGTCGTTCACTTCCGCGCCGGTCGCGGCCAGCCGCTCCAGCACTTCATCGATCACGGCGAACTTGCGGCTTTCGTCGACCTGGAAACGCATTTCCGGCGTATTGACCATGGCCGGCATCGCGCCGCGCAGATCGGTGACGCTCTTGCCCAGCGCAGTGGACGCACGAATCAGGCGAACCGCGGCGTAGAGTGCGTCGTCAAAGCCGTAATATTGGTGCTTGAAGAAGATGTGGCCGCTCATCTCGCCAGCCAGTGGGCTGCCGGTCTCCTTCATCTTCGACTTGATGAGGCTATGGCCGGTCTTCCACATCAACGGTTTGCCACCCAGTTCCGTCACGCGATCGAAAAGAGCCTGGCTGGCCTTCACATCGGCGATCACGGTCGATCCGGGCAGTTCGCGCAGCACCGGCTCGGCGAAGATGGCAAGCAACTGGTCGCCCCAGATCACGCGGCCCTGCCCGTCGATGGCGCCGATGCGGTCGCCGTCACCATCGAAGGCAATACCGAAATCCAGTTTTTTGTCCGCCACCAGCGCGCGCAGATCCTCCAGATTCTTCTCTTCCGTGGGATCGGGATGGTGGTTGGGGAAATTGCCGTCGACGTCCGTGAACAGGGTGTGATGCTCGCCGGGCAGCAGCTTCACCAGCTTGTCGACAATCGGCCCGGCAGCGCCGTTGCCTGCGTCCCAGCCGATGCGATAGGCAGCGCCGTCGAAGCCTTCGATCAGCCGCTGGGCATAGCGATCGGCGATGTCGATCGCTTCGCTGCCTGCGCTGCCCGTTTCCCAATCCTCGCTGGCCGCCAGTGTCCCCAGCATCTGGATGTCCGCGCCAAAGAAGGGGCGGTGCTGGAACACCATCTTGAAGCCATTGTAATTGGCGGGATTATGGCTGCCGGTGATCTGGATGCCGCCGTCCACGTCCAGCACGGCTTCGGCATAATACAGCATCGGCGTCGGCCCCAGCCCAACGCGCACGGCATGCACGCCGCTTGCGTTCAGTCCCTTGACCAGCGCTTCTTCGAGTACTGGCGAACTGACGCGCCCATCATAGCCAACGGCAACGCGGCTGCCGCCGGCGCGCACGATCAGCGTGCCGAATCCCCGCCCGATGGCATAGGCGTCAGCTTCGCCCAATGTTTCGCCGATGATGCCGCGAATGTCATATTCACGCAGGGACGTGGAGTGAAAGCTGTGGGGCATCGGCGTGTCTGTCCTCGGCTACGCGGGTGGCAGGAACGCCATTAATGGCGTGGCCGCGTGGAAGTTTCATGATGGCGCAGCATTGTGTCGCGCGCCGCATTGATTCTGGCGGCCAATGCCTCCGTTCCCCCCTTATCGGGGTGTACCGATGCGATCAGCCGGCGATGCGCCGCACGAATCGTTTCGACGTCGGCATCGCGCGCTACGCCTAGCAATGCGCTGGCTTCCGCGACAGCCTCGGCGGCGTGCAACTGGGCAGGCGAAGGCGCACGGTTCGCCGCCTTCTTCCGCTTTGTCCTGGGTAACCGCCATGCCATGTAACCGACGGAGAGAAGTAGCGGCAGCGCGCCGATGATCGGCTTGCCCTTGGCCGAAAGCACGGCGCCGACAATGGCAAGGCCAAGGGCTATGCCGTCATTGGCCGTCAGGCGCTGCAGCCGACCAGTCCAGATCAGCCACGCGGCCAGCGCAATCAGCCCAAGCGCCAGGAAGCTCATGCCGAAGCGGCCTGCTCCTCCCGCTGCTCGACCATGGGGAGAGCAAGACCAGCCACCATTTCGCGCAGTTCCTGCCGGGCAGCGATGTGGCTTACCCCCAGTTCGCCCAGCTGCCCCTTGTCGAGCAGGGTCAGGCCGGAAGGGAAAAGCTCGCGGAAAATGACGCGTTCCGACAGGCCGGGAATCACGCGAAAGCCGACGCGACGCGAAAGCTCCGTCAATGCGTCGCCGACGCGCTTCTTGTTGCGCGCATCCTGGTGCTGGACGCGGTTGCGCAACACCACCCAATCAATCGAAACGCCGTCGGCCTTGGCGCGTGTCTTGCGCGCTTCGAAGATCAGTTCGGAGTAGAAGGACAGGCGCTTGACCTTGAACGTTTCGGCATCGACCTGACCGATCAGGTCGAAATCGACGAAACTGTCGTTGATGGGCGTGACGAGCGTGTTGGCGCGCGCGGCCATGGCACGGGCATATTCGTCGTCGCGGCCGGGCGTGTCGACAATCAGGAAATCCTTGTCTGCGCCGATCGCAGCGCACTGGTCGGTCAATGCATCCAGACTGTCGCCCGTGAACACGGCAAAGGCCGGTGTCGGCAGAGCCACATCACGGCGACGCGCCGTTTCAACGCGGTTTTCCAGATAGCGTGTAACCGTGCGCTGGCGCGGATCGAGATCGATGACGCCGACATTGTGGCCTAGTGCCGTAAGCGCCACGGCGGTATGTACCGCTGTCGTGGACTTGCCGGTGCCGCCCTTTTCATTGGCGAATGTAATGATGTGCGGGTTCGCCATTGCCGCGATTCGTCCCCTGTTAACCCTTGACCCGCGACCCTGCCGCTGACTAGCGGGGCCATCCTGCAAAGCCCTTATCGGAGGCATTAGCTGCGTGCAAATCATCCGTGATCTTCCAGCCCTGCGGACTGCTGCGGCGGCGCTGCGCGACGGCGGAAAGCGCATTGCCCTGGTGCCCACCATGGGGGCGCTGCATGAAGGCCATATGGCGCTGGTGAAGGCTGCGCAGGCGCGCGCCGATGCAGTAGCCGTGTCGATTTTCGTCAATCCGACGCAGTTCAGTCCCAACGAGGATTTCGATTCCTATCCCCGGCGGGAAGCGAAGGATCGCGCCATGCTGGAAGCTGCCGGTGTGGCGTTGTTGTGGCTGCCGGAGGTGAAGACCATGTATCCGGACGGCTTTGCTTCCACCGTTTCCGTTTCCGGTATCACCGCCGGGCTCGACGGTGCGGCGCGTCCCGGGCATTTCGACGGTGTCGCGACAGTCGTGTCGAAGCTGCTGAACCAGGTGGGGCCGGACGTCGCTCTGTTTGGCGAGAAGGATTATCAACAGCTTGCGACTATCCGGCGGATGGTAGCAGACCTTGATATGCCGATAGAGATTGTCGGCGTACCGACCGAGCGGGCGGACGACGGTCTCGCCCTCTCTTCACGCAATCTCTATCTTTCGGATTCGGAGCGCGCAGTCGCACCGATACTGGCGCGTACACTGGGCGAAGCGGCACAGCGCATGGCGGGCGGAGCGGATGTAGCCGCGACACTGGCATGGGCCGTTGCGCATCTTGGCCAGCATGGCTTTGGTCCCGTCGATTATGTCGCGCTGTGCGATGCGGCTTCGCTGGAGCCGATGGCCGTGCTCGACCGGCCAGCGCGGCTGCTGGTGGCCGCGTGGCTTGGGCGTACACGCCTCATCGACAATATCGCTGTCACGCCGCGTTAAGGTTCAAAAGCGGCTTGCGACCTTGGTCTAAGGCCCATCGGCCCGTCGCGGCGTTAACCATATCTTATGTCCTGGCCGCGAGGGTGGCCCCTGCAACGTAACCTTGTGGGGAAATCAGGGTAATGGGTAACAGTCTCAAGAGCGCTACATTCCTGATGGAAAGCCGCCTGTTGGACGCGGCTTCCGGCTCAGCGCATGCCTGCTACGAACTGGGAGTGGCCTATAGCTGCGGTACGGGCGGCGTAGACGTAAACCTTATCGAAGCGCATAAATGGTTCAATCTTGCCGCTGCCGCCGGACATGAGGATGCGCCGGGCTGCCGCGCAGAAGTGGCGGAAGAGATGACGGCGCGCCAGATCTCTGAAGCACAGCGTCAGGCGCGCGCCTGGATTGCGGCGACCAGCAGCGCTGCGGCCTGAGCGACATTCAAATATCAGGGCTGTTTCGGCGAAACGGCAGATGTGTCGTGAGTTCCGCGCGTTCATGCTCCGCCGCAAAGCGCTCGCGCTCCAGAAAATCGGCGATTGCCCGACGAAAGCTGGGATTGGGAATATAATGCGCTGACCAGGTGGCGACGGGCGCATAGCCTCGCGCCAGCTTGTGCCCACCCTGTGCGCCTGCCTCGACGCGCTTCAATCCGCGGGCAATGGCAATATCTATCGCCTGATAATAACACAGCTCGAAATGCAGGAACGGCACCTCTTCGGTGCATCCCCAATATCGTCCGTAAAGCGTGTCCGTGCCGATCAGGTTCAGCGCACCCGCGACCGGGCGGCCATCGCGCAGCGCCAGTACCAGCAATGTCCGGTCGGCCATGCGCTCCCCCAACAAAGAGAAGAAAGCGCGGGTCAGATAGGGTGTACCCCATTTGCGCGAACCGGTGTCCTGATAGAAGTGCCAGAAAGCGTCCCAATGCGCTTCGGTCAGGTCGGCGCCTGTCAAATGCAGGATTTCCAGCCCTTCAACGGCCTTTTCCCGCTCCTTGCGGATGTCTTTGCGCCGCCGGCTGGCCAGATCGGCCAGGAAATCGTCGAAACAGCTGTAATCGCGATTTTCCCAATGGAACTGGCTGTCTTCGCGGATCAGCCAGCCCGCAGCCCTGAACAGCGGAATCTGATCCGGGGTAATGAATGTCGCGTGCGCGGACGAGAGTTCGTTCTGATCGACCAGCGCTTCGGCTGCGGCCAGCAAGGCGGGCGCCATGGCCGGGTCGCGCAGCAACAGGCGCGGACCGGGCACGGGCGAGAATGGCGCAGCGATCTGGATCTTGGGGTAATAATTGCCGCCTGCACGGGTCCAGGCGTCGGCCCAGCTATGGTCGAACACATATTCGCCCTGGCTGTGTGTCTTGGCATAGGCCGGCAGGATGGCGGCCGGCGCGCCATCCATGCCGTCAACGACGATCGGCAATGGCTGCCAGCCGCTGCGACCCCCGACACTGCCGGATTCTTCCAGGATCGTCAGGAAATCGTGAGAGACGAAGGGGTTGTCCGCGCCCGCGCAGGCATCCCATTGCGCGCGCGGCATATCGCCGACGGCGCTGAGCGTTCGGGCGACGATGGATTGCGCAGAAGCGCCGGAGCGTGGGCCGGTCATCGCGCCTAAAATCGGGTATCGGGCGGTGAAGGGCAAGGGGGCCTGATCGGCTTTCTCACCGCATGTTCGTCACTCCAGCGTTGCCCATGGGATCACTGGAGTGCCGTGAATTGATTTCAGGCCGGATGCACCGCCACAATGGCGTCGATCTCCACGGCCGCGCCCAGCGGCAGCACCGGCACGCCGACTGCGCTGCGCGCATGCTTGCCTGCCTCGCCGAAGATGGCGACCATCAGGTCCGATGCGCCGTTCACGACTTTCGGTTGATCCGTAAAAGCACCCGCGCTGTTGACGAAACCGCCCAGCTTTACGATCCGTGCCACACGATCGAGCGAACCCAGCGCGGCCTGCATTTGCGCCACCAGCATCAGGCCGCACCGCTTCGCGGCTTCCGCCCCAAAATCCAGGTCGCGATCCTCGCCAAGGCGCCCCGTCATCAGAGTGCCGTCCTCTGCAAAAGGCAACTGGCCGGAAATGTGAAGCAGGCCACCCGCCTCCACCGCCGCGACATAGGATGCGACGGGCGCGGCTGCCTTGGGCAGTGTGAGGCCAAGTTCGGCGATACGGGTTTCGATGCTCATAGGCCCTGCCATGATGACGGGCACTGCGTGGGTCAAGCGTCTTGTGGCGCCGTTGCGGCGGCAGGCAGTCCTTCAGACAGGCGCGCGGCGATCCACGCTTCTGCTTCCGCCCAGCCATCGATGCGCGCATGCGCGTCCGTAGCGGTCGCAATGCGGCCGGCGACTTCAGGTTCGCCGACCATATGCAGCCGCCACACCTGCGGAGCATGTTCCGCGACGGACATGTGGTTGTGGGCAATGTCGTCGACAAACAGAGCAATGCTGGGCTGATATTCCTCCAGCAATGCTTTCAGCTTCGGCCCCTTGCCGCCATGATTCGTGTAGACCGGGAAATCAATGCCATGGGCGCGAAGTTGCGCGGCGCGACCTTCCTGAGCGTCGTCCGAAATGTTGGTCAGCACAATGATGTCGGCCATCTGCGACAGGCGTTTGATGGCGCCCACGGCGCCCGTGATCGGATATTGCCGGTGCATTTGCGTGGCGAAGAACTCCCGCAGCAATGCCCACACCAGTTCCCTTTCGACAGCTACATCGCTGTCCTTGTGGCGCAGCGCTTCGCCGAAGTCGGGGCGGTTGAAATCGAAATGCACGGCATGGGCTTCGTCCAGCCAGGCGCGAAACGGCACCAGCATGTGCAACAGTACTTCGTCGCAGTCCGTGATGATAAGGGGACGAGTCATGTGTCCAGGCTCCGTTTCGCAGCGGCCAGTGCACCTGGTTCGCAGCCGATGGAGTCTGCGCAGGCCACCAGGTCCGCCTCGTGATTTTCCAGAAACGCGATCACGGCCGAAAGCAGGGCCGGATCCGTTGCGCGCGCGCGCAGTTCCGCAGCATCCAGTCCCGTCAACGCCAGCAACCGCTCGGCCCTGCGATCATCCTGCAGGACCCAGCCAAGCGCCAGCAATGACAGCATTTCGGCGTCGCTGTCCTTGTTATTTTCCGTTCCGGGATGCATTTGTCGGGGAATGCTCGATTGCGGGCTGTGATCGGAGCGACTGGTGGCAAAGCGTGTGCTCGTTGTCGAGGACAACGAACTCAATCTCAAACTTTTCTGTGACCTTCTGCGCGCGCATGGCCATGAAGCGCTTGGCATATCCGATGGGCGGGACGCATTGGCCGAAGCGCGCCGATTTGCCCCCGACCTGATCGTCACGGACATCAATTTGCCCCATGTCAGCGGCCTCGACATCATCATGTCGTTGAAACGCGATCCTACGCTGGCGACCGTGCCGGTGATGGCTGTCACAGCCTATGCCGGCAAGGGTGATGAGGAGCAGATCCGTACCGCGGGCGCCGAAGCCTATGTTTCAAAGCCCATCTCGGTGCTGAAGTTCATGGACACCGTGAATGGCCTTTTCATCAGCCAGCAACAATGACCTGAAAATGTCATAGGGCTGACGCACAACAGACTTCGTTCCTTCCTTTTCGTTTCATTCACCCCTGCCAGTGGCACGTCGGTGCGGCGGACATCTTTGGTGTCCGGCCAATACGCACATCGTCACCGAGGAACCCAAAGGGGGAGACGACATGTCCCATCTTACCGACGCCGCGCGGGCGCCGTACCGCGAATCCGAACCTGAAATTTTCCTGCCCGAACAAAGCCTTGAAGCCATCGTCGCTGCCAATCCGGCGCGCCGCACGGTTCTGAGGAACGGCCTGATCGGCATATCGATGCTGCCCTTCGTCGGCGCGCTTGCCGCGTGCGACGACGAGGATGACGGTTCCAGCACCCCCACGCCGACACCTACCCCCACGCCGACCCCGGCCGTTAGCTACGCCGTGAACTTCACATCAGTCGCCGCCAACCAGGACGACAAGGTAACCGTGCCGGCCGGATACACGGTTGAGGTGCTGCTGAAAGCTGGCGATTCGATCGAGCCGGGCACCGCCTATGCCGGCAGCTATCCCACCGTCGCGCAGGCAGAGACCTGGGCCGGCGGAAACCATGACGGCATGGAATATTTTGAGCTTGCCGGTACGGACCCCAATGTTGGCGGCCTGCTCGCGCTCAACTTCGAATATCCCGACTTCAACATCCTGATGGCCAGCGAGCCTGATCCGGCCATCGCGACCACAGAGCAGCGCCAGCTCGCTCTGTCCGCCGTCGGCATCGGTGTCGTCGAGATTGCCAAGGGAACGGACGGCAAGTGGGCGGTCAAGGCCGGATCGCAGTACAACAAGCGCTACACGGGCAACGATACCTATCGCGCGGGCGGCCCGGCTGCCGGTGCGCTGTCCGGTACGATCACGGGCATGCTGAACAACTGCTCCAGCGGCCGTACGCCGTGGGGTACGTATCTCACCTGCGAGGAGACCACGGACAATTATCTCGATCCGTCACGGCCCGAGAATGACTATGGCTGGGTGGTCGAAATCGATCCCTATCTGGAACTCGCAACGCCGACCAAGCGCACGGCGATGGGGCGCTTCAGTCACGAAAACGTGGCCTTCATGGCGAACAGCGACCGTCGCGTGGCGTTCTACATGGGCGACGACACGACGCCGGGCTGCATCTACAAGTTCGTCGCCGATCGCGCCTACAGCGCGTCCAACCGCGCCGCGAACACGGATCTGCTTGATTACGGCACGCTCTATGTCGCCCGCTTCAACGCGGACGGTTCGGGTGATTGGCTGGCGCTGGTGCAGGGCCAGAACGGCCTGGTCGTCGGTGCGCAGGATCCGGGCAATGTCAGCCAGTCGACCACGCCGCCCACGCCGGTAACGGTCGATTTCGCAACGCAGGCTGCGGTCCTGATCAACTGCCAGTCGGCTGCGCGCGTTGCCGGCGGCACGATCATGGATCGTCCGGAATGGATCACGGTGGCGCCGGACAACAGCGCAGTGATGGTCACGCTGACCAACAATAGCGGCCGCCGCGTCACGGATGCTGCGAATCCCCGCGTTACCAACCGGCACGGCAGCATCCTCAAGTTCGTGGAAGCCGGAAATGCGCCATTGGCGACGACGTTCACCTGGGAAATCTTCCTGCTTGCGGGCGATCCGTCGCTTGCATCGGGCGGTGCCAACCTGGTGGGTGACATCAATGGCGACACCTTTTCCAGCCCCGATGGTATTCGCATCGATCCTCAGGGGCGTCTGTGGGTCCAGACGGATCACAGCGTGCCTGGCACATCGGGTGTTTCGGGCGTCACCATCGATCAGGCGTTCGGCCACAATGCGATGTTCTATGTCGATCGGACGAGCAAGCAGTCGAAGCGTTTCCTGGTGGGACCGGAAGGCTGCGAGATCACCGGCCTTGCCTACACGCCCGATCTCAAGACGTTCTTCGTCAACATCCAGCATCCGACCGGCGACTGGCCGATCGCCGGCCAGGAGCCGCGCTCTTCGACCATCGTTGTGACCCGTACCGACAGCCAGCCCGTCGGGGCCTGACGAAGCAGATGTCCCGGCGGTTTGCGCCGCCGGGATACTCCTCTGAAATGGTCGCAAATAAAAAGGCCCGCTCCGGTATGGGAGCGGGCCTTTTTGATTCGGTCGGAATGCCTGATCTTACTTGATCTTGGCTTCCTTGAACTCGACATGCTTGCGCGCGACCGGATCATATTTCCGGAAGCTCAGCTTTTCCGTTTTGGTACGCGGATTCTTCTTCGTGACATAGAAGAAGCCCGTGTCGGCGGAGCTGACGAGTCTGATCTTGACGGTCGCTGGCTTGGCCATGGCCCAATCCCTTGAAAACGCGTGATTCTTGAAACGAAAATAAGGGCAGCACGAAAATGCCGCCCCGTTCCGGGCTGGGCCAATGCGGTACTTTGCCGCGACTGTCAAGGTCGGGCGCAGAAATCGGCGCGAGGGCGCCAGTTTTTACGGCCTGTTAACCATTGTGGCGCATTCTCATCCTGGGGCGGAAATGGGGGAAGACATGCGGCAGGACGGCTTGGCCTTGGTACGGTCGGACATCATCAACCGCATCGACGCATTGGCTGCGCAACGCGGTCATCTCAGCCTTGCGCGCACGTGCGAGGAAGTCGACGGCATTCGGCATGTGGCGCGTACCTACGGCCTGGAGGCTGTGGAGCAACTGGCATCGATCCTGGGTTCCGCTCTGGCGCTGGATGGGCATGGTCCCGTGGTGCTGTCCTATCTTGACCTGATTCGCGACGCCGCAAGCTGTGCCGACACCGGGCCGAATGTCCGCGCGGCCTATGTGGCATCGCTGTCGCTGCGCATGGGCGCCTGACGCGCGCCGCGCATGGATGCCCTGCTGACGGCTCTTGTCGCTTGCTTCATCGGCGAATTGGGGGACCGCAGCCAGCTTTTGACACTGATCCTTGCGGACCGGTTCCGCAGCAATCGCGCGATTTTCGGCGGTATTGCCATCGCAGCCATTGCGAACGCGGCTGTTTCCGCCACAGCGGGCAGTCTGATCGCGCCAATGCTGGGCACGGATGCGCGTGCGCTTTTCCTGGCAATGGCCATCGTCGCGGCGGGAATTGGGCTGGTTGCGCCCGTGCGCGCGCCCGATCCGCTTACCGGATGGCGAATCGGGGCATTGCCGACGTCGGCCTTGGGTTTGTTCATTCTTGGCTTCGGCAATGGGCCGCAATTTCTGGCCATGGGCATCGCCGCGAGTTCGGGTGCGCCGATAATGGCTGGGGTTGGGACTGCTTTGGGC
>Ga0075012_10001517_pt1 | contig 23464 bp, 21 predicted proteins | sample All_14_2_FD_71474 | JGI IMG/M metagenome (GOLD analysis project Ga0075012, IMG submission 71474) | Freshwater microbial communities in response to fracking from Pennsylvania, USA - Allegheny Zone_MetaG_DW_15 | ecosystem: Environmental > Aquatic > Deep subsurface > Groundwater > Drilled...
CGCCCAGCGTGGCATCGGCCCGCGCGCATTCCACCGCGACGGCAAGCAGATTGGCGCCGCTCCTGCAGCCCTCGGTGAGCGCGGCCAGCGCGGCGCGGCAGGCGGCCTCGTCGCGGCTGGCGCGCACCTGCTGGATGCGGGCGATCTGCCCGGCGCGCACCTTCTGGTTGTCAACCTCGAGCGTCTCGATCGGGTCTTCGGCTTCCTTGCGATACTTGTTGACCCCGACGATCACCGTCTCGCCCTTGTCCACCCGGGTCTGCTTTTCCGCCGCGGCGCGCTCGATCGCAGCCTTGGGCGCGCCCGAGGCGACGAAGGCGGTCATCCCGCCTGCGGCATCGACCTCCTCGATCAGCTTCCAGGCCTCATCCACCAGCGTCTGGGTGAGCGCCTCGACATAGTGCGAGCCGCCGAGCGGATCGACGACGTTGCAGATGCCGGTTTCCTCCTGCAGCACCAGCTGGGTGTTGCGGGCGATGCGGGCGGAAAAATCAGTGGGCAGCGCGATCGCCTCATCAAGCGCATTGGTGTGGAGCGACTGGGTGCCGCCCAGCACCGCGGCGAGCGCCTCGATGGTGGTGCGGATGACGTTGTTGTAAGGGTCCTGCTCTTGCAAGCTCACGCCGCTGGTCTGGCAATGCGTACGCAGCATCTTCGAGCGTTCGTCCTTCGCCCCCAGCCCGTCCATTACCCGCCACCACAGCGTGCGCGCGGCGCGCAGCTTGGCCACTTCCATGAAGAAGTTCATGCCGATGCCGAAGAAGAAGCTGAGCCGCCCGGCGAACTTGTCGATATCGAGGCCGGCGGCCATCGCCCGCTGCACATATTCCTTGCCGTCAGCGATGGTATAGGCCAGCTCCTGCACCGCGGTCGCCCCGGCCTCGTGCATGTGATAGCCCGAGATCGAGATCGAATTGAACTTGGGCATGTTGGCCGAGGTGTAGGCGATGATGTCCGAAACGATCCGCATCGAAGGCTCGGGCGGGTAGATATAGGTGTTGCGGACCATGAACTCCTTCAGAATGTCGTTCTGGATGGTGCCGTCGAGCTTGTCCTGGCTCACCCCCTGGCGTTCGGCCGCGACGATGAAGAAGGCGAGCACCGGGATCACCGCGCCGTTCATCGTCATCGAGACCGACATGGAATCCAAGGGGATCTGATCGAACAGGATTTCCATGTCGGCGACAGTATCGATCGCCACCCCCGCCTTGCCGACATCGCCCACCACGCGCGGGTGATCAGAATCGTAGCCGCGGTGGGTGGCAAGGTCGAAGGCGACCGAAAGGCCCTTCTGCCCGGCGGCAAGGTTGCGGCGGTAGAAGGCGTTCGATTCCTCGGCGGTGGAAAAGCCCGCATATTGCCGGATGGTCCAGGGCCGGCCCGCATACATGCTTGCCCTCACCCCGCGGGTGAAGGGGGCAAAGCCGGGCAGGCCCGGATCAAAGCCGGCGTGATCCTGTGCGGTGTAGAGCGGCTTGATGGCAAAGCCTTCAGGCGTGTGCCAAGTGAGGTCGCGGCCTTTGACTTCCTTGTCGGCAAGGGCCTTCCAGTCGGAGAGGGTGGGTTTGTCGGTCATCTCGGTGCCTGCATTGTCACCCCTGCAAAGGCGAGGGTCGAGCTTTTTCGGGTAACACGTGGGAGAGCGCGCGTGATCCCCGCCTGCGCGGGGATGCCGCGCGCCATCACGCCCCCTTGAACACGGGCTTGCGCTTTTCGAGGAAGGCCATGCCGCCCTCGCGCGCATCGGCGCTGGCGCCGCACACGCGCTGGCCTTCGGCCTCGGCGAGCAGCACCATCTGGAGGTTCTGATCGAGCGCGATGGCGATGTTGCGCTTCATCTGGGCATAGGCAATCGTCGGGCCGTTGGCGAGCTTCTCCGCGAGCGCGCGGGCCTCGGCCATCAGGTCGGCATCCTCGACGCACTTGTAGATGAGGCCCCATTCCTCGGCCTGCTGAGCTGAGATGCGCTCACCCAGCATCATCATGCGGGTGGCGCGCGCCCGGCCGATGGCGCGGGTCAGGAGCCAGGTCGATCCGCCATCGGGCACAAGACCGATATTGACGAAGGCCTGGAGGAAATAGGCAGAGCGTGCGGCAATGGTGAAATCAGCAGCCAAAGCGAGTGAACAACCCACCCCCGCCGCCGGGCCATTGACCGCGCAGATCACCGGCACGCTCGCGCGGATCAGCTGGCTGATCGCGGGGTTGTAGTGATTGATGAGCGCCTCGTGGCTGCCGCCCTTGCCGCCCAGCGCCGAGCCGCCCCCGCGCGCGGCAAGGTCTGCGCCCGAGCAGAAGCCCTTGCCCTCGCCCGTGATCAGCACCGCGCGCGCATCGCCCAGGTCATAGAAGGCCTGCCCCAGCTCGTCGGCCATCTGCGGCGGCATGGCATTGAGGCGCTCAGGCCGGTTCAGGGTGATGGTGACGAGCGGGCCTTCGCGCTCCACGCGGATGGTTTCGTAGGACATTTCTCTCTCCCCGGGGTTCAATTCGACCAATGCGCGCCCTCGCGCGGCGTCTCCATGATCTCGGTAAGCACGCCGCCCATGTCCTTGGGATGGACGAAAAAGATAGGCGTGCCATGCGCGCCGATGCGGGTAGGGCCAAGGATGCGCTTGCCGAGCGCCTCGAAATGGGTGCGCGCCTCGGCGATGTCGGGCACCTCGAAGCAGACATGGTGCTGCCCGCCCTGGGGGTTCTTGGCGAGAAAGCTGGCGAGCGTGGAGTTTTCCCCCAGCGGCTCGATCAGCTCGATCTGCGTGCCGTTCATCGCGCCCTCCGCGCCAGGCGTGTCGACGAAGCAGACCTTCACCCCTTGTTCAGGCAGGTCAAAGGGCTGGTGGATTTTCGTTGCGCCCATCACGTCGCGGTAGAAGGCGATCGAGTCCGCGATGGAGGGCGTGGCGATGCCGATGTGGTTGAGACGGCCGAGTTTCATTGGATGGGATCTCCGTGCATGAATATTCCGCTGTAATTCATCAGCGCAAACACCGCTGTCGTTTGAGGCAGCGCGATCAAGATGCCGAGCCTCATCACAGCGGGATATTGTCATGCTTCTTCCACGGGTTCTCCAACTGCTTCGTCCGCAGCTTGCGTAGCCCGAGCGCGATCCGGCGGCGGGTCGAGTGGGGGTGGATCACCTCGTCGATATAGCCGCGGCTCGCCGCCACGAAGGGGTTGGCGAAGCGGTCTTCATATTCCTTCGTCCGCTCGGCGATCTTGGCGGGATCGTCCTTTTCAGAGCGGAAGATGATCTCCACCGCGCCCTTGGCGCCCATCACCGCGATTTCCGCAGTGGGCCAAGCGTAGTTCAAATCGCCGCGCAGGTGCTTCGATGCCATCACGTCATAGGCCCCGCCATAGGCCTTGCGGGTGATGACGGTGATCTTGGGCACGGTCGCCTCGGCATAGGCGAACAGCAGCTTGGCGCCGTGCTTGATGATCCCGCCCAGTTCCTGCGCGGTGCCGGGGAGGAAGCCGGGGACGTCCACAAAGGTGATGATCGGAATCTCGAAGGCATCGCAGAAGCGCACGAAGCGCGCGGCCTTCTTGGAAGAATTGATGTCGAGCACGCCCGCGAGCACCATCGGCTGGTTCGCCACCACGCCCACGGTGCGGCCCTCGATCCGGCCAAAGCCGCAGATGATGTTGGCCGCATGCGCCGGCTGGATCTCGAAGAAATCGCCCTCGTCGAGCACCTTGGTGATGACCTCGTGCATGTCATAGGGCTGGTTGGCATTGTCGGGGATGAGCGTGTCGAGGCTCATCTCCAGCCGGTCCCACGGATCGCTGGTGGGCAGCAGCGGGACCTCGTCGCGGTTCGACAGCGGCAGGAAGTCGAAGAAGCGCCGGGTGGCGAGCAGCGCCTCGACATCGTTCTCGTAAGCCAGATCGGCGACCGAAGTCTTGGTGGTGTGGGTGATCGCCCCGCCCAGCTCCTCCTGCGTCACCACCTCGTTGGTGACGGTCTTGACCACATCGGGGCCGGTGACGAACATGTAGCTTGAATCCTTCACCATGAAGATGAAGTCGGTCATGGCGGGCGAATAGACCGCCCCGCCCGCGCACGGCCCCATGATGAGGCTGATCTGCGGCACCACGCCGCTGGCAAGCACATTGCGCTGGAACACCTCGGCATAGCCGCCGAGGCTCGCCACCCCCTCCTGGATGCGCGCCCCACCCGAATCGTTGAGGCCGATCACCGGCGCGCCGACCTTCATCGCCATGTCCATGATCTTGCAAATCTTCTCGGCATGACGCTTGGACAGCGAGCCGCCGAAGACGGTGAAATCCTGGCTGAAGACGAACACCAGCCGCCCGTTGATGGTGCCGCTCCCCGTCACCACCCCATCGCCGGGGATCTTCTGCGTCTCCATGCCGAAATCGATGCAGTCGTGTTCGACATAGGTGTCGATCTCCTCGAAGCTGCCTTCGTCGAGCAGCACCTCGAGCCGTTCGCGAGCGGTGAGCTTGCCCTTGGCGTGCTGGGCGGCGATGCGCTTTTCCCCGCCGCCGAGGCGGGCGGCGGCGCGGCGGCGTTCCATTTCGGCGATATTGGCAGACAAGGCGGGCTTCCTCTCCTGAGCCGGTTTCGTCCCGCAACGCGTTGCCTTAGCCTGCCCCAAGCGTCAATGTGGCAAAAGTGGCGGGAGAGAGCACATGGACAGCGCCGATGTGGTGGTGATCGGGGGCGGGATCGCCGGTCTCAGCCTGGCCGCGCGCCTGGCCCCGCGGCTCAAGGTGGTGGTGCTCGAAGGCGAGAGCGCGCCCGGAATCCACGCCTCGGGCCGCTCGGTCGCCGTGGCCCATTATGGCCTCGGCAATGCCCCGGTGCGCATGCTCACCGCCCTCAGCATGGGCGAACTGGCCACGCATGGCACGGTGCATCCCGCACTCCACATCGCCCGGGCCGAGGAGCTTGCCGCGCTCGATGCGCTCGAGGAGGTGCACCGCCTCCATGGCTGCACCTATCGCCGCATCGGCGCAGACGAGGCGCGCGCGCTGCTGCCGGTGCTGCGTGCAGAGGCCTGCGCCGCGGCGCTGATCGATCACGGCGCCTTGAAGCTCGATACCAACGCCATGCTCGAGGCCCATGGGCGCACCCTGCGCGAGCATGGCGGCGCTCTGGTGACGAGGGCGGCGGTCAGAGCCCTTGCGCATGATGGCCGATGCTGGCGCATCGCCAGCGCCGCGGGGGATTTTGCCGCGCCGGTGATCGTCAATGCCGCGGGCGCCTGGGCGGATGAGGTCGCCCGGCTTGCCGGCGCCGCGCCGATCGGCCTCGAGCCGCGGCGGCGCACCGTCATCAGCTTTGCCGCGCCCGAAGGCGTCGATGTGCGCCCCTGGCCCTTCACCAAGACCGTGGGCGAGGGCTTCTACCTGCTGCCCGAGGGGCGCGGGGCGCTGCTCGCCTCGAGCATGGATCAGACGCCCTCCCCCCCTTGCGATGCCGCGGCAGAAGAACTCGACATCGCCATCGCCGCAGACCGGGTGGAGCGCGCCACAACGCTTGCCATCCGCCGCATCGCCCACAGCTGGGCGGGCCTCAGGAGCTTTGCCCCGGATGAATTGCCGGTGGTGGGCGAAGCGGCCGGTGCGCCGGGGTTTTTCTGGTGTGCAGGCCAGGGCGGTGCCGGCTTCCAGACCGCCCCTGCCCTCTCGCGCATCGCCGCCGCGGCGGTGCTGGGCGAGGCCATGCCGGAAGATTGCGCTGCTGCCGGGCTTGGCTTTGCGCAGTTCGCGCCCGCGCGGCTCGGGGCGTGACGCCCTATTTCACCAGCCGCCCGCTGAACACCACCCGCCCGGCGAGCACCGGGGCAAGGCGCCGCAAGGGGCGCAGCGCCACCCGCTCGGCCCGCGCCGCCCACCTGAGGCGCGACGGGTAAAGCCGGCCTTCGAGAATGTTGAACCAGTCGGTCTCAAGGCCGGAAAGGTGCGCGGTGACGAGGGCGAATTCGCGCTCGTCGATCTTGTGCTCATCGGCGGTGATGTAGGGCGTCTCCTCGCCATAGATCCAGCGCCGCATCGCCGGATAGAGCCAGCCATCGACCAGCGCGCTCTCGCGCAGGCGTTGCAGGCGGGTGTGGGTGTAAAGCTCATCGCCGATCACCAGCGCGCCCGCCTTGAGCACCCGCGCCACCTCGCCCATCGCCGCGGCGATATCGACATGGTGGAGGATATCGACGAACACCACCGCATCGAAGCTGTCGGCCGGATAGGTCATGGCCTCGGCCGGCATGGCGGCAAAGGCGATCTCCACCCCGGCGCGGCACGCGCGTGCCTCGGCAATGGCAAGCGAATCGGGCGAAAGATCGCAGGCAAACACCCGCGCCCCCAGCCGCGCCAAGCGGATCGCATCATCGCCAAAGCCGCAGCCCAGCACCAGCACCGCCTTGCCGGCAAGATCGGCGGCGAGCAGCCGGTCATACATCGACCAATAGGCATTCCACGGGCGCCGCGCAGGGCTGGTGATCACGTCCTCATCCACCGGGCGCAGCACCTCATCGGCGTTGGCGGCGGCATGTTCGCGGTGATAGTCCAGCTCGCGCTGCTGGCGGGCGGTCAGGGCGAGGCTCGTCATGATCCCACTGTAAACCATGGCCTTTGCCAAAGTCTTGCGCCGCACCTTGGCCTGTGCCGAAACTGGGCAGCGCCCGGCGCGCGGGTTAAGCGCCAGGCGCCTATTTGAACAGCACCAGCTCCTCGGCCATGGTCGGGTGGATCGCGATAGTGGCGTCGAAATCGGCCTTGGTCAGCCCCGCCTTCACCGCGATCGCGGCGGCCTGGAGGATCTCCGGGGCCTCGGGGCCGATCATGTGCAGCCCGACGATGCGATCGGTCGCGGCATCGACGATCATCTTGTAGAGGCTGCGCTCGTTGCGGCCGGCAAGCACGTTCTTCATCGGGCGGAAATCGGCCTGATAGACGCGGATGCTGCCGAGCTTGTTGCGCGCCTCGCCCTCGGTCAGGCCCACCGCGGCGATCGGCGGGTGGCTGAACACCGCGCTCGGCACGCAGGAATGATCAACCGCATAGGGCGCGCCCGGGCCGAACACCGAATCGGCAAAGGCCTGGCCCTCGCGGATGGCAACGGGGGTGAGCTGCACCCTGTCGGTGACATCGCCCACGGCATAGATGTGATCGATACTGGTCTTGCTGTAGGCATCGACCACGATCTCGCCGCGCGGGCCCAGTTGCACGCCTACGTGCTCCAGCCCAAGCCCCTCGGTGTTGGGCACGCGCCCGGTCGCCACCATCACCGCGTCATATGCGGCCGGCTCCTGCCCGGTGAGCTTGACCAGCAGGGTGCCATCGTCCTGCTTTGTTACCCATTCCAGCTCGGCCATGAACAGGAAGGTGATGCCCTTGGCCATGGAGATCTGGAGCAGCCGGTCGCGCACGCCTTCGTCATAGCCGCGCAGGATCGTATCGGAGCGGTTGGCGATCGTCACCTTGCTGCCGAAGGCGTTGAAGATGCCGGCAAACTCATTGGCGATATAGCCCCCGCCGGCAATCAGGATGCGGCGCGGCACGGCTTCGAGATGGAAGGCTTCGTTCGAGGTGATGACATGCTCGTTGCCGGGAAAATCGGGCACGTGCGGGCGCGCGCCGGTGGCCACCAGGATGAAGCGCGCGGTCAGCCTGCGCCCGCTGGCGAGGGTCACCTCATGCGGGCCGGTGATGGTGGCGCGTTCGTGAAAGACGGTGACATTGTGGCTGGCGAGGGTTTCGCCATAAAGCCCCTCGAGCCGGGTCACATCACCCTGCACCGAATCGCGCAGGGCGCGCCAGTCGAAGCGCTTGTTTTCGATCGTCCAGCCGAAGGCCTCGGCATCGACGAGGTCCTCGGCGAAATGGGCGCCATAGACCAGCATCTTCTTGGGCACGCAGCCGCGGATCACGCAGGTGCCGCCGACCCTATATTCCTCGGCCACCGCCACCCGGGCGCCGTGCCCGGCGGCAACGCGGCTGGCGCGCACCCCGCCCGATCCCGCCCCGATGGTAAAGAGGTCATAGTCATAGGCATCGGCCATGGAACGCTCCCGTCGCTTACGCCTGCGCATATGGCGGCGCGCGGCGGCCCGGGCAACCATCGGCGCAGGCAATGCAGCATTTCTGCTGCGCCCTCGCGCCCCCCCGCCCCGGCGGCGCCTGGTGCCCGCGCCCTCAGCCCTGGGCTGCGCGAGGACGACCGCGCCCGCCGGCGCGCCGGCGCCCGCGGCCGCCGCGTGCATCGCGCTGGCCAGAAGGATGGCCGTGCCTGCCTTCACTTGCATTGTGCCCGCCGCTGCCGCGCGTGCCGAAAGCCGACCGCGCGCGGCCTTCGCCGTGGCTCTCGCGCTTCTCACCATGCGGCTGGCGCGCGCCGAGCGGGCGCGGCTGCACCCGCTGGGGCGGCGTGCGGGGTGCGGGCCGCTCGGGCCCCACGCCCTCGACCACCGCGCGGAAATTTGCTGGCAGTTCAAGGCGCTCAAGCTCTGCCCCGGTGGTCTTGCGGATGTCCTTCAGATAGGCGCGTTCGTCCTCGGCGCAGAAGGCGATCGCCACCCCGTCGCGCCCAGCCCGCGCGGTGCGGCCGATGCGGTGGACATATTGTTCGGGCACGTTGGGAAGCTCGTAATTGATCACGTGGCTGACCCCGGGAATGTCGATCCCGCGCGCGGCGACATCGGTGGCGATCAGCACCGGCACCGCGCCGGCGCGGAACGCCTCGAGCGCGCGCTGGCGCTGGGGCTGCGACTTGTTGCCGTGGATCGCGTTGGCGGCGATCCCGGCCTGGGCGAGCTTTCGCGCCACCCGATCGGCCCCGTGCTTGGTGCGGGTGAAGATCAGCACCCGCTCGAGCGCGCCCGGCACCGGATGGCGGCGCTTGAGGATGAGCGCGAGCAGCGCGGTCTTTTCCTCCTGCTGCACCATATAGAGATATTGGTCGATGCGCTCGGCGGTGGTGCTTGCCGGGGTCACCGCCACCTGCACCGGATCGTGGCAGAAGCCGCCCACCAGCTCCCTGATCGCCTTGGGCATGGTGGCGGAGAAGAACAGCGTCTGGCGCTCTTGCGGGGCGAGCGTGCGGATGCGCCTGAGCGCGTGGATGAAGCCGAGATCGAGCATCTGGTCAGCTTCGTCGAGAACGAGGATCTCGATCCCGCCGAGCTGCAGGGCCTTCTGATCGACCAGATCGAGCAAGCGGCCCGGGGTGGCGATAAGAATATCGGTGCCGCGGGCAAGCTTGTGGCGATCCTTGCCCACGCTGGTGCCGCCGACCACCACCGCGACCTTGAGCCCGGCAAGCGCGCCATAATCCTTCGCGCTTTCGCCGATCTGCACCGCAAGCTCGCGGGTGGGAGCCAGCACCAGCATCCGGCACGAGCGCTGCGGCGCATGCCTGCCGGCAGCGCGCAGGCGGTCGATGCCGGGGAGCATGAAGGCGGCGGTCTTGCCGGTGCCGGTCTGGGCAATGCCGAGGAGGTCGCGGCCGGCGAGCACCGGCGGGATCGCCTGGCGCTGGATCGGGGTGGGGGTGGCATAGCCCTTGAGATCAAGGGCCTGGAGCACGGGCTGCGACAGCCCGAGATCAGCAAATGTGGTCATGAAAACTCGCTTGAAGACATGCGGCGCGCGCGCCGGAGGGGCGCGCACGGCGCGGGGGAGTGAAACCGCCCGCGTGAAAGGGAAGTCCGTGGGAAAACCGAGGCGCGGCCGGGGCGGATATTTTCCTGTGTTCCGCCGCTTCACGCTGGCTGGCGCGCTTCGCTTGGGCCGCCATGTGGGCGCCCTGCGCCCAGAAGTCAAGCGCGCGCCTCAGCCCAGCCCGGCTGCCTGCATCAGCGCCCGCGTCGATGGGTCGAAATCGCCCTCGCCCTTCTCGATCTGCTTGGCGATCGCCTTGCCCAGCTCGACCCCGAACTGGTCGAAGGGGTTGATCCCCATCAGCACCGCATTGGCAAAGGTGCGGTGTTCGTGAAAGGCGATGAGCGCGCCGAGGGCCGCGGCATCGGCATCGTCGAGCAGGAAGGTGGTCGAGGGCCGATCCCCCGGATAGGCGCGCGCCGGATCTTCGGAGGGCTTGCCCGCCATCAGCGCCGCGCCCTGCGCGAGGCAATTCATCAACAGGATGCGGTGATGGGCAGGATCGAGATCATCGCCCGGCGCCACCGAGGCGATGAAATCGACCGGCACCAGGTGAGTGCCCTGGTGGAGCAGCTGGAACACCGCGTGCTGGGCATCGGTGCCCACCCCGCCCCAGGTGATCGGCGCGGTCGGCCCATCAACGGGGCTGCCATCGGCCTTCACCTGCTTGCCGTTCGATTCCATCTCGAGCTGCTGGAGATAGCCGGGCAGCAGCCGCAGCCGCTCGTCATAGGCAAAGACCGCGCGGGTCTGGCAGCCGCGCAGCCGGGTGTAATATTGGTCGCAGAAGGCGGCGAGCAGCGGGGCATTGGCGCGGCCTTCGGTGGAAAGGAAATGTTCGTCCACCGCGCGCGCCCCGGCGAGCATGGCCGAAAACTCCTCCATCCCCACCGCAAGCGCCACCGGAAAGCCGATCGAAGACATCAGCGAATAGCGCCCGCCGACGCTTTCGGGGAAAGGCAGCACCCGGGTTTCGTCCACCCCCCAGGCCACCGCCTTTTCCGGCGCGGCGGTGAGCGCCACCACCCGGCCATAGGGATCGGCCACCCCGCTATCGGCCAGCCACTTCATCGCGCTGGCCGCGTTGGTCATGGTCTCGATGGTGGTGAAGGTCTTGGACGCGACGGCGACCAGCGTGGTGTGCGGATCGCAGGCGGCAAAGGCCGCCTCGAGCGCGAGGCCATCAATGTTCGAAACCACGTGGGTATCGACCAGCTTGAGATCGCGGGTGAGCGCATCGAGCGCCAGCGCCGGCCCCAGCGCCGAGCCGCCGATGCCGATGGCGATGCAATGGCGCACAGGCCCAAGCGCGCCCTCAAGGATCGCCTCGACCAGCATCGCCATGCGCCGCTGAAGCGCCTCGGCCTCCTCCACCGCGGCAGGCGCTCCAATTCCGCGCAGCGCCATGTGGGTGGCGGGGCGGCCTTCGGTGACATTGACGATGCCGCCATCCTTGAGGGCCGCGCGCGCCGCGCCAAAGCCTGCCGCCTCGGCCAGTTCCTCGAACAGGTCGAGCAGGCGCGCGTCAAGATGGGTCTTGGAAAAGTCGATGGTCATGCCCTGCCCGGCCCCCTCGGGCAGGCCCGAGCGCCAGGCGATCCGCCGGGTCATCGCCGCCACCCGCGCGCGATCGGCGGCAAAGAGCTGATCGAGCCGCGCCGGAGGGGCAGCGCGCAGCTGCGCCCAGAGTGCCGCCATCCGCTCGGTGCTGTCCGATCCCGTCATCGCCAATCCCCTTTGCGCCTTGCGGCGGCTGCGACTAAGGGCTTCGCGGATGGATGGAAAGCCCCAATCGCTCGGCCCCGCGCCGCCACCAGCCGCGGCCGCGGGCGCGCGCCCCGCGGCAGGCTCGGCTGAGGCGGGCGCTGGCGGGTGGACGGGCTTCTTCTGGTTCCTCGCCAAGCTCATCGCGCTGGTGCTGGCGCTGCGCACACTGGTGGTGGCGCCCTTCGTGATCCCGTCCGAAAGCATGGTGCCGCAGCTTCTTGGCGGCGATTATCTGCTCGCGGCCAAGTGGCCCTATGGCTATTCGCGCCATTCGTTGCCCTTCGATCTGCCGCTGGGCGAGGGGCGCCTCATCGCCCGCAGCCCGGCGCGCGGGGATATCGTGATCTTCCGCCACCCGATCGACGGGCGCGACTATGTGAAGCGCGTGATCGGCCTGCCGGGTGACCGGGTGGCGCTGGTTGGGGGCGTGGTGGTGCTCAATGGCCAGCGCCTTGCCCAACAGCCGCTGGGAGGCATCACCATCCCGGTCTCGCCGAACAGCCCCTGCGCCTGGGGCGGGAGAGTGATCGCGGCGCGCGATGGCCGCGCCCTGTGTCGCTATGCCGCCGCGCGCGAGACCCTGCCTTCGGGCCGCGCCTATACCGTGCTCGATTTCGGGCCGACCTTTGCCGACAATCTCGCTCCCCTCACCGTCCCGCCCGGCGCGCTGTTCGTGCTGGGCGACAACCGCGACAATTCGCGCGACAGCCGCTTTTCTGCCGCGGCGGGCGATGCGGTGGGGCTGGTGCCGCAGGATCTCCTCGTCGGGCGGGCCTGGGTGATCGTGTGGTCGAGCGATGGCAGCGCCACCTGGAACAATCCGGCAAGCTGGCTTTCTGCGGTGCGCTGGGAACGGATCGGAGCGGTGCTGTGAGCGGCCTTCCGGCAGAAACCCGCGCCTGGCTTGCCGCCACCGGCTTTGCGGTGGAGAACGAGGCCCTCTGGCTCGAGGCGCTCACCCATGGCAGCTTCAATTCCACCGGCGGCGAGGCGGCCGATTACCAGCGGCTCGAGTTTCTCGGCGACAGGGTGCTGGGCCTTGCGGTTGCGGCCTGGCTGTTCCGCGCCGGCGATGCCCCCGAAGGGCGCCTCTCGCAGCGGCTCAACGCGCTCGTCAGCGGCACCACCTGCGCCCGCATCGCTCGCGCCATCGGCCTTCCCGCCCATGTCCGCCTTGGCAAGCAGGCGCGCGAGGATGGCGGGGCCGACAGCGACAAGATCCTCGGCGATGTGATGGAGGCGCTGATCGGCGCCTGCTTTCTCGAACACGGCTTCGAGACCGCGCAGGCGCAGGTCTATCGCCTCTGGGCGCGCGAGCTTGAGGGCGATGTCGGCAAGGCCAAGCATCCCAAGAGCGCGCTGCAGGAATGGGCCGCGGGCAACCGCCGCGCCCCCCCGGTCTATGAGGTGATCGACCGCTCCGGCCCCGATCACGCCGCCCGCTTCACCGTGCGGGTGAGCATCCGCAATGTCGGCGAAGCCGAGGCCAGCGCCACCAGCAAGGCCGAGGCCGAAAGGCTTGCCGCCAAGGCCTTTCTCGAACGTTTCGGGTGATCGCTTTTGTTCAACTAATGTTTCACGTGAAACATTGACGCGCCCGGCCGCGCATCACGCCCTTCGACAAGCCCGGAGCTTGGCGGTATGAGCGCGCCATGAGCGATACCCCCGCAAGCCCTCACTCCCCAGCAAGCACCGCAAGCCCCGCCCCCACCCGCTGCGGCGTGGTGGCGGTGCTCGGCGCGCCCAATGCCGGCAAGTCCACGCTGGTCAACACCCTCGTCGGCCAGAAGGTGGCGATCACCAGCCCCAAGGCGCAGACCACCCGGGCGCGGATGCTGGGCCTGGCGCTGCACCATGTGGACGGCGCGGCGGTGCAGATGATCCTGGTTGACACCCCCGGCATCTTTGCCCCGCGCCGCCGGCTCGACCGGGCGATGGTGAACGCCGCCTGGGAGGGCGCCGAGGCCGCCGATGCGGTGCTGCTGCTGGTCGATGCGATCAAGCAGCGCCGCCATGAGCTGGAGCCGCTGCTGGAAACCTTAGCCACGCGGCCCGAGCGCAAGATCCTCGTGCTCAACAAGGTCGATCGGGCGAAGAAGGAGCCGCTCCTCGCGCTGGCACAGGAGCTTAGCGCCAAGGCCGATTTTGCCGAGGTGTTCTTCATCTCGGCGCTCACCGGCGAGGGCGTGGCCGAGATGAAGGACGTGCTTGCCCGGATGATGCCCGAAGGCCCGTGGATGTATCCCGAAGACCAGGTCTCGGATGTCTCCGAGCGCCTGCTCGCCGCCGAGATCACCCGCGAGCAGCTCTACCGGCAGCTCCACGAGGAGCTGCCCTATGACAGCACGGTGCGGCCCGAGCGCTATCAGCTGCGCAGCGATGGCAGCATCGAGATCCACCAGCAGATCGTGGTTGCGCGCGAGAACCAGCGCGCCATCGTGCTGGGCAAGGGCGGCGCGCGCATCAAGGCGATCGGGGAGGCGGCGCGCAAGGAACTTTCCGAGGTGCTGGGGACCAAGGTGCACCTGTTCCTGCACGTGAAGGTGCTGGAGAACTGGGCCGAGGACAGGGAAGTGTTCGAGGAGATCGGGCTCGATTGGGTGCGCTAGGCGCGTGCGGATGCGCGACGCACAAGGCGTGCACCGATCCGCAGGGACAAGCAGTCACCCCCGCCCCAGCTTCTCCAGCTTGGCGCGCAGCGCGGCCTCGTCGAAGGGCTTGACGATGTAGTCATCCGCCCCGGCGGCGATACCATCATGGATGTCCCGCGCCTCGCCGTTCGAGGTGCAGAACACCACGATCGGTTCCTTGGGCGTGGGGATGGCGCGCAGCTTCTGGACGAAGGCGATGCCGTCCATCTCGGGCATGTTCCAGTCGGTCAGCACCAGATCGGGCATGGCCTGCTTGCAGCGCGCCAGCGCCTCGGTGCCGTCCTGCGCCTCGATCGGGACATAGCCGAGGCTGAGCGCGATCTTGGCCGCAACCTTGCGGATCACCCGGCTGTCATCGACGATCAGGCAGGTGCGCTGGGCCGCGGGGCGCGCGCCTTGCGCGGGATAGCGCTCGCGCATCGCCTTGGCCGCCGCCACGATCGCCGCGGTGGCATCGGGATCGCCCGCAGCCGGGGCCTGGGCGCCGGGTGCGGCCGCAGGTGCGGCCGCCGCAGCGGCGGGGCCGGCAGCGGGCGCGGCTGCGCCCTTCTCGCTCTCGGCCAGCTTTTCCATCAAGGTCTTGCCCTCGCCCGGAACGCGGCGGTGCGGGCCGGTCTGGCGCTTGATCAGATTCTGCACGGCTGCTGCTCCCCGCCAAACCCGCCGAAGCCGGCCTCATAGGAAGCCGCGGCATAGGCATCCGAATAGGGATCGACCGCTGGCGCCGCCGCCCCTTCGCCCGGGGTCATGCGTACGTGCAGATAGGGCATCCACACATCGCCGAACTCGGCCTTCTGATACCACACGTCGAGCACGTCATAGCTTGCCCACATCCCGTCCGGCTCGCGCAGGCGAATGCCCTCGCCGATGCGCGGCACCGCGGCAAAGCGCAGGCGGGTCTGCGATTGGTGAGTCTCGTTCTGGACTTCGATCTCGATCACGGCGGCGTCCTTGAATCGCGCACCGCCGTGATAAGGGGGCAATGCTTTATGATTTACCAACGCGCCCGCCGCAGCAGGTGGCGGCGAGGGGCCCCGGTCAGCCCGGCGCCGGGGCCTTGCTGCGACGGGTCTTGCCCGCAGCGGCCTTCTTGCCCCCCGCCTTTGTGCCCGAAGCCTTGGCCGTTGCGCCCCTGGCCTTGCCCGCCCGCTTGCTGGTGGCCTTCGCCGGGGCCTTGGCGGCGCGCGCCTCGATCAGCGCCAGCGCGGTCTCGAGCGTCACCTCCTCGGGCTTCATCTCGCGCGGCAGCGTGGCATTGGTGGTGCCATCGGTGACATAGGGGCCATAGCGCCCCGGCATCACCCGGATCGCAGCGCCGCTTTGCGGGTGGGGGCCGAGATCGGCGATCGGTGCGGGGCTCGCCCGTCCGCCCCCTGCCCCGGTGCGCGCACCCGCCTCGGCCAGGATCGCCACCGCGCGGTTCATCCCGATCTCGAACACCTCACGGGTCGAGCCAAGCCGGCCATACTTGCCATCATGCCTCAGATAAGGGCCATAACGCCCGATATTGGCCTCGATCTGCTTGCCCGTATCGGGATGCAACCCGATGATCCGCGGCAGGCCGAGCAGCTTCACCGCCCAATCAAGATCAAAGTCCTCGAGGTCCTTGGGGATCGAGGCGCGCTTCGCCTCCTTGCCCTCGCCCAATTGCACATAGGGGCCAAAGCGCCCGGACTTGCGATAGATCGTCTCGCCGGTTTCGGGATGCACGCCCAGCACCCCATCCTCGCCCGCGCCCTCGCCCGCACCCGCGCTGTCGCCCTGGGCAAAGCGGCGGGTATATTTGCACGCCGGATAGTTGGCGCAGGCGACAAAGGCGCCAAAGCGCCCACCGCGCAGCGCCAGCCGCCCGCCGCTGCGCCCCTCGGCCGCGCACAGCGGGCAGGCGCGCGGATCGCCCCCGTCCGCGCGCGGGGGAAAGAGATAGTCCGACAGATAGGCATCGAGCGCCTCGGTCACTTCCGAGGGCAACTTGTCCATCACCCCATCGGCGCGGGGTTTGAAGTCCTGCCAGAAGCGCTTGAGCAGCGCCTTGTAATCCTCGCGCCCGTCGGAGACGATGTCGAGCTCCTCCTCCATCCCGGCGGTGAAGTCATAGGCGACATAGGTGGGGAAGAAGCGTTCGAGGAAGGCCGTGAGGAGCCGCCCGGATTCCTCTGGAACGAAACGGTTTTTCTCCATCCGCACATAGGCCCGCTCGCGCAGGGTCTGGATGATCGCGGCATAGGTCGATGGCCGCCCAATGCCCAGTTCCTCGAGCCGCTTGACGAGGCTCGCCTCGGAAAAGCGCGGCGGGGGCTGGGTGAAGTGCTGGCTCGCCTCGACCCCGAGCCGGGCCGGCTGATCGCCCTTGCGCAGCACCGGCAGCAGCGCGCCCTCCTCGTCCTCGGCCTCGTCGAGCCCCTCCTGATAGACCGCGAGAAAGCCGGGAAAGAGCACCACCTGCCCGGTGGCGCGCAGCTGGTGGCGGCCGGTGGGATCGGCAAGGGTGATGGTGGTGCGCTCGAGCTGGGCGCTCGCCATTTGGCTCGCCATGGCGCGTTTGAAGATGAGGTCATAGAGCTTGGCCTCATCCCCCGTCCCGGCGCGCTGGCGGGCAAAATCGGTCGGTCGGATGGCTTCATGCGCTTCCTGCGCATTCTTGGCCTTGGTGCTGTAATGGCGGGGTTTTTCGGGCAGATAGGCCGGCTCGAAGCGCTCCGCGATGGCACCGCGCAGGGCATTGATGGCGCCGGCATCCATCTGCACCCCGTCGGTGCGCATGTAGGTGATCGCACCCGCCTCATAGAGCGCCTGGGCAAGGCGCATGGTGTGCTGCGCGGAAAAGCCGAGCTTGCGCGCGGCCTCCTGCTGCAAGGTCGAGGTGGTAAAGGGCGGCGCCGGATTGCGCCTGACCGGCCTGGTCTCGACCGCCTCGACGGTGAACCGCGCCGCCTCCACCGCGGCCTTGGCGGCCATGGCGCTCGCCTCATCGCCGAGGCTGAGGCGATCGAGCTTCTGGCCATCGCACATCACCAGCCGCGCCTCGAAGGCGATGCCATCGTGCTGGAGCCGAGCGATCACGCTCCAATATTCCTGCGGACGGAAGGCCTCGATCTCGCGCTCGCGCTCGACGATCAGGCGCAGCGCCACCGATTGCACCCGCCCTGCGCTCTTGGCGCCGGGCAGCTTGCGCCACAGCACCGGCGAAAGGGTAAAGCCGAACAGGTAATCGAGCGCGCGGCGGGCCAGATAGGCGTCGATCAGCGGCTGATCGAGCGGGCGCGGATGGGCCATGGCCTCGGTCACGGCCTGCCGGGTGATGGCGTTGAAGGTGACCCGATCGACCTTTGCCGGCAGGGCCCCCCGCTTCTTCAGCAGCTCCTGCACGTGCCAGCTGATCGCCTCGCCCTCGCGATCGGGGTCGGTCGCCAGCACCAGCCGCTCGGCCGCCTTGGCCGCCTCGGCAATGTCCTTCAGGCGGGCCTGCTTGTCGCGATAGACCTCCCATTCCATCGCGAAATCCTCCTCCGGCTTCACGCTGCCGTCCTTGGGCGGCAGGTCGCGGACATGGCCGTAGGAGGCGAGCACCTTGTAATCGGGCCCGAGATATTTCTCTATGGTGCGGGCCTTGGCGGGGGATTCGACGATGACGAGCTGCATGGGCCTTTTCGAGAGGTGGCTTTACGTGTGCACGCGCGAGGGTGGGGCGCGGCGCGGCGCGGCGTCAAGGGGCTTGTGGCGCGCGCGCCTAGAGCGCCCTTCGCACCGCGCCATCGGCCTCGCGTTCAAGCTCGCCAGCCAGTTCCAGCTCAAGCAGCGCCATATGCACCTCGGCAGCGCCAAGCCCGCTCTGGCGGATCAGTTCGTCGATCGACAGCGGCGCGTGGGTGAGCAGCGCGGCGATCTCGGCGCTGGTGTCTGCGCGCGCCTCGCCCCATTCGAGCTGCGCCAGCGCGGCATGATCGAAGGCGGCCGTGCCCTCGCCCACCCGGAAGCGCGCCCGCGGCGCGCCGGTGAAGCCCTCGATCAGTTCGATAACCTCCTCGGGCCGCTGCACCAGCACCGCGCCCTCGCGGATCAGCTGGTTGCAGCCCATCGCGCGCGGCTCGAGCGGCGAGCCGGGGATCGCCATCACCTCGCGCCCGGCCTCGGCCGCCAGCCGTGCGGTAATGAGGCTGCCTGATTGCGGCGCGGCCTCGACCACCAGCGTCCCCAGCGCAAGGCCGGCGATGATGCGGTTGCGGCTGGGAAAATGCCGCCCGCGCGGCTCGGTGCCGGGGGGCTGCTCGGCGATCAGCAGGCCCTCGCGCGCGATCCGCTCCTGCAGGGGGGCGTGCTGGGGCGGATAGGCGATGTCGATGCCGCTCGCGATCACGCCAATGGTGCGCGGAAAGGCGCCCTCATGCGCGGCCCCGTCGATCCCGCGGGCAAGCCCTGAGACCACCACCAAGCCCGCCTGCCCAAGCGCCGCGGCAAAATCGCGCGCGAGCCGCACCGCGGCAGCGCTGGCATTGCGCGCCCCCACCACCGCCACGCACGGGGCCTGTGCCAGCGCCCCATCACCGCGGCAGATGAGGATCGGCGGGGCGCTCACGAGTTCGCCAAGCAGCGCCGGATAGCCCGGCTGGTCGTGGAACAGATAGCGCGCCCCGGCGCGGCGCACCGCGGCCACCTCGGCCTCGATCGCCTCCGCGCTCGCAGCGCGATAGGCCACCCCGCGCCGTCCGGCGAGATCGGGCAGGGCCGCGAGCGCGGCCTCGGCGCTGCCGAAGCGGGCGAGCAGCTGGCGGTAGCTGATCGGGCCGATATTGGGCGAGCGCAGCAGGCGGATGCGGGCGAAGGCCTCGGCCTGGCTCAAAGGGGGCGGCGCGCGCTCCTCCTCCATGGGCCGCAGGCGCTGCCTTCAGGCCCCGGGCGCGGCGCCGATGCGCGGCTCTTGCCCGCGCAGCAGCCGGCCGATGTTGGCGCGGTGCTGGACGATCACGATCGCGGCAATGGCAATCAGCGGCGCGAGCGCCGCGCCAAAGCCCATGCCCCAGGCCACCAGCGGCGCGGCGGTGACGCTGACGAGCGAGGAGAGGCTGGAAATGCGGCTCAAGGCAATGCTCGCCGTCCAGATCATCGCGCAGACGAAGAAGGCCGGGAAGGCCAGCACCGCGAGCACACCGGCAGCGCTGGCAAAGCCCTTGCCGCCCTTGAAGCCAAGCCACGGGGTGAAGCAATGCCCGGCCACGGCCGCAACCGCGGCCACGGCCTCGCTGCCGGGCAGGAAGTGCCGGGCCAGCAGCACCGCAGCAACCGCTTTGCCGGCATCGAGCAGCACGGTGGCCGCGGCAAGGCCCTTGTTGCCGGTGCGCAGGACATTGGTGGCGCCGATCGAGCCGCTGCCGATCTTGCGCACATCGCCCAGCCCCGCCGCGCGGGTGAGGATGAGGCCGAAGGGCACCGAGCCCAACAGAAAGCCGATCACCGCGGCAATGAGCCAGTCCAAGACATCCTCCCTGCTCTGTGCTTGCTGAAACCCTGCCGCATCTTCTAATGCCCGGGCGCGAAAAGAAAAGCACGCCAAGGCCGGAGCGCCCCGCGTGCCGCCATGGAGACCGCGTGCCGCCCGATCCTGCCTCGCCCATCCTGCTGTTCGATTCCGGGGTCGGCGGGCTCACCGTCTATGATGCCCTGCGCAAGCTGCTGCCCGATGCCCCGGTGATCTATGCCGCGGACCTTGCCGGCCTGCCCTATGGCTCCAAGACCGAGGCGCAGATCGCCGCGCGCGTGGCCGGGCTGCTCGGGCGCATGGCCGAGCGCTGGCAGCCGCGCCTTGCCTGCATCGCCTGCAACACCGCCAGCACGATCGCGCTCGGCATGGTGCGCGAGGTGCTCGAGATCCCGATCGTCGGCACCGTGCCCGCGATCAAGCCCGCCGCCGCGCTCACCCGCAGCGGCACGATCGGCCTTCTCGGCACCGAGGCGACCATCCGCCAGGCCTATGTCGATGATCTGGAAGCGCGCTTTGCCGCCGACAAGCGCCTGCTGCGCATCGCCGCACCCGAGCTGGTGGGCGCGGCCGAAGCCAAGCTGCGCGGGCGCACGGTCGATCCGGCGCTGATCGCCGCGGTCAAGGCCCGGCTCCTCGCCATGCCGGGAGCCGAGGGGCTGGACGTGCTGGTGCTGGCCTGCACCCATTTCCCCCTGCTTGGGGAGGAGCTCGCCGCGGCTTTCGGCCCGAACGTGACGCAGATCGACGGCGCGACCGGGATCGCCCGGCGCATCGCCGCGCTGACCCAGGGCCAGGGCTTTGCCCGCACCGGGCCGGATCGCTTCATCGTCACCGGGCCGCTTGCCGGTGCCGCCGGGCTCGAGGCGGCGCTCGCCGCGCGCGGCTTTGCCTCGGCAGAGGCATTCTAGGCCCCAGCAGCGCTTGCGAGCGGCTCGCAAAGATCGCTGTGGCAAAAGCGCGCGCGCGCCCCTAAATACCGCCGAAACAATCCGGGCGCCCGCGCGTTTGGGGGCGGACACGGCAAGACGAGGCAGGATGAGCGCCGGGCCGACCGCGCGCCAACGGCAAAGAGACGCGCGACGTGAATTACGATCAGATCTTCGACCAGGCGATCGAACGGCTGCACGAGGAAGGCCGCTACCGCGTCTTCATTGATATCCTGCGCAACAAGGGCGCCTATCCCAACGCCCGCTGCTTTCACGGACACAACGGCCCCAAGCCGATCACCGTGTGGTGCTCCAACGACTATCTGTGCATGGGCCAGCACGAAAAGGTGATCGGCGCGATGGAAGCCGCGCTGCATGATGTGGGCGCTGGCTCGGGCGGCACCCGCAATATCGGCGGCAACACCCACCTCCATGTCGAGCTTGAGGCCGAGCTGGCCGACCTCCATGGCAAGGAAGCGGCGCTGCTGTTCACGAGCGGATATGTCTCGAACGATGCGACGCTCTCGACGCTCGCCAAGCTGCTGCCCGGCTGCATCATCTTTTCCGACGAACTCAACCACGCCAGCATGATCGCCGGGATCCGCAATTCGGGCTGCGCCAAGCGGGTGTTCCGCCACAATGACGTGGCCCATCTTGAGCAATTGCTCGCCGCCGAGGATCCCAAGGCCCCCAAGCTGATCGCCTTCGAGAGCGTCTATTCGATGGACGGCGATGTCGCCCCGATCCACGCGATCTGCGACCTCGCCGAGAAATACAACGCGCTCACCTATATCGACGAGGTGCACGCGGTGGGCATGTATGGCGCGCGCGGCGGGGGCATCTCGGAACGCGACGGCGCGGCGCACCGGATCGACATCATCGAAGGCACGCTCGGCAAGGCCTTCGGGGTGATGGGCGGCTATATCGCCGCCTCGGCGCGCATCGTCGATTGCATCCGCTCCTATGCGCCGGGCTTCATCTTCACCACCTCCTTGTCGCCGGTGCTGGTGGCGGGCGTGCTGGCGAGCGTGAGGCACCTCAAGGAGAGCAGCGTCGAGCGCAATGCGCAGCAGCGCGCCGCCGCCCTGCTCAAGCTCAAGTTTGCCGAAGCGGGCCTGCCGGTGATGGACAGCGTCACCCACATCGTGCCGCTGATGGTGGGCGATCCGGTGCGCGCCAAGAAGATCAGCGACATCCTGCTGGCCGAATACGGCATCTACGTGCAGCCGATCAACTTCCCCACGGTGCCGCGCGGCACCGAGCGGCTGCGCTTCACCCCCGGGCCGATGCACACCGAGGCGATGATGGACGAGCTGACGGCCGCGCTGGTGGAAATCTGGGACCGGCTCGAACTGGAATTGCGCAAGGCGGCGTGATCGCGCGCTGCCAGGCGGTCTTGCGCCCCTGCCCCCCGCCCTGCCGTAGCGTCCTTTGTCGGCGCCCGCCTCTCGGCTAAGCCTTGCTGCCAAAGCAGATTCGGGAGAGCGCGGATGGGGGGAAACCCTGAGCAAACCTATGCCGAGGTGGTGCTGGGGCGGCGCAGCATCAGGGGCTATCTCGACAAGCCGGTGCCGCGCGCGCTGATCGAGGAGGTGCTTGCGCTCGCCATGCGCGCGCCAAGCTCGATGAACACCCAGCCCTATCACTTCCACGTCATCACCGGCGCGCCGCTCGCGCGCATCCGCCAGGGCAACACCGAGCGCATCCTTGCCGGATACCCGGATTCGCGCGAGTTCCGCCGCGGCGAGCCCTTCGCGGGTGTGCACCGCGAACGCCAGATCGCGGTGGCCAAGCAATTGTTCGGCGCCATGGGTATCGCCCGCGATGACCAGGAAGCCCGGCAGGACTGGGTGCTGCGCGGCTTTCGCCAGTTCGATGCGCCGGTGTGCATCATCATCACCTATGACCGCGCGCTTTCGGGCTCGGACGACACCGCCTTTGATTGCGGCGCGGTGACCACCCAGCTGGTCAACGCCGCCTGGAGCAAGGGGCTGGGCTGCGTGATCAATTCGCAAGGGATCATGCAAAGCCCGGTGGTGCGCGAACATGCCGGCATCCCGGACGATCAGGTGATCATGAAGGCGGTGGCGATGGGCTGGCCCGATCCCGACTTTCCTGCCAACGCCGTGGTGAGCGAACGCCGCAGCGTCGCCGAGGCGGCGCGCTTCGTGGGGTTTGATTGAGGCCTAGCCCAGGCCTGTGCGCGGGCCCCACAGGATGATCGCGGCGCCGATGAGGCACGCCACGGCGCCGATCACGTCCCAGCGATCGGGCCGCGTCCCTTCCACCGCCCACAGCCAGGCAAGGCTCGCGGCGATATAGACCCCGCCATAGGCGGCAAAGGCGCGCCCGGCGAAATCGACCTCGATGCGGGTAAGCAGCAGCGCGAAGATCACCAGGAAGGCAAGGCCCGGCACCAGCCACAGCGGCGAGGCATTGCCGCGCGCCCAGGCCCAGAAGGCAAAGCAGCCGGCGATCTCGGCGAGCGCGGCAAGGGCGTAGAGCGCGATGGTCATGGCGGTAATGGTGGAGGCAAGCGGCGCGCGCCGCAAGCCTCCACCCGCGATCACGTCAGCCGCAGGCTCACCACGTTGTCGGCCGCCTCGCGCTTGCGCGTGCCGTTGAACAGGCTCATCATCGGCTCGTCCGCCACGATCACCTGCTCGGCCGCGCCGAAGCCGTTGAACCCGGTCTTCATCGCCGCACCATAGGCGCCGAGCATGCCGATCTCGATATAGTCGCCCGCCTGGATGTCCGCCGGAAGCGGGAACGGCCCCTTCATGTAATCGGCATCATCGCAGGTCGGCCCGTAGAAGGCGAAATCGAGATTGTCCTCGATGAGATCCTCGCCGAGCGCGCGCACCGGGAAGCGCCAGGCGACATGGGCGGCATCGTAGAGCGCGCCATAGGCGCCATCATTGATGTAAAGCTCCTCGCCGCGGCGCTTGTTCACCTGCACGATCATCGAGCTGTATTCGGCCGAAAGCGCACGCCCCGGCTCGCACCACAGC
>Ga0075012_10001518_pt1 | contig 23450 bp, 23 predicted proteins | sample All_14_2_FD_71474 | JGI IMG/M metagenome (GOLD analysis project Ga0075012, IMG submission 71474) | Freshwater microbial communities in response to fracking from Pennsylvania, USA - Allegheny Zone_MetaG_DW_15 | ecosystem: Environmental > Aquatic > Deep subsurface > Groundwater > Drilled...
GTGTAGCCCTTCTCGGTGGCGACCAGATTGGCGATGCTCATCCGCGGCCCGGTGAAGATGGTGTTCTCGGTCCAGGTGACGTACTCACCGAACGGGTCGGGCTTGGCCTCCCGGTTCTGCGTCGGCAGCAGGCCGAACCAGCGCCGGTCCGAGGGGAACTCGACCTTCTTGACAGTGCGCTCACCGCACGACGTGATCGACCCTTCGCACTCCAACACGGCGTAGGTGATCGCTCCGGCACCTCCGAGCGGATCATCGGCGGATTGCTGTCCGGAGGTGTTGGCGAACCAGATCCTCTTGTTGTCCTCCAGCACCCGGGCCTTGGTGGCGTTGGGCACCAGGCCGCAGGAAAGGCATTGGTACTCGCCGCCGTCCAGATTCGACACGCCGATGTGGGTGTTGCCGCCCACCTTCACCTCAAGGAGGAGGTGTTCGCCGTCCGGCGTCAGGTCCGCGCCGGTGACGGTGTGGCCCTCCGGCACATCGAAGGTGATCACCTTCTCCACCTCGAACGTCTCCAGCGGGGGTGCCGACGATTCGGTGCTCGACAGCGCGGCGACGACGACGGGAATCCGGGCGGTCGGAACGCCGCGATCACGGGCGAACAGCGTCGACAGCAGATGGTCCTTGCCGTCACTGACCTTGACGGTGAAGAAATCGACGCCACCGGAGTCGGCGAGGTCCGGGGCCGGCGTGAACGTGAAGTTCCCGGTGAGCTCGTCGATGACGATGGTGCCCGAACGCGGGCCGGTCACCAGTGTGTACGTCAGCCGGTCACCCTCGGGGTCCACCGCCCCGATATTGCCGGTGATGACGCCGCTGCTCGCGTCCTGCAGATTGAGGCTGGTGCTGTACTCGATCACCGGCGATCGGTTGAACAGCGTGCGACGGATCCAGCCGAGCAGGGTCCAATCCACGTCGGCCTGCGGCGGCGCGGGTGGCGTCGCCGTGGCCGCGGCGCTCGGGATCGCGGGGGCGGGGTTGGCGACGGCGCTGTCCACGTCGGTGACGGCGGTCAGGACCGGCGATGATGCGGCCGGCAGCGGATCCGGATCGGCGGACAGTGCTGGTTCGACGTCCTCGGCGGTCGCCGGCGTATCCGACCCCGCGGTCGGTGCCGGTCCCGCCACCTGGTCGAGGGCGGTGGGCGAGGCCAATTCGCTTGCGAGGTCGTCGGTATCGGATGTGTCGTCGCCGATCTCCTCGTCGTCGTCGCGATCGCCGGTCAGTGTCGGCGCATCGTCGGAGGCGATGTTCTCGTCGTCGGTATCCGCGTCGTCGATGTCCGCGCGGTCCGCTGACAGTTCTGCCCGCTCGGACCGATCCGTGCCGTCCCGTTCGGGAGGCGACGGGCGGGTGGCGTCGTCATCGTCGGGCGACCCGGCATCCCGCGATGCGGAGGACGAGACGGAGTCGGATTGACTCGCGGTGTCGGCGTCGGCTACCGCTTGTCCGGACGCGACGGCCGCGATGACATAGGCAGCGACCGCCACCCCGCCGACCTGTGCGGCACGCTTACCGATGTGCGCGACGGTGGCGAGGGGCGGCGGCGCCGTGCGCGGGTGACCGTCGTCGGACGCTGTCGGTGCGGCGTGAGCGGCGGCCGGGTTCTCCGGCGCGGGTTCCTGGTGAGCAGCCAATGTCCTGGATCCGATCGGGTGGTGACGCGCGTTGACGCTGACGTCAGTAACATACAGACCGGAATGTATTGGGTCAATGCTCAGTGCCTGCAGCGCTGAGCGACACTGCCGACCCCGCGGTTACCGACCTGTGCACGGCACAGTTTGGCGCCACGCCAAGGTGCCAAGCCGGACAGAGACTTACGGGCGGGGAATGTCGGCAGCGCCAGCCGCCCGGAGGCACCCAACCGACCTCGCCACCCGCGCTACGGTGCGCGCGATACATTCCGATGCGTAGGTAACTTCACTGATCTCGGCCGCACCGGCTCACAGATGTGCGCCGATCAGGCGCCGGAGGGCACCGGGTAGCGGTCGTTGACGTCGGCATTGGACGCCTTGCGGGCACAGTGCGCGCAGCAGAAGATGCCCTCGTCCGCTTCGATACCGTGGCCGAGGATTCGGCACCCGCAGTGCGCGCATTCGGGTGCGAGTTGAACGGCCGCACATTCGACGCTGTCGAACGTGGCCGAACGCCCGTCCGGGAAGGTCACCGAGAACGCCTTGTCGTAGTCGTTGCCGCAGGTATCGCAGATGGTCATGAGATCTCCTTGGTATCGCCGTTCCGGCATGGGTGCCCGGCCGGCCGGAGCGGCAAACGGTCCGACGATGTGTGCGGTCAGTCGCGGGTTGTCACCGCTGCGGCCGCGACATCCTCGAGGATGGTGACGGTGCCGCTGCCACCGTCGACCCGTACCCGCTGACCGGTGCGGAGCCGGTCGGTCACACCGGGGATCCCCGCCACCGCCGGAATTCCGTATTCCCGCGCGACCACCGCGCCATGCGATACGACACCCCCGACCTCCATGACGAGGGCTCCGGCGATCAGAAACAGTGGCGTCCAACCCGGGTCGGTGGTGTCGGCGACCAGGATCTCCCCGCGTTGCAGTTCGGCGCCGACCGGTGAATCGAGGATGCGCACCACACCTTCGTGCACGCCCGGTGACACCGCGGTGCCCACCAACGCATCCGGCCCCGCTTTGCCGGAATGCCTAGGGCCATAGACGGTCTCGCCGTCACTGACCAGCAGGCGCGGAACGGTGCGTCGGCGCATCTCCCGTTCGAACTCGTGCCGTCCCGCCGCAGCCAGCGCAGTGAGATCCCCGGTGTGTCCGGCCACTACAGCACGCAGACCGCCGTCGTCCACAAAGAAGATGTCGTCGACGGCGGCGAGCCTGCCGTCGGCTACCAGGGCGGCACCCGCCCGTTGCAGTGTGCGTCGCCCCAGCGCTATGGCCCGCACGATGTCGAATTTGGGTTGCTCACGCATCCCGCCGAGAGCGCGGTACCGATTCAGCAGATCGTGCAGCAGCGCTGCCCGGGTTCGTCCCTTGACCTTGCGCACCCGGGCAACCAACTGTTGGGCCGCCTCGCGGGCCTCAGCCGCACCTGTGTCGAACCGGGTCGCGGCCTCACCGGCCACCCCCGAGCCCAGATATCCGTGGATCATTTCCACGACGTACGTCGGGTTGTCGTTGAAACGTGGTAGTCCCATGTCTATTTCGCGGTCGGGAGCGCGATGCCCGTAGCGGGACAGGAAATCGGTGACCGCAGTGCTGTTCGCGAGAGGTTCGGTACCAGCTCGTGAATACAGGTCGGCCAGGTGCGCGAGTTCTGCGCCCATGGCCATGGTGGGGTCGTTCGGCAGCCAGCGCATGACGGGTTCCCAGCCCGACGAGCTGCCCAACCAGCGCATCAGTAGCCGTTGGATGAGGACCTTGAGGATCTCCTCGGCGTACACGGCGGGTAGCTGTTCGGTGATCACCCGGCAGGTCCTGGCCGGCAGGTCGCGCAGCACAAAGTCGACGAGTTCCGCGGGTGTAGCTCGGGTGGCTGCCTGTCTCCCGAGCTGCGTCAACTCGGTCTCCGCGGAGCTCACCAGACGGCGTCTGCGCCGGCCTGGGGCCGCGACGGCGACTCCGGCAGCCCAAACGATCCTCGCCACCGTGGCGGCCGCGCCGAAAGGCGGCAGCCAACGGCGAGGTCGGGGTAGTCGAACGGCGTTCTCCCTGAGCCATTCCTGCAGGGCCGCAGCGGCCGTCGGATCCTTCGCGCGCACGCTGAAGAGCACTCTGGCAGCCAACCGGGGACGTTGCAGCAGCTCGGTGACATCGATGAAGATTCGGCCCGCCACGACGGGCAGCCACGGCGGGGGCGCTGTGCCCGCGCGCGGTACCGCTCCCGTGGTGAGGTAGGTGATCCAGGCGGTGGTCAGCGAGCGAAAGTACGCATTGCCTGCCGGGGTGAAGGGCTCGCTGATCCCCTGGGCGATGAGCATCGCCGGGATGTAGGCACGCAACCCCGGCCGCGCCGGGGGCAACGGGTACAGCGAGGTGATCGCCCGTGACTGCAAGAGCCAGCACCGCCCTTGTGACACAGCCCATTCAATGTCCTGTGGGGCGCCGAAGATTCTGGCTGTCCGGGCCCCGAGCTCGACCAGCATCCTGCTCTGGTCGGCGCTCAACACACCGTGAGCGGGCCCGGAGAGCACCGCGGCAGTGTCGGCATCGATCGTCCACCGCTGCGGTGTCAGGCGTCCACTCACCACCGCTTCGCCGAGCCCGGCCGTGGCCTCGACGACGATGCGGTCTCGCCGTCCCGATACCGGGTCCGCGGTGAACAGCACACCTGCCGCCTCGGCGGGCACCATCTTCTGGACGACGACGGCCACCGCGATATCGCCTGATCCGATTCCCTGCCGACCGCGGTAGCTGATCGCCCGCGCCGTCCAGAGCGACGACCAGCAGCGGCGCACTGCGTCGCACAGACTCTCGCGACCCACGACGTTGAGCACGGTCTCCTGCTGGCCGGCGAAACTGGCCTCCGGCAGGTCCTCTGCGGTTGCCGAGGACCGCACGGCCACCGCCCCTTCACCGAGCGCGGTGTAGGCCGCACCGATCGCCTCCCGCAGCGCGGCGGGCATCGGCGCGGATTCCACCGCGTCACGCAACCTCGCCGAGACGACATCCAACGCCACGGACCCGTCGACGAGGCCGGCCATCTCGCGGTGGATCACGTCCTCGATCCCGTGGTCTCGAATCACCTGGCGATAGGCCGCAGTGGCGACCACGAAACCTGCGGGCACGGGCAGCCCCGCCAGCACCATGGTCGCAAGATGGGCACCCTTGCCTCCGGTCAACGCGGCCTCGGTGGCGTCCGGGTCCGACAAGGCAATCACGGCGCTGTCGCTCATGTTCGTGACCGTAGGCCCGCGATGGGCCCCGGCCGAGGGCCGGAAGACCTCATGGTGTTCGGCGTTCGGCCTCCGACGGCTCACCTGTTGAGAGCCAGCGGACCTCACTGGTCGCCGAATGCCACCGGCTGGTCGGCCAAGCGCCATTCGAGCATGCCGTCGCTGAGCCGGATGGCACGACGGCCCGCGCTGCTCAGTAGCCGCACGGCGTCATAAGCGAAGGAACAGTATTCGCCGCGGCAGTACACGACGACCTCACGGTCGGTGGGCAACTCGTCGATGCGATCGGCGAGTTCGTCGATCGGAATCGACACCGACCCTGGGATGTGCCCGGCGGCGTGTTCCTCGCGTGGGCGGACATCGAGGACCACTACTGCGCCGCTCGCCGACCGCGCGGCCAGTTCGGCTCGGTCCAACGCGTCGACCGGGTGCCCATCGCCGAGCAGGTACGCATCGCGGGCGGCGGGAACTTCGGCCTGATGGCGCTCGGCGACCTTACGGAACAACGCGAAGAGCTGCGCGACGTCTTCACCGGCGAGTCGGTAGAAGATCCGCACCCCGTCGCGTCGGGTCGCGACGAACCCGGCCGCCTTGAGGGTCTGCAGATGCGCCGAGGCCGTCGTCACGTTCAGACCGGCCCCCTTGGCCAGCGCATCGACGGTGCGCTCGCCCTGAGCGAGCAGATCCAACAATTCCAGCCGACTGGCGTTGGACAGGGCTTTTCCGCTGGCTGCGAACGCCTCATACAGCCGCGTCTTGTCCGGCGATCTCTCCACGGACTTAGTATTCCATTATTCCATGGATTAATGTACTGTGTCGTCGTAAGCGGTCCCCGGAACACCCGGTATGCGTCAGGGAGACACCGATGCCATCCACCGAGCGGTCGCGCAACGCCGGCCTGACCGGTCGCGGCGTGCAGCTCGGGCTACGGGAAAACTGGGTGCAGTTCGCGTTCCTGGTCATCGTCAACATCTGCGTCGGCGCACTGGTCGGACTGGAACGCACCACCGTGCCCTTGATCGGTACCGAGGTGTTCGGGCTGACAAACGATCTCGCGGTGTTCGCGTTCATCATGGCCTTCGGCGTCACCAAGGCCCTGACCAATCTCGCCGCCGGGGCCCTGACCGGACGCTTCACCCGCAAACAACTCCTGCTGACCGGGTGGGCGCTCGGCATACCGGTGCCGTTCATGTTGGCCTGGGCCCCGTCCTGGTGGTGGATCATCGCCGCCAACGTCCTGCTCGGCCTCAACCAGGGCCTCACCTGGTCGATGACCGTCAACATGAAGATCGATCTGGTCGGTCCCGAGCGCCGCGGTCTGGCGACCGGCCTCAACGAGGCCGCCGGTTACGTCGCCGTCGGCGCCACCGCCTTGCTCACCGGATTCCTAGCCACTTCCTACGGACTGCGGCCGGTGCCCGAACTGATCGGCGTGGTGTTCGTCGTTGCCGGGCTCGGGCTGTCGCTGGTCGTGCGCGATACCGCCGCCCACCTCGCGCTGGAGCTCTCCCGCCATCCCGCGCCGAACCCGGCAGAGCGAACCGGGTTTTGGGCAATATTCGCCCGCACGTCGTGGCGCGACCGCAGCCTGCGGGGCGCCAGTCAGGCGGGCCTGGTGAACAACCTCAATGACGGACTCACCTGGGGTGTGTTTCCGCTGCTGTTCACCGAACACGGGCTGGGCCTGGCCGCCGTCGGTCTCATCAAGGGGCTTTATCCACTGCTGTGGGGACTCGGGCAGATCCCGACCGGCCACCTTGCCGACCGCGTCGGCCGCAAACCGCTCATCGTCGCCGGCATGCTCGTCCAAGCGCTCGCCTTCGTCGTCGCCCTGGGCCTGCTGCAGTCGCCGCTACTGGCCGGCATCGCCTCGGCGATCCTGCTCGGCATCGGTACCGCCATGGTCTACCCCGCACTGATCGCATCCATCTCCGATCACGCTCACCCCACCTGGCGAGCCAACGCGCTCGGCACGTACCGGTTCTGGCGCGATATCGGCTATGCGGCCGGCGCATTGGTGGCCGGCATCATCGCCGACGTGCTGAACCTCGAAGCCACCATCGTCGCCGCCGCCGTCCTGACCGCCGGTTCCGGTCTGCTCGCCGCGTACTGGATCACCGAGAACCGCACCGGCTCATCCGGTGCCCACCCCGCGACGAAAACGACCCTCCAGTGACCGCGGCCAACGGCGCACCCGCCACCGACGAGATTCAGGCTGTGCAGCGACGCACTCTGCGGGTGCTCGTCGGTGCTCAGATATTCAGCGGCGCCGGACTTGCTGCCGGCATCACCGTCGGTGCCCTGCTGGCCCAGGAGATGCTCGGCTCCACGGGGTTGGCCGGTCTGCCCAGCGCGCTGTTCACCATCGGTTCGGCGGCCGCCGCCGCCGGCGTCGGACGGCTCTCACAGCGCTTCGGGCGACGCATCGGCCTGGCCGCCGGATACGCCACCGGCACCGTGGGCAGCATCGGCATCGTCGCCGCTGCCGTCGCCGACAACGTGCCCCTGCTGTTCATCGCGCTGTTCATCTACGGTGCCGGCACCGCAACCAACCTGCAGGCCCGCTACGCCGGTGCCGACCTCGCCCACCGCGAGCGTCGTGCCCGCGCCATCAGCACCGTCCTGGTCGCCACCACCGTGGGAGCGGTCATCGGTCCCAATCTCGTGGGCACCCTCGGCGAGCTCGCCGACACCATAGGTGTTCCCCGCCTCGCGGGGCCATTCCTGCTCGCCGCAGTTGCGTACGGGGCGGCCGGGATCGTCATCTGGATCCTGTTGCGCCCCGACCCTTTACAACTCGCCGCCAGCCTGCCCGAGCCGCAGCCAGCGATGGACGGCGACGCACCGGCCCCCGTCTCGACGTGGAACCGTGCCGTACTCGCGGGGACGGCGGTCATGATCATCACTCAACTGGTGATGGTTGCCATCATGACCATGACACCGGTCTATATGCAGCATCACCACCACGAACTCGCCGCGGCGGGACTGGTCATCTCCATCCATGTCGCGGCCATGTTCCTGCCCGCACCCATCTCCGGATATCTGGTCGACCGTTACGGCACTGCTGTCACCGCCGCGTTGGCCGCACTCACCCTCATCGGTGCGGGGGTGCTGGCGAGTGTCGCACCCGCGCACTCCGTGGCCGCGCTCGCGGCTGCCCTCGCCCTGCTCGGCTTCGGATGGAGCCTTGGCCTGGTGGCCGGTACCACCGTCATCACCACCTCCACCCCGGTGACCACACGCGCCAAAACCCAAGGCACCGTTGACCTGTTCATCGCCGTGGCAGGTGCGGTCGGTGGGCTACTGTCCGGACTGATCGTCGCGCGCACCAGCTATCCCACGCTGGCGATTCTCGGCGCGGTCACCGCCGCCACCCTGGTGCCGATCCTGCTGCTGGGACGTAGGACATCACCGCCGACGGCGGGAATGGCCTCGGAGGCCGGTGAGTGACCGAAATCAGGGGCGGCCGTCGGTCGGGCGCAGCGTGCGCTGATAGCGGACTTCGTCCACCACATCGTCGCCAATGGTGTCGGTCCGCCGCGTCCCGTGCCACCGCCATCCCGCCGATTCGTAGAAGCGCCGGGCCCGGACGTTGCCGTCGAGCACCCAAAGACCGGCGATGGCAACGCCTTGGCCGCGAAGCTGCTCGCAACCGGCGGTCAGCAGCCGCTGCCCGATGCCGGTTCCCCACCGCACCGGGTCGACGTAGATCGCCCAGATCTCACCCTGGCCGCGCAGGTCGTCGTCTCGGCTCAGACCGGTGGTGACGTGCCCGCAGATCGCATCACCGTCCACCGCCACCTGTGTGTACGGACCGCGCAGCGGCATCCGGTCGAAACCGTAGCGCTGGGCCCGATCTTCCGGGCGCAGGGCATCGAGATAGCCCTGCGCGATGAGTCCCCGATAGCCGAGCTGCCACGAGCGGACATGCGCGTGCGCCACACCCATCGCGTCGTCCGGCGTCGCCGGCCTGATCTCGATCATGTCCACCCCGAATACCCTGTTCGACCCGTTCCTGCACCATCGTCGCAGCCAAACATCAACCGGCCAAGTCATTTTCGGTGCACGTCGGGTCTGGGGCTCACTGGATGCGCGTGGCCGGCGCCTCTTCCGTGTGGGTCGCGGGCCGGCCAACCAGCAGCCACATCAATGCCCCGGCTGCGGGCAACAGCATGACGGCCGCGATCCATGCCGCCTTCTCCCCCGGGCGCAGTGGCTGGTGATCAACTGCCATCACGTCGCCGATTGCCCATGTCCACAGCAGCGCCGCCGCGCAGACCACAACTACTTCCACCGCAATGACTCCCGCATCATCGTCCGGCTCCGCCGGAACGGTGTCGAACAAGCCTGCCCGCCTTGGGCATGCTCAGCCTCGCCGCTGGGCATCGTTCACACAAGCAACTTATTGTGGATCGATTGTTTAGAGTTCACTTCATGGATGTGGAGCGCCTGCGCCTACTGCGCCACTTCGCCGAACACGGCACCGTGCACGCCACCGCCGAGGCGCTGTCCTTGACGCCGTCCGCGGTATCCCAACAGCTCAAGCGACTTCAACGGGAGGCCGGCGTCGAATTGCTCGAGCCCGTAGGTCGACGCGTGCGCCTCACCGAAGCCGGCAAGGCACTCGTGGCGCGCGCCGATGACATCCTCGCCGCCTTGGAGCGCGCGCATGCCGAAATGGAAGGCTTCCGGACCACGCCGCGGGGCGTCGTGCGGGTGGCGATGGTGCCATCTGCGGCGGCGATGCTTCTTCCCGGCGTCATTGCCGAGGCGTCCGATATCGGGGTCGAGGTGATCGCCCACGATATCGACCACTCCGCCGACCGGAGCCCCGAGCTCCTCGGCGAGCACGACATCGTGATCATCGACCGCGATGAACGCGACGCTTCGTCATGGGGCCCCAGGTACATGTCGACATTCCTGATGCGCGAGCCACTGGACCTCCTGCTGCGCCCGGATCACCATCTGGCCGACAACGAGTCCATCGCGTTGCAGGACCTCGCGCATTGTCCGTGGATCAGTGTCCAGATCGGGCGTATGGCCGACGATGTGATGCGCTCCCTCGCCGCCATCTCCGGGGTTCAGCCACGGATAGTGCAGCGCATCAACGACTTTCGCGTCGTGGAAGAACTCGTGTTGTCGGGGGTCGGCATCGCCCTACTCCCCCGCTATGCCCCCACGGTTCGTGAACTCATCCGCAGACCCATCGACGGCGTCAACGTCGCACGCCGTGTCGAAGCCATCACCCGCACCGGTACCGCGAGACGGCCTACGATCACCGCGATGCTCGACATCCTGGCCCGGGTCGCGGGTAGATCGACCGGTGCGGCTGATCCCCCGCAGCTACGACCACCGCGGCGTGCCCGTTCCGGGGCGATTTGAGGTCGGCAGGGCAGTGCCGGCAAAACGCGCGATCGCGTCGGTGAGCGCCGCGTGCATGGTCGGGCTGCCGGTGTGTCCGGAGTCCTCCACTACGACGAGTTCCGCGTCGGGCCAGGCCCGGGCGAGCTCCCACGCGGTCAGCAACGGAGCCGAGAGATCGAGCCGGCCGTGGATGAGGATGCCGGGAATACCGGCAAGCGCGGGTGCGCCGCGCAGTAGTTCGTCCTCGCCTAGCCAGGCAAGGTGAGCGAAGTAATGCGTGCAGATCCGGACGAATGCCATACGCTCCGCACCGACCCTGGCACTGTACTGTCCTGGCGCGCCATGGGTCTCGTGGGCGATCACGGCGTCCTCCCAGGCGCACCAGTCACGCGCGGCATTCTCGACCACCTGCGGGTCTGGATCGTTCATGAGCTGCCGATAGCCCTGAACGGGGTCGCCGTTGCGCAGCGGTTCGGGAAGACCGTTGTGGAAGCGCTCCCACTCGTCAGGGAGGAGTAATCGCAAACCTCGATAGAGCCAATCGATCTCACGCGCTCGGGTCATCGTGACCCCGATCAGGATGATTCCATCGACAAACTGGGGATGGCGTTGCGCGTAGGCGAGGATCAACGTGGACGCCCACGATCCCCCATGCAGCAGCCAGCGCCGCACCCCCAGGTGGTCGCGTAAGGCTTCCATATCGGCCAGCAGATGCTCGGTGGTGTTGACGGACATGTCTGTACTCGGATCGGCGGCGCTGGGGACGCTGTCCCCGCATCCGCGTTGATCGAACGAGACGACGTGAAAAAGGTTCGGGTCGAACGCTTTATGGGCGGTGCGGCACCGACCGCTGCCCGGGCCGCCGTGCACCAGCAAGACGGTTTGCCCCAGCGGGTTACCCCGGGACTCCCAATACAGCTTGTTGCCGTCACCGACGTCGAGCAGACCTCGGCGGCGCGGCTCTGCTGTGGCCATGGCATTCTCCCTACACGGCACGATAAGTCGCCTGGACGAACCCGCGAACCCGCCGACTCAGTCGGCGGCTGGACCATCCACTAAGCCGGCCACCTCGGGATTGAGGATGTAGAGTCCGGCGATTGATCGGTCGTCGCGGAAGGTGATCCGAGCGACGAAGTCGCCCGCCTCGAAGCGCAGCGGCGTGTTGGTGATGGTGAAATCGCCGGCGCGCACGGCCTCGGTGTCACCGTGACTTTCGTAGGCCCCTGCCATCCCCGCCAGATATGCCCAGGCTTCGGCAAGCCCCTCTTCGGTGAGCCCCGCGCGCATCGTGTCGTCGAAGCGTGCGGCAATGTCGGCCCACCGGCCGTGAGCATGGTCGTCGATGACCGCTCGGGCCAACTCGATGGCTTCCGGCAGTGGAGTGGTATTCATGATCTCTCCGGTACGGGGATCGATGACCTTGCCATATTTCTGAAACGCAGCCTGACGCGAAACACCGAGCACATCTCCAATCTCCTGCCATGTCCGGCCGCCCTCACGAGCCTGCCGAACTGCTGCGGCCATCAACGCCTCGGCCCCGCTTTGAATATCGCGCGCTGCGCGCACGGATTCCAGCGGCTCGTCCTCACTCCGCAGAACGGGAGCGGCGAGGATGCCGCCCAGCTTGCGGTGCAGCTGTTGGGCGACCGCCATGAATGAGCCGGACATGCGTTAACCCTATCTTGACTAATCCGGCATCGTCAACAAATACTTGACGCGGGCCGTGGCAGTCGGATCGCAGGCGTCACGCCCGACCGGAATGCTTAGTGGTAAAGCGCGCGGCGGATCTGCGGATCAGTGGGAGCCGGTGGCACCTCGACCGGAACCTCTTGGGACAGCAGCCCGGTCAGCCATAACGCCGCGAGCCGGGCGCTGGAGCGAGGCGCGTCCTCGACCGTGCGGTGGACCAGACCGGCGTTGGCGAGATCCCCCGACCGACCAAGGTTGACACGGTGGCAGAGCTCAATACATTGACCTCATGAGACGTCCCCTGGCCCAGGGGTTCAGCCCCCGGCAAATGCGGCGCGCCCTCACCGGCGTCGCGGTCGCCGCCGTGGCGATCCTGGCCGTGTCGTGCGGGGCCGCCGAACGCCCCGACGTGGTCCTGCTCGACCTCGACGATCCCGGCGCGGCGGCCGGCTGGACGACCGTCAACGACCCGGTCATGGGCGGCGTGTCCACCTCGAGCGTGACCGTCGGCGACGGTGGTCTCGTGTTCTCGGGCACCGTCTCACTGCAGAACAACGGCGGGTTCGCCTCGGCCCGCGGCCCGCAAGATCCCGGCCTCGGCGCCCGGGCGGCAGGTGCGACATCGCTGCGGGTGCACGCGCGCGGTGATGGCAAGACCTACCTGGTGAAGGTGGGCATCGACGGGCAGCCGTGGTCCTACATTCAGCGGTTCCGTACCGAGGCCGGTATCCCGCGGGTCTACGAACTGCCCATTGCGGGTTTCGAACCGGTCGGTATGCGCCTCACACCTGCGCCCGATGCTCCGCGAGCGTTAGACCCCGCGCTCATCGACGAAGTGGCGTTGTACATTCTGGACAAACAGCAGGGCCCCTTCGAAATCACCGTCAGCTCGATCGATGCCGTTGCCTGAAAGTACCTCCCGCAGGGGCACTTTGGTCAGGCCAACCTGGCGACATCCAGCCGAGTAGTAACCTGCACGGATGGCAACGACGCCGCTCCCGGTGGTACTGGCCACGCTCGCCCTCCGACGCAAGCTCAAGCGGCTCGCCGACAGGCTGGTGCCGCCGCAGATCGCGATGCTGGACCTTGGGGAAGGTGTCGGTGGGGTCCAGATCGCCGCTGCGATAGCCGAACTCGGGATCGCCGACGTGCTCGCCGACGGGTCGATGACCGCATCGCAGATCGCCGCCCGGGTCGGCTGCGACGAAGAGACCACGCACCGGCTGTTGCGCGGGGCCGTCGCGTGTGACCTGTGCACCATGGACGACCACACCGGTGCGGTGACGCTGACCCGGATGGGCGCGGTGTTGCGCAGCGACCATCCGGCGTCGCTGCGCGCCTGGATGCGCTACAAGGGGATGCGATCGACCGTCGACGCCTGGAGTGGCCTGGCCGACAGCGTGCGCACCGGCCGGAGCGCGTTCGAGTCGGTGCACGGGATGTCGGTGTGGGACTGGTACGCCGAGCACCCCGATGAGCACAGCGTGTTCGCCGCGACCATGCGCCAGGCCACCGAGATCAGTGCCCGAGCCATCGCGGGGGTGTATCCGTGGCCGGACGGCGCGGTGGTGTGTGACGTGGCCGGCGGCATCGGGACGCTGCTGTCGGTCATCGTGTCCGAGTCCGGCGCAAACCTGCGCGGGATTCTGGTCGACAGCGCGGCCATGGTCAGCGAGGCGCAACGCGTACTCACCGAGCGCGGCGTTGCCGGCCGGGTCGAGCGGGTCGCGGGCGATATCTTCCGCGCCGTTCCCGCCACCGCGGATGTCTACCTGCTCAAGGATGTGCTGCACGACTGGGACGACCAACGCTGCGCGGAGATCCTCGCCACGGTCGCTGCGAGCATGCCGCGGGGCAGCAAGCTGGTGGTGATCGAGTATCTGCAGCCGCGCAATCGCCCCAACCCGTTTTCGCCGCTTCTCGACCTGCACACCTTGACCCAACGGGACGGCGGACGCCTGCGCTCGTCGGACGAACTGTCGGAATTGCTCACCAGCGCCGGCCTGCGCCCCACCGGACGCACGTTCTCGGTGGTTCCGCACGACCTCGTCGAGGCAGAGAAGATCTGAGCCCAGGTTCCGCGACGCGATCCAGGCGTAGCCGAACCTCCCCACGGTGTTAGACACATCACGCCAGCTTTGGCGTGCGGATTCGACTGCCGCCTACGTCTATTCAAGTAACTGACCAATAGGTCGGCGAACCGAGAAAGCAGGTCACATCGCATGAGCAGGGACCGAGGCATCGTCAGCCGTCTCTTCGAAGGACTCGGCCGCGTCACCTGGGGCGTCGTCAAGCACAAGGTTCGCGAGCGCCGCGCCCAGAAGCACCAACGCGGGCGCTGACGCCGCGAAAGTACTACGGCGACAAGCCTCCAACCCATCACATCAAGGAGCAGCATCGTGATTACCCCCACCGCAGATCGCATCACCACCCGTCGCTCCGGCAGCATTGCCACCAAGTTTGGACTGATCATCGCACTCGTCCTCGTCGTCGCCCTCGCCGTTTTCGCGCTGCAGAACACGGTTCACACCACAGTGAATTTCCTCGGATGGAGCTTCGATCTGGCGCAGGGTGTCTGGCTGCTCGGCGCCGCGGCCGTCGGCGCAGTCATCGCACTGATCATCAGCGCGGCCGTTCGTGTGCGGCGCGCCATTCGGTGACCCGGCCTCCCCAGGGAATTCCACCAGGGTGGACACTATGACGTGGCCCTTTCTGCAACAGTGTTCAAAGTGGAACTCGGCGTCTCCGATGTCGACCACGGTTACTACGCCGATCACACGCTGACCGTCGCCCGTCATCCCAGTGAGACCGATGAGCGGATGGTGGTGCGGTTGTTGGCGTTCGGGCTGCGCGCGCACCGTCTCAGCGACGTCGACGGTGAGTTGGCGTTCGGTGCCGGCCTGTCCACCCCGGGGGTCCCGGATCTGCGGCTCGCCGATTACACGGGCCGGATTCTGGAGTGGATCAACGTCGGCCAACCCGACGAACGCGTCTTGGGCAAGGCGGCCGGCCAAGCCGACCAGGTGCTGCTTTTCCCGTTCGCCGCCGGCGTGAGCACTTGGTGGCGCACTGTCGGCCCCAAAGTGGCGGGGCTGCCCAACCTGTCGGTGGTGCAGATTCCGCACCCGCCCGTACAACAACTGGCCCAGACTGTCGACCGACGGTTTTCCGCGCAGGTGATGGTGATGGAAGGCGAGGTGACGATGACCGTGGGCGATGTCGACGTCACCTTCGCGCCCGAGCCGTTGCAGTGACGGCCCGCCGATATCGCCGTCTGCCAGTAGCCCGGTGGAGATGTATCGCTGGAATCTCGCCACCCGGCCAGCCCCGTCGCCCGGCGATCCCCGGTCTGGCCGCTTACTGCTGTCGTTCTGGCGGCGCGATGGTGTTGAAGATCGGCCAGCAGATCTCGGTGGCGGTGAACCTTCCCGGATCTGTTGCGGTTCCGCCGAGGTAGTGTTCGCGGATGGGTCCTTGGCTGCTGATCAGGTGCTCGTTGACATAGACCCCTAGGGCCGCGTAACTGCGGTCGATGCCGTCGTGACCGCCGGGATGGGTGAGCACCGCGAACTCGGCCTTGGGGAAGACCTCGGCGTGGATACCCTCGGGGGCGTCCGCCGAGGATGGTGCTGCGACGAACATGGTTGCGCTGCCGTGCTGTTCGAGAAAGAGTCCGCGTTCGTAGAGGCCGCCCGGTACCACCGCGGTGGGTGTGCCGGTGGCCGTGGCGACGGCCTGGTGCAGGGTCTGCAGTGACGCCACGAACCAGTCGTCGATCGCGGAGACATCGATGGTGGCGCTGACCGACCACACGGCCAGTTCCGGTTCGTGGCGCAACGTGACGGAAGCGGGAGTGCTGACGGGGGAAAGCAATTCGCGCAGTGCGCCCACGGTGTCCCGGGTCTGCTGCAGCTGTGCCTCCATCTGTTCGAGATGGGTGGTGATGATGTCGGTGCGGGCGCCGGCGTCGTCGGTGCTCAGCAGCGCTTTGATGTCGGGAATGGACATGCCCAGGGAGCGGAACCGGCGGATGATGTGCGCATGATCGACCTGGCTGGTGTCGTAGAAGCGGTAGCCGGTGTAGGGGTCGATGTGGGCGGGTTCGAGAATGCCGATGTCGTGGTAGTGGCGCAGCGCCTTTCTGCTCAGACTGGTCATCACCGCGAAGTCCCCGATCGAGACCTGTGCGCCCATGGCGTCCTCCCCTGCGTTGCCTACATCGAACACGTCCATCCTGAACTCTCCCCCTGGGGCAAGGTCAACACCGCGACCTGGGCTGAATCAGTGGTTGACCTTCCCCTAACGGGAACCTCCATCGTGGTGCCATGACCAACACAGCATGGGAAGCACTCCCGGAAACAGTGAAGACGTTCATGACCGCACTCGATGCCCGAGAGGCGGGCCGGGTGCTCGCCACACTGACACCCGATGCCGTCGTGACGGACGAGGGCCACGACTACACCGGCGCCGACCAGATCGGGGCCTGGGTGACCGGCGCAGCCAGCGAGTACACGTACACCACCGAATTCACCGGCGCGGCCCCCACCGACGCCGGCGTCGACGTCGGGCAGCACCTGGAGGGCAACTTCCCCGGCGGAGTGGCCGACCTGCACTACCGGTTCACCCTCGACGGCGCCGCGATCAGTCGGGTGGTGATCGAGCCATGAGCAGGCGGTGGTTCGTCACCGGTGGCACGCCCGGCAACTTCGGGATGGCGTTCGCCGAGGCTGCACTTGAGGCGGGTGACCTCGTGGTGCTGACCTCCCGGCGGCCGCAGGAATTCGCGACCTGGGCTCAGCAGTACGGCGACCGCGTGCTGGTGGTCCCGCTCGATGTGACCGACACCGCGCAGGTCGCCGAGGCGGTGCGGGCCGCCGAGGAGCGCTTCGGCGGTATCGACGTGCTGGTCAACAATGCCGGCCGCGGTTGGTTCGGATCGATCGAGGGCATGGATGAGTCCGCGGTGCGGTCGATGTTCGAGCTGAACTTCTTCGCGGTGCTGTCGGTGACCCGGGCGGTGCTGCCGGGGATGCGTGCCCGCGGCACCGGGTGGATCGTCAACGTGTCCTCGGTGGCCGGGCTCGTGTCGGCAGTCGGATTCGGCTACTACAGCGCGACGAAGTTCGCCATCGAAGCCGTCACCGACGCGCTGCGCGACGAGGTAGCCGCACAGGGCATTTCCGTACTGACGGTCGAACCGGGCGCGTTCCGCACCAACGCCTACGCCGGCTTCGCCGACGAGCCGGTTTCGGAGCCGATTTCGGAGTACCACGACATGCTGAAGCAGGTCCAGGCCACTTTCGTGCAGATGGACGGGGCGCAGCCCGGCGATCCGCGCCGCGGCGCCCGTGCGGTCATCGCGGCGATGGGACACGACTCCCCGCCGCGACGCCTGGTCCTGGGCAATGGCGGATATGACGCCGTGGTCGATACTCTGGAGCAGAGCCTCGCCGATATCCGGAAGAACGAAACGCTTTCTCGTAGTGCGGATTTCCCAGAACGGTCGAGCGCGGGGTGAATGATGCCCTCAGGCGCCGTGGCGATCCGCCGGGGCTAGGCCTCGTCCGACGTCGAGTCGCCGTAATGCCAGGACAGGGTTCGTACGGGGGTCACGTAGATGTAGGTGGCGCCCGGTCGCGGGGCGGTCGGCCACTCGGACTCCGGCACGCCACGCGACCGGGCACCGTGCCGTGCGAGCTCCAGCGTTTCGGCGGCTTCCCGAACGATGCGGGCGTGACCTTGGAACATCACCCCGCGGATATCCGCCATGGTGGAGCCGTCTTCGAGCATGACGCTCACGGTCGGATTGCGCTCGACGTTGGCCACTTTGCGGGTGCTATCTCGCACACCCATGACGATGTCGCCGCCCAGCCGGAAGTATCCCAGCGGCACGGTGTGTGGAAATCCGTCGGTATCGATGGTGGTCAGGATCGCCCAGCCCGGACGGCTGTCGAGCAGCGCCTTGATTTCGTCGTCGGTGAGTTTGCGCGGCATGTGACGAGGCTACCCGCGAAGCAATGCAGCGAAAGTTCCACGGCAAACCCCGTCGGGTCTAACGTTGGCGGAATGGGTTTGTTCAGCCACGAGGAGTTCCCGGAACCGGCCGGCCGCGCTGCGGGCGGCGCTGATAGTGGGGTCGTCGAGCGGGCGCGCCGTACCGAGGTGGACGAACTCGGTGCGAATGATCCCGTCGTGGTGGGTCCTGGGTTGGCGCCCGAGGATGGTTCGTGCGGGCAATTCGCAGTGCAGTTTCACGTATCCACGTCGATGCTGATCGGGTTGAAACGCATCGCTGATCTGCGTGGGGTGAGCGTGCCGGAGGTGTGCCGCCAGGTGATCGGTGTGTTTGTCGCCCAGCAGGAGGGCGAATTGGGTGCGTTGCTTGCTGCCGAGTCCGAGGTGGCCGACTACCGACGGAGTTTGGGCCACTAGTAGTCGAGTCCCGCCACGGCAACCCTGACCCAGCGCGTTGCCAACGGGCCTCTGGCGGTGGCGGAACCACCACAGGCCTTCGGCCGTTGGTCAGGAAGCGGTGCAGGTTCGCCCCGTGCGGCCCGAAATGGGCGTGGAACTGATCGCGGGCACACCCGCGCGTATCAACGACATTCGCGCGGCCGCCCTGGGTACCGAGGCGGTGATCAGTACCCTCAACAATGCGCGCGCCTCGAACAATCCCTGGGCCAAACCGATCAGCCCGCCGATGTTCATGACCGACCCGACCCGCAACGTCCTGACAGTGATGGGCGAGCAGAACATCCGTCGCATCGTGATCAACTCGACCATGGGCGCCGGCGACGACTGGGCCCGCATCGGCGTGATGGCAAGGCTTTTCATCAACATGTCCAACATCAAGGCCGGCTTCGTCGACCACAGCGCCGTCGATGCCATGGTGCGTGCCTCCGACACCGACTGGACGCTCGTCCGGGCAGTCGCGCTCACCGACAAGCCGGCCAACGGCCCCGTGCGGGCCGCGGAAGCCGGCACCGAAAAGCCGGGTATGCGGATCAACCGTGCCGACCTCGCTGCTTTCCTCGTGGATGCCGTCGAACAGGGCAGCTGGATCCACCGGGCTCCGCTTGCCTGGAATATGCGAGGTTGACACCGCGCTCGGGATCACAGTCCGTCATCCCACCGAAGATCTCGGAAGTGCAGGCTTCGGTGTGAAGTTTGTCGTGATTCCGCAGCCCTCTGCGATGCTCCTGCCCGAGTCAGCCTTCGAGCGCCGCTAGCAGCGCTTCGCACTGCCGATGTCGAACCGGTGGAACGCTCCCAGCGCCTACCGCGCCATATTCGTAAACCGCGACAGGTGCAGCTGGTGCGCCACGGTGATATTCGCGGTGGGGCCGTTGCGGTGCTTGCCGAGGATGATGTCGGCCTCGCCACCGCGCGGGTCCTCCCGGTCGAAGGCGTCCGGGCGGTGCAACAGCATGACCATATCGGCATCTTGCTCGAGGCTGTTATGCAGGCTAACTAAATTGGCCACAAAGTTATGGGTTCCAGCGACTGTTCCGTCGTAAACATCCTGCGCTCCAACGCTTTCGATCGCGACAATCGAATCCCAGTAGACGTGGTTCGTTGCAAGCTCCTGCAGTTCACGATCGTCCAGCAGCGTCGCGGCGCGCTGCAATCGCTTACGGCTGACCGAGTGCTTCCACATCGTGGACCCACAAAACTTGATTCCCATCGCAGCGGCGAATTCTCGATGGGTCATCTGTTTACGCACGAGCGTCTCTTGGACTTTGGTCCAAACCTCTTTGGGCACGGTGTCCAAAGAGGGGTGCGGAGCGATGTCCTGCAGCTTGCTGAAGACCTCCCTGGCGGCGAAGAACTTGGCGCCATGTGCATCGATGAGCCGCAAGAATCGCCGTTGACTTTCGACGCCTTGGACCTGCAGGTGCCAGCTGTCGCGATATCCAGCTTTTCTCGCCTTGTAGATTCGGCCGTAGATTCCCATCCGCAGCAACAAGAGTGCCACGTCATCGATAAGACGTCGGCTCGTAGACGCATAGTAGATGCGGCCCTGGCCGAACTTCGCGTCCCAGCGCACCGACCCATCGGTGGCCCACAGGTGCTGCAGGAATACCGCGATCTGGTCATTCGGCAGCGCGAAAATTTCCTGCGGCACGAACTTCTCGTAGCTGCGCTTGCCGAACAGACCCAGCTTGTCCAGCCAGGCCGCGATCGGGTTCCGCTTGCCGTGGGTCAAGCGGTACGGTGCCGGCATCCGCAACGTCGTCACCCGCGCCGCCGGATACTCGTCGCGCACTGCGGTGACTCCGAAGTGCTTGGCGGCCTTGGTGACCGCCAGCAGGTTCTGTTCATCGATGCTGGCATAGCGGATCGGCTGGCGCTTCACGCAGGAGCCATCGCCGATCATATGGGCGAGCATGATGATCTCGGACTCGTCCATGCGCTCGGTATGTACCGGCTCCGGCACTCGACGCGGCGCAGCGACTCGGGCACCAACTGCCAACTCACCCAGCGGGATCCACCCATCGATCGTGTGGAATGGGTGGTTCGCAGTCGCCTCGACAACGCGCCCAGAGGCCAACCTGACCCTAAAAACTTCCTTGTGCCCACTGTAGAACACGTTGGTCATCGGCCGGGCCACCATGCGCTTGCGCTCATCCAGGGACCACACCAGTGGGCGCTCGCCAGTTTCCATCAGCTCACCGAAGGTGACCTCGGCGCCGTTGTCGGCGCGAAGTATTCGGGTGTTGGCGGTCATGCAGCCGGATTCACGAAGGTCGGAGACCTGTGGCCGCTTGTCGGTGCGCTGCTCGGGTCCGCGGTTCAGCTGGCTGATCGCGACCACCGGCACGTGCAGTTCCTTGGCCATCAGCTTGAGGCTTCGGGAGAAGTCCGAGACTTCCTGCTGGCGCGAATCGTATTTCTTACCCGAGCTCATCAGCTGCAGGTAGTCGACGACGATGAGCTGCAGATCGGCCTTCTTCTTCAGCCGTCGCGCCTTGGCCCGGATCTCCATCATGGTGAGGTTCGGCGAATCGTCGATGTAGAGCGGCGCTTCGCTGATCTCGCTCATCCGGCGTGCCAGCCGCGTCCAGTCGTCATCGTTCATCCGGCCCGCCCGCATATCGCCGAGCTTGATGTTCGCCTCGGCCGAGAGCAGGCGCATGACGATCTCGGATTTGCTCATTTCCAGCGAGAAGATGACGCTGGCCTGCCGATGCTTGATCGAGCAGGAACGCATGAAGTCCAACCCGAGGGTCGAGTTGTGCGTCGGCACCATGCCGCGACCGGCCAGGTACAGGTGGCGGTGGTTGTCCACCTCCACGCAACGCACCGCGACAGTGTCCACGCGGCGCACCTCGACGATCTGCAGCGGCGGCGCCAGCACCGTTGCGGTGCCGTGCGCCGCGGCCACCGGCGCGCCGGCCGGGGCGACGCTGTCCAGCCCGCTGCGCAGCTGCGTCGTGGTGCGGACCCCGTAGCCGGTCGGCCACTGGTGCTGCGCGTCGGCGACGATGACGGTGCCATCGGAGAACTCGACCTCATAGCACGGCCGGCCGAGCAGGATGCCACTCTCGGCCACGACGCGGGTCGGCTCACCGTCGGCGCCCAGCAGTTGATCGCCCACCGAGACATCGCCCATGGTGGTCCAGCCGGTCGGGGTGGGCAGCGGGGTGTCCAGCGCCAACGCCTTCCCCACGCCGGGCCGCGCGGCGATGATGATCATCTGCCCGCCGTGCAGACCGTTGGTGATCTCGTCGAGGTCGACGAACCCCGTCGGGATCCCGCGCGAGATGCCGCCCGAGGACGCGATGGCGTCGATCTCGTCCATGGTGGGCTGCAGCAGATCTTCGAGCGCGACGAAGTCCTCGGACTGCCGGCGGTCGGAGACGTCGTAGATCTCGGCCTGCGCGCGGTCCACGATGTCGTGCACATCGGCGCCGTCGGCACCGGCGTAGCCGTACTGCACCACGCGGGTGCCGGCCTCCACCAGCCGGCGCAGCAGCGCCTTCTCCGCCACGATGGTGGCGTAATAGCCGGCGTTGGCCGCCGTGGGCACGGTGGAGATCAAGGTGTGCAGATACGGCGCACCGCCGACCCGGCGCAGCAGCCCGCGCCGGTCGAGATCGGCGGCGACGGTCACGGCATCGGCCGGCTCACCGCGGTCGTAGAGATCGAGAATCGTCTCCGCGACATCCTGGTGCGCGGGGCGGTAGAAGTCGCTGGGCCGCATCTTCTCCAGGACGTCGGCGATCGCGTCCTTGGAGAGCAGCATGCCGCCCAACACGGCCTGCTCGGCGGCCATGTCCTGTGGCGGCTGGCGCCCGATGTCCTCGCGGGGCGGCTCGTCGATTCCCGGGTCACCGGAATGACTGAAATCGTCTACGACAGCCACGAAGCGCTCCACCTCCCCCTTCTGAAACCGCCCGGAAACGGGTCGAACGTACATTCGATTGTAGCTACCGTGGACAGTACCCATTGCCTCCGACAAGCTGTGCCGGAGGTGACCGCGACGGCAAACGTAAGGCTTTGCTACAGCCCGTGCAACCGGACCCTGTTAGCGAACCTGTGGATGGCGTGTGCACAGCTTCGGTCAGCGGTGTTGACGCCTTGTGGAGAACCTGTGCACAAAGTTCGGGTTTCTATGGCTCGGTGCAGGTAGGACGCTAGTTCCCGATATCTGACGCTGTGGACACTAACTGGCACGGCGTGTCGTGTCGGGTTGCACATCCGGGCGTGTTGGATTGCGTTTTGAAGCCGAACAGGTTAACAGCCGGTAGACGTTGCTGTGGGCGAGTTGCGGCAACAAGTTCGCTGGCGGCACAGCAACGCCCGGGTGGGAAGCAACGTGCTTCCCACCCGGGCGTTTTACGAACTGTTGCTACTCGGCAGTGACGTTCAGCGCCACCGCGGCCGAGACGCCGGGGTGCAACTTCACGCTGATCTGGTAGGTGCCGGTGGCCTTGATGTGCGCCTTCGGCAGCTCGACGGTGCGCTTGTCGAGGTTCGGTCCGCCGGCCTTCTTGATGGCGGTGACGACCGAGTTCGGGGTGACCGAACCGAACAGCTTGCCGCTGTCGGCCGCGGCCTTCACCGGCAGCGCGACGGTGCCCAGACCCTCCAGCGCGTTCTTCAGCTCGTTGGCGTGCTCGACGCCGCGAACTTCCTTGACCTCGCGGGCCCGACGGATCTCCTCGGCCTGGCGCTCGGCGCCACGGCTGGCCACGATCGCCAGACCACGGGGCAGCAGGTAGTTACGGCCGTAGCCGTCCTTCACCTCTACCGAATCGCCGGCGATACCCAGGTGTTCCACCTCAGCGGTGAGAATCAGCTTCATGGTGTGTCTCTCCCCTACCGCGTCGACGAACCGAACGGCAGCAGAGCCACCTCGCGGGCATTCTTGACCGCGACGGCGACGTCGCGCTGGTGCTGGACACAGTTGCCGGTCACCCGACGGGCACGGATCTTGCCGCGCTCGCTGATGTAGGTGCGGAGCAGCCCGGTGTCCTTGTAATCGATGATCTGGTTCTTGCCCTTCTTCGAGCAGAACACGCACT